>Ga0179593_1507305_pt1 | contig 42260 bp, 48 predicted proteins | sample CZODoug2_1_08_16_FD_185931 | JGI IMG/M metagenome (GOLD analysis project Ga0179593, IMG submission 185931) | Vadose zone soil fungal communities from Angelo Coast Range Reserve, California, USA - CZODoug2_1_08_16fungal (PacBio error correction) | ecosystem: Environmental > Terrestrial > Soil >... | reverse complement strand
AGACCTCGGTCTGCTCTCCGGAGGGCCCCTTTTCCCCCCCCCCCCCGCCTTTTCTCTTTTTTTTTCCGATCCGATTTTCTCTTGCCAAACTGCGGGTACCTTCCCAGCTAAGAGGAAGCTTCGCTCCGTTCTTTCTTCACCAAGGAAGGCATCATGCCCCCAACGCTGTTTTCCCTTTCAATCATGCTTCTTCGGTCGCTTAATTTTTCTTTTTTTTACCATACCCTCTTTAAAAAGATACTCCCCCCTCCAGAGCTGAAACGCTCCCAGGCCACGGCTCCTTTCCCCCCCCCCAACAACCCTCAATTTCCTTTTTTCCTTATCTGAATTGCTACTTGAGGATTTCGAACGTTCTCCCCAATTCCTTAAGCGTCTCCCTTCCCTAAGGCCGCTACACTTTCTGTCTTGATGCAAGTCCTTTCCTTCGGACTTTACTTCCCCCTCCTTTTACCCTCCTGTGACGTGACGCGGTTCGACAAACCCTTTTCCTAGACGTTCAGAGACTGACAGCTGGGCTGATATATATTTTTCCTAATACCCTAAGTTTTTGATCTCTTCCCCCTCTTCATTGTCCTCTTTCTTCCCTATTCTGTCACTTTGTTGGTACCTAGATACATCCTGTTCCTACTTTGTTTCACTTACCTAGCGTTGCAGGCACTCTTCCTACTACCGTCATGACCTTTTTCCCCCCCCCTGACTTTTCTTTCTCCCCCCTCCGAAGTGAGTAAACGAAGAGTTGCCTCTCCATTTAGGTGTTCAACTTTCAGCTTTCCCTGGGTTTTTTTTTTTCTTCTCCCCGGTTCAGATTGAGTTGTCAGACAGGCCTTCTGGTGCGTTGTTTTTCTATTTGTAGCCAGTAGGTTTCTCCAAGAATCCCCTCCTCCCTCCCTGCATTTTTCATTTTCTGTCCCCCCTCTTTTCCGTCGCTGATTCCGTCCAAAAATTTTGGACAAGCGACTCTTTTTTTTTTCTAGGGTTACAGAGCTGGTAGGGTCCTCTTTGTGAAGATCGTTGCCTTCCTCTCCTTTTCTTTCCCGCAAAGATCATAGCCTATCTGGGGAGGACGTTTCTATTGATTTGCCTTCCTTTAGCGGAAAACCCTCAGGTCCTTCTCTGCTTGCCTGTTTTTATGTCCCACCCCCCTCCCTCGTACCCCGACTCCTCCCTTCACTCCCTTTGATTTGACCTTTTGGGAGATACGACCGTTCCGTGTTTTCCCTTCGTCTGACCCTGCTTTCTAGCTGGAGAACATGTTGTAGATCGGGTCCTCCCTGGTTTTCTTTCCCTACTACCCTCGCTTCGTCGATTCTCCCCCGGTCTTTTTTCTGTAGTTCTCGTTATTGTGACGCGTCCTTTTCCCGTAAGTTTCTTTTTTTCCCCCCAGTATCCCTTGTTTCTTCGTTTTCTTTCGATGGCCTTTTCCAGCTTGAGAATTCGCAAAAACCCTGAAAAGCCGTCGACCTGCTCTGTTTCCTCTCCCCCAATCGCCCGCAGCCCACCGCTTTCGAGTTTATAAGGAATTAGTGTCCCGTTCGCTTCCCCTCCCTTTCCCCTTTTACAGCAGATCGGTATATACGGCGTCTCGATGCCCCCTTTCGGGGTAAACCAGGACCAGCCCGTTTTAGTGCTCATCCCCCCTTTTGTTTTTCTTCCGTTTTTCCTTGTCGCTAAGTCCACAGACCCGCCGTGTCACTCCCCCCCGTTTTCGAAGTAGTGCTCGATTTTTTGCAATTCTCTTTGCAGAGATAGGGGATTAAGTTCTTCTAGCTTCATCTTACCTCTTTACCGCTCCTTTTTTTTTTTTCGAATGGATTCCCCCATGCTGGGGTGCAACGTCAGTGTATCTTTTTAACCTTCGGTTAGTCTGTTCCCCCTGAAGTATTGACTTTATACGAGGTTTCGCTCCTCCGTTCGTTTAGGAGGACCCCCTCTTTTTTATTCAGTGTCGACTTTTTGAGGCACGATCTTTCTCGCTATCCGCCACCTTTTCTTATTGTTATTCCCCTTTTTTTCTGCCCACCGAAGTCCCCGGTCTTTCTTGCCCCTCTTTTCTCCCCTTTCCGTTGAGGAGGCCGTTTTCACCCGGATTTTTTTTCTTTTGCATTTGTTGCCGTTTTCTTTCTGTGTAGTTCTCCCCTTTGCGAGCATCGATCTCAGACGTAAACAGAGGTGTTTGTTCCCTAAGTCGAATGTTAAGGGATGTAACCCCAGTTGCCGCCTCCCCCTGATCTTTCTCTTTTCCCTTCATTAACCGGTGAGACCTGCAATATATGACTCTCTTTCGAAGACTTAGATTATCTCACGTTCGTTTTTCCCTACCATCTCCCCTCCCGTTGCCCATTACGGCACAGAGTAGCTTCTCCTAGAGGCGTATAGCCTTCCCGAAGCTCTTGAATCGGATGAGGGAAAACTTAACAGCGTAGCAAAAGCTCCTTTTTTTTCTGACCCCTTGAAGTTTCTCATCCCCCCCCCCTCTGTTGTGCTTTTTTCACGTGCGGATCTTCCTTTAAAGAGGTTTATCCCGCCCTTTTGAGATCCCCTCCCCTTCTGTTGTTTCGTTTTTTTTTTTCCTCGCTATCCTTCTCTTTTTGAAGTATTATCCTCCCGCCCAAAATTTCTTTTCCCGATTTTTTTAAGCACGTTGTGGTCGGTTGTGGACGTGAAAGAACGTATTTGTATCACCTCTTTCTTTCTTTTCCCTTCCTCCCTCACTCCAGCGACCCTATTTTCAGCGTTGGTCTTTGCCAATTTTTTGTCGAAGTGTAGAGTACGTAAGTGTCGACTGCCCCCTCCCGTGCCTTTGATTATTGCCTTTTCTTCCTCGGCTCCCCTCTTATTTCCCCTAAAGACCTCATTTTTGTTCTTCCATGGGAAACAGAGCAATTCGACGCAACCCCCCCCCCCCCCCCCCCCCCCCGAGGCCCCAACCTCCCCGCCAAGTTTGCGTCCTCCTTTTTTCCATAGGTTTTTCCTCCTTCTTTCAATTCAGAATACGTACAGCGTCGCGTCCCCCCCCCCTGGCATGAGAAGCCCTATTCCCTCCTTTTCCTTTTCGGCCCTCCGCTCTTGCGCCGACGTCGTGGCTTTTCCTCTTTTTTTTCGGAATGTTCTTTTTTTTGCAGCCGTACCAAGAGAATCCCCACCTTTCAAAAGCCCCAACCACCCCTCCATTTTTCCACATAGAAGGAGTGCGTAGTTTCCTTCAGAGCGAGGTGCCCCACCCCCTTTTCGACCTCACCTTCCCTTCTTTTAACTTTTAACGTTCAACCCTGCACCCCCTTTAACTGTATTAATTTCCTTTTTCCCCCCGCGCGTTGGCTCGACTGACCCTCTTGCACTCTTTTTTTCTTCCTTTTTTTTTTGTTTTCTCAGTCTCCTTTAGTCGAGCGTTCCACCCTCGCGAGACGTAGCATAGACCTGCCGTCCCCAGACCGTGCCATTCTTTCTTTTTCGATACTTTGTGGACCTTGCGACTCAACGATACGCCAGTGTCGATTTTCACCCCCTCTCTTGTTGGCTTTTTTTTTTTTTTGCGCCCTTATTTTTTTCTTTTTCTGAGTATCGAAACGGTTTCCCCTTGGATCCCCCTACCTTCGGTTTTCTCCGAAGACTACACAGGCCGGACGCGGCGTGCCTCTTTCCTCGACGCCTCCCGCTGGTTTCTTTTTCTTATGCCCCCCTTTCTTCCTTTTCTTGAAAGTTTTTCTGCAAAGAAAAGCCTATGGTCGGTTTTTTGCCCCCTGTGGAGACCTGGTCATGTTCCCGCTGACGGTGCCCGCTGACACCCTTTTCGGCGACGTCAATTTGAGTCCTTGACTCCCTTCCTTAAAATTTCGACCTACGATCCCGAAAGACGGCTACCTTCACTGGCACTTGTGTTTGCATCCGACCCTTCTTTTGACATGAGAAGCTGATCCTTTAAACGCGGTCGACCACCTTTCTGCGTGTCCTTACCTCCTGTCCCGTTGACTTGGAAGACTATTCTCGTGACTATTCCTTCGCACTTCCTACTGCTTTTCTTAAAGGCTCGTATGAGAAGAAGGCCCCTCGGGTACTTCTCTTCACGCCCCCCCCTCTATTCCCCCCTCAATCTGTTCTCCGCGATCCATCGACCGTCTGGAGTAGAGTGCTTTCCCCATTTCTGGATGGGAAACGGCAGACCACAATTACTTTTTCCCCCTTCCCTGCTTTCGCCCCCCCTTCTTAATCAGTCCCTTCTTTCGTAGCCTTCTAATTCTACCTGACCGAAACGGACTTCCCCCCCCCCCTTTGCATGGTGGTGCACTCTCTCTTGGACACTTTTTCCTTCGTCCGCATTCCCTTCGAGATTTCGGTTTTGTTAGGAATCTTTTTTTCCGATAGCTAATTCTCTCTGTGCGTCCTTTTGCAAGAGAGCGTTGCGTTTTCCGGTACATAGTACCCGTCCTTTCCGCTTGACTCCCGTTCCCCCCCCCCACTTGGTGTTCGGAGGCCCCCTGACTAGCAAGAGACGCAATACCCCTTTACCCTCCCCTGGTCCCCAACCTGCAAATCACGATCGTTTCTTCGTTCCCCTTTCCTCCCTGCCCTCCTCCCCTTGGTACCTTCCGGCTCTCCTGCATTCACTTTTTTTTCGAAGGCCTGAGTGCTCGTCTTGTTTTTTCGTCATCCCCATTTTTTTCTTATGCGAAGGTTGTTTACGACGATCGCATCCTTCAAGCCCCCCTCCTGTATACTCCTTTTCTTCCCTTCGCAGTTGACGCCCCAGACGCCCTCACGACGTGCCCCCCCCCCACTCCCCCCCCAATGTGTTTTTCTCCTTCCACTTGGTCGGTCAAGGCTCTTTTTAATGCGTATTTTTTGCCTGTGTGGTTTTTATGTGATATTTGTATGTGTGTAGGCGATTTCGGAGCATCTCTTTCAATTGGTTTGACCATTTCCCTTCAAGGTCTTTGTTTTTCCTTTACTGGGACCCTTCACGGTTATCGGGAACTTCTCTTTTCCTTACTGTTCCCTTCCTTCTTTCCCTCTGGCTTCCCCTTCACCCCTACCTTTCCCCCTCCCTCAGTTGATCTTTCAATATTCGATCCCTTCCCCTCTTTTTCGCTTCCCCTTCCCACAGGCGTCCCCTCTCCTTCTTTGCCCGGATGACTACATCCTTCGCTCGCCTGAGTGCCGCGACGCTCCCCGGCTCTGCCTTCTTTCCTTTTTTAGAACCCCCTTTTTGCTAAATTTCCTCGCAGATCCGAGTCTCCCCTTATTTATCCTTTTTTTTTTTCCACGACAAGATTACGCACTCGCGTTCACGGACGTCTCGCTTTTCTTTCCTTTTTCCGGTAACCCTCCCTTCTTTTTTCGGCCCATTTTTTCCTCTGTACACCGTTTCTCTTCCCCATTGGTCATTTTTTTCTTTTTTTTTTTAATAGGTAGACCCAAACTTCTCTACTAGTTTGATATACGTTCCCCTTACCCCTTTTCCTTTCGGCCGAAGTTCTTTTTCGCGTTTGTGTTCTCCAAGTCTCATGAATCGGTGGGATGCCCAAGCCCCCCTCGGGATGCACGATCGAGAGGCGGCCGCCACCATTTTCGTCTTTTTTTTCTCTCCGACCTTTTCTTCAGGCTGCCCCCCCCGCTGTCCCTACCCCCTCCCCTTTACAAGGTAGCAAACTTTTTTTTTCGTTCCTCCCCAAATTCCATTGTTTCCTTTCCCCCCCGCCCCCCCCTTCCCCGGTTGTGTGCACGAATAATGCAGGCCTCCTTTTGGATGTAATGTCCCTGGCTTTTTTATCGGGACTGCGTACCCCATTCAATCCCCCTCGCCCTCCTACAATCATTCCCCTTTTTCCAAATTCAGAACTGCCCCCCCAGAATCCCTCTCCCCACAGATATTAGCTACCTTCTTAGTTTTTCCGTACTTCTTCGCAATTCTCCGTATTCCTTCTCCCTGGATTGCTACTTTGAAGGGAAACTCTCAGTCGACTTACTCAGTTTCTTACTCTGGAATAGCAGATTTGTTCCCAACACCCTTTCCTTCCCCCCTGAATCAGATTTTTGTTAGATTTCTCTATCCAATAAGTTGTTGTGTGTTGAGATCTTTTTTTTTGATGTTATTTTTTTGTATTTTTCTTCGATTCGAGAAAACGTTTCGTCCCCCCTTTGTCGCCCGTTGACAATCCGTCACCCGCCACCTCCTGTCCTCTGCTTGACTTTTTCCTTTCCAGAGGAGTCGCTAGTTCTAGAGCCAAGTTCCTCTTTTTTCCGTTCTACTCCTCCCTTTCAGCTTTGCGTTCATGGGATCTCTTTGCTTTTTCCTTATCAAGCCTTCTGTTTTATGGTCCTGTGGTCTCGATTTTGTTGTTTTTGCCGTCACTGATAACCAGACCTCTTTTTTGAAGAACAGTACGTCATCTTGCACTTTTTCGTTTCATTTTCTGCATGTTCTTCCTCATTTGACCCCCTCTTCTAGTCTCCTTTCGAGTGAGTCGGTCTTTTTCAGAGTGAGACTGTTCGCATGTAGTCAAGCACCCGACCCCGTCCTCGATCTTTTTTTCTGTTTCTGATTGACTGGCGTTGATCCAGAGTATCCTTTTGGCAGACCCCTTCTGTCAACTGCCTTCTCTTTTTTTTTTTATGACCCACACATGTCTACGTAATCCCTTCAGGACCTCCACTTCTTTTGCCTTCTAGCTTAGTCTCTTTTTTTTTTAGCTGAGTTGTGGCTTCTATTTTCAGGGTAGCGCATTGAGCCCCTTCACCTTTTTGATCGTCGCCTCCTTGTCGTGCTTTCTAATACGGCCCGCTTTTCTTTTTGCGCGCCCGTATCCCCTTTCTTTTTTCCGGCCCGTTCCTTTCTTTGTCTTCTCGTAATTTCCGCTCTCGCGGATCTTCTCTCGTGGACCCCCCCAGTAGAATTTTTGAGCTATTGCGCCCAGCTCAAGGTTTTTCCGCAAACACTTGAACTTTTTTTCTTCTCTTTGCCCCCTCCCTTTTTCTCCCTCGCGCTTTTCTCCGTGTCTTTTGGTGCCCGGGTCTCCCCGCCTCCGGTGCCGCGTAAAGAACAATCGATTTAAGGATCGGAATTGAGCGGATCCCGGCGTTTTTTTCTCCCTTCTCTCCCCTCGACCCCCCTTGTTCTTTTGTTTTTTGAGCTCCCGTTTGTTGACATTCTTTTTCGCATTTCTCCGAGAAGTAAAGAAGTAAAGCCATTTTTCAAGACCGGTCTGCTTTGCACTGATGCAAGTCTTCTGAGACGCCGTAGTTCCCGTCGCGATATTTTCTTTTTAGGCTTTAATCCTCCCTCGGGCTCTTTTCGATTTCTAGTAACAACATTTGGTGATGTGCACGTTTTACTAGGGAGTGATTCTTTGTCCTCAATCTTTTTCTTCGATTCTCTTTTTTCCTTATCTACTCCCCTCTCTTTTGTCTTCTTTTTCATGCTCTGTTTGCCACCTTCCCCTCAGAGGGAGTCCTCAGTTTTTCCTCCTTTTGAACCTTCTCCAGGGAAATTGGAGCTCCGCCTTCCTTTTCTTAGTCCTTCGTTTCTCTTTTGGACTTTTCCCCAGTAAAATCCGGGGCTGGTTTGTCTTTTTTTTTTCCCTTTCACGTAGCTGTTCTTATCATATGTCAAACAGTCGGTTTTGTTCCTTCTTCTGACAGCTTTTCAGATTAACTTGCCCTTTCTTCTGTTTATTTTTGAACTTATCAAACGCACGAGAAGGTCTCAGATCCTGCTGGCCCCCTAGAGGTGAATTTTTTCCGTTTCGTCAACACTTCCAATTCCCTAGTCCCCTCCCCCCCCCAAGATCTTTTTTCTCCCCACTGGAAAGAACGTTCGTTCGGATCCTTTGAGCAGGTTAACCGGCCCTTCTTGTTTTAGTCTGTTTTATTTTGCTCTTTGCTTATCTTCTGGGCTTGCCGTTCCGCAGTTCCCTACTGGTGCCTTTTTTGTCCCTGCGACAGTCGCTTACAGTAGCCCCGTTCGTTTTTTTTTTCTTTAGAGTCCTTTCTTTTGTTTTTAGTCTCCAGTTCGTTCTTCTTCTGCAGGTGACGTCGCCGCTATTCCCTTAACGCACGTCCTTTCCCTTTTCCCTACGTAGCCTTTTTTCGTTTTCCCCCTCTTTGAAGCCTTCCTGTTGCCTCGTGTCTTAGTTCCCCCGAACTCGACAAGGCCCATTGCCCCCCCTCTTTCTTGGTAGGAGACCCCTGGGTCGCACGTGTTCCCCTTTTTTCCTTAGCAGTTCCGTCGTCGCGACTCGAGATCCTTCCTGTAGCCTTTCACACCTCCTTTCACAGCGCCGCGTGCGCCGACATACCGTCCCCTCTGCCACACCCCAAATCCCACCCTCTCTTTTGGTTTTTTTTCTTTTTTACCTGTCACCATTCCAGTCCGGGAAGGGCCATCGTCGGCGTTTTCGCCGGAGTGCGCCTGGTTCAGGTCGCGTTGTCGGACGGCCTTTGGAGTCCGTGTGCTTTCGATAGGCTCTGCCTCTCCGCAGTCGTTTAACCAGCTTTCTTTTGAGAAAACCCCTTTACACAAGGGACCCCCTCCAAACCGATATTCTGCCATCTTCCCCTCTTCTTCGGTCTTGCTTCTCGTTTTCTTTCGTTCCATTTGCCCTTCCCTCCCTATATAACGTTTTTCATGCTTGAGCAGCTTTTCGATCGACGACAATGAGGCATCTCTTTTTCCTCCTCAGTTGTTTTTTTAGATCTCTGCTACTCATTTCAGTTCTTCCTCTCATCCATTATCCTCCCCGCTTTTCATTCCGTCCTCTGCAGGGTATGACCGTAACTTCTTCAGTTTTCCCCTTTAGAGTTGCTTCACCCGCCTCCGTCATTTCCCCTCTTGTTGCCATGCCCCTTGGGTTGTGTCTTTTTTTTTTGGGTTCGTCGTTTTTGCGCTGCGCGTACTCCTGATCGTTCCCCCGCCCGTTTTTTCCTGACGACTTTCCCCCCCGGATAGTACTAGCTTGAGGCAACAGACACGCGGACTCCTGGGCGTACGGCGCGATTTCGAGCCTCCCCTTTTCCCCTTCTGCCTCCCCCCCTGTCTGTTTAGCTTTTCAACCGAGGAACGGGCAAACCTTCGGAGATGGTTTTGATGTTCGTTTGTGCTTTTGTCCCGGGATGATGCCGCGGTCCTTCCTTAAAGCTTCGACCCTTTGGCTTCTACTTCCCGATCTCTTTTTTTTTCGAACTTCAATCAACCCAATTTCGACGTTTTTTTGCGACTTTCTATTTTCCCCGGTCACGGCGACCGCACACGGGTTGTGCCACCCCCCTTCCCCCCCCGAGAAACGCTGTTTCCTTCCCTTTTTTGCAGTTTTGGCTCCTCTTCCTCTCTTAAAGAGGTAATCGGCAGACACTATAAGTTGCCCTCCTCCGAGGTTATACTGCGGCGCGGCTCCTTCTTCCCTTTTTCTGACTGCTTTCCCCCGGGTCCCCCCCCCTCCTTTTTTCCGCGCAATTGTAAACTTTCCCGAGTCCTTGAACCTTGAGTAGGTGCGAGAAACTGCCCCCCCCTTTCTGTCTGCTGCAACGTAATTTCCTCCCAAGGCTTGTTTCTCCCTTTCTTTTTATTCTCGTTTTCCCGAGCGCGGTTGCCGGGTTCACCTGCTCCCTGGCCCTCCTAAAATGATTTTCCCTGCGCCCCCCATTCTTGGAAACTGTTATACATAATTTTTCCTACTTTTTCAGCGGATTTCGTTTCCCTTTTAAGCCGCAGTCTTTTTTTTCTTTTTTTCGTTCTCTTTTTTTGAAAGCCCGGTGCGGTGTCCCTTCCTTGAACTAGCCTCTTTTTTTTCCCCCAGAGTGGCAACCCCTTGTGAATTCTTCCCCGGCTCTGCGCCGTCCCACAAAGAACGGTCAACCCGCAATAACTTTTTTTACCCCCCTGGAAATCCGGCAATCACAGTTGACGACGGTCCTTTCTTTTGACTCCCCTTCAGTTGAGACTGTGTGGTACGAAACGTGAAGAGTCTTTGAATTCATTTTCGGCAGGAGACGCACCAGAAGACTTAACTCGACTTCCCTTCCTTCCTTTTCTCTAACTTCACTACTTCCCAGGCTACTCAAAGGAGACAAAGCCACCGAACCCCCTAAGGACCCACGAAGTTATCCCCCTAAAAAAATGTGGCGGCTCCTCGTTCCCTTCGAAACCCTTCTCGGTACTCAGCAATCAGATCATGAGTTCAGATTTTCCCAAAATAAGCGCTGTCCTTTCCCCCAAATAGATCTGCCTCCCCTCCTATCCACACCCCCTTTATGGCCCTTCCCGGTGAATGTTACCGCTCCCCTTTCTCAGACTTTCCCCAAATTCTCTTTGTTCTTCTCTACCCGTTTTTTTTTAAAAAACTAATGTTGATCCCTTCGATTCTCTCTTCCATCCTTCCGTAGCTAAGAGGGAAATACCTTTCTTCTGAACGGTACACCCTCCTCCAGTTTGTATCAGGCTCCTCTCTTTTTATCGGATTTTTGTTTTTTTCTTAGGCTGATCCTTCTTATTGTTTCCCCACCCACACCGTTCCCCTTTGACTTGATACTCGCAAGAGCAAGAGGCTCCAGGGATGTCTACTTTTTTCCCTCGCAATCCTTTTCCTTCCCCCTGTCTTTGTCTCTGACCTCCGAGAGTAAACTTAAATTTTTCGGTCCTCCCCTTCTACTCGGGCTCCCCCCTACGATCTACTGTACCACGACGCATTCCCTCTTACCCCCCCTTGGGCTGGTCGGTATTCCGTTTCAGACATCCCTCTGGCCCCCCAAAATTAGTTTTTCCTTCTCAGCTATCCCCACACTCCAAACGGTGCAGGTCCTGAAGTTATCTCCGGTTACCTCTTTTTTTTTTTTTCATCCCTTCCCTCGAGTGGGCAGAAAGCGGTCACCTTTTACTTTTTCGCCCACTGTCGGGCTTGTGCATGCGACCCATTTTCTTCCAGGTCCTTCGCGGTGCCATTTTTTCCTTCACCCATGCTTTTGCACTTTTTTATTCTCCTTACACGTGAGACCCCACCTTCTTTCCCCCCCTGAATACATCTCCCTTTCCCTTTTGTTCCCTAAGAATGCCGGCAGCTACTGCCGGCATTTTCGTTTTCTGCTTGGGAACCGACCCATGCCCCGAACCTACCTTTTTTTTCCCCCAGGTAGAACACTCCAACCAACCAAACAAAAAACCCCCCACCAAAACACCCCCCCGGCTACTTCCCACCCCCTTGCAGAGACCCCCAAATCTTTCCTAGAAGTGACGTTCGACCTTCTTTTCCCCCGCGTTGATAGAAGATTAATTTCCTAGGATTCTGCCTGGACGTTCTTTCAAAACGTTGATTTGACCCTTCCCTCCTTATCCTCTTTTTTTGCGGAATTCATTTTCGCCAACTTGTTATTCAGGAAGAGGTTCGTTCCTTATTTTTTTTCCTTTCTTTTTTTGGATTCCCTGAGACCCAAGACGATGGCGTTCTAGCACGTTGACAATTTTTTTTTTTTTTTGTTGTTTATTTTTTTAACTTTCTTTTTTTTTTTTTTGTTATTCGCACTTTACTCCTTCGTTTATCCTCTCCAATTCAAAGGGGGAGCTTCGTCCTTCCGGAAGATAGCAGTCGACCGGGTCTCTATCCATCGTTTTGACTTGCTCTGTTACCTCCACGCTCAGTAAGCAGTCGACCCACTTTGGTTTCCCTTTTTTCGTTTTTTCTTATAGCCTGGGTGTCAGTCAGGTTTCTTGCGGGGTTTTTTTTGGTAGACTCTTTTTTCTCGTCCCCTCCCGCCCGCCCCCTCTCGTAGCTGCACTCATTGAGCCCCTCGTTGTTTTCCCGATATGAAGTAAACGCATTGGTTGCCCCTCTTTGTATAATTCAGTTCCTGGTATTCTTCCTTTTGTGCCTTTTTACCAGCTACTTACTTAACAGAATTGACGAGTTTTTTTTTACCGCGACTCGCGTTTTTCAAGAGGTTTGGGTGCGCCCCCCGATGTCCGGCTGCCTTTTTTTTCTTTTTTGAACCCCCCCTGTCACCAAAGCCACTTGTGAATAGTCTCTTCCTGTTTTTTAGGTTCGAGGTATTCTTTTTTGACCGGAACCAGCCAAGTGCTTCGGGTCGTTTGTTTTCCCCAGTCTAAGTTTTTGGAGCTCCAGCCGCTCTTTTTTCCTGGACGGGTCAAGTCGACGTACTTGTCGCGACGAGGCCTTGTTGCTATTTCTGGTTTCGACCTTTCTCATCTGCGCCATCCAGCGATGAATCCCACAACTTTTGCAGCTTTAGAGAAAGTTTTTTGCGATGTCTCGTAGTCCGGTTGCTTTTTTTTTTCCTCCTCCCCCACGTTTTGCTTAGTTTCCGGTACAGGATGTTACTCCTTTTTTTTAAGGAGTCTTAGTGGGTGAAGTAGAAGCAACAGTGCATTGATGGCGCAGCAGTCACCTTAGACTTTTTTCCCCGTCGTCGCATATAGATTCAAAGCATACCTTGTGCCAGATGCGAATCTTCTCTTGCCTAGTTCGCCTCAATGTATACGGTCTCCCTCTCTTCTTTTTCCCATCCTGTCCATACTCGAGTTTTGCAGTGGTTTGCTCCGTCACCAACCCATTTGGTTGATTTCAATTTTTTAGGGTTTTCTTTTTGGGTCGTCCGCCGACGCGGCCTCCCCGGTCTTCTCTTCCTTTTTTTGCGGCTGCTTCTTTGCTGCCTTTTTTTTCCTTCACGACAAGGCAGCGTCTTTCTTTCTGACTCCCGGGTACAGTTATGGTCTCCAGGTTGGATGCCAGAGACCGGTTTAGCACTGCTCTTTCCTTTCTTTTTTTGCCGCCCCTATCTGTGGATTCCCTTGAACGGCTTTTTGGAGGGCTCTTTCGATTGCATCGCGCCTCCTCAAAGGAGGTTGGGATGTCACAGGTTCCCCTATCTGTTTGCCGTCACTTGCACCCTCCCCCTTCTGATTCCCTCCCCTAAGCGCACGCTTTTTCGTTTTGTGTCAGATATTCGCCCTTTCTTGTAGGCCTTGTTGCAGTAGTTCTTCTCCCCCCCCCCTACAATATCCCCGCGTTCCAAACTTATTGGGATTGCCCCCTGCCTGCGCGGCGTAGGATCCTTGATAACATCCGACGCTCGCAGTCGGCGATCTCACCGCCACTCCCTCGTCCCCTCTTGGTCTACTGTTCCCCAGACTGCATTTTTGGCGCTTTCATTTAGTCGCTGATGGCAGTTCTTGTTCCCTCCGTCTAAGTCGGCGCGCAGCCGTCCCCCCGTTGTGTTTCTTTCCTTTCTGCCGATTGTTTCTTTCTCTTCGCACGGAACTTGACTGATGCCTCTGCCGAAGAGCTTTCTTGTGCACGTCCGGGCTTTGTCGACCGCTTTCGTCTCCTTCCTCCGAACTACAGGCCTTTCCCCTGGCGTATGGGTCAACCGTGGAAGGTGGTATCTTTTCCAGTCTTAGATCGTACAGGTCGAGTTGTCTCCCCATTGTGATTATTTTTCGGCATCTTGCCTGCGATTCTGTATTGCAGTTCCCGGTGTTTGACAGGACCTTCTCCTTCCTTCCCTAAAATTTCTTCCACCGCACCCTCCCTTTTTCCTCTCGCTCATTGGTCTTCCAACATACGTGGTCCCGCGTTTCGCCCCATTTCTTTGGTCCTGCTTCAGTCCTTTTTGCCGCCTTCTCGTTTTTTTTTGTCGTGGCGTCGTCTTTTTTCCTTTCAACGCGGTGTTCAGGACATCAAGCGCCCAGTTCATTGCGCCACCCTGACCTTTGGCAAACAGATAAGTTCTGCACCATCGACCCTCGGATTCGTATCTTTTTTTTTTTTCTTGACCCGCAAGTTTCCACAACCTTCGGTGACGTGTACGTTTCAATTCCTGTAAGATCATCTGTTTTTTCTCTCGCGCGTTTCCTCCCCTCTCCACGAAATGCCTTTTTCTCTCTTTCCCCCATTCCTCCCTTTTGTGGTGATTTGATTTTCCTTGAGTATTCTAGCGCGAAACCATTTTTTGCTCCGTTAACCGCATCGAAAGGGCGCGGTTGTATAGACGGTACCTCTCGGCTGATGAATTTTTGCCCCTTGTTCAAATATTCCTTAATTGGACGATGTCTTCGCAATTATAGTTGGTTGGTTTGAACCCTTCTGTTTTTTTTCGTTTTGTGCTTGCTTTTTCTCTACTCAACAGCGGCGGATCCCCCCCCCCCGGCGGCTCTTCCGACTTTTGCCGACCCCAAAATTAACGTTTTTTCATGAGAGGGCGACGCCGAAGTGGCTTGTCAGCTTGCTTTCGGGGCTAATTGACGGCAACGCCCCCACTGCCGGCGATGGTTTCCCTTCTCTGCCCTCTGTGGGAGCCTTATGGATTTCTTCGCGGCGTGAATTCAACCCTTTTGTCTTGACTCCGAAGGAATTCCTTGTTTTGATTGGCATTAACTTTGATAGTGCCCTGATACTATCGAAGACGTCTACACGTTCCCCTGCCATGGGTTTGTCCGACTATTTGGTGCGGCAAAAGTGTGTTTTCCTCCTGACTCCTACGTGACGGTCGAAATGTGCTGCCCTTTCGTCCCCTCGCCCCACTTCTCCTTTCCCTCCCCGAGGGCTGTGCTTCCGGCGGATTTTTTTCCGGAAGCTGCACCCCGCGGCTACTGCGCCGACGCACACAAGCGCTGTTTTTTTTCATTCCTGAAGATAAGGTCCGAAAGAAGCGGGCCACGTAGCTGTTTCTTGCCACCAAGTCTGGTCTTCTTCCCGGTTCAGTCAAATTCCTTTAAGAGTTAGTTTGGGATAGTTAAGCCTGCACCTTCTTTTTTAGTAGCCTTTTTCTCCAACAAAAACCCCTTTCAGATTGCTTACGGCGACGCAAATGTTTTTCCCGCCCCTGTTTTTTTTGGCCCCTTCCGTACTTCGGACGGACTCCCCCCCCGGCGAGCTGGACGTTAGTTCTCCCCCCCTGAGAGGTTCTTTTTTTCATGGAATGAAGCAAGACGGTCGCCCCTAAGTTTGAACTGTCGAGACGGCAACACCACCCTCTTTTTGTTCATTCCTTCTTAGAGCATTCGCTCTACATAATCTATTTTCACCCTTGAAACTATTTCTTATCTTTTGAGTCAGTTCGGCACTAGACGGCACTCGACGTGAGACTGACTTCTCCGACCGTTTATAGTCTCCTGGCAGCAATTTTGATTTACGGGTACTGGTTCCCGGTGACTGGCTTTTTCCGTAGTTCCTTGCGCGTAGGTGACGGCAATTCTTCCCCGTGATCCGTGCGCCCCTCTTCACCCTTTTCCCCTCCTATTGTTTTCATCAAGTCACTTTTCCGATATTACGCGGTGCCTCCGTTTTTAATGCCCACAAGAAATCCTGCAACGACGTTCACCCTCCCCAACTTTTTTTGCAGTCTTCCCCTTCCTCCCCCGGTTCCGGTGACGGTTCCTCGAGGATGCTAGGTTTTGACCTGATACAGAACACGACTTTCAAACTCGATCGAGTTCTCCCCCCAAGTTCACGTCTTTTATTTTGAGTTGTGACTGAAAGTGCGTCCCGCCCCCCTTCTTGGTTAAGGCTACAATCCCTTCCCCTCTTCCCCCTGGTTCTATGCCCCCCCACTCCCGTGTTCTTCTCCTCTTTTCTATTCGATCCCCTCTTTCGATTTATGAATGATGCAACCGATGATAGGCCCGGGCACCCAGTCCTCGCGTATCACGGCCGCCCTTTTCTTCGGGGTGCCTTAGACTCCCTTTCTTCGGTGTTGTAAATTCTTTGCTAAATGAATAGCACGATTCCCTTCTATGTTTTCCCGCAGGCATTGCAGTCGCGCCCCTACGATCAGCGTCCTCCCTTTCCTTTACCGCAAGTGACTTTCTGGAGCCATCCGATCGCTGCCCGGCGCATCGACCACTTGTTCCTACAGTCCTCGGGAGCCGAACGCCACTTCAGCTTCGACAGCGAGTTCTCCGCACGTTCCCCCCCCCTTTTTTTTTTTCCGGATACTCTGTGTTGTGGGTCATGTAGTTGTGCCGTGTTGAACATCGGTGGGCTTCCGCTTTTTCAGACATCACGGAGTCCCCCCACCAAGCTCGGGAATTGGTTTGCATTCTATGGTTCAACCGCGAACAACGCGCCAGTGCCCTGATTTTTTAAGTAGTTCGTGCTTTAAACCGCTTAAGTCATTGAGATTGTTTCTACCCCCTTTTTATTCTAGGAACGGCGGCTGACCGCGGGCGTCTTGTCTCTCTTTTACTGCGTTAGTCCCCCGATCAGCCAGAAGCCAAGCTGAGAAAACCGGAGTTCCCCCACGTCACGGCTACGCAAAACACTAATGCGCGCCATGCCTTTTCTCCTCCTTATTTCCGAGTTTTTTAACTTTTTTTAATTCTATTTGATCGAATTTCCGTTGATTGCTTTCTTCTGACTTTCTGCCCTCATTTGGGTGGGACTAAGATTTCTGTTTTCCAGTGCTCGACCAACGGCGGCCGTGCCTTTCTGCTCCGACTTCTCCTTGTCGTGGTGAGATTTGCAGTCCCCCCCGCTGTTCGGCCGTGGAGACCACACCGTTCGCCCTGTCTTTTTCTACTCGTCTCTTTCAGCGCCCGATTGGTGAGGACCTTTCTAACTTTACAGTTCTCGAGCCATTTTCTTGCATTGCTTCCTTTTCCCCACGGATCTTTCCTCAGTAACGGCTGATCTTGGATTTTTTTGCGGTTTTTTTTTTTTCCTTAGCGTTCCTCGTATTTTCAGGTTTTTTTTTATGGATCTTGTTGCCCATGTGAAGCTGCCCAGGCGGGCACCGCGTACTTCCCCTTTCTTTTGCCTTCTCTCCCCTCTTTCCATTTCAGGCATCACTTTTTTTCCGAAGAGGTGTCGTGATCTGGTTAAGCGTGATTTTAGTCGAGACTTTTGTTTCCGCTCGTCAGGTCCCTGTTTTGCAATTGTCTCCAACTGGATTTGCTTTTTGTGTTTCTCCCGAGTCTTAGTGATCATTATTCTTTTCAGCCACATCGACTTGTAATGTTTTATTTTCCCCCCACCCCTTTTCGTCACCGCCTCCCTTCGCCACCGCCTCCCCCTGATAGCGGTTGCCCTCCTGTAGCTCGGCTTTCTTTTCTCAGTTTTGAGCCTTTGCCGGATACTTTGGCACGGGGCCGCTTCTGCTGTACACCTTTTTTCTTTCTGTTGCTCCATTTTTTTCGGGTTAGGGTGTACGGTTACGATACTTGTACGGCTGCTTGCGGAAGTTTCTTTCGTACCCCCACCTATTACGTTTTTAGTCAGCCCGCCCCAGCCCGAGGGTTTTCACTGGCATGTAGGCCTTCGCTTCCTCCGAGCGCGCGCTTTTCGCCCTCGTGAGGTTCATTGATTTTTTGCCGTACAGAAAGGTCTGGATTTTATTGTTCTGATTTCTTTCCCTTGGTTTGCTCAGGGCCTTCTGGAGACTTCAACCCGTCCCCTGTCTAGTCTTTTCGCTATTTCAAGAAAGGCCGTCAGTCTTCTAATCCCCCCCTGGAGAACTTCCAGTCTTCGATTCGCTTATAGTTCCTCAGTCTCCCTCCATTACGGGCTGGAACATTGAAGACGTGGGACGCGGCAGGTCGATTCAGAAGTCCCCCCCTTGATGTGGACGTTTGAGTGGTTTTCTTTAGAATGTTGTCGTTCCCCGCTGTTAGGTCGTCTCTCCCCATTTCCCCTTCCCAGAATTTGTGCTTTTTTTTCGGATGTTTGTCCAATGCAGCGCACTTGATGCCCTGAGAGACGAATCTGACCGCAAACTGCACGTTAGCGGGCTCCCACTGACAGGTTTGCTATTGATTTTTTTCGCACTGCGCGTTGCCGGCGATGGTTCGTTGTCCAACGCTTGTTTCAGGGTCGGGTCTTTTTGCCGGTTCTTTTTTGTTAGGTCGTTCCCCTCAGTAAAACAGTTTTTCATTTCTCATGTTCACCGCGGCCGATTCCCGTCACCTCCCCCCTTTCTTTCTGCGTCCCATCCCTTTTCCTCCGCGCTTCTTTAGCCTTAAAGAATCCTATTTGCCGTTTAAAAGATTACCTTGCCACCCCTGGGCGCTTTTTGCCCATTCCTTTTTTCGGTATTTTTTTTTGAGCTTGAAGACGGTTGCTCTGCGTCGGTGTAGCAGTGTCCAAGCATCCGTCTCTCCTCTTGGGGCGACCTTGCCTTTCGCAGACCCGTCTTGGTGCATTTCTTCTCCGCTCCAGCTCTTTTAGGGTGGTCCCTTAGCGCTAGTTTGCTTCAGTGTTATTTTGCGTTTTAGGTCCTTCGTTTCTCTGCAGGATTCCTTTTTCGCAGGTCCTCCTCCTCTGCGGTCCTTATTATTTTATTAGAATTCTTTGAAGCGTTTTGGTGTCCTCGGTGTTTCAGTCTTTCCTAACCTCCCTTCCCCCATGCGACCACAGGTCTCTTGGGTCGGCGTGCAACCTTTTTATGTAGACGTGACTTGACTTATTTGCGTTCGGCCTCGTAGCTGCCGCACACCTTGTCTGTTCTCCACGGCTTTCGCGGGTTTTTAATGAAATCCTGCCAAACCGAACGAATCATTTCCGGTTTTTCTCTTACTCTCCGTAACCGAGTTGGCCTCGGATTCACGTGACTTGTCATCCGCCGGATCAGGGGTTTTGGCTTTCCCGGTCGAGGACGATTTTAGTGGGTTGAGATTAGACAACTCTTGTCGCAAGAGGCTTCCGAAGTCCCCCCGCCCCGCCATACGCCCACCGAACAGGTCCCCTCCCCCGTGAACGACCACCTGAGTTCACTTCTTTCCTTCTCTCTCCAATCCGCCTTAAACCTTCGAGGCGACCCGTCTGTGAACACAGACCGATTCCGCTCAGCGTGTGTCGATCGCTTTGTCGCGCTCCCGGACTGTCATTGTTTTTTCTTGTTGTTTTTTCTTGCGTATCGCCCAAATTTTTAGTTTTAAGACCGTGGTTTGCGGTTACTGTATTATCCCTGTCACCCTCGGTTTTTTGTCGAGCGTTTTTCCCCCCTTCAACCCCAGCTCGAGGACATTGTATCTTTTTTCTTATCAGCTGTTTCCTTTTTGTTCTGATCGTCTTGGGCTCTTGCTCCGGCATTCTTAGCAGCAAAGTAGTTCCTTCCCTACCACCTAGGTTTTTCCGTCCTCGACCGGCGGCTCCCTCCTTGAACAACTAGGCCCTCCCTTAGTTCAATTATTTTTTCCCTTGCCTGTGGCATGCGCTTGATTAGCGTTCGGAACCCTAGGTCCCCACCCCTGAGGTTATGGTTCCTTTTTCTTTCGGGTGTTTGCCTTTTCCAGGGTGTATTCCCCTTGCGGTTTGATCTTCCCCGAGGTTGGCTCCGACATTAGGACAGCTCTTTCCTTTGCCTGACATCCACTGGCGCCGGATGCTCGTCGCCGTACGTAGAATTGACGGTTCCAACTGACACGGTTTTTTTCCAAGTTTCGTGTTTTCTGGAAGGTAGAGTGTTCTCTTAGATCGTCTACACAGCCTGCCCTGCTTTAATACCCCTTAAGTTACTTCCCAGTACAGCCTTTTTTTCGCCGTCCGAAGGCATACCAGACTTCACGCTGGCTTTGTACCTTTCCTCTTTAAAACCTTTGCCGGTTCTTCCCTCCACCTTCTTTTACCTTGTTTTCTCTCATGCGCGCGTAGCGTTCTGAAACCTGCCCTTTGCGCAACTCATGTCGGACCCAATTTAAGTTTTTGTTCTCCCCCCCCTGCTTTGTGAGCGTTTACTTTTTTAGTAGCGGTTTAACTTTCGACGGATCTCACCGATGCGGCAATGAGTGCTGCGCCCCTTTGTTAGATATTGGAATTTTTACCTTTTCTGAACAAGCCCGGCTTTCTCCTTTACGGACTGACGGAGTCTTTTTAATCTGTGCTTTACAAGCTCCACCGCTGCTTTTTCCTCACGTGGATCGACCTCTTTTTCACATTTCTACGACGTCACCCCTAATGGTGTTTATGAGCCTTTTTTCCCTCGCCCGAACCCACGCACAACGCCCGCACCCACTAGATCGTTTCTTCTCCGGCACATTCCCAAGATTCCAGACAATTTTTCCCCCCACGCGATCGAGAGGTTGCTTAAAACCTGCCTTTCTTTTCCCGTACCTGTGCCCGGTTGCGGCCCCTCTAGGCTAGTTCTTAACACCCCTTGTCTTCAAGTGAGCTTTAATAACTCCTCCTCGCCCCGACGGCTTTATCTCAGCACCCTGGAGCGTCATCTAAGTAACTTTTTTTCAGGACTTTCCCCTCAAGACACGCGCCCCCTTTTCCAATTGTTGTCTCCGTCCCCTTCCGCACTTGCGTTACGAAAGGTTTCACGAGGACAATGCGCTATATTTCTACCTGATCCCCCCGCCGTTTCGAGCCCCCCATCCCCCTTACTGTTTTTGTTATGTGCTTATGCTCAAGTGACACCTGGCAACACTTCTTTGTCCTTTTCTCTCCATCCCCTCCCTCTTTCTTATACTGAACTGAATCATTCTGTCAATATTTATTATTTCTGTCCGCGGCACCCTTTGTCGCTATCGGCCGGGCCCTGCATGGCGACCAGTCGAACACGTCCGCTCTTACGATTTTGGTTCGACAGCGTCCCTACATGGCCTCGACAATTTAGACCCGCTTGTTCCACTTTTTTTTTCTTCCTCTTCCGCCGCCGCGTTCGTCTAACCTGTACGCTTGTAACCCCGACGGCCTCTCGCTTCGCCAACTGCCCCGAAGAGTAAGTGTATGGGTATCCCGAAATTTTGGTTGGGTCTCCGGCAGCCTTCCTCTTTTGCAGACCTCGCACGTCCCCACTTCAGCTTCATCGCCAGTCATACCCCTTTTTTTATGTCCTTTTTCTTCGGTTTTTTTACGACGTGGTGGGGTAATTCACGTAGCGCCGTGAGGTGTCGAAGAACGAGCATCCCCGCTCTTGCGGCTTCCCCCACCAATCTCGGGTCTGTGATACAAAGGGCTATTTCGTGTCAAAACAGCGCGATCCAGCGCACGGCTGAACTGAGCCTTGTCTTGCGGCACCCCCCCCGCGGTGTACGCTTCCGGCCCTTGACTTTCCCCTGTCTACTTGCTTTTGCCTGTTCTAGGCCCATACATTCCGCCATATCCGGACCCCCTCCATTGACTGGACATGTTCCCGGCTTCCTTTTCACACCCCACGAAATTCGCGTCTACTTGCCTGCGTCCCCCCTGCCGTCGTTCTCCTTGAGAACCCCGCGACGATGGTAGTTCAGAATCTCCTGCTATATCATGAATTTCTTCCATTTGTTTGGCCCTGGTTGCGGTTCCGTGCCGAAGGATCCGGCTTTCTCCTTACCCTCGGTTTTCCCCTTTCCTCTCTGCCTAGCTGTTGACTCGCGATATCCTTTCTTTTCATCTTTTTTTCGAGATATCTCTTTTTTTTCTGGCAGGCTCCTCTTTCCCACCGTTGTCGTTAGTATAACTGCCCTTGATTTGCTTCAGCACGGGGCCGAGCTTTTCCGTCAGGCCAGATAGCTTGATTTCTTTCCTAGCCATCGTGCTTGCTCTTCTTTAGACACATCGACTATTTCAGTTCTTCCCTGAGAATAGAAATTCTCGATGATTTGGAGTTGTTTTTGTTTCCGTTCTCTGTTGGCCGATTTTCCCCCGGCTTCTGTGGGGTCTCGATTCGCGCTTTGGGCCTAGCCCGCCAGCCCGTCCTGTCGCGCCGTAGCGTAGCTCGTCCCAGTTCGCCACCTCCTGCCGGCTATTGCTCATTTGGTACGCCCGCCGTATTTTTTTGCTCGATCCGTGCTGGTTCGATTTTCTTTTTACCCATTTCTTCCCGTATTACAGTTCCTCTCTAGACGTCTTGAAGCCCGTCTTTTTTCTTTCCTCTTTCTGTTTGCACCCGATGAACTTTTGTTGTTTTTACCCATCGTATCCACCCCCGCACGCCCCGTTTGTTTTGCCCTGATCGCGTCGCTCGCTTTTGACTTTACTTGTGCTTCGAGGTGCACCGATTGAAGGTTTTTGGATTTTTTGTTGTTTCTCTCTTGACTCTCCCGAGGTTGTTCTCACGTCTAATCTTCTTCTTTCTTTTTACTTCTGTCTTTAGGACGAGCTTTCGTCGCGGGGTCTCGTGTATCCCTCTGTTTCTCGGTGAGCTTCGCGAGGCCATGTAGGGCCAGTTTGTCCCCCGGTTCGACACCCGTTAAAGCTTTTTGATTCTCGAGCGATTGCTTTCTCCGTTAAGACCTCGGTTTTTTTCTATCTTAAGCCCCCGGATCCCCTAAAAATTTGGATATACTTTTCTTTGGCTATGCTGTTTGGAGTACGGTAGTGTGCCCAGTACCTCGGACCTTGATCCTCAGTCACTTCTTTCCTGTTTCACCCCTTTAGACCAGAAATAGTAAATGCCATTACCTCCTTGCCCTTCCCCCCGTTTGGTTAATTTTCTTCCCTCTTCTTTTCTTTTTTGTCATAGGGGGATCCAGTTGAGATCAGTTTGGCTACCGTACGCCTTGGCGAAGTCGACCAACTTGTGTTTTGTTTGAAAGTCTTCTTTTTTCTGATGTTCGTAACGTTTTGTCGTTTTGCCGAAAGCTGTTCTCCATCGATATGCAGCGCAGAGAGTCGTTTCCTTTTTAGTTTTCGTTAGTATAACTTCCCTTTCCCTTTATCCTCCGCCCTCGGCCGCGTTTTGACATTCCCAAGCTTAGGAGGGCAACTCCTTTTTTTGTTGCTTCTTAAGTTATTTTTTTCGTTTTCCGCATTCTTCTTTGCGGCGATTTCCCTTTCGCCACCCCTCTTTTTCTGAAAGGTTCTGGTCTGAATTAGTCCTCCTCAGGGATCTATGCGTCCCCTTGTGTTTTCCCGTAGTCCTGCCGACTCCTATGTAAAATTTTTCCACGACCCCTGAGTGTTTAATTCTCCGCACTGATGCCCGTGGCTCGATGGTCAATGAAAAAGCAGTAGCGTGCTTCATTAGTGACTTACACCCGATTCCAATATCGATGCACCCCCCGCTCTTGGTCGCACGTCATTTGCTAGCCTTTTTCTCCTATACTTCTCTTTTATACGGATCCGAAGCTCTCTCGGTCGCTACCGCTACAGATCTTCGTCCACTTGGCGACTTTTTTTGTCTCCTTGGAAGTTCTCCCTTCACCCGCTTTTTCTAGAGGCCCCAGATCTTAGTACTGAGCGGTTAGCTGGTCCCCTTCTTTCCCTCATGTCCTCGCCGGTTCCGGACCTGTCGCCTTAGATAACCTTATGTACTTGTGTCGAAGTAAATTTGGCAGTTTGCTCACTCCAGCCTCTCGACGCGTTGCCGTCTTTTCGACGTACACCTTGCCAACCCTGGTTTTTTTTGTGCCCCCCCCCAAACCTTTTAGTCGCTCTTTGACGAGGCGCCCTTTTCCATGATATTGCATTTTCGCAGCAATAGCCGGTATGATAGTTTTTCCAGCGGTTAACCTCCCCGCCCGCGCCGAGAACGGCCAACTACCTCCCCATTGTCATAGTTAATTACTCGTTTCGTACGTCTTCGGCCCCCCCCTCCTTCCGGCGAAGTTTTTTGCCCCCGGTCCGGCGTCGCCCTGCTCCGCAGCGGCAGGCCTTTTATTAGTTTCTCCCGCTTAGTGGAGGCGTCCTTGGTCGAGAAAACGGGCTTGTCCCTATCAGGCATCGAAGTGAACCCTTCTTGCGCACCGCAACCTCCCCAGGAGGCACTCCAAACACCTCTTCCTGTTTTTAAACTTCCATTCTGAGTGTCTTCGATGCTTGAGTAACCCTTTAGTGACCCCCCCATTACCTGTACCCAACTCTCAGTGTTTCGATCTTAGCGTTTTCTCGCTCGACTCCTTGAGTTGTCCTCATCCTTTTTCTCTATCTTTTCATTTTTCCTCCTCGCCAACTCGTACACACGCTTGATTAAGACCCCCTTGTGCCGTACCTGTCACCTCGCTTTAGTCTGGGGATTTCCCCTTACCCCAAAACGTTTCCCTCACTCTTTTCTTGCCCGACCTACTGTGTTGGACTTTTTTCCTTGTCTGGTGTCTTCCTTTTGTGCGCTTCGTCACTATTCGCCACAAGCTTTTTTTCGCCTCGGTGCTACAGCAGGTCTAGTGGCGGCCCCACCACTCACCGCACGCATTGCTTCTCGTTTGATGGGCGTACTTTCCGAGTTTTTTGCGCGGTCCGGAATCGGGCCCCAGCTTTATTTCCTGGCCTGGCTTTCTTCTTTTGTTTGGGCCTCGTGGACCAGGGCTGTTTTTTTTAGTCTTCCCGTCTTCCGACTAGTTTTGCGGCCCTCCTTCATGCTAGTTGACGGCACTCCCTGCTCCGCTTCTTACGACTTCTTTTTGGTCCCCTTCCCTTTTTGGTGCCAAGCGCCCTCCCTTTTCAGCCTTTTCGAATTCTTTTGGCCGGCAACGCGGTCTCACCCGACGGATGCCCGGCGTAATCCAGTTTCCCCCCTGCACGTCTGCGCGGGAGCCTTGCTTAATCAGGACGGCTCCTTGCCGATTCAATTAGATTATCAAGCCTGCCACCCAATCTTTGAGGGGTCTTTTTGCACTCCCGACATTATGTCTTTTAGCCAGAGAAGTTGGCGTAGTTGGGATCCCCTGAGGAAAACAGTTTGCGTTTTAAGATTTTTTTCGGTGTTCCCCTCTACCTGCATGATTACATGATTGATTCTCCTCGTTCAAAGGATTGGCTGCGTTTGGTTTTTTCCTTTTTCCACGAGTTTTGCCTCGTTTTTCTCGTGCTAAGACCTGACCCCCTATCAGTTTGTTAAAGAAAGCATCTGAAGGGATTTTTTTCTTTTGGTATGCTCCAGAGAGCCCCCAATTGCCCTCCCCTCTTTTGAACATGTCCTACTGCAACAACCCTTGAAGGATAGAACCTTGTCCCCGACCGAGACGACACTAAGCCCTGCGAAACTGTCCCCTCCTCTTTTTTGCGGCTCCCAGGCACTGCAAAGATTCCCCCCTCCTTTTATCGTTTTTCCCGCAAAATTTGGGCCATGTTCTTTCCGTTTTTAGCTCAGCGTGCTCCCTGCATCACACGTCTTTCAGCGTCTGCTTCCGGAAACGGATGATTTTTTTTTTCCTTCCCGATTTCCCTTTGATACTTTGCGGCGCAGTTACTACCCAAGACCTCCTCAAACCGTTTTTTTCCCCCCTCACCCCCACAGTTTTGACGGTCCCTCCCCGGCACGCCTTTTTGCCTTTCTTTTCTGAACTTATCCTAGCGATGATCCCCTACGAATTGTCCCCAAAATCCCCTACTCCTCATTTTCGCCTTGACACCTTTTTAGTACCGTATTCTTCTTATTCCTTTTTGTTTAATTGTGATTTGCCCACCCCTCTTTTGAAGTTTCCCATCACATGCACTGTCGAGACTGTTTCTATCCCCCTTATGCTACCCTCCCCTTCAAAGACGACCTCCGACTTTTCCTTAAGTTTTGACTTTCTGGCGAACGCGGGGGTCAATACTCCTATCAGTGCGTTTTTCTTGTTCAATCGACGATCGGCGCTGTCTTCTTTTTTTGCTGCACACCTGAGGTCTCCTAGACCTCTACTAGTTGGTTCCCTTTCAGAAAGCCTCCGTCTTAAGAGACTTCTCCTTTTACAGGGTTACCCCTACCTTTCTCCTCTGTCCCCAGGACGGTCTCAGTGTCTGTTCATTTCATTAGAAACTGGCTTAAGTTACACCCTTTGCACTTTTACCTCCTCCCCCGCCACACTATCTCATCGATCAGCTCTGAAAAGTTTTGACGAGGTCATTCCAGTCTTCACTTCTCGATGACTTGTGGGTGTTAATACCCTTCCCCTTAGACGTGTTGTTCTTCACTCTTCCCCGCTGGCATATCCCTCTCTTCCGCAGTTCGGCCCAAGTGGGTTTCTTTTTCAATGTACCTACCTTGCAGTCTGTTCAGGCCTCTCCGGTGAAACCGTCGTCACTACGATCAATGACTTTAGCACGTCACGTTTTCTTGTCGTCACAAACTGTGTCCAAGGTCTTTTTTTTTCAAGACGGCCATTTCCCCTTGAAGTCTCATACTTCCGGTTGAGTATTTTTATATCGGCCTTCCCCCCGGTCCCCCCATCCATACCCCTCTAGTCCCACTGACAACTCCTTTTCCACCGGCTAAGGCAACAAATTCCTCTAACACTGTTGTCATGCCCGTGCTCCTTCCTTCGGCGCCGAGTTTTTTTGAGCCTCTCCTTGGATCGCCGTGCCTTGTTATACGTTTTTAGGGCCGTAGTCAGAGTTTCGTTCCGGCACGTCATTTGACCTACGAGTGCCTGCTTAGGTGCTGAACCCAGGTTCACTCGTTTATATGGATGATCTCCCTCCCTCAGCCTCCCCGTTGTTTTTTGTTATCGTTCTGAGCAGTAACCATTGGCAGTTCTCTCTATTCCTTTTGCCACTGATTAGAATATATTCTCCTTATCCGTCAATAACGATCTTAGCCCATTATAATCAAAAGTTGCAATCCCAAAGAGTCACTTCTTCTAGCAACTCCCTCCTGGAATACTCCCGCGATGTCTGAATTGCGCGTACCTGTTTCCTCGCTTTGGCGAGTTACTCCTTTTTTTTGAGAAGCTTTTTTTGATTGTTTAGTAATAGCCCACGACCAAGCGCCTCTCTTGCAGTACTTCTGCCGTCTTTTGCACACTTGTTGTATGATTGTACCGCCTGACGCCCGACTTCCTTATTTCTCTCCTAATTTTCTCTGATTTTTTTTGCCGCTGGCTGACCAGCTGACCCTCCCAGAGTGGTGGTCCCTAGTCTTTTTATGCTGATTTTTTTTGCGCCCCCAGATCCCCAAGTTTTATCCTTTCCTTTGATGGACCCCCCCCCCCGCTTCGTCCATATCAGGACCATTCCCTGTGAACTCTAGTTCTCCCTCTTTCGAATTTTTTAATTTTTTAATTTATGTGAAACGAGTAGGTCTTTTGCTTTTAAAACTGTTTTCTATCTTTACATTAAGCATCGTATCCGGAGATCTTTGTTTTCGATCTTCTTTCACTTGGGGTAAAGGTAGTGGTAATATTTTTAGAGTCCAGTCTTAGTAAGTGGCTGGCTTTAGTCTTTTTCTCTGTGAACACCCTTTCATATACTGAATGGGCCTGATTTTTCTAGGACTGCCTTACGATTGAACAAAACCACCCCCGTCTTTTAGATTCCCATTCCCCCTTCGCATCGACGCCGCTTTTCCTTTTCTAGTCGTTGGCCCTGACCGATTCAGAGTTCATTCACAGAAAACTTGGTAAGTATTTTTACTTTCATCCCTTCCTGGGGCAATATTTTGATAAGTTTCCTGGTTCTGTTTGAATTCAACTGTTGAAGTCGTTCCTTCAGTTTGACCGTCCCTCCTCCTTATACGCCTTGTCCCCTCACCTTTGGAGCCACCCTCAAGTGGCTCTCCTAGTTTTGGTATGTATCCTTTAGTTCTACCCCTTAGTACGCAGGGTGTTTTTCTTCTGTTCCTCCCAGGTTAGTGGCAATACCTCTTGCTGCCGGTTAGTTTTGATCCCCCTGGCCTATTAGTGTAGATAACTTTTTCATTTTTCGTTTGCCCCCTTTTTCTCACGATTAATTTTCTCCGTATACTCTTTCTTTTATTTTAACGGCCACCCAGTTAGGATTCAAAACGTTTTTTTCAATAGCCCCTTATTCGGAAGTTCTCCCCCCCTCCGTTGCCGTCCAGTTTTTTCGATTTCTGTGTCCGTCTCCGAGTTTTTCTTTGTTGCCTTACATTGCCTTCCTCCCCCCTTTAACCCCAGCGGTGGTTTTTTAGTCGCACCCATGTTCCCTCTCCACCGTCACACCTTTCACCTGCTACTTTTTTAGTGAACAGAATTCCGGCGCTCAGTTCTTTGCACTCCCCTTTTCTCTCCCTGGCGTAGAGCAGCCTTTTTGTTTTCCATGCCCCTCCCCACCAAGCCTTCACCACCACGTTCCGTTTACTTCATTCCCTTTCTTTTTCTGGTTCTCTCTGAGACCTTGCTACCTACGCTCTGCTGCCCCTCCATTCGTCCCGTTCCCCTTTCTTTTTAGAAAACTAATTTTGTCCCTTTCGTCACACCTTCTCCCTCTTCCTCTTTGCTCTCGCGGTCCTTTAGCCCTTTTCTTTGAGCGTTTGCCCCTTCCCGTACCTCACGTCAGTATCTCTTAGGTTGACTGCAGGATCCCCGTAATTCCACTCAGGATGCAATCCGGTCTTACGTCATCGACTAACTCCCTTGCCTCCTCTTTGTACTACCTTTTGTTCTTCTCCTGTCTTCGCCTGTCCCTTGAAACCCCTCTTTCTTGATGGTTCCCAGGTTTATGAAGTACTCGTCAGTCAGCAGTAGTCCCTTTCTGGCTTCGCCTCTCTCTCATTCCTTTTCTTTCCTCACACTCCATCGCCAGAACCCTCTTTGCCGAGGCCTACCTCCAAGAGTAACAACCTAACCAGTCCACCTCCCTCCCTTCTTGAGTTTCTCCTTCCTTCTTTTTACCCGACTTCCCTCATACGTTTGCGAGGTTCCCTCCCCTCTCTTCTACTTTCTCTTGAGTTGAAGGGTTCATGAATCCTCTCAGAAGCTTTTCTTCGTCCCGCCTTTTTTTTTCCCCGCCGTTTATTGTTCTATATCTCATTCCCTCAAGCACATTGCACCCTCCTTTAAAATCCACCCCCCAAGTCGGTTCTGAACCCCATCTCCCCCCCCCTTTAATCTGTCATGTGAGGATTTTTTGAGCGCTATTGCACCAATTCTCGCAGTATTTTCCGTCAGCTTTCCGTCAGTCCTCAACTCTGTATCCTCGGTGTATCATCCCTTCCTTTTCTGTCTCCCCCCCTCCCACTCAATTCTATCCTCTTTTTTCGCCTCGTTTTTTTTTTTTTTTTGATGGTATAATCTTTTCTGAATCCGGCGGCTAGACCCATTTCCTGGCTTTGCAAGCTCTACTGAAGTCTTTTTTCCTTCCTTTGGTGCACTCCCTCTTTTCTCCTCATTACTTCTTCTTGTAGTGTGCCATCCGATTTTTCTGGGTTTTTGTTGTTTTTCGTCGCTGTCGCTTTGGAGGCCTGAGAGTATTAGACCCTACCCTTCCTCTTCCTACCGGCTTTCTCGTTTCCTACCCGTTTTGCACCCGACTCCGTCCTACGCCCCTTCTCTGAGAGTATAGGGCCTTCTTGGTCCCCCTCTGACTTATTTTTTGACGGAATCCGGGACAAAAAGAGAATGGCCGAGGCTCGGCGAGTTTTTTCTTTTTGTCATCTTTTCCTCCAGGGTATTTTTTCTGCTCAAAGGATGACTTGCCCCCGAGGTTTGCCCCGTGATTTCAGATGGAATTTCGATGCCCGACGTTTATACCAGTCCCTCACTTGCGGATCTTCCATGTCCCCCTCCTTGAATCGGCTACCGTCCTGAACGGGTTTTTTTTTTTTTTTTTGTACGCAAGCGCCAGATTTGGCTCCAGGACTTGATCTTTTCTGTGCGCCTCCTTCCTTTTTTTTTGACGCCTTCTTCGACACTTCTTAGATGACCCAAGTTGACCCTTTCCTTCTGCTTTTTCCCGGTCGAATAAGACCGTTCTACTTAATATCCCATCTCCCGATCTTCGTTCCTCTACCAAAAAATTTCCGGTTCGACCTGCTCGGAAAAAGCCGCGTCCCCTTTAATCGTATCTCCCCCTCCCTTGCGACTTTTTTTCTCTTCTTTCCCTTTCACAATTTTGGGTTCGCCCAGGTCCCCCCTCTTGTGCCCGACTTTTGCTTTTGGTTACTGGCCTTTGTCGCCCGACACATGAATTCATCTTCTTCCGAAGCCCCTTCTCCCTTCCAAATGCGTGTCCTTGCGTTGTGTCCCCCTTCTATTTTTATTTTCTTTCGTGACGACTTCCCCTGCGTGAGTCCCCTTTGTGCGGACCGGGTCAGTGATTTTTCTTTCTTTTTCTTTTCCTCGGTGCCCAATCTGCGTTGCTTGCGGAACTCCCGATTTTCACCCCCCCTTCTACGAGGTCAAAAAGCGGGGAATCGGACCGACTAGACATGCTGCGCCGTAGTCCGCACCTAGCCTTGCAACCCTGCAATCCACGATTAGTTTTATTCTCACTCCCATTCCGCCGAGCCTTGAGATCCGACCCGGTTTGTCTGACTTCCCCAAATTTTTGAAGCCGTTGACCATTTTCTGTGCCCTGTCGCGAGTGAGTAGTCCCGAACAGCATTAGCCACTTTCTACTCTGTCCCCTGACATCGTCATAGCCTCCTCGGCCCCCTTTCTGAGCAGTGACCCTTTCCTCCCAGAACAGACCCTCCCCTTCTCGTGCCCCAATTTCAGGGCCCCTCTCGCCCAATTCGATATTTAGCCCCGGAAGGATACGAGGCAATGTTTTCCCTTTCAACTTTCCCAGTTCCTCCCTCCCTTTGCCAACCCGCCTCTCCTCAGTCGCAAAGTCTTGACAGGCTTATTGATTTCTCCTCGTCCCTTCGACCCTGGTACCCCTTCTTGGTTTTTTGACCTTCACTTCCCTTCCCTCCCTGATTCTTTTTTTTTCCTTCCCACCTTTACCCCGGATTTGATCCTATACTGTACCGCGTTTTTTCACGCGTTTACCCTCGCCGCGTTGGCGACGTCTGAGACACTTCCCTTCTTCCTTTGCAAGTTCTTTTTCCTTCTCCCCCGGTGTTTCTCCCCCTCGGTCACGCTTTCTTCTGGCATCGATCTCCCCCTCTTCCCAGTTCTTTAATGTTCCTGCTGAAGACTGTTGCAGCCTCGGGAGCGAATTCTCTCCTCTCTTTCTACCTGGTTTCCCCCCTTTTCTCCCGTGCTTCTCCCCTCTGTCCCCTCTCAACTGACCGGCCCTCCTTAAATCCCTCCCTCTCGACTGTGCTGGGTCTCTCAGGGTTGTTACTCAAGGCCAAACTTCCCTCTTTTTCTACATCCTCTCCCGTTCCCTACAACTTGGTTTTTAAGTCGATGTGTTGTGTCCCCCCCCCCCTATCGTGGGACATCGTGGCCCACCGCGGGCACTTCCTATGAAGCGTCTTTCTAAAACCCCAAGTCTTTCTCTCGGGCGCCATTGATGGTCAACCAGCCCCCCCTTCCACATCTTCCTCACGTAACCGATCCGGTTCCCTTCTTAAACCCCTGCCCCCTTTCCTTTCATACCCCTCTCACTCGCTTCCGGTCTGCCTCTTTCTGCTCTTGGTGGTCCTTGCTCACCCCCCTCTTCCCTCCCCTCCCCCGAATTCCCGGCGGGCCACTGTCAACAACCCCAGCAATTTTCCCCAATGTAAGAGTTTCCTCCTCCTTTCATTAGGCTACTTTCGTTCAAAGGACGATACTTCTTCGATTTCCTTTATTACTTGACTCATTTCTATCTTGGTTTTTCCTTGACCCTCATTACTCTTGAGATTTCAGACAGGTTTTCCATATCGAAGCTCCCTTTTCCCCGATTGCATGAGATCCTTACATCTGTTGTTTTTTTTGCTCCATAGTCCCTTTCCTTCAGTTCTAATTCCCCCTTTGTTTAGCCTTAGTACCTGAAATTGAGTCTACTTAGTTCCCCCTCCCCGCTAGAGAAGGACAGTAAGACCCTCTCCGACGTTTTCGAGTCTCCCTTTTTTTATTGACCTTCTCCCTCACCTACCTCAGCAGAGGTATCCCTCGATGCCATCTATTTTGGGTTACCCCGCTTTGTCCTCCCCCCTTTTTTAATTCTTGTTTTCATTGATATTTGTCGGCTAGATGATCCATCCTCCCATGATCCTCCTGGCCTTTCAGTACGTAGACCCTCCCTGCTTTGATTAGTCACAGATTTTTTTTTTTTGAAGCCACTCTCTTTTTTTCTTCTAAGACCTTCAGTTTCTTTTTGAGAGGTCCTATAAACTCCCTCCAATGCTTCCGCAAAGTCCCCCTCCCTCTTCTTTTTTGTTGGCCCATCAAGTTATAGGTCCCAAGGCGGTCTTTTTCCTCCACACCCCCCCCGATCCACGGTCTGCCAACACCAGAAGAACTTAATTCACCTCTCCCCTTTTAGGTGACTTTCTCTTTCTGCTCTTGTGACTTTGACTTTGTTAAGAGTTCTGTCTATTCTTTTTATGCTTCCCAGTTTTTCGATGCGACACTTTTTTCTTTTTCCCCTCTCGCCCTTCTTTTTTTTTTTTTTTTCTCTCCGAGATGCTCCTGGTTCCCTGCTTTACGAGCCTATAGTTTTTAAGACGTTCACTTTTCTTCCACGTTCTTGCTTTCACCCCCACCAGTTTTCCTAGTTTATCTTGCGAGTCTAGATCATTTGACCTATTGTGTTTTTCCAACCCCCCAGTCCCCTTAGAGTTCGCTTCCCAAAGGAATCCTCAGCTCTTTTTTTCTCCTTTAGTCTTCCTTTTTTCTTGCCTATAGCAGCTTCTTTCTAGTTCCAAGTCCCCTCTTCCCGGTTTTTCAGGTTTTTAGTTTACTTCTTGATACTCTTATCCTTTCTGGTTTTCCAGTATGAATACTAGCAAAGAAGTTATGAGTTCCCCTCTTCCCACGCTCCTTTTTTTTGTCCTAGCCTACATGCTCACACAGAACTCCCTCCCCCTCCCCTCCCTCTTTGTCCTCTTTTTCTCACTTCCTGGATTTCCCTCTCGAAGCAGTCATCTACTTTCTTTAGACGCGCTGAATTCTCGGTGCGTACGACCCTTGGCGAGCCGGTCGCTGAGACCCCCCTTCCCCCCCCCTTTTTTTTGAGTTGGCCACGTAGGTTTTCTTCTCTCCGTCGTTTCCCGGGCCCCGCGTAGGCGATTCGATTTTTCCTTCTCCAAGTCCCCCGTTGTTCCTCTCTGAGTTGCCTTTTTTCTTTCTCCCCTTTTTTCCCCCCTGCTTACGCCTTTTCTCACGTTCCCCGAGGCCCCTTCGCATTTCCCCGTGCACCCGTAGCAAGGGTCTTCCCTTTCCAGGTTTTTTTTCTTCCCTTCCTCCGTTTCAGTCAGCGGTCTCTTTGTAGCGCAGATAGTGTCTTTTTCATTTTTTTACCCTTTCTTGTTGCCTGTTCCTATTGACTCCCGGTACGCGAGATAAACCCGACCTGTTTTGCTTGTCGAAGAGGAATTTTCCAGTTCCAACCTCCCACCCAGTTTCTTTCTTTCCCAAGTACCACCCGAACGACCTTTTCAGCCCCTCCTTGAGTGATAGAAATTGTTGAAGTGTTTTTCCAAAGGTCTCCCCCCTTTCTCTTGCCACCCCCCCTCTGGTCGCTGGGAGACAGTCTTATTTGCCCAGGTGTACTCCTTAGTATGTTTAAGACATAATCTTTTTCCCAGAAGTTTTTCTCTTTCCCAAGACTTAATTTTTTTTCCTTGCGTCCTAAAAGAATTTTGAACTTTGACTCGCTGATTTGCTCGCGGTACATGATGTATGAATAGAGATTAGACCTCCTTCCCCCTCTTTTTTCTTGACCCTTTTTTTTCTTTTTCTCCTTTTCTATCATAGCGTCCTTCTTATGAATTTGCTAGTCGAACGACCGATTTCCCGATCGAGAATGGTTTTCTTGCCGAATTTGGAATCCTCTTTTTCCCTGACCTCTTGTCCTTTTTTTCTTTCCCCCTCTTCTTTCCTGGACTGGCTCACACAGATTCGTTTCTCCCCACACTTGGAAGGGTTCCCTTGTCTTTCTTAGATTCCAGGTCTCTAAGTCGTCCTGTTTGATTCTTGTCCCTTTTTTTAACGAGACCAGTTCGTTTTCCGCCCCCCTCCCCCCGGTGCGAACTCATTGCACGAATCTAAAAGGTTACGCCCTCCCTTTCCCCCCTGTTTTCCCCCGACCCAAAAATTCCGTTGCAAGTTCTTTCTCCTTCCTTCCTGTGTTCACGTTGAATCTCTGCACAGAATTTCCTGAGTTCCGCGTCTTTTCCTTGAGTCCTACCTCTCCTTCTTTCCTTTGTTCCTTCGGCTTTTCTCTTCGAGTTTTACGGGTATTATTCTTCCTAGGTGGAGTCCTCCTTTCCTTTTTATCTGCTCGGCCTCCCGCTGAAGCGTCCCACTCCGCAACAAGGACCACCCCTAAAACCACGCTCTACCGTTCTTCACCTCCTCCCCCCTTTTACTCTCTTTAGTTGTATCTCAGTGCCCCATTTTCCCCTCTCAACCTCCTCAGGGGCTCCGTCAAATCCCACTCCTTTAGATCCCAGAGTTTTCCTTTTCTCTCTCTTTTTTTGAGCTCTAATCCTCCCTTTTTTTCCTTCTCTTTATATCCCTTTGTTGTGTTGATGAAAGCTTTTTGATGCGCGCCCGCTCCGCCTCTTCTCCACACGTGTCCTTCGACTTGTCGTTAGCCTTTCTTTTTTTGAGAGAAGTTTCCCTCTCTCCCCTCTCCGCCCCTATTACTTTTTCCCTTTCCCTGAATTATTTCTTGGGGAAGGTTTTTTTGCTGATTTCCGGCTTTCCCTTCTTTCGTCCCCCCTAACCGGTTTTATAGAAACCCCCAACTACCATTGCTAATTGAGGACCCCCTATCATCCCCCCACTTCCCCCCATTCCTCTTCCTTTTTTGTCAGGCTGACCGACGTGGAAACCCTTATCCGGTGACCTCGTCGGTGCACCCCTCTGGTCTGCCGCCCATTGAAATGTGCCTTTATGGATGTTCTTGGTTTTTTTTTCATCTTGTTGCTACTTTTCCTCTTTTTCCTCTCCTCCACTGGCTGATTCATCAAGATTTTTAATTCCCGTCATCTAATAGGACTGCGGACCTCACAATTTCTCCTTTGCATTCCTACTTCCCTCTCCCAGGACACTTTCTAAAGGACAGTTTTCCCCCACCCAGCTTTTGGAACGGAATGACGCTTTCTTCTCAGAGTCGCTCTCCCCTTTCCGCGTCAAAGGATCTGCGTTTTGAAATCCCAGCCCAGGCTAAGTCGGCCCAGCTTTACCTTTTATTTCTTTGCTACTCCCCTGCAGACCCCGCCGGTCTCTCAGACTTCACACCAGTTTTGGACGGTCCATTCCCAAAAACTCCTTGGTCCCCTTTTTTTCCCCCTCTGTCTCTCCACTCTCCCTCCTTTTAGCCGGCTACCCCCCCGGTCACTTCCCCCCCAACTTTTGCCGTCAACCTGCAATTTACCCCCCCACTTCTAGTTTGATTGCCCTCCGTACTTCAAGATTCTTATGCCGGATTACATGTGCATCCGACCTACCAGAAGCCTCGTTTTCCTCTCCACTTATCTTTTGTTTTGGATCTCTTGTTTGAAATCGTCTCAGTGCAGCGGACATTCTCTCAAATTCTTCCCGGGTTTTTCGTGTAGTCCTGGTAATGATTTTCCCCATCCCACTCTTTTTTTTTTTTTTTCCTTTCCCTTCCACATCTCCTCTGTGGAATTCGACTTAACCCCGAACCCTTGATGTCCCGCTCTACCTTCCTAGCCCTGATCAAACACTACCCCGACAGCACTGCCCCAAACTCGGAGGCTACTTCCCCCCGCCCCCCCGTCCCACTTCCCTTTTTCTGACCCCTGAAGGACCGTATCCTCTTACCTCCCCCACTTCCAGTTGAATCCGTGCCTGTTTCTTTCTCAGAACTTCTTCTCCCTGGACGTCGGATTTCTCCAACAGTGCTCTTACGAGTTCAACGAACATGCTTCCTCGTCAACTACGATCGAAGCGCAGAGCCGACACTTGCGTGACGCCCGAAGACCCCAACCCCTCCCTGCCCCTAAGTTCCCCCCCCCCCCCCAATTTTTTGTGAGGACCCAGGAGTCCAAGTCTCCTATTTATTCACGGTCGTCCTCTAAGGTTTGCCTTTACTCCTTCCACCGCGATCCCGCCTCTCTCCCCTTTTACTTTAAGTCATGCTTGGTAGCTTTCTCTGACTCTTAACACTCTCTAGTTTTCCTGTTCCGACTTCCCTCTTGTCATGGATTTTCACCTCAAGTGATCTACTCCTCCTTCCATACGAGCCTTCCTCTCTTTTTTTGTGAGAATCTTCTCCCCGTTGTGTTAAACTTGAGCCCTCTCTCTTAGGCCTTTCCCCTACCCCTTTTAGGCCCTTTTACTTTTTGAGAACACGGCTGGCTTAATTCCCCTGATCTCCCTCTCTCCCCCCGTTACTTCAAGATCCAGAGCGCCTTGAGCTAGACAAAATCATGATCCTCTCCCCTTCCCTTCCCCGGTCATTTCAAACAGACGGCTTATGTACACCCGAGCCCTCGTTTTACCTTTACAATGCTTCCAGTCTCCTCAGGTGCACTTCACCTACCCGTCCCCCCCCTCTCTCTACTGAGTCCGACTCACAAACGTGGCTAGGCAGTTCTTTCGTTGAAGCCTGTGTTTGGTCCTCAATGCACAGATACTCCGTGGACATTGGTGAGGTTGCACAAAGAAGATGTCTCATCACGCCTCACGTTCCCCTTCCCACCCCCCTCTCTTTCTCTCTGAGACATTGCTGTTCCAGACACCACCATTCGACCATCCCCTGCTCCGCTAACGTTTCGATCCCCTGAAACTCGCGTGACCAATGCGTTGACGTCATTAATCTATTCCTCTTTTTTTGAATGTCAAGCTGGGAAGGAAAATCGAGGTGCGTTATGCGTCCCTATTCGCTGCACGACCATAATCCCTACTCCTAAACCCTGCCTTTCCCCCCCGTCCCCTTTGAAAAAACCCCGAATGCGACCCCCCCAACCTTACTCACGTCTCCTTTTTTTACACGTGAGAATATTTTCGAAGAACTTTCTTTTTCTACTGGTTCTTCCTCAGTTTGCAAGCTCGTCCTCTGCGTCAGGAAACAACATTTAGCATTTCGCCCTCCGTGAGTCCCCCCCCCTTTTCGTGCGCCTTGAAAGATTTTCCTTTGACCCTCCTTTTTTGTTGTTGACTTCGATCGGAGGAAGTCCTCTGGCAGGTGAGAGAAACGATCAACTTTCTTCTCCCCATGGCACTAAGGACCCCCTCTCCCGAACAGAAAAGCTTCCTGCTTGCATCACTTCAGGCAGAAGACTGAAAGTGCCGTTATTTGTTCAATCGTTTCGCATTGTGCTCGACGTTTTCCTCCCCCCTAATTTAACGTCGCCTCCCCAGTAGACTTGTTCCCCCCCCCTTGGTGCTTTTTTGGAAGTATCCTAGGGGACGCCGCAGGCCTTGCGGGTCTGGTTTTTCACCCCAGTATTTTTGGCCCGCCTGCCCCCATTGGAGTAAAGTCCCCCGTCATCGCCGTCCGTTCACACTCCCGTTGCTTATACTTGGTGAAGCCCACCTTTTTCTTGCCGAAGCCGTCAGCTGAGTGTAGTCTTTATCGGCCTGTGTTAACAGCGTGTACTCACGCCGACTATCCTTGGCGCCGCCGTCTCTGTGCCGCCTTTTCTGCTGGTTAGCCCCAACCCCTTGTAACGTGAATGGAACGGTGGAACATCGGTCCGACTCTTTACTCCGCCACCGTTTTAGTGAACTGCATCGGAGCCGCTGAAGTTCTCAGCGTCTCCGGGCTGCCGGACCCCAGCCCCAGGGTTTGTCGATGGAAACCATTAGTAGTGTCGGTCTTGTTGCGAGACTGCTGATCCGGGTTCCTGCCTTTTCAGGTTACTTCTGACTTGTTCGCCGACGCCCTTTTCCGGCCTTCTTGCTGTGCACCACCCCCTCTGACACGTGATGATCTGTTCTCCAGCTTGTCCCCCCTCGTTGTTCCGGCACCACTCAGTTTTGCGCCCCCTTGCCGTTTTCGTTTGTCCCTCTTGCTCCTCTTCTCGTGTGTTCCCGGCTCGCCAGCGTCCGTTCCCCATCCCCTCTTGGGAAGGATCGGAACCGCGGATATCGTCCGGGCGGGGTGCAGACTTTAGGTCTCATGGCAGTATGGGAGCAGCAGCCGTTTCAGTGTCTTTTTTCTCCTCTCCCTCAAGTAAGATCGTGCCAATCCCTGGCATTTTTTTCTTTTTTTTGTCCAAGTCGGGCGAGGAGCAGCGTATAGGGGATTCTGGTTCCTCCCCTGCATACATTCTTTTTCCGGAGTCGTTTTTTTTTGAGTGGGTTGATGCCTCACCACATTTTGAGTGGCCACCCCTTGGGTGGGTCTGCTGGGCGACGCCGGCGCACATCTTTTCATCTTCAGGTGCGAAGTCCAGCCTTTTTTTCCGAGTCCGTTTTTCCTTGTTCAGCCCCCTTATTCCGTCTTTTCCTTACTCGGCCGCGAGATTTCGCCGGCAAACGGGAAATTCCGGACCCGTTCGCAGCCGCTCCGACCCAGTTTTCTCTTTTTAGGCGAGAACTGTTGCCGCCCGGTCCCGCCGCAAAAGAAGTGTGAATGCCCAGGGTGTGGTGAATTGTGTATTCGTGCTCTTGCGTTTCGCAGGTGCTGCTTCCTTCCAAGCTTGGTTGCAGGTCGAACCGGTCATGGCACGTTTCGTCCCCGCACACGCTCTACATGCCCCACCTTTCTCCCCAGGAAGCCCGTTCTTGATTGACTTGCCGACCCCCAGCGTCGAGCGCCTTGTTGAAGCTTATTATAGACCTTTCATATCGCCTTTGCCACACACTTGGTCGCGGCCACCCGGTGTCGGATTTTTACGAAGACGGTGAACTTTGATACTTCTTCGTGCAGGGCAGCCCTGATAAGGAAGCGTCGTCCACACGCCTTTTCCATTGCCTTTTGATCTTCCCCCTTTTATGTGCAAGTTTCGCATGTACGCAAGTTTTTTTCTTTTTAGATTACCTATTTTATAAGATTCCTGTTGATTTTTTTGGTCGCAGACGCCCCCCGGCTGTTGTTTCTCTTTCGTTCGCTCCTTTGAGAGTGTCTCTTTACTTCGGGTTTTTTATTATTTCTCCCCTCGGATGTCCCACGATTCGGTTTCATATTTTTGTCGGTATTGCAGAAGCCGTTCTCTTTTTTTCACGAGTTTAGTTTTCTGCACATTAAATAATATTGCCGCCCCCCCCAGTCTGGCGCTTTTTCCGTTCTTTTTAACAACCCGTGTTCCTTGTCCCGGGACTATTCCCGGTTCGAGAAGATCTGATTTATTTTTCCGTCGTTCGTTCCGAGCATGAGAGCTTTGCCGTTACCGCAAGTTCGGTAAGCGTGCCCGCTTTCCTGTCGCTTTTCTACCCTGGCGCAGCTTCCCAACAAAAGACCTTTTTTCATGGCTTGGCCTGCAGTACATTTTTTGATTGCCTTCACCGCATACGTCCGGCCAGGTTCTGCCCCTGCTCGCGCCTTTTGAGCCTCTTCGTCCTTGTGGCCGGCTCGGGTGCTAATTTCTTTTCTCTTAGGGAGGCGGAGGTGTCGAACCCTCGATGTCCGATAGCTCAGGCATCCGCCCGCTTGTACTGAGCGCTACCTTTCACCCTGCCCCAACCCGAAATTTACTTCAGTTAATCGGAGTTGGTATTTTGCGACTTGCACAAACCTCCTCAACCTGCCGGGTTCCACAGGTCTATACTCCAACCTTCCAATTCCCCGTCCTTATGCTCCTGGGTGTCACGCTTGCTTCCCTTACTAACGCGAATTTTTACTCCCTAACGTTGACCGATTGCTCTGCGTTTCTCACCCCGCCGCGATAGACCGCTATCTCCTTGACCGGTTGTACGTATAGGACGTTGTACCTGATTGGCAGAATTTGTTTCCCCCTTCGTAAATTTGCCCTGAGTTTTTGGCGCTGTGATCCCCTTTTATCGTGGTTGGCTTGTCGGTTTTGCGCGTCGTCTCTGTTCCTGGCGGATTTGATCTATCGAGCGCGTTCCTCCACCCGAGCCTCGCGTGGCAATACTTGCCCGGCCTTCCTTCTCGGCGGGCTAATTTCTTTTTGATGTCCGCTGCCTTGAGCGGAATGCGGACTTTTTTTTTTTCGTGTTTCACCTTTTTTTACCTGCGACGACGGTTTAAACGCCGGCGGCGCGGCTTTAGGGTTTTTTGGGGAGCCTTTGGGTGGCTGACTTTTTTTTAGCTTTTCTCTGTCGACACCTGGTGTGCTTGCTTCTTCATGCTCGGTATGCTCTCTCTTTTCCCCGACGATATCAATTTTCGACAACGACCTCCCCTGACTGCACGTGGCGACCCGGTTTGGGCACGCGACCAATGCAAGCTGTGTGCTGCATTCTTTCGAGTTTCTTCCTGAGACGAGACTTGCGGCCATCTTATCAACCCTCTTTTGCGCGTTGCACCTTCCCCTTGATAGTGCCTTCCCGTCTGGACAGGACGTGTTGTTATTGCGGAATCCTCTGCGAATGACATCTCTCCGTATCCCCTTCTCTTTGGTTCTTTCCACACCCTTTTGTACTTCTGCGATCGCTCTCCAAGCGGGCTACCTCTGTCAGAGTGTCTTTTTTTTTATCTGGGTCTCTTGCGAACATTGAAAAGGTCTGGGTTCCCTTCCATTCGTCCGACCTGAATATTTCAAGGTGTGAGCCTTTGTTCCTAAGCCGACTGAAGTCTTTCGCTTTTCCCACCCTGCCTCTCCTGATCAGAAGAACTGGCGCCGTCTTGAGTTTTTTCTTCCACCAATTCTTTTGTTTTTCACACGAGACTGGAATTTGGCTTCTAAGTGGACTCTTACCCAATTCAGACTTCGACGGTGTTAGGACCGTGTCCTCACTCTCCCTTTTATATTTCTGATTGACTCTTTGCGCATAACTCGCGTGCTTTTCCTTCAACGTGGCGCGACCGGGTGAACCGGAATACGGCACCCCCACCACCGCTTCGGATTGACGCGACTGCTCAATCTTTCCTTAACCTTCACCACGCACGGCAACTTCCCCCCCCATCTTTTTGGGCTTCATGCACCCGCCCGGGCCCCTCCGTGTGAGACTTCACTTCAGAACGTTTCTCTCTTGCCCTCCCCTTCAGTGACTTGCCCTTTACCTTCCGACCATCTTCTTCTATTGAGCTGAGGATAATGCGCTTTCGATAGAAGTATCCTCTTTAACCAGCTAGACCCGCAGGTTCTTACTCTTCTACCTTCCGTATAGATTGAAGACCCTTTAGTTGCCTCCTCACCTACCCGACCTCAAAGACTTTCACTTCCACCCCCCTGTGTGTTTTTTCTCGAACCCTGATCGACCTTACCTGTTGCCGGAGGCTAATATCCGATCTATTTTTTCCTGATCCCCTCTTCTGCTGACTACCCTCCTTTCCCCCCTCGTAGACGTCCTTCTCCCCCTTTTACAGGAGGTATCCTTTTTCGATTCTGTTTCTCTCAATGGACGACGCTTCCACACCTTCTTCTGTCTTGACGTCTGCTCCAGCACGCCTGGTCTCTCTTTTTTTTTTTTTTTACGCCCCAGACAGTGCTTCCCTCCGACTTTTAATCTTAAGATCTCAGCCTATTGTTTTCTGGTTGCCCTCTTCCTTCTTCCCTTTCCCCCCCTTCTCTTTAGTTCACGGCTCCCTCTGCGAGGTTTTTTTCTTTCCCTCTCCGCTCGTTCGTCTGACGGATTTCTTTTTTTCGGTCAAGTGTCTTCCAATCGAACCGAGCTCACTCCCCCGCTGTTCTTTTCCCCCCCTGCTCCCGACTCTCACCTCAACCGTGTCCGGTCCGTACACAGTACTCGAACTAGTATAATCCCTTCCCCCTTCCAGTCCCGTTCCCCTTTCCTCTTTTTTTCTCTCACATACGACTTCCCCCTGGCACAGAACTCCCTTTCTTCCCTCTACAAACTTGCGGATTTCTTTCCCAAGACCTGCTCCCGTGAAGCAATCCCCCCCACGTTCTCCCTTCTCTTCCTCATATCAGTTAACCCTTTGGGGTCATTTTCCTTTCTGCCTTTCCTCCTATGTTTTTTTTCAGCACGGTCAAGATAGAAGTGTCGCAGACCAGCTTTCCCTTCCCCCCTCCCCTGACCCTATGGATTGCCCCTCCCAACTATAGGGATCGTTCGGTGGCATGGTCGCCTTTGCTTTTTTTCCCCTTCCCTTTGTCCCCCCCCCGCCCCCTTCCTCGAAAGACCTTGAGGCTCACGTCCCTTTTTTCTTCCCCCCCTGACTTTTTCCTGTCATTATCGCCTTACCTATTTTTTTCCCCTCCTTCCATACTCCTTCCTCCCCTCCTGCTTTAATGAAGGGCTTTCTTGTAGCTTCCCCACTGGCGACCTCTTCCCCCGAACCAAGTCCTCCGTGCTGACCCCCGAGTCCCCTCCCTTCCCAAGGTTTCCCCCTTCCCCCCACCTCCCTCTGTCCCCAATTGTAAGAGTTAACCATGCGCCTCCCTTAGTCGTTTTCTGACCTTCGAGCAAGCTCCTTTTTTTCTACTGAAGGACGGCAAGTCTACTTCTCTGCCATGACGGTCCTGTCGCGTCACTTCCCTCCTTTTTTTCCCCCCCCTTTTCTCTCATGCAAGTCAGTAGAACGTCCTTGCTCAAACACTTTTCTTCTTCGGAATAGCATGCCTCTTTTCCCTCTTATACT
>Ga0179593_1592890_pt1 | contig 42424 bp, 73 predicted proteins | sample CZODoug2_1_08_16_FD_185931 | JGI IMG/M metagenome (GOLD analysis project Ga0179593, IMG submission 185931) | Vadose zone soil fungal communities from Angelo Coast Range Reserve, California, USA - CZODoug2_1_08_16fungal (PacBio error correction) | ecosystem: Environmental > Terrestrial > Soil >... | reverse complement strand
TGAGTATCGTCCCTTTCTCACTCCACCTTCACCGAACTCCAACTTGGTTCTGACCGTCCGAAGCTTTATACTTTGGTCTCCATGAAATACTATTGTTTCCCAAGGCTGGGCGTAACAACTGGCCCTTGTCCAAGAACTTCTACCGTGTGTCCCTCCTTAGGATCCCCCCCCCCAATTTTCCTCTTTTCTTCCCCCCCGCCATCCTCTGGGTTACCCTTGGTTATGCTGGACGTAGCTGAGATGTTTTACTCCTTCAAAAATTTCTTGAAAGTTCCTTGGGAGCACGATCCCTGCAGCTTTCTGTAAGGACTGAAATCCTTCCTTCTCCCATTTTGCCCGTCCGGTCGGTCTCCTCCAGGTCTTGGTTTTTGGGTCACGTGAAGCCCCTTCCTTTTTCCTGTTTCCACGGGGCCTCCTTTTCGGCTTTGGACCTCCTTTTTTCGAGTCCAACGTCTTTGTGGAATCTGGTTGTTTGGCCTGCCTTTAACACCCTGATGCGCCCTCCTTTTTCGGGCTTTTTGTCCTCCAGTCCTCTCCCCTCTCTTTTTTCACCATTTTTCCCTCAAGAAACCCCCTGGAATTTCGATTACTTCCCTCTCTAGGATTTTTTTCCCTTTCCAGGCCTTCTCTCTCTTTCTTTTGGGGTCCAACTCTCCGACCCGTTATTTAATCCTCCTTTTAGTTCCTCGCTCCTTCACCTCTGTTTTTTATTTTCTGACCTCCCGATCTGTTTTTTACCCAACGCCTTTGAAGTTTTCAGGTTCTTCCTTTTTTTTTCCCTTGTTGCTCCCCCTCGGGTCTCCTGAAGACGACCTCCTCCCTTCTTTAAACGCACCAATTTCAAGCCTCCCCAGTGCTGATCACTTTCAATCCACTTAAAATTTCTCCCTATACCCCCCCGATGGAGTGTTCCGCGATTTCTCTTGTAAGTTTCTCTTTTCTTCCAGTAGTTTTTGTGATTTTCCCCCCTTTTTCTGATGCCCCTTTTCTTCCTGGTTCCCTGACGGAACTTTCCCCCTTAGACCCTCCTTTCTATTTGGGTTTCTTATGAACCCTTGGCACCCGAGACTGTCGGCACTACGTCTTGCGGTGGGCGTTGGACTTCACACTTCGGCTTTTCTTCCTCCCTAGGCCCTTTTCAATTCCTTCCCTTTCTCTTTTCTTTTTAACCCAGATCCTGGTACTCAAATGTGCTTTTCTCATCTATTTATTTCCTTAACCTTTTTTCAACTTTCTTTTCGTATCTCTCTTTATCTCTCTATTGTCCTTAGCTGCTTCTTTCACATTTTCTTGGTTCTAATTTCTTTCCTTTGGGGAAACGACGGTTCCCTCCTTTCTTACTGACTTTCCTCTTTTAAATCTGTGACTTCACCCCCGTTTTTTGCCTTTACCTCCCTCTTTTCTCCCCCCAGTACGCCCCTCCCCTTTAATGGCCCCTTGTGCCCACGACCAAAACGACCTCCCCCCCCACCTACCTTTTGAAGAAAAGTTTTTCAATCCCCAAGTGCCCCTTTTCGAAGCTGCTGTGTGTATAAGATGTTTTTTTTTCGCCACAGTATTTGCGTTTTTTCCCCCTTTTCCTCAATTTTCCCCTTTCTTTACGGGTCTTCTCCTTCATGTTACTCTCCTTGCTTCTTTATGCTGTCGGGTTCGGTTCTCCTTCTTACTACTTTTGATGACCCTTTCCCTCCAGGGGATTTCCATCCTTCTTTGAATTTCCTCTTTGGTGGAGACCCCATGGTCACACTTTGCCCCTTCGTTGATTTAACCCCCCCTCTTTCCTGCTGACCCAATCCCTCCCCTTTAATCCTTTTTTTTCGTTCTTTTTTGTGAGAATCTCTTTTTTGCCTCTTTTGAACTTCCCCTTTTTCAGGATTTTTCACCCTCTTTTCCTCTTTTTCCTCCTCCTTATGTGATCTCTCTCCTCTCCCCGTTTTTTTCATCCCCTGAACTTTCAACTGTCCCTTTGGGTTTCCCCCCCCTCTTTTCTGGCTACAATCCAAGTCAAGAACCTTCCCCCAAATGAGTTTCCCCCCCCGCTATCGAGGTACTGAAAGTTTATTCTTGATGGTTACATGTTCGGGTTTTTCCCCCCATTTTTTCTTATGTCTCCCCCCTTTTGTATAATCCCCCCCTCGCCTACAAGAGGTTTTTTTTTAAACTTCTCCATTTTTTGCTTTTCCCAGTTCCTTTTCTCCGAATTATTTAAGAGAATCATTCCCCTACCCATTATTGCACAAACCAGTTTTTGGACCTTAGATTCTTCTTTATTTTCCTATGCTCTTGGTTTTATTAGGTTTCGGTTTGTCCCCCCTCAGTCACAACTAGGGCACCTCTCCTTCTTCAGGTAAGTTCACTTGCCTTTCCGTCGAGACCATTCTCCTGAAAACTTTTTTTCCCCCGGAAGTTCGTGCCTTGTTCTACCACCTTGATTGGCCCCCTTTTCTGGCAAATTTTGATATTTTTCCGTCATTTAGCCCTTCTTATGGTCTTCTTCTTGATTTCATCGGCTTTTTTTTTTTTTGTGTTTTATAGCTTGTTCTTCTATGAGGCAGCTCTCTCCTGGATTTCCTCTCTGACGTTTGTCAACCTAGCGTACGGCTCTATAACGCTACGTTTGAGTATTCCCATTCCCTACCTCGACCATGCCCCCCCCTCCTGGGGCCCTTTCAGACTTCTCCGAAGTTATGGATTTTTATCTTTTCTTAGTCCTTTTTCACTGTAACGTGACCAATGGAATCCATCCTCCGTTTTTAAGTACATGGATTCTTTTTATTTATTGTTCCAAGTAAGAGGATGTGGATCTTTTTCGGCTGGTTCCCTCTTCTCTCTAGACCCCTCATTGAACCCTTTTAGAGAACCTCCCGCACGAATTTACCAACAAACTTTCCAAGACCTTGCCGGTAAAGATTCGATTTTAATTTTTTCTCTCCAACTCAGTCTTCCTGTCTGGGCCGTGCCTCGTTTCTCCGTTTTAAAACCTAGGTTCCGTGATACACCGGCAAGAGCAAAAAGGTCCCCTCCTGCGTAGCTCCTCCCTTTTTTCTTTTTGTTTTTGATAGTTGTACCCCTTTTGTCTCCCCGACCCACCTGATCCCTTTTTATCAACTCTTTTGTGTCTCCTAATCTAGTATTTTCCTCCCAGATTTTTCCTCTTTTGGCGTTTTTTCAGCGTCCGTTCCTGAGTTTCCAAGTTCCGTTTCCCGGCCTCCTTTTTTTGCCAGGGCCGTTAATCGTAGTCAGCCAGGCCTTCCCTACTTTCCCCCACAACCCCTGGTCACTGTCCCACCCGGGTCCTACTAAGTCCTGATGGCCTTGGACGGGAGCAGCTCCCCGGATTCGTCTTTACCCCCTCTCTTCCGACCACCCTCTCAGAGTTTTCTTACCTCTTTTTCACCTCCGTTCATCGCGACATTCACCGCGACCCCGCTATACTTCCCGAAGTGACGCCTACTTAGTAAAGTTCTCCTTTAGTTGTCCCAGGCGCGGTTTTACAGCCGTGATAAGCGCGGGGTTAGCTCCTCGAACGTTTCAGTTTCTCCTCCTCAATTATGATGTTTCACATCCCAGACGTACTGGGAGCTCCATCCGTTTTTCTTTGCGCTGGTTCAGCTGGGGCAAAACGTTCCCAACCCTCAAGGAACTTTTGATGGCGGCAGTAACCCCAAACCTTCATCCAGCCTTTCCAACCCTACGGGCGGGAAACGTTTGAATCTTTATGTCCCAACGATTTTCCCCCTGTTCCCCTCTCCCTGGATCTTACTCGCATTTTCAGGCGCTCGTTCTTCCCCCACCCCCCGAACCAGTTTATTTTTTCTGGATTAGCGTTCTCCTTTTCCTGACCTACCCTTTTCGCAACCAAAGCAGTTTTCCCGGGGTTTCCCCTTCCCCCCCTAGCCCGTTTTTCTTTTCTTTTATAGTCACTCCTTTCTCCCCCAGTCTTTTCGCATCCCCCCGATTCCCCCTCACCCCCCCCCTCCCAGTTTTTCCCCCACCTTAAAGCCCTAATATGACGCTCGGTGTTTTTTTTTTTCCCCCCCATTTGCTCTTTACATGATCCTGGTAGGATCTCTCCTCTTCCCCCTTTCAGGGATGCTTTCATACAACCCCCGGAACTTGGGTCTCTCCTTATGAATGCCAGATCTTCTTTCCGAACCCTTCTTGAGGATTGTATCTCCCCCTCTGCAGCCTCTTAAGATTCCTTTTTTTTATTCAACCATCCACGGTCTTTGACACAAGCTCTGCCGTCACTCTTCCTATCTGTTTTTTTTCAAATCTCCCCTCTTATGTTTGGGCTCGTGGCTTTTCGTCTTGGATCTCGATTTCTCTACCTTTGAAGGTTTTTCTCTTTTCTTTTTCCCCCTTCCTCATAAATCTTTCCCTTTATGGACACCCTTCCGTTAAGTAGTCGTTGTTACCGCGTTCCGGACGCTCCATAGATTCCAAGGCACAATTTTCTTCCGAAGAATGGTCCCTAGATTTGAAATAAGAGCCCCCTTTTATCAATTTTCTGATGGCCCAAGACCTTTTTTTTCTTGTGGGTCTTTCCTTTCTAAGCGGATATGCCTTCACTCTTCTGGAAGTCCTCTTTTTGGATCCATTTTTCTCTGACCGGTTCTTGGTTCAGATGCGCTGAAGGGACTCCTTCCATTCGCTCCTCTCTTTTCAGCTCCTCGCTCTCTTGGTCTCCTCTTTTAACCTTTCTTGCTTTTTGACGACCCTTTCTTTTTGGCTTAGATCTGAACCGCAGCACCTTCGATTACCACCTTGTGGTCTTCTGAGCTCCTTGTCTCTAAAAGGGCTTGCCCTAAGGGCCCTCTCTGGTGTTATACAAACTTTGACCCACCCCCCCGGTCCCCCCGGGCAGTTTTTCCTGTTTTCCCAGAGCGCGCAGTCGTTTTAGACTCTTTTCCTGACAACCCCTCTGACCGTGCGGCCCCGCGGGTTTGTTCCTTCCAAACGTTTTCTTGGGATATCCATATATCGGTTTCCTCAATCTCGCACCCTTCTCAAGTCTCCACGTTCCCCATCCTTAGAGTACGCCCCTTTCGCATGATTCCGTCGGATTTAGCCCAAATAATGAATTCCCTTGCTGTCGAGGCCTTTAGACGCCCCTTTCCTTCCGGATTGTTTATCTTGTCTTCTATGAGCTTCTTTTTTCGATAAAACGGAATACCCCCTGTTGTTTGACCCCGTTCCCTGACATAGTGTCCCAATTCTTCCCTAGAGACATCAGTGCCTTCCTCCCGCGGCCTCCCCAAACCATCTGACATTGGCCCCCTTTCGTCCAACTTCCACCCCCATTCCCTTCGACATGAACTCTTTTTCACACCCCTCTTCTTTCAGCCCTGGTGCCACCCCTTTTGATTGCTGACCCAGATCGCTCGGCGCTGGTCCTCTCAGTTAGTAAAATTGAAGTTCCCTTTCAAAATGACATATTTCCCTTCGAGAATTTCCCTTTTGGTACCTTTGTTTTTCTTCCCCCCTTCCTTTTGGCCACTCTTTTGAATGTTCACTCTCGGCTCATGATCCAGGTCTTTTCCCTTCCCTTGGTTTTCTAGAATGTCTTTTCTGTTCTGCCTTGATCTTGGGCGTCTCCTTCCGGCAGGAGCCTCCTTTGTTTTTGCTGTCCCACCCTGAGATTTGGGATCTTCGAAGAAATCTTTCCCGTCTTTTAAAAACCTTTCCATCTTAGGTTCCCCTTAACTTGACTTTCCCCGACTCCTGTACGTTCCTAAATCTCATCATTTGATATAAATTTCCCCCGTTTTTTTCTTTGTTCTTATTATCCCATTTTTGAATTCCCTCTGGGAACTAGCACTTAAATGGATCCCCCCTTTCTGATCTCTCTCTGTCCTCATCCTTTGTGTGGTCTTCTTTCCTCAAGAAGGCTGGGTTTCTTCGACTTTCTCCTTTGATGATTTCACCTTTTCGAACCTTTTACACCAGACGTCTGTTGTCAGCCCCCTCACAATGACAATCCCCCTTTTTGACCTATTCTGAGACCTTTTTCATTTGCGGCCATTGTTTTTTTTGAATGAACTTTTTTCTCCCCTTCCAGGTTGTCTCACAAAGAAGTACCTTCTACAGGAGTTCTCCCCCGTTTCCAGGAAGTCCCCCAGAAGTTCTTTCTGTCCCTCCTTCTTGTTAGAAACTTTAGCAGCATTCCCAGACATCCCATGGAAGCACGTGTCCATATTTCCTCTTCTGATGACCTTTCTCCTTCAATCGTTGTTTCTGGTTGAATCAGCCCCCCTCGTTTTTCATCCACCCCGGACTCTCTTTTTCTTCTCTTTCTGGAATTTTAACTTCACTTCATGTTTGACCCCCTTCTTCTTGAACCCTTCCCTGCAATGGTCTTTTTTTTCGTACTTGCCAAATTTCTCCCCCTTTTTAGGTCTTTTTTCTTCTCATCACAAGGTTTTCTTTTTTACTTCCTTTGCGGCCCGACCATTTCCTTCATCCCCCCCCGCTAGAAACTTCAGTGTGCTGATACATTCTAAACAACTCGTTTCCCCCATTGTCCTTCCCGGGTGAGACCTTCGCACGTCCAGACCTTTCCGCGCATCGACCCTCCCAGCTGGGGATCTTTTCTTTGTGATGATGACGTCCCTTATTTCCTTCCCCTCGAAGCGGTTATAGACATTTGCCACAGACGCTTGGTTGGAGGTTGACCTACCATCGAGTTCCGCTGCGTTCTTTTACGCGCTCTTTTATACCCCCCGCCGCCCCAAATTTTTTTTAGTAACACACCGTCTGTTTCTTTTATTCCTCCCTTTCAGTCCCCCCCTTTTTGATCGTTCTTGCTTCTCGCCCTTCCTTCATTTTTTCCTTTTTTATCCACCCGCGACCGGCTTTCTCGATCCCCCCTGTTCTGTAGACCTTTTTCTTTCTGAATTTTTTTCCCTCAGACCCTTTCTGCTCCTAGATTTTTTCTCCTTCGAGTCGCTTCAATATCTTTTTGAACTTCCTTTTTTTTTTTTCCGGCATCTTCCCCTCTTTTCCCCCCCACAAGGCCCTTTTCATGGGCTTCCCCCTTTTGGCTTTTTAACTTCCTCTTTTTTCCACTTTCTCCCTCCCCTCATCTACCCGCTGGTTTTACCCCCCTCTTTCTCCCCTACTCTTTGATAGAGTTCTTCTTGAGAGTGCTTCATGATTCTTTTGAATTCCCCCTTGTATTCCCTTTGGGAACCGGAAGGACGATCTCACGACCGATTTTTTCTCCCCTTATTTAACCATGTTACCCCATTTTTTACCGCAGTTCTTTTGTGTCTTGTTTTGCGACCTTTTTTTTTTTAAAAACCACGAAAAGGCTTGGATAGACTTTGTTCCCCCCCCGCCTCGTTCCCAAAGTTTTCCCCGGTTCCGATTTCCTGTCTTTTGCCCCCTTTCCCCGGGTTTCCTCGTTACGGACGCAGTCGAGTCCCAGCCCCCCCCCAAAAGTCTTCTTTTTTTCGTCGCGTTGCATTTCTCGACCTTCTTTCCGTTGGATCCCCCCTTTTTTTGATCGACTTGGGCAGTCATTTCAGCTGCCAATGCTTGTTCTTTCCATCCGTCACCCTCACTTTCTTACCAAATTCCCCCCGGCCCAAGCGTCCTCCATTTTTTCGTTGATTGTGTGCGCGCCCCTAGTTCCCCGGAGCCTCTGTCCTTACTTGAAACTCCCCTCTTCTTCGGCAGGTTCCCCGTTTTTCATCCCTGTTCACTTTGCGGCACTTTCCCTTTTCCCACGCGCTCTCGCTTCGGGTAAGCCCTTTACTATCTCCTCGGCCGGTTTTTGCGTCAGACAAGTGAGAACTTCCCTGTCGCCTTTTGGCCCAATCCTTTTGCCTTCCTCCCCCTGTTTTCCTCTGATTTCGCGGTTTGTTCCCCATCCACCATCTGACCCTCGGCGACCTTCTGGTTGGGCCGGATGTCAAACCATCTGAATTCCACCACACAGAGCCCCCTTGCGTTCTTCCACCCTTTCCCCATTCTCCCCCTTACATCTCGCCGCCAGATATCCCTTTAAGTTAACGTACGGATAGTTCCCTCATTCCCATTCCCTATCAATCCCTTTTCTCTTTGATTGCAACCTCGACGGTATGGTGTAAGCAATCCGTTTTGCGCAGTTCTTGGTTAGTTCCGGCGATTCCTCTATCCTTTCTTTCCTTCGGATTCCCGATCTTTCCCCGTTGAAAGTTTTTTTCCCTGCCGGAGGCGCGGGTCTCTGGTTTTTTTTTTTTTCCCCAGGACTTCAGTCTTCCCTACGCAAGGCCGAGTTAATTCTTTCCCCCCATCCCCCCCTTCGGTAAAAACACCTTTGGGATCCCGCCAAGCTTTTTTGAACTTTTTCCTATGAATTATCGACCTTCTGTATACTCCCCCCCAATTTCTTTGCGAGACGCTCTCTGTGAGTTCCGATTGCCAAGCTCTTTCGCTTGCCCGGGAGTACTGCTTTTTTTTCGCGATCTCCCCCAAATAACATCTGGTGCTAGGGAAAGCCTTCCTTTCAGGGTCCCCGAATAGATTTTCATCCTCTTCTTTTTTTTTTTTTGTCTCAGGCGTGGCCAATAAATAGTGTGTACCTGGAACGCATTTGTAGGGAGTGACTCCCCCAAAAGTTTTCGTTTTGTACTAATTACGCTCCCTCTTCAATGTCTCTCAGACACCTTTCTTCCCAGTCCACCTACATTCGTCCCCCCCGCCCCCCTTTTTTTGGCGCTTTTTTTCTTCCGTGCCCTTCTGCACTTCACCCCCCTTTTTCCCCAAACTTCTTCCAGTCTCGCTTCAACTCTTACTTCCTTCCCCCCTCTATGTCAGTTTTTTCTTTCTTTGAGACCCTTCTTTTTTTTTAGATGTATAATGACCGGCCCTTTTTTTTCCCCTTTTTTTTTCACTTTTCCTTTTACCTTCTCGATGGTCATTCATGGAAGGAAAATCTTGATCAAGGTTCCTTACCTTTCTCAATTCCAGCGCCCTCCTAATGGAATGGCAGCGGTGTCCAAATTTTTCCTCCTCTCCCCCCCTTCCCGGCCATGCTTTTTAGCGTCCCTCCCCCTTACAATTTTTGATGCAAGTTTGTCCCCTTAATCCAGCAATCTCTCTTTCAACCATTTTTGATTAAAACCCCTTCCCCTCCCCAACCTTCTTTCATTCTTTTTCCATGTGAAGAGGGAAGATTCTTTTCATCGAGTGACTTAAGGGTTTCTTCTTTTTCTTTCCCTTTTAATGAGTCTGGTCTTTTTTTGGTGGCAGCTGCTCTGTCGTCCCTTTCAGGAGCTCTTTGTTTCTTGCATTCTTCCCCCTTTTTCGAGTTTTGAAATGGGCTTCTATCCTTCCCATTCAACCCCCTTCCCCCCTTCCTTTTTTGGATCCCAATCTTGAGTTCTCCAAAAGTGCTTAGAATGTACCCGCCCTTTCCTCCTTCTTCATCAACTTTCCCCTCTCCCCTAGGGGTCCTCCGTGTTTTTGATTTCTTTCTTTATTAGGAGCCCAAAGATTTCTTTTTCCTAGTTCTCCCCTTGGAACTAAGCACCCCCCCTGGACCTTGATAGATATATCCCCCTTCAATACTCTTTTTGAGATCAGTCATTGAATTGCGGTCCTTGCAAATCCTCCCTAACCATTTTCTCAATTGATTTCCACACTCGTTCCCCTGCTGTTTACCTACCTAAACGACACTTTTCCCAGCTGTCTAAGACTCCGAGGGATCCTTTTTTCTGTCCTCTTGGTGTAAAGGCGCTGATTGTGCCCCCCCTTGCGTCCTTGTGCGCAAATCGCTCGGTCCATTCTCCATAGTCCCCCCCCCCGTTTCTTTTTCTGGCATTTCCGCTTCCATGGAAGCTGCCCATGAAATCCTTACCTGCGCGCTTTGTAGACGCCGTTCCTTCCCGTCGCTTTACTCCCCTCCATTTTTCCCCAAAATTTCGACTTTCAATCCGAGTATTCCCCCTTCTTCTTAATCTTTCCCCTTCGCGAATGTTTTTTTTTTCAATCTGGAAGGTTTGGCATGGTCGAGTCTGTTCAAAACTATTCCCTCGATTATGGAGTCCCTTTTTTTCTCCTGCGTAGACTCCTGACTCTTTTGAGCCGCGCGATCTTTAAAATCTGGGTCTGTTTGTGGATCCAGTTCGCTATTTTTCTTTTCTCAGATCCCCTTCTTTTTCGGCGCAGCTTCGATGGCCTTCCCAGGCTCCCCTAATGTCTTGGATCAGCATGCGCTTAGTCCCCAAATCTTTTTTTCGGTTTCCCTGAGGCGAAGATCACTTTACCTTCCCCTTCCCCAGACGCGGGGTCGCGATCTACGTTTAAAGAATTTGGACCTTTGTGGTCTCTTAGACTCTTACCCGGTCTCGAGGTTTTTCCAGCGTTGGATTTCTTTTCAACGAACCTCTTCCCTTTTCCCTTCGTGAGAGCTTGTTCGTCCCCAGATTGGGTAACAAGTCCTGACCTTGTAGACTTTCTACACTCCTAATTTTTCTGAATTTTTTCTTCCTACCTCTTTCCAACCCCCGGCGGCGATTTCTTTTCGAAAGGGCCTTTTGATTCCAATTCCTTCCCGTTTTCATTTCGCTACACCCGTTTTTTTCTACTTCCCTTCTCCAAATTTTCACTCGTGGAATCTTTACCCCTTGTTGGTAAGGGCCTTTTTTTAATGTAATCCGTTTTCCGATAACCTTGAGAATTCCTCCTTTACTCCAACTATTTTTTTTTTTCCCTTTCTACATTATTAACTAGTTTTTTATTGCGTCTGTCCTCTTTTAACCCCCCCAACTTCAGTGAATCTTCTTTTTGGATTCAATTTTCCTTTGGAACGGGACAGATCTAATTAACCTTCGCCACATCCGAGTTTCCCCCTCACTCCGGAACTTCCCCCCCCCCCTCGACCATTTCTTCTTCTTATTAGTTTTTTTTGGAAACATTTTCGCGTTGGAGCTGAGTCTTCATTTCTTCTTACCTCCGATGCCTGGATCCTTTCCTCTTTTTCCCTTTTCTCCTTCTCGGGGACCTTTTTGATAACGTTAGATCTTCTTTTTACAAATTTAACTGCCATTTCTCTGTGTGTTTTTTTCCCTGCTGCAAACTTTCCCGTCCCGAAAACTGATTCTTTCCCCTGAGACTTCTTTAGATCCCCCCTCTCTCGAGCCTTTTTTTTTCCAACGTCGGGCCCTTTTTTGCGGCCCCCCTCTTTTTGCATCGCCCTATAGTTCCGTCTTTCTTTCCCCCTCCATTGGATCAGTTCTTGATTTCTTCTTATCTTATGCCTTTTCCCCGTCGCACCTCTGCTCTTCCCGGCCTTCTTTATGGATTTTTCCTGGACCCCCTTTGATCCACCCCGATTCCCCTCCAATAATTTGGACTCCTCAGACTTCCCTCCCCTTCTGGTTCTTTGTTTTCCTCATCAAGGAGAATTTCCTCCTTTTTTTTAAGGTTCTGCCTTCTTCCGATCGGTGTCTTTCTCCCCCCCCAGGGGCTTTACACCCCCCCTTTCAGCCTTTTACCAGGTCTTTCAATCCTGCGTAAGACTTACAAGAATTGGTTCGCCTTTTCCTACCGCATTTTTTAGGTCCTTCTCTTTCGGATTTCCTTGCCCCCTGGCTCCCTGGGCTCAAATACCTTCCCCCTTTTCCCGTGGATCTTTCTCCGGGATCTTTTCTTCAATCCCACGCCTCCCCTTAGCCAAAGTAATTCCGGCGTTCTTTTTTGGGGCCTTTGTGCACCCGTTCTCCCCCAAACACTCTTTTCTGAATATTGGCGGTTTCACTTTTTTCCTAATGTTTTTTCCCCACTTTTCCCCCCTTCTTTCAAATATTTCGTTCAGATTCTCTGGTCCATTCGATAGCGTTACCTCCTTTTCCGCTAGCTTCCGCTCTTATCCGTAAACATTCAGCATGACTCCTATCTCCTCGATTTCTCTGTCCCTCCCTTCCAGCGATTACTTTTTTGGCCGGACTGTTCGATCCAGTTTTTTTCCCTTTCTTTGTTATTGACCTTCTTCTCTATGGCCGCCTGGATTCCTCCCTCGCCCCCCCTGTGATGGACTTTGTGCCGCCCCTTGCCGGTTTTCGGACGTCCGTTTTTGTTTTGCCCCTCTGTCCGTTACCCCCTTCTCAAATCTCTCTTATTTCTCTATTTGATCCTCCTAGAGTTCCCCTTTTCTTTGGTCCACAAATTTGATCCCTCCCAAGAATTTTTTTTTTCCCCTTCCAAACCGGTTCCCTCTTCTCCCAGAAAAGATTCCCCCCCCTAACACCCCCCCTGATGGAGCTCAGAGCTCTCATTTTCGTTAACTTTCTGGTCGTTGCTCTAGTTGTGTTATCCCCCCCCCCAGTCTTCCCTCTAAGGTTCCCCTCTTGGATTTAGTGATAGCCCGTTTCCCCTGAGACCCGATCACTGGTTTTGTTTTTGCCCCTTCTTTTCTGTCCTGAATGTCTCAAGTTCCACGTCTTTTCGTTACGTTTTTTTTTTTCCAGTTTTTACGGTTGTCCCCAATGACTCTTCGAACCCCTTCTCTGCCTCTCAGCCTTTTTTCATTTCTACTAATATCCTGGTCACGACCCTTCTTCTGGTTTTTGATTCCCGGCCATGAGTTTCTTCTCTACCCCTCCTCATTTTTTAAAAGGCTTTTCATACCTTCGACCGACTTCTCTATTTCCCCTCCTGGGTGTAAATCTTGTCTGTATTCCCCCCATATTTCAGGGTCTACTCCGGGCCCTTCCCTCCTGTGCACCTCCTTAGAACATGACAAGGCCAGTTTCTTTATCCCTGCTTTTCCTCCCCATAGGACCCACTCTTGGATCTCCTTTTTGTCCTCCTCCCAGCTTTGTACCCTGAACCCCCTTCCTGACTTCCCGCATGTCTCCTGGACAAGCGTCCCCCAGCTGACTTTCTGCATTATTTCTCTTTTGGAAGAAATCTTATTCTCTTTTCTTGCCCTCTAAATTTCCCCCCCCCCCGCATCCCGTTGACCCTTTGGGTTCTTTTTTCCCCCCTCTTTGCTTTTTCCCCCTCCCCTTCCCCTCTTCTTCCCCCCCCTTGCCTCGGGCCCTGTCAGGGTCCTTGATTTTCTCCCTAGGTCAAGACTCTTTTTTGTGCCTTACATGTCATTCCGGTAGACGATGGGCCTTTTATGGATTCCAAAGGGTCTTTTCCTCTCTCCAGTTTTTTCCCCTCCCTTCCTTCCCAGACTCCTTCTGGTCCCCCTTTCCTTGCGTTTTCTCCACTTCCTTTCTTCAACCCCCATCGCGCCTTCGCAGGCGGCCCATCAAACAAGTGAATCCCTCTCCTGTACTTCTTTTTCTTTCTTTTTTTGATGGTTTTCCTACTTATTTTAACCCGACATTTTTTTTCCCTCCGATCTTATTTTTCCCACTGTTCTCCGTCCCCCCCCTCCTCGACGTTTTTTGCGAGATAGCCTCATTTTCAGGCAAATCCATTATCAAGGGATCGTCCTGCAACCCTCCTCACACCATCTTTTGCCTTCCAGTGCCCGAAAACTTTTTCACCCCCTGCACCTTTAATTTCCCCCTCTTGGTCTCTTCTCTCGTTGTCGGTTTGAACTCTTTCGTCGACCCTCCAAAGCTTGTTGTTTCCCACTGTCTGTACCGCGGAGGGATGCCCCTGCGTTGCGTTTGAAACCTGGAATCTCCTTTCTGCCCCCCGTTTTGTTCATCGATCCCGCTCCCTCCTTTTCCTGAATTTCCCCCCCCCATCCCTTTTTTCCTCCCCTTCAAGCACGTCAATCACTGCTCTCTTTTCTTTTTAGATCCCTCTTTCTTACACCTTCCTTCTTTTTGCCTCGGTCCCCCCCTCGGACCGGTTCCCCCTTTCTGCCCTCCTTCCTTTTTGGAAGGACATTTCAGAAAGGTTTCTTTCGTGAATCTCCCAATAGGCCTTTCGCTTTGTAATCTGCACTTGCCTTTTCCCCCTTTTTTTTTATTGTGGCCTTTTCTTCTTTAAATGATCCCCCCCTTTTCCCTTTGACGGCCTTTTGAATTCTGATGCATAGTTACTCGAAGCCTTTCCGTTTTTTTAAGCTTTTCTCCCTTTGCAACCACCTAGGTCCTTATTTTCCTATACATCTTCGAGGATACTTCGAGAATTCCCCTTCCCCTATGGAAAGCCCTCAGGTTTTGACCATTTAGGATGTGGCTCTCCCCCAGACCTCCTAGGCCCCCTCCCCCAGAGCCAAATCCCTTTCAACTACGATGACGTTCTTCCTCGATATTTGAAGATGCTTGCCTTCGGTCCCGGAGTTTACTCTCCAGAAAACGTGTTTTTCAGTCCTTCCCCACTAACAAATTTGCGAGTCCCCCCTCTTTCCATCTCAATTTTGCCGCCCCCACCTGCTTCTTTTTTCGGCTCGTCTTTCCTTCCCCTTCAAAACTCTTTCCTGGTGAAGTGTTCTTTTTTTTTTTAGTAATTTCCCCTTTTTCCAGCGAACCAGGCTCTAAAAGAATTGCCATCCGATATTACTCATTTTTTTTTTTTCTTCTGCATCTTCTTGTAATTTGTTTCTCAAAAGTGATAGCCTTCTTGATCCCCTCTCCTTGGTGACCCCTCCGTAGACCCCAATCTTTTTTTTTTTGTACGGCTGAATAGTGTTCCCCCCCCAAAAAATTCCCCCCGTGCCGCCTGACTTTTTTTTACCCCAGTTTTTTTTTCTCTCGCTTCTCCTTCCCATGCAATATTCCACAAGTCTCCCCTTCCAACCCCCCTTGTTTTGCCCCTCTTCTTCGTTTGGAACTTTCCCTTAGGTTCGAGAGATTAGGTCCTTCATGTTTCTCCACTCCTATCTGCCAGTTCTAAGCCCCCCCTTCTTCAGGTCTCTCTCTTCCTCCTCTCTGGAACGTACTCTTCCAATGCCTCACTTCGTTACCCCCAGGCCTCCCCGTTCTAGAAATCGTTTTTTTTTTCTTTTGGAGAGCTTCCCACATCTCCCCAACCCCCCCGCGGAATCTTTTCTCTCTTGTCTGGTCGTGGAAACCCTCCTCCCTCCCCCTAAGATTCAGTTCGCCCTTGGGTCCTTTCTTTTCTTCCCCCAACTGAATTCCCCCCTCCTCCGTTCTTTTCCTCGCCGGATCTTTTTTCAACAATTCCGTACCTATTTTTTCGTTTCGGAGTCTCCCCCCTTTCATGACATACCGTTTTTCCCAAGTATGATCACTTGGTTCCCCAAACTCTTTAATCTTTTTTCTTTGGTCTTTTTTTTTTTCTTTTCCCTCATGGAGTACCGCTGCCCTCTTTCAACCCGAAACAGCTTGCCCCAACCCTCCTACTTTCCCATGAAAAACTTTTCTCAAAAATTTTTTCTGTTTTGGTTTCTCCCCCCCCTCCAGAGGTTTCTTATTGCAGGACTTTTTCTTATTCTTCTTTTCTTCAGTTTTCCCCACCCCGTTTACATTCTTTTCTTAAGCCTTTTTCCCCCTCCCCTAATTTTTCGGCATGGTTCCCCGCCCCCCCCATTCTTCGCTCTGAAATTCCGTCGCCTACCATTTCCTCCCCCCGAATACCCTTCCTCTTTTTGACCTGCACGGGTTCTGATTTCGTTTTGTTTCCCCACGCAGGGTCTCCCCCCCCCTGTTTCATTTCTTTTTTTTCCTTCGGTTCCCCAACTCTTTGCCCAAATTTATCAGTCACCGCTTCTTTTAATTTGTTCCCCCCCCCATGTTCTCTCCATCTGACTTTCTCCCGTTTTCCCCCCATCTTTCTCCGAAAGATATTTCCGAAATTTTTCCTCGATTTAGAGGATTTCCCCCTTCATGTACCTTCTTTTGACTCTATAGTCGCGGGTTCCGCGCCCTCCTCCTAGTATGGGAGAACTCCCCGCAGTTTTTTGGTTTCGTTCCTTATATTCCCCTATTCTCTTCTGGCGTCCTTGGACTCCTCCGGAAACTGAGTTTCCTTCCCTCGGCTCCTCCCTTTCCTGGGAACACTCTGTCCCCAGCTGTCCCCCTCCCGCCTCCCCCCTTTAACTATTTGAGAATACGGATTTCAAACCCTCTTTTTTCGTTTCTGAATCCTTATCTTCAACTATCGAACTTTCTAGCCCTCCCCCCTGGAGTATATCTTTTTAGTCCGAGGTAAATTTTAGCTTGTCCGGGAGGGAGAAAAGCTCCCTCTTTCCCCTTCAAGCGGGGGATTCTTCCTTGCTTTCCCCATTTCCAGAAGATCTCCTCTTTTTTCCCGGCCCCCCTTTTTTTCTATCGAATCGTCTTTTCCCTTGTGTTAGTTCTTCCCTTTTTCCCCATTTTCGTTTTACTTTCTGTACCCTGAACACTCTCTTCCCTTTTCTGAGATGTCCATCGACTTTTTCCCCCCAAAAGCTCCCCCCCACTCTTCGCAAATTTGCGGAGCTGGCTTTCTTACCCTCCCCGTATGAGATTTCCTTCCCCCTTTCCCAGGCTCTCAGAGGCAATCTCATGTATTTTTCGGTTTTTTTAAATTTGCTTCCTCGCGATTTTCTTTAAAAAGCCGAACGGCCCCTCTGTTTTTTTCCCCTGAGCCCTATGTTTCTCGCTCATCCGATTTCCAAATTAGGAATGCCCCTCTGATCCTTTCCTTTCTGTCCTACAGTCTTTTTTTCTGAAATTTTTTTCAAACAGTACTCTCATCAATTCCCGACATGTTCGCTTTGTAGACTGAGACGGCGCATGCCTCTTTTAAGGCTTTTTTATACGACGACTCAAGTCCCCTTTTCCCTTCTCTGCGAGCTCCCTATGTTTTTCAAAACTTCTCGCTCTTTCAATGTCCCTAATCCTTGGCCCCCCTTTATGGTTTTAGATCTTTGAATTTCTTTTTGTTAGGCCTTTTTTGGTCTGTTTTTTTTTGTACTCTTCTCCCCCCCCTTTTTCTTGATTTCTCTCTGGATTCCCCACCGGGTCGGCTCACTTTTTCTCCCTCCCTCCCCTTATCCGGTAAGGCTATTTCTCCCCCAACCTTTTCCAAGGACCTGCAATCTCCCTCCTTCCTTTCCCAAAATCTCACACTTTCTCCGTAAATTCTTTTTTCCCCTTTGGTTTTGTTTTCCCCAACTCCCTTTTTTTCTGTTGTTTTTGGCCTGAGTTCAATGGATTTTTCTCGTTATGAGATATTTTTTTCCTCCCCCTCTTGTGAGTCTTCTCATCAATGTTGGGGAAGGAAATTCTTTCCAGTTGTTAAGTTCAACTTTTCTAGTCTTTTCATTCTAACTCCCCCCGCAAGACAACCCCAACACCCTCTCCCGAGGATCCAGTTCTGGAGAGCTTTCCTCCCTCTTTTCAAATCACTTGAATTTTTTCTATCCCCCTTACGTTGTTACCCCCGCCTCTTCTTTCGGTCCCGTCGCTTTTTCATTTCAATCTCCCCTTTTCCTTGGAACTCCTGGACCAGGATTCCCCCCTCCCTTTTGATTCTACAAACTCCCCACCTCACCAGGAGTGCCCGAACTGAAGCAGTCCCCCGTTTTTTCCCCATGAGCCTTTCTTTTTCCGCGCACGATGGAGGGCCGGTATTTTTTCTTTCCCTCCCCCCCTTCTGTGTTTTTTCCAATTTTCATTTTTCAGGAGGCTGGAAGTACATTTTCAAATTGACCCTAGTCTACCCTTCCTATGCCCCTCTCTGGTGACAATCTGCTGTTTCCCCATTGCTGATTCTTTTCTTGCCAGCATTCTTCCCCCATGGGCGCCAGAAGGGCCGCCACCTCTGTTGGGCATTATCTTCCTTTTATTTTTTTCTCGTCGACAGGGTTTCCCTTTGAGTCTTTTTTTTCTTTCTAGGTCCTGTCTTTTTCTTTCTTTGAAGATCTTCCCCCTTCCCCATACCTCTACCCCTCCTCCGACAGCGAGGTCCCTCTTGCCCTCTCTCCTTGCTTGACGCCTTCTTGGTTGAATTACTTTATATTGATTTCCTTTCAGGTGAATACCTTTTTCCCTGAGTACATACCTGTTGGAGAGTTTGAGCCTTTCTGTAGATGAATCCCTCGTTCCTTTTAGTACTATCCTTTCCCACCCCCGAAACCTTTGGCTCCTCCTTCCCACGAACTAACCCCAACCCTCTTTCTTTTTACCTACTCCATTTCCACCTTTTCTTCCTCTTGATTTCCCGGGCCTTCTGACTCCCCCCCGATAGGACGTGATTTTTTTCTTTCACCATTCCCTCCTTTTAATCCCTTCTCCCAAGGCCTCTTTGAGAGCCTCCCTAGGGGTTGTTTCTTTCTCCCACTCGCATTTTCGATCAAGTCCTTTGGAAGATAAATCGCCCCTTTCTTGGCGGGATCCTCCCCCTTTCTCATAAGTTCCCTCTCAATCTCCTCCTAATTTTTTTATCCTTGAATAGTGTTAAAACCCTTCCCTTCCTCCCCCTCGAAGCCTTGGATCCCATTTTCCCTTTTGCTCTCTTCGGTCTGCAAATTCGCATTACCCTCTTCCCGATACAAAATTCCCCCCAAAGTCTTCCCGTTCAAGGTCTTCCCCTCCTTTGGCCTCTACAGGGTCCCGCGCTGGATCTATTTTGGACTTTTTATTTTTTGATATCCTCTCTCTGCTAGCCCCATCCCTTATTTTATTATCTTTCCGCTTTTTCACGCGCTTTCCCTCCGAATTTCTCTCCTTTTTTAACACCATTTTCCTGCTCAGGGCTCTCCTCGTTGATTCTCCCGATTTGGGGTCCCCCCCTGCAACCCACCCTCAACGAATTCTTCTTTTTCTGATGTTTCCCAAACTTTTTTCCCTCCTCTTCAGGTCTTTTCCCCTCGTTGGGAATGGTTTTAAAGGAGAAATTGTTAACCTTCTGTTCAGCCTCGTTTCGTAATTACTTTCAGGCGGATTCTCTTGCCCTTTTCCTTTTCGACACAGCAGTTACCAATGGTGTGATTCCCCGCCCTCCTCATCAGATTCCTTCCCCTCCTTAGACCCTTTCCCGCTTCCTCTCCCGAACAATTTTCCCGCACCCCCCCTTCCAACTTTCAACTCCGTACGGACAATCTTTATCCTCCTGTCTTGCAGTCTTTTTTCTCTCTGCAGTTCCTTTTATCGAAGATTGATCTCCGAGGATTCTTTTCCTCCCCCCCCCCCCCCCCACCCGTGCTTCGAAACGGTTTCTTCTAATGAACACTGCCTTAATATCCTTCCTCTTTTCCTTGGCGGATCCTTTTTCCTCTTTCCAGGCCCTGCTGACCTTTACCTCTTTCCGACTTAAATTTTCGAGCGGTTGTTTTCCCCTGTACCTCCGCGTTGGGACCTGTTTGTTTTCCTGATTTCTTTTGCGGTTTTTCTTTTTTTCAATTCGAGCCCTCTCCAACTCCTTCTTTTTTTTTCATTTTTTTTTCTTCCCCACCCCCCTCCCTTCTCCTTTCTACACCAGATGGCGCCAATGTCTTTGTAACACCCTCCTGTCTTGAAATCCCCTTCCTTAAACTTTCTTTTTCCCTTTCGTCCCCTTGTTATTGACTTCCGAGCCTTTCTCAAATCATGAAATTCCTTTTTCTTCGATCTTATAGCGTTTTTTTGACCCTTGCCGAACCTCTCCTCCCTTCAGGAATTTCGCTCCATTCGTTAAGGAGGTTTGTATTCTTTTGGCTTGGCCTCCTTACTCCTCTTTCCTTTTTCCCCCCCGGCGGGGACCCTGGAGGTCGGTCTGCCTTTTTTTTTTTTTTCGAACCACTCTTTCTTCCCCGCTGACCCCTCTCCCTGATTTTCCTCCCGATCTTAATCCTCCCCCCCCTTTTTATAAAACCAACTTTTTGATAACGTCTCCTCTCTTTCCCCTTGATAGTAAAACTTCTTCCCGAAAAGTCTTCTTGGCCTTCGGATTTCTTTAGCTTGACTTGCCCTCTTCTTTTTTTTTTGCCCTTTCCTTTTCTTCTTTTATACATTGCTTTCTTGTAAGGTGGACAGAGGTTGTCTGAATCCGAAGGCCCTTGCCCTGAAAGCCTTCTCCCCTTACTGACTCTTTCAGTCGAATCGCCGAAAAGTCTTTGATTTTGAGTTTGGCTTCCCCCCTTTTCTTATTTCACTCTCGTTTCACAAGCGAGAAGCATCTTCAATCTTTCCTCTGATTTCCATACAGTCTCTGAGGTACGCACCTTTTCCGATGGATTCCGTTCCAGACTTGATTTCCTAAAATCTTCCTTTCCTTTGTGTCATACGTCTCTTTAGTTCCCCTCAGGGTCGTGCCTTTCTTCCCTCCGTTCCCTTGTATTTCTTTCCTGATTTTTGTTAGTCACCGCCGAACTCCCTTGTTTCTTTTCCTATACTCTCCCACTTATTTTTCATCCCTCTTTGTTTCTTAATGCCCAATTTCTCAGCAGGGCCCTTCTTCCCCCCCACATCTTCCCTTTTCCAGGACTCCCCCCCCTATTTCGAAAGAATTTATTCCTCAGCACCAACCTACTTCGGCGCCTTCTCCTCCCTATCTACATGTTTTTTCATTTTTTTCATTCCATTTCCCCCTAGGGTTTCTCTCCCCCCTTTGTTTTTTCCCAACCCAACGTTTCTTTTCCCCCTAATCGGAAGATTCAGGTCCTTTTTCCTTTGGAAGTGCTTCTTGTTTTAAGAATGGTCTTGGTTTCCTTTTGATTTTTTTTTAGTTCCAGGATCACCTCCTTTCCGGGCCGCGTCGCTGTACCTCTTATGGGTCTTCCATTTTTCCCCCTCCCTTGAAGCCTCCTCTTTCTGATGGAGACACTGTTCCTCTTTTAGTTTCCCATTCCTCCCATTTTTCAACCCCCTCCCTTCCCGACACCATATCCCCTCTTCCTAGACTTTTCCCCTTGTGACCGAATTTCTTTTCGTTGAGTTTTCTTTGTCTTACTTCTTCAATTCCTTCTGGGGGAACCCGCTTGATGGGAAACTTTCCCCTTGCTTGTCCCAAAAGGTCCTTCTGATCTTTCATCTCAAGAATTTTTTTTTTTTTTTCTCTTCCAAAAAGTTTGGGGAAGTAAACCTCCCAGGGTCCTGTTTTTCCCAGAGTTTTTCCCCCCTTCTTCTACTTCCTCCCCCCCCTCTCCCCCCAACTCAATGAACTTATTCCCCAAGATTTAATTATCGAGGTCTTTTTTCTCTGACTCTTTTTCTTTTTGCTGATTGTTGAAATGGTCACCTTCCTGGAGAATTTTTCCCTTTCACTTTTTCAAATTTCTGATTTCTTCTTTCTCCCTTTTTCAAATGTTCCTCTTCCCTTTTTCCCAGTTTGGTCTTTTTCACAGGCTTCTTTCTATACCTTTTCCCTCCCTCTCCTCCCCAGACCCGACCCATTTTTCTTCCGGGTCCTCCGCCCCCAAATAGCTCCTTTACCCTTCTCCTCCTCTCCGCGCATTTCGGGGGATTTCTCATGGCTTCCCCCGAGCGGTTTTCTTCCCGGGACCTTCTCCCTGTCTAATTTCACTTGCTCACGAAGACCTATTCTCGGTCTCCCCATCCCCTCTGGCTCCCGCGCGATCTCCTCTGCTTTTGCCCCCTCATGCATTCGGTCTTTCATGCGTTCTTTCTTCCCCCCACATTTCTTCACAGTCCTTGCCTTTCGAGTTCCCTCCGATTGTTGACACCCTCTTTCCCGACTGACGACATTGCCTCCTTCTTTTCCACCCACAGTTTTTTTTAGGTCTTTTAGAGGTCTTCCTTTCCAACTTCCATTCGACAGCGAGTGTCGCGATTTAGATCGACCTTTCTACCCCGAATTTAGTCTTTTTCTTCGTCCGCGAAATCCTCCCTTTTTTGAACCCCTCTCTTCCCCTAAGTTGTGGTTTAAAAAGGTCGATTCCTCTGAGTGCTCTCTTTTTCCTTTCAAGTGAAATTACCCCTTAAATTTTCTCCTCCCCTTAACCCCCCCCTGAATTTTTCCGTTTTCTTTCGTATTTCCCTTTGGCCCGCCTTCCACCCCCAGCGTAGGCGATTGAATTTGTGGACCCTTTCTTCCGTCTTCATCCAAGATGTCCCTTACTTTTTTCGAAATTTTTTCTTTTCTTGCCTTGACCTTCCCCTTGCGCACCCTTTCGTAGCTCTCTCCTCTTTTTGGTAGGTACCCGGGCTCTTCCAACTCCTTTTTTTTCGTTGATACCTCCCCCCTTGCTTCCCCTTTCAATAGATTGTTTTATTCCTTTGTCTTTTCCGAGATTATAGCGTGTCGTGGTGCCTTGTGCCTTTACCACAAACCCCCTCTGCGGCAGGCCGCCCTTTTTTTCCATTTGTCCTGGGTTCTGACCAGATCTTATTCTTCGCAATCTCCCCCAAAGCTCCCGGAACGCCACTAGCCCTCCTTTTCTTGATGATTTCTCTGGAACTTTTCCCCTTTCTCTTCCGTCATGATTCGGTCCTGTCTTCTAACGTGGCCTTATCCTTCCCTGGGAACTTCTATCTTCAGGGACCGATCTGTTCTCTTTGACTGCCGAGTCTCTGATTTTTTTCACCCACGGACCTCCCCTTCAAAGCGTTTTTTTACTCTCCTCTTTTTGGTCCCCTCTTTTAACCAACCCTTTTCGTTGATTCCGCTTGTCCCTCGGTTCCCCCCATCCCCTGAACTCTCCCCCTCCCAACCGTTGCTTGTCCTGCCAAAAGCTTTCGTCTTTTCCTTCCCCCCCCCCCTCTCGAATTTTTTCTGTTCCTTGACGGTCCCGGACGGATTCTATTCCGACCCCTTTGAGGATTTAGTTCTTTTGAGTGTTTCCCTTCCCTTTGCACCGATACTGTTTCCCTTGGGTTCTTTTCCCACACTAGCGCTCTCTCCTTTCTATCTCCGGACATGCAATCTTACCGAGTTCCACTGCTTTCCACACCGAACCCTTTGACCCTCCCCCATCCTACAACTTGACACCCGACTCTTCTTTGGTTTAGGTTGTCTCTCCCACTCCCTTTTTCAGAGGTCCTCCCCCCTTTCGTCCATTAATTTCCTTCTCTCCGATTCTCTGCTTTCCAGGTTCAAAAATGATCATATTGCGCCCTTTTGTCCTTCCCTTCAGTCGATACTTTCTACCCTCCCCCCCTACTTTTTCGTAATTCCTAAGCGATCCGGTTTAAGCCTCTGAGAATTGCGTTAGCTCCCTTGTTTTTTCCCGTGAAATCCTTTCCCTCCTTTTGTGGACTATTTGGAAGATTGAGATTTTCAACTCTCCTTCTTAATTCCGCTTTTTTTCAGGGAGTTTTACCCCTTGACCCTTAACACCCTTTTGGCCTTTTCCCTCCCATGGATTATGAAGGGATAACCTTTATAGTTTCCCTACGTCCCCGTTTTTCCTCCCTTTTTCCGAGATTACGGCAAGCTCGTTCACCTTCCTCCCTTTACCCCTCCTCAGGATTCTTTCCTCCCCTCTCCTCATGCTTTTTTAAGACCCTTCTCCTGGTTTTAGGAGCTTTTCTTCTCCGAGGATTGGTCCCATTTCGCCACCTCCCCTGCAAATTCGGGCACTTTTAAAATTTTTTTCTTTCCTGGACTTCTTTTTTCCCCCTTGCAAGCGCCGCTTTGACCGCACTCCCTTCGCCTCTTCTGAGAAGTTCTCTACCATGAGTAACCCCCTCACGCAGAATTTTTCACTTTTTCCCTCTCGACCAGAGACCTTTTGGATATTTTTAAACCACCCTTATTCGCTCGCCGCTTTCCTGGACCTTTTTTGATTGCCCGGTTTTCTCCTTCCTTTCTTCCCCTTGGCGCCAGATGTTAACCTCAAGAGGGAGGCGCACTTTTTCTTCCCCAGAGTCGCCCCCCTAATGGTGGTGACTTCGGTTCTTATGAAATCTCTCTCAAGAACTTTTGCCCTTTTGGTTATTTCGTGATCTTTCTTTTTCGGTTGTTTACTCAGGATTTTCAAGCTCGACACTAATCCCTCTGCCGTTCCTTACCTTTCGTCGTCCCCACTCTCCCGTAGACTCCCTTTTTTTCTTAAGTTCCCTTCCCTGCGATGTCATTTTCCCCTCCCCGCGGTCATACCGTCTCTCTCCTTCACATCGATGGGTCTGGTTTTCATGTAATTTCTCCTCTTCTTCTCTGGTTGTCTGTCCCAGTCCTTCCCCCTTCTGTTTTTCGACTCCCCTCAATGATCCCTTTTTCTTTCGCCTTCCTTTTATGTTTTCATGCCCCAAACCTTTTTCCCCATTTTCCCTTTTTTTGACAGACCCTTCTTTTTTCTCCACAGTAGCCATCCTCCCTTGGCAAGTCATGTTTCCCTTTCATTAGTTCTCCCCACTACTTGCGCCATGCATCCTTTTTTTTAGACTTCTACACTTATGACCCCCCTTCTCCTTCGCCTTCAAAGACTCCTGCTATATGGGTGATGTCCTCCAAATTCCTCTTTCATGTCCCCCCCCTCCCCATTCTTGGCCAATTTTTGATTTTTTCTTTTAAGTTCATGGTCCTTTCTGATTTTTTCTTGTTTTTTCCAAGCCTTTTTTTCCGGCGGTGCATGCTTCTTTTCTAAATATCCTCCCGGGCTTTCTCTCTCCCCCCCCCAAAATGTTTAGATTGACCTTTCCTCCTTTGAGAACGCCTAACTTGAAGGCTATTGATGAGATTTCCCCCATGGACATCTTTTTCCAAGTTCTTCCCTTGACTTTCCAGAGAGACCTCTTCCCCCCCCGCCCTTCCCTTTTTCTACCTTTCCGAGGAACAATTTTTCTTCCTTTTTTTTCTTTTTCCTTGTCTTGTCTTCGTCTCCCCTTAGGTTTGAGACCTTTCCTCTGTTAACTTTCTTTTTTCCTCCCCCTTTCCCTTATGATCTCTCTCTTTTTCTGTGTTGAAGCTCTCAGAAGGGTCCCAAGCCCCCATGAACTTCATTCTTTCCAAACTGTCACCTCTGTTCACCCTCTCGTGAGAATAAGACCTCCCACGACCCTTTTTTTTTCCCGAAACAAACTGAGGACACCCAGATTCTTTCAACTTCTTTCTAGATTCTGCGTTCTTCCCTTGACCTTCCTGTTCGCGAAACTCAATATTTTTGCTCATCCCTTCGAGGAGGGTTTCCTTCCTTTCTCTTTTAAGATACCCCCCCTTTTTCCTCGTTTGGAAGCTTCCCTCCCTTCTTTAGTCGACGACGTTCTCCTCTCTTCCTCATGTCCCTTCTCTTGCCTAAACAATCTCCCCCACCTTCTCGCTTCATATTTTTCCCCCTCTTCCCCCCTGCGGAGGTGGCCAATAAGTCTTTTTTGACTTTTTCAAGCATCCTTTTTTCTTCACCATTCGTTCCCTTTTTCTTTCTTTTACTACCTTTCCCCCTTAATGGTTTGTACCTGAACACCTCTCCCCCCTCTCAGGGCTTTTGGGTAGAAATATGGTGTTGCTCCCCCCCGGTATCTCTTTTGGTGCAGAAGATCCAAATTTTTTCTTTTCCCCAGACTTTCCCTTCGAGTTTTTGGCTTCAGATGTCTGAGCTGCTACTCTCGCCCTTCTATTGGTTTTCGTTTTTGCCCTTCGGCGGCTGAATCCTCCTTCTCCTTGCTTCCCCCTTACTTTCCCCATACCGAAATCTCTTTCCTCTCGATCGAAGGTATCCTCTTCCCGTTTTTCTTCTCGTTTTACATAAGCTATTTCCTGGTTTCCCGGCCTTACCATCTCCCTCTTTTCCGACGTCTTTTTACTTTCTTGCACTCGTTTTTTGAATCTTCTTTTCCCCCCCCTGTTCGTTTTCAACTTTCAATACCAACCCCTTTATGAGTCTTGAACTAAACCAAATCCTTGCTTGATTTTTCCTCCGCAAGTCTTCCCCCCCCTCTTCGGAGCCTATTTTTCCGGTTCTTCCCGCTTTGCTCCCCCCCGATGTTACTTTTCATTAGATATACCCCCAGTCTCCTTTGCCGCGCCCCTGCTCCTTATGCGAGCGAGATCCCTTTTTCAGGTTTTGTTCTTTTGACTTTCTCTATCAGTTTCCTCTTTCAGGTTGATCAGACTTTTTTCTTTCTAAACCCGATCTTTCCTTTTAGAGATCTTCTATATTAAATTCTCCAATTTTAGTGGTAATGGAATCTTCTTTCCCAACCCCCCATGAGCTGTCCCCCCCTCGCAGCCCCTTTTTACATTTAATACTTTTTTCCTATCTTCGTCTAATCCGCCATACCCCTTTTTTTCCACCAGGCTCCGGAACTTTCAACAAACTGCGCCCCTTCTTTATCTGTTTCTCCTTCCACTTATCGCGACAGCATGATATTTATGGTGCCTTACCTCATCTATTTCCTTTCTTCCCCAAGAAACTTTCGGTCCCTTCCGGACTCTCCAAGAGATATATTCTACCTTGAGTGTGACCATCCCGTTCTTCGACCATCGTTCTTGAGAATATTGGTTTCCCCTGGACCAACCCCCCTCTTCCTTTCTTTGGATCTATTTCTTTCTAACAGCAGCAACCTAAGTCCTTCCCCTGATACCGCGCCCCACTTTTAATGTTTTTTTCTTTTCTTCCCCCCATCCTGGACAAAGGTTTATCTCAGCCTTACTCTTACTTTTAGATACTTTTAGTAGTAACCAAACAAGGATTTTACTGCGTGTCTGCGAGCAGTTGATACTTTAAAAGCAAGTTACAGTGTTTTTCCCCTCTGCCTCATTAGATTTCCCGTAATGCAATGTCATCCTACCAGATGAAATGATTTGTTGCTTCGACCTTTTCCACCCTTTCCCCTAATTCTTTCTCTAAAATCTTTAACGCCTCTTTTTTTGAGCGACCAAGCTTTTCCCCTTTTTTTTCTTCAATTCTCCGGAAGTCTCCTCTCCTCTCCTTTGCGTTGATGCCCTTTTTTGATCCAACACCGTGCCACTGACTACTTTCTTTGAAAACACTTCAATTTTCCCGGAAATCCGCCTTCACTCTCTCGGCTTCTTTCCTTACCTTCCCTTTGCACCTTTCCTCCGTTCCTTCTTTTGAAACCAATTTCGGGCCCTTTTTGGGAACTCCACTTCCCCCTGTTGTCCTTTCCGCCGTTTTCGCGTCATGTTGCTTGCTGGTTTTCTTGCCGTCGCTCCCTCCTATATTGTTTTTTACGTTCTTTCAGCTGCGACCTTTCACGATTTCTCTACTTTTTGACTTTTTTTCTGCTAAATGATCTGTGCTCCTCTTCGTTGCCTCAGTGAAGGTACAGAAAAGTTTTCCTCTAGGCTTCTTTTTTTGTCCGGGTTTGTCAACATTATGCCTTCTAAGGAACCTATCTTTTTTATTCGCGGTGAAATGGTCCTCAAAGCGCCCCTATGTATTGTTCCTCCCAACTTTGGAGCGGCCTTTGTCTTGTTAAGTTATCTTTTTCTGACCTCTTCTATGTTTTTGGAACTTTTCCAATCCCTTTCATTTTTCCAAACCTTTCTTGGAAGCACACCCCTTTTGATTTTTCTTTTTTTTTACAAGATCTTTTTCCGTGATTCCCACGACACTTCTTCTCCTTCATATATTGAGAATTCTCCATGTTTCCCCCAAAAATCGTTTCATTATGAATTTGTCCCAGTTTTTTTCCCCCATTACATATCGAAAACTTACGGGTACCTTCCCACGCTGGATCTTTCATGCTTTCTTCTTTCTTCCTTTTTCAGCTTTCCCGGTAATTCCCTTTTCTTTGGTCTCCTGCGTCCATCTTTTGTTACACTCTCCACTTTTTTCTTCCCTCGAAGGAACGTGCAAAGATCTCTCTCCATACGCTTTTGGCCCACATTTCTTATGCTCCCAAAGCAATTCTTTTTTTCTTTTTTAATGTCGTGAATTTTCTTTTCTTTTCTTTACCATAAGTCTTACGCCCTCCTTCTCCTGCGTTCCTTTCTCCCTTTTCCGCCCCCCCAAATAGAATTAGGTATCTTAGAGGTATTACGGTTTCGTTTCGCGTCTTTTTTTGCTTCCAAATCGCTCTCGTACCTTCTTCCTGCAATTCTTTCCCCTTTCGGGCATTTTAGTTTTTCAATCTGGAGGTCTCTCGATTAGCGTCTCCACGTTCCTCCGATGTTGTGAACTCCATGCTGATCACTTCCTCGAGAGGCATCCCTATGGATCCCCCATTCTTTTTTACAAATTAGTGATCCCCATATCTTACCCACCCAGTTTCTCGACCTCCTTTTTCTATGGTGCCACAGCCTATACGCTAGCGCGGCGCCATCTTCGATATGGTTTTTTCTGAAATTCGACGTACAGTGGCCCTTTCCTTATTCCCGCATCCTGCGGGCCTCCTGGGGTGATGAAAACCGTTTGCTTTTTTTTGCGTTACCCTTAACCCTCCCCGTCTTTCTTGGTCCCCTCGATTGGCACTCGTGACCTACTTCTCGATCGCCTTTTTCGTGCTTCCCTTTTTTAAGAATGGTCTGGTTTTTTTTCGGCTTTTTTTCGGGACACTTCGTCTCTTCGGGGCTTTCTCTTTTCCTTCAACCTTTTTCTTCTTTCCGGGATCTTCCCTTTTTCCCGCGTCTTACTCCGTACTTTCTCTTGTTTTTTTTCAACATCTTTGAGTTTCTCCAATTTGTGAACACACTTTTCGTACCCCTCGAAAATATTCTCACTTTTAATTACTCTTTTCCTGTTCTTTTTTTCTTTTCCTCTTTGTTTATCTTTCCGACTTTGGGGCCCCCCCGGGTTTCTTTTAAACTAGCCCCACTTCTTTCAGTTCATTCCCCCCTTTTCTCTTTTCCTTTTTGTTTCTCGCGGCTTCAGTTGGGGCCGTTCCCATTGAACGCACTTTGTCCCAATTCTCCCCGAGTACCCCTCCTTCTTCTTTCCTCTCCAGACTCCTTCAAACTGTTCCTCTTGCTTTTTTTAGAAGTGAGGATTCTTTGGGTCCCGGCCGCTCGGTTAAGGCCCTTTTTCATTCTTTTCCTTCAACAGATGTCCGGTTCCCTCGATTCTATGAGGGAGGCCCCTTGTCTTTTCCCCCCTTTCCTCTGCCCTAAGTTGGAAGCCTTCTTCTGAACTTCTTCTCCTTTGATCCTGGACGACCCCTTCTTTACCCCCAACCTTGACCTTCTGCCCTTCCCTCAAGCCCGTCTTCCTTTCTCTTTCTGATCCAAGCTTTTGATGTTTCTTGCCAAGCCGTTTGTGTACTTTGCATGGTCCCCTGCGAGTTTTCATTCCTCTAGGGCCCTTTCAAGTCCTTCTCTGGAAGGAAACAACATGGTCGTCGAGTAGTACGTTCTCCCCCCCCCATGAATTTGCTTTTTTCAGAAATTCTTGTTTGCACCCCATAATTTCGACCTTATTTGCCTCCTATTTCTTGCAGGCCACTGATCAATCCTTGTTTGATATGACATCTCTGCTCAGAAGTTCAATCTTCTTTGGACCTGAGGGCCTCTTGAGTCCCACAAAAGAGGGCCTTTCCTTTTTCTACCGCTACCTTTATCTTCTTAACTACAAGATCCCTCCATGCCTCCCCTCTTCGGGGAACCTAGCTCGACTGCTTCCCACTTTGAACAGTCTTCTTAGATCCTCTCCCTCCTCTCTTAAGGGAAACCGGAACTCCGTTCCCCCCTTGCCTCCCCCGATTTCTTTTTTCCTTTAACAGGTCGATTACCCCCCAAATCTATGAGGGAGATCTTTTTTAGAGTAGATTTGAATTCAGCCGAAAAAATTTTTAGCCAGAACTAACCCCCCCGAATCTCTGAAGGATTTCTTTCATCCCTAGGGCCGTCCCCCACCGGAGATTATGGAAGCATTGGGACCCTATTGCTCCCCAGCTTCCTCCGACTTGCAGCCCTTTTTTTCCTTAGTCTTCATTTCCTTCCCCCAAGTACTTTCTCAAGCTTCTTGATCTCCCAGAGTGTTTTGTAGGTATCGGATCTCTTTTCTCTCATCCCCTCGGTTTTCTTTCCTAAACGTGACCCAGTTTTCTTTTTCTAATCGATTGTTTTATCCTTTTTACTTTCTTTCTCCCCCTGTCCCCTTATTCCCGCGGAGTTGGGTCCGCGTCAGTTTTTTTTCCACAAACCCCCCTGCGCCAGAAGTCCCCCCTTTTTTTTAATTTGATTTGGGAACGGCTGGACGTCCGCGCCATAACCCTAAGATTATACAACCGCCAAGCCCCCAACTGCGCTGCCGTTCTCTTCTCATGGATTCTTCTTGCCTGTAATTTTCGTTTTGATTTCTCATTTCTAAGTTTTCATAAGTGTTCACTCAATATATGCCGTCTCTTCTTCCCCCCCTTTAGGGAACCGGCTTTCTTTTCGTCTTTCCCCGTCGATTGATCCCTTCTAGTTCCTTATTTTTTCACCCTCCTTTCAGCTTCCTGTCTGATTTCTTTTTGACTTCCACCCCCCCTCTTCTTGGATACCTTTCCTCTTTTGTAAACAGCATCCCTACCTCTCCCGTGCGGTTAAACGTTCCAACCTTGAAGTGTATGTTTGACCCTTTCCCCTTCAACCCCCTCCCCTTCGCGGACTCGTACTTTTTCTCCCGACGGATCGCGTCCTCTAAGTCCCCAAGGCTGACGCCGCAGTATTCCCTAAAGCAAGTACGCACTTTTGCTCTGCCTCAGCCCTTGTCCCCTTTCGCTTTCTGGCCTTCCAATGTCTTTTCCCTGCCATTTTTTCCTCTCCCCCCCCCCCCGAAAATCCCCCCCTCCCTTCGGGACCCTTGCAAAAATCCTTTTAGTACGCCCCCCCTTTTTAGGGTTTTTTTCCTAGCCAATCCGGGCATGTTCCGATTCATTGCATTCCGGTTCCCCTTTAGATTCGATGTTTGCCTTCCGTTGGATCCACACCATCTTAAAATTCTCCGTTCTTCACTGTAAGAGCTACTCCGAATCCACATACCTGTGTTCCTGGGTTACTACGCTCCGCTTTTCTCTAGTCCTGCTGTTGAAACAATCCGTTTTTTTCCGCCTCCTTGTTTCTACCGGCACGGTTTTACGTATTTCACGAGGTTGATGCTTTTTCTCATTGCGATCCCCCCCTGTTTTTCTCTTTTTTTTTTTTGCCTCCAACCCTCTTTCCCTCTAACTCTTTTACTGAAGTTCTTCTTACACACTTTTTTAATTTCGCGGCAGTATTCTTCCTTTTTCTCCGATCTCAGGTTTTTTCCGACCTTTTCTTTTATACTCCTCTTTTTTTCCTTAAACATTCTACCATCCTTCCCTAAGGCTCTCATTGCGACCCGAGGGCAACTGTTCCCACGTCCCCCCTCTCACTAGTCTGTCCTAGTTCAGTCGCTTTTGTTCCTAGATTTGTATATTCCTTTTTGGATCTGTCTCCCGCACGTCTTCCAAAACCGTTTTTTCTTCTTTTCGCCACAGGGCGGTTTCCCGGTCCTGCCTTTTTTAACCCAATCGCCATTCTTTTAAAACCCTACGCAAGTACTCCTTCAATATTGAGTCTATAAACGTTATGTTAACCCACCAAGCTTTTCATATCCGACCCCCCAGCATTTTTCTTATCCTTTATTAACCTTATCCAAATTCTCCCGGAACCCCCCTAGTATTTCTTTCTGCGTTCCGCTTTCAAGTTTTTTTCTCTTGAACCTGTTCCTCAGCTTTCTTTAGACCCCTTGCGTCCCCCCCCGTAAGTTTTTTCCCTGGGAGGCGCTTTAAACATCGCCTGCCATCGCCTTACCTTTTTGGTGGCTGGACCCCCGTTTGCATGAACCTTTTCCGCAAGTCTTTGTTTTTTTAGTAGTATTCTTCCCCACATTTTGGTTTTGGTTCTTATAGAGCGGAACCACCTGGACACCAGCTCGCACCAAGAGCGGTTCTTTTTTTTTCAATACAGTCCCTCCACTTCCTTTCCGTCCTTTTCGAGGATTCCGGTTTCCGCGTATTGCTTTTAATTCCACATCCTTGACTTTCCTTTAAAGTCGTCTCGCCATTCCCATCGAGTCATTGGGTCGAGGTTAAATCTTGTAGTTCCCTATTCGTCCGAGTCATTTTGAACCTCTGCCCTCTGTTTTACTCCCATAGCCTTTGAGCAACGGGCCCTGCACCCGTTCATCGGAATGTGGTAAGGGGCCCCTTAACCAGAAGATTTGGCTCATCTTCCTTCCCGCCCCCCCCTTTTTTTTTTTTTTTTTTTTTTTTGTTCTTTTTTAATGTAGGGCATGGTGCCATCCCCACGCTTCGCGCTCCAGCATATTGATCTTCTAGTTCTCACCCGTTGCATGACAAGTGAATTTTCTAATACTGAGTCACTTACTGGGGTTTGTTTTTTTTTTCTTTTGCGGTAAAATGAAAAACCTTCCCCCCCCTCGTTTCTATTCAGGCTCATGGGGACTGGACGTTTTCCTTGTTTACTTTCTGTATGGTCCGGGTGCTCTCGGGGTTCGTCAGGCAGGTGCGTTTTGGATGTGAAAGGCCCAAACTTCTTAATGGTCTTCCCCGCGAACGGCATTGCCTGTACGGCTATTGGTCTCCCTGGACCTCTTTGCTGCCCAGGGCCTTCAATCCCCATCGCGCCTTCCCACACCTCTCTCACACTTATCAACTTCCTCCCCCCCAATACCAGTTGTTCGTTGTTTTTTTTGCGTTCTTTGTTATCTTTTAAGTCCGTTTTTCCCTTTTCTGAACATCACTTTCCCATTGATTTTCCCTCCCCAATTTTTGATCTCCTCTCCGTCGTTTTTGATTTCCTTCAACGTTGGGGATCCTGTGAACCCCCTTGCCTTTTTTCCACCCCCTCCCCCTCTTTTCAACCCCCTAAGTCTTTTTTGCCCCCGCCCCGAACTCAACTCCACCCTCACCCCCTATCAGTTCGTCTGAAGGATGAAGATTGATCTCTAGAGGGGTGGCATTAATTTGGTCTTTACTCTGTCCCATTCAATCAATAGCACGTCCCGCGGGAGGTCGGCGTTCTCTTGCAACCCTGGTCCCCCCCTTTTACCTTGTCAAGCTGCCCCGCCCTTTTTCGACGACGTTATCCTTGACGACCAAGAGTTCCTTTTTTTTCTGACCATTCTTTCCCAAATTTCCTCCTTCCCCTTCTTTCCCATGAGACTTACTTTCTTGCCTGTTATTTGGACAGAAGTTTTTTGAATCCTCGGTTTCCACCCCCTTTCACGAAGGATTCTGGAATTCTTTATTAACACTTGCACTAACTAGACCTATTATTCCATCTAAATATGAATGTCGCCGCGATCCTTTTTTTTTCCCCCCCCCCCTGGCACCATGCTTCAATTCGTTCCTGCGGGAAGACTGATCAAATCTGTTTGTTCCCTCATGTCCTTCTCCTTGGCTTCTATTGACTCGGTGCGCCCCCAGTTTTCAGTTGATCAGCATTTTCCAACAACATATTTCGGAGGTTTCTCCCTCCTCGGGTCACAGTTCCATACCAGCCCAGAGTTGATGATTTTGGGTCCGTAGATTGCGCTTTCGGTATGCCAGCTTGTGGCCCTTTCTTCCCCCGAGGGCAGGGAACCCCTTAGCGCCGCATTTGGTACCTACGAGGGTTTACGGTGCTCACCCCCCCTTGAACGCTTGACTTCTTTTTTTTTTCGAGAGAGTGAAATCCGCAAACTTGGCTTTTCTCACGAACCCCACAATTCAACGACTGCCTTTTTTCTTCGATTCATAGAAATTTTGGCTTGACCTTCGGACCTTCTTGCTCGCTTTTTTAGAGAGAATACACCCTCCTTATCTTTCTTTTTCCCAACCCCCCTTCTATAACTACTTTTCCAATCGAACCAGGCCTTTCCCTCTTTAATGCGGCGATCTTCCCCCGTGGTTGGGAGTATTTTTTCTTATGTTTTGAAGTCTCCCCTTTTTTCTTCTTTTCGTGATCAAAACTCGCCAATCCTTTCAGGCGTCTCAGATCTTCCTCTCTCCTAGTTCCTTCTTTCAGAGGAAGCTTGCCGAGTGTCCCCCAAAAGGAATGACCGGCAGTCATTTCACGTGGGCTTACCGTGTCCCCTCTTTTTGCCCGTAAGATTCGTAGGTCCCCTACCCAATCCGCGTCAGCTCCCCCCTTGTTTTAACCAAAAGGCTTCCCGGCCCCTACTCATTGTCTCTTTTTAAGGACATTTCCCTCTGAGAGTCTTCTGTCTTGTGTTCACAACTCCTCTTTCTCTTTCCAAAGAAAACTTTATTTGGTATAGTTTTCTTTAGAACGACTCTTTTCTCCCGAGTCATTTCTCCTGAGTGTTGCACCCGTACCTTCCGACATCTTTCACACTTTTCTTAGTTGGTCGAAGCTTGGCCTTCCCAAACCAGCCTAGTATTTGGATCGACTGTAAACCAGCCGTCCTTAAGATCTTCCCCCCTTCTTCCCTTCAACGCGCGGAAGTCCCAACACTGAGGTCCTTCTTTTTTCCTTAATATACTTTCAAGCAGCTTTCTGATCGCGTCGGAACAATTTTCACAGGATGTCAGGCGTCTTTTTTCCGCTGCAGTGTTCCAATACCGTTCGCCCGTCTAAAGTGTGTTGGATTGGCTTTAGAATATATATCTCCCCTCTGAATCACGTACTGCTTGGGCGTAACCCCTACCCTCTTGTCCAAACCAATCTTCCCAAAACTCCCCAAGTCCCGTCTTTTTTGGGTTGTGTCTTCCAGTGGCGCTGGTCTACATTCTTGCATGATCCTAGAAGATCTTTTTGTTGCTGCCGTTTGATCCAACCCCTCTCAGTAACTTTCTGCCTTATTTTTTCCCTGAAAAATGCAGAGCCCAAATACCCTCCCCTTGGTTCGATTCCCCTCTTCATCCGTCTGATTCGTACGATTCTTCTTCCATTGCAAACTTTCGCATCCTGTTTTACAGACCTTCCCTCTTTCTGTGACTCCGTTAAGATTTCGTTTTGGCTGCTGGTTTTCCTCATCCCCACTAATTTTTTTCAGGAGGGGTCCCCAAGACATCGTCCCCCCCGACTGTCGAAGAACTGGCGTTCTCCCCCTTTTGTTCACCACATTCTCAATGACTCGGCCTCTAAGATTCCCAGTGAAAGATTGAAGTTTCTTGGAACAGATACTTCTCTTATCTGTAAACACTTCCTGCCTAATCATGACCTGCTCCTCTCCGCGAGCGGGACCGACAACGGCCCCTCTATGAGGGAAGACCCCCGCGAAGCCAGTTGTTACGGAGATTTGTCGGATGGTATGTCTCCCTGCTTTTCCTCCTATTGTCCGTTCCACCCCTTTATGGAAGCCCTTCTTGCTGGCACGGTCATGTTTTGGACTCCGCTGCCGCCTTCACACCGCACGATTTTTAAATGCTCCTCTACTTCTGGATTTACACATCGAGTTCCCTAGAAGATGTTCTGATCCCCGTCCACCCGGATTTAAGAAAGAGTATACCTACCCCCACCCTGTTTCTTTAGCGTTACGAGGGTTCCCTTTCATGTTAGCTTTTTTTCGTAATCCTTACTTTTCCACAGGCGCCATATTTTCCGGGACATCGGGGATTCGAAGGCACTTTTGATTTCATATTGCCTACGCGGTTTTTTCTTGGTCAAAATCTTCTTACATGTCACGGGCCAGCCTTGATTTTGGTTAGTTCCGTTCCTCCAAAAGTTTTCGGCTTTTTTCCCATATAGAGGACTTCCACCATTCGCACGCATCTTTCTTCTCCCCGGTTCCCGTCCTTTTCCCCCCAAAAGAATTCCCCCGCCCAATTGACCCTGTTTTTCCCCTTTCTCCCTTCTTCCTTGGCGTGGACGAATTAATGACGGTCAAGGGCTCTTACCGTCGTAGCATGTATTTCCCCTCTTTCCTGGAGTATCGGTGTTCTTGGTATAATTCCATCTTGCCGATTATAGCGGTCTCTTTAGCCGAAAGGACCTGTTTCCTTCCCTCAATTTTGTTCTTCTTGCCTCTCTCTCCATAGTTATATGCCAACCTTTCTGAGTCCAGTTTCTTTCCCAGACCTCAGATTTGGTGCATTGATCGACCGAATGGCCTGCTTTTCCCAGGATTTGTCGACCCCGTGCGACTTCTACCCTTGTTATTGGTTTCCCTCCCCTATTCTCGACGATCTGAAAGTGACAATTCCTAAAGTTCTCTTCTTGGGGTGATTGCCTCGTGTGTTTCCCCCAAATCCCCGTCCTTTTTTCCCACATCCAGCATTCCTGGGAAGATTCCGTGAAATCGCGACTGTTTCCATTGGCCCATTTGAATGTGTTCGTTCTCTTATCACGGCGTCGACTCCTTTTTACCTTAGCTTTCCACTTGCCGATTGAAATGGATCCCTTTCAGCGGCGAACGCCTTGCCCCTCTGGACCCCGGTCCCAGGCCTTCAATTCTTCCATAGCTCCTTTCCCTTTTCTTTTATCCCCATTTCCTCCTTCTACTCGATAACTGTGTCCTCAGTTGTTCGTGTGCGTTGTTTATGTTCTTAGTAGCACAGACTTTAAACAGTTTTTTAACTAGACACTTGTTCTTTCCGTCCAACCATCTTCTAGGGTACTCCTCCTCCGTTGTTTCTTTTTTTTTCCCAGAAGGAACCAGTTGTATTCACCCCCCATGGTGAACGGAAGTTGCTTCGTTCCCATGTCTTTCAACCATCTTCTGTGTTTTCTCCTATTTTCCAACTCAAACGAACCCCCTTCTTAAACAGGATTTAATTCGCTCCTGTTGTATGAGATTTGTTCGCAAGGCCGATGGTTGGACTCGTTGGCTCAACCAAGATTCCATTCCCATAGCCGTATCTGGTTTTTTCGGAGTTAGACGGTCCCTTCCGATCCCCCCCCTTTACACTCTTGGAAGCATGTTCTCCCGGCCCGCGTCGACGCTGATCACCTGACGACCGTATCTATTCCCCCGGACCCTCCACTTCTTTAAAACAAGGGACTCCCCGCAAGTCGAGATCCAGTCCCTTCCCGATGCCAATTTTGGAGGTGGCAAGAAGTCGTAGGTTTCACTTAAAGTCGCCGGTCCATAGGGAACCCTTCTTCATGGATTCACTTTCCTAACAGTTTCTTCCCTTCCTTATTTCTTCGGAGACCCCCCACTCTGCATGGCGCCGCGCGATAGTTTTCCCATCTGCTGTGGCACATTTTTGCTCGCGAGGTCCTAATGATCCACCTTTTTTTTTTTTTGGGACAGAAGGGCCTTTTCCGAGTTGGTCCATTTTCTATGCCCCCCCCCATCTTGTCCGATCGAGAAACTTTTTTGATCAGCATGGCGCTTTTCAACAACAGAGGCCTTTTTCGGACTTCATCGTTGCGTCCAAGGATTTACGTGACTACAGCGATTTCCCTCTATTCTACCCGTATTCCCTCTTTTTTCTTTAAGGATGTGGAATAGTCAGTCAGCGAGGGCCGGGACCTGGATAAAGAGGCCGACACTTGTTTAGATATTGGGCCTTTATTGCACCTTTTCTCTTCCCCGCTCTTGATTTTTTTGCGATCCTGTCAGGTTTGAAATACCACTCTCACTGAGAAAGGAATTTCCCCCTTAACCAAAATCAACCCCTCCGGACGATTCGTTTACCTTTTAAAAGTTTCCCCCTTTTTCGATTCTGCCCTCTCGCCCGTTCCCTTTAATGTGCTCGAGGTGTTTCCCCCCTTTCCCTTTTCGGGGCCTTGTCTCCCCCTCCTTCCCGGGGCAAAGCGACTCCCTAGGAAAGCCTGCTCTCTAGCAGTTTTTTGGAGTCATCCGCGGCTCTTTCTGTAATCAGGGCTGGACTCCACGTGCTCCTCCCCCTTTCTTTTTAAAACTCGATTTTTTCCCGATTACGAGCTTTCCCCTATTAAATAAGCGCTGGTCAGCGGCAGCTGCAGATTTTCAAACGGACTTCCGTTGCAGAGCCGTCTTGGCGCCAGTTCCCTCCTTGGACCGTACTCTTAGTCTCCGTACCCGGGAGCCAACCCCGCGTTACTATACCACTAACGAAAACCAACTGTCAATCCATTGATTTTTTCTTCATTTCCCGCCCTCGATTCTTTCCTTATCTCTTTTCTGAAATGTGGAATTCCCCTCCTTGACGTAAATCTAGAAAACTTTCGGGTCCGGATATCTTTTCTTTTTGTTGCCGACTTGGACTTCCCTGGATCCTGATTTGCCCAACCCTACCGTTCAGTTCTTTCCTATTTTGACGGATGGCTATTTGAAACCTCCTCCAAAACATCTTTCTTGGATTCTCTGTTTTGTAGTTTTTTTTCGACAGCAAACATCCCCTTACCTCTTTCAACCGTTCTTTCCGTCCTCGGGAATTTTCCGGCCCAACCCTTCCAGAAATTGTGTTCCTTTGATCCTTTATGCCCCGGTGTCTTTATTACCACCTTCTCCCAAGGATTCTTTCTTTCTCTTGAGTAGCCTTGCAGTTTCCAAATACGTTCGCCCTTCAATTTACTGTCACTGTGTTCCCCGTTGCCCTCTTGAACTATGAGGACGTCCTCCTGCAGACCCTTTCCAATATGGGTCTCTCCCCCCCTGAAACGCTTCCCTACAAAATCACTTTTTTTCAAACTATTGAACCAAGCCAGAATCGTCTCCCTCCTCTTTTTGTGCTCCCACAAGACAGTTGCCTTTCGCCATGATCATGCTCCGTCTACAACTAGTCCCCGAGGTGCCTTTTTTCTCCAAAACCCTATTCTCAAGTAACTTTCTTAATGTTCCTAGAACAATTTCAGCGCTACTCGCCTCCTTGGAATTGCCAGGGTTGATCGGCCGCTGTTCCTTTACTCTCTGGCAGGCTACTCAACAATTTCCCCTTTGGGGCCGAACTACCTCGTGGCCGTGGCCATGGGACTCTCTTATGGACTCTTGTGCTGGTTTCCCTTCGATGCTATCCAGAATTTCCGTATCTGGTCAGGAGGGTTCCCCAGCGCGCCATGTCCCCGATGTCGAAGACTCTTTTGGGAATGTCCCACACTCATGTTCAATTTGACTGGCCTTTTTAAAATCATATCGTACCTCCAGATATTCCGGTTCCCGAACTAGTTTCTCTAGATCTTGGCCTCTGGTCAATTCTATGACCTTTTCGGAAATTTATGGTCGTTACCTGTTTCCCCGAAAAGTCGCCCTGAGTATGAAGAAATCTGGGTTTCGTTCCGTACGCGTTTCTTTTTTTCATGGTATGATTGGACGTCTCTTCAGTTCCAACGTCTTTTCAGCCCAAAAGGGCTTTTTATGCCTTTTTGTTTTTGGTGCTGCAGATGCAGTCCTTCCCCGCAAGATATTCGTACCCTTGAGAAAGCTACTTCGATCCCCTTAGTTCACCCACCCCGAGTTGATCATGCATTCTCCGTCTGATCACTTCTCTTCTTGATTACATTATCGCCCACTAGGCCCCGGGCTCCCCCCATACCAAACCCTTCTTGATCACTCGCATGCGTTCCGAGGTCATGGTTCGTTTTTTATTGACTGGGCAAGGCGCTCTGTCCGACCTGTAGTGACCTGGTCTCTTTCTAAGGCCCTTGAAGAGCGAGTCCCCCCGAGAATAGCTAGTTTTGTAAAAACTGCTCCTTCTAAGTCTTTTGGTTCGTTCGTTCCTTTTCCCCCCCCAAGTTGTCGGTTGGTCCACTACGCGGACAAAGCTAGAACGCTCCCCCTCTAGGTCATCGTCACCACCAAAGATCGTGTTCCCCGTCCCTAGATGGATTACGGTTCCAGGCATCCTAGAGTATTGAACCTAATTCCACATCCTAGGCAAAGGCTGTGAAACGTGAGTTCTTTTGGTTAAACGAGAGGGTGCGTTTTTTCTCTTTTGTACCTTCCGTGTCGAGGAGGCACGAACTTTTGTAGCTTTTCCCCCCGCCGAAAGGCCCTTTTCTTTAATAGCTGATCATTTCTTCGAGCTGCCACTATGGTCTTTCCTCGGAATCCCCCTCGGCTCAGGGAACTTCGGTCCGCCAGATATTTTTTTCCTCGCCACCCAGTTTACTTTCAGCTCTCTTTGCGCCATGGTGCCCTTGATTCCCGATTCGTCGCTTCATGCATATTGCTCTACGGAAGAACCTCGGTCTCTCCCCGGAATGTGCTGCCAAGTGACCCTTCCAGAATCCCTGCGTTGTCCTTCCCATATGGGGTGAAGCCCCTTTTGTGTGCCATCAACCCTTTCCACCGACTTCTTTCTCAAGCATTCGCTTTTCAGTCTTCAGTTCATGTCTTCTCTGTGGCTTCCCTTGTAGAGGCAAGACTTTTCTGGCGGGGTGCAGTTCTCGGTGTCAGTCTTTTCCTCCGGCGTGCATTTCTCAACTGGTCCTTTACCTGATATTACATTTTTCCCTCAAACGCCTTGCCTCCCTCCTCCTTACGGCTAGTTCTTTTCCAACTGGACATTTCCCCAGGACTTAAAGTGCTTCATCCCCGTTACTTCTCCCTTCACTCTCCGTATTAATTCCCTCCATCCTTTGTTCGTTTGCGTGTTTGAGTTTGTTCTTAGTAGCCAACCATTCTGGGGATGACCCCCCTTGGACAGTTTGGAACTCCGCACCCCCTTTTTCAATGGATTCCTTCCCACTTTTTCTAGATTCTCTTTTCCCCCCCTTTGTGTTCTTCTAGCCTTGCCTTGGGGAAGGAAACTCCATTCCAGTGTGCTAGTTCCCAACTTTTTCAATCCGAGAGGGTTCACCACCTTTTTACTAAGACCAGAACGTTTCACAACTCAACCAGAAACTCCCTTCGATTGAAATTGATTATCTTGTTTTTTGCGCGATGGGTGACCTTCCTGGAGAAACTCAAAAGATTTTCTTCGACTTCCATAGCCCTACGCTTCGGGCAAGGCGTTCGTTAGGAAACATTTCCAATTTCAATACTCACCAGTTCCCGTGCCGTTTCCTCCCCCGGCTCCTCCCGCTCCCTCTTCCCCACCCCTACCCCTTCTTTCCCTAAACAACTTGACCCCTCCGTAGAGATCCCATGAGCTATTCCGATGCAAGCCCTCCGCGGTGCCAAGACCGTCTGTTCTTTTTGCATGGTCACGCACCTTTGGGTTTCTTCAACCCATATTTCCTTCGCCGCAGTATTGTTCCTCAAAGTGTCAATTCAAATGGTCGTCGAAATTTCTTCGCCTATATGCGTCAGCGCGATCGTGTTCGTCCCTGTTACAGCTGCCATTCGTCTCTTTGCTCTTGGGTGCAGAATGATTCGGTCTGGGGACCTATCCTGATCATCACGAGTTTCCCCGATGGATATGACCATCTTTTCTCGAAGAAATTGCCTTCATTTCTTCCAAACCTCTTTCCTTTCCCCCTTTCTCTCCTCGGCGCAGAGACATACAAATTCTCTCCATAAATGACCGACCTTCGAGGGGAACATTCGCTCGGACCGGTTATGACAGACTGTGTTGACCTTCTGAAGAGCCATCTCTCTTGTAACAGGAATCAGCTCTCAGTTGCGTACCTCCCCTTACTCTTTTGGACGATTGAAAAGTCTATGACTTGAAGATGCGGCCCCCTCTTTTTCCGCGAGAGGGAAAATACCCTGTTGAGATATACCCTCACTACCCCCAACCTTAGGGCTTGGTTCCCTCCGATTCATAAGAAACGAAGTAAACCACGCGTCTTCTCGGGATCGCTCTGCCTCGTGCTCCCCCCCCCCCCGCTGTCCAGTAACGAGTTAATCTGGCTCCCTTGTCTTTGCTTTTCCACGGTTGCAACCTTCTCCCCCCTTTCCCTCGGAACGCCTGTCTGTCTCCCCTCCAGAGGGTTTGGTGGGGCTATCTTTTCGATAATGGACGATAAAAGTGATCCCCCCTCGCTTATGCGTGATCAACTTCCTTTTTTCCACCTGTTATGTTCTCTGCTCAATATTTTTTTCTTTTTCCTAATAGTCTTGAGTCGTTTGGTCAGTTCGCTGAAGAGTTTCCAAAGGCAATGAACGTGCCCGCCCTGTGCAAGTGCCCGACTGTTTAAGGACAGATGGTTTCTTCGCCATACCATCCGCGTTCCTCTCCCTTGAAACGAACCCCTTGACGAAATTGATCCCCCCTTTTATTCGATGGGCGCGTGTGCAGGATACCGCTCGCGATAAGCGTCATTGATTCAGCGTCTTCTTTGACTTCAAAATACCTATCTCGTCCCACGACCTTTCCTTTCCTTTCTTCAGGGTCTCGGAAAGACATTTGATCCCTGCGTTTGAGAATCCATTCAACAAAAGTCCTTCCCTCCCCCCCCTCTTCGACATCGTGTTTGCCTGGGGAACTATCAAAAAACCCCCCCCCCTTCTTTGGAGCGCCTGCTTTGAGGGAAACCCTCTTTAAAACCTCTCCATCTTCCACAGTGCGGTGGCCATCCTGGAAGGGTATTTCGCCCTGCTCAATGCATTGCGCCGGACCTCTCCATCATCCGGCCCCTTTCGTCGTAACCATTCCGCCAGGATTTCAGGGCGGATTTCGGTCGTAGCGCTTGCCCCCCAGTTTATGAAATACAGTTTCCCCTCACTGTTGTGATCAAACGGCCCTCTCATCGAATCTTTCTTTTCCTTAATGCAAGACTCCTTCCGCTGCCACTGCTTTTCCTTCACACAAAAGACCCGTAAAAATTACGTTTTCCCTTGCCCATCAGAATCGTTTCTCTTTTCGGGTGTGTGATTGCCCAAGCCCTTCGCGGGGTTGATTATTGCAGGACGTTCTCCTTGAAGATTCTCTATGAGGCTTGCCGTTGATCCCCTCTTTTCACGCCCCTTGCGCCGTTTCATGAACACCCCACTCTACTCCGAAGTCGTTTCCCCCCT
>Ga0179593_1417180_pt1 | contig 42573 bp, 61 predicted proteins | sample CZODoug2_1_08_16_FD_185931 | JGI IMG/M metagenome (GOLD analysis project Ga0179593, IMG submission 185931) | Vadose zone soil fungal communities from Angelo Coast Range Reserve, California, USA - CZODoug2_1_08_16fungal (PacBio error correction) | ecosystem: Environmental > Terrestrial > Soil >... | reverse complement strand
GTTTCCTCCTTGTGCCCTCGCTGGGCATAGTAGTCTGGATGGCCACGAAAATGTTTTCCCACCCCCCACTGAGTTTTGCAAGGCCCCGTGTACAGGACGCACAACCCCTCCTGCTCCGAAGCCGGCCGCCAACCGGAGACCTAGTTTTTTTTTACCTTTAGCCGGCCCCCCCCAGCGTCTCGCCCGGGTGGTGCATTGTGAGCAGTTGTGCGAACCCGCCACACACTTTTTTGTTGTCCAAGGCGCGCGTCCCATGACCCTAGACCCCCCCGTTGGTCCCCCCCTGAGCGCCTGCCTCCCCTGGTCACCATTCAAACAGTGAAGCGGCCGCCAGCCCCTATCTTTTCTCCTGCGAGATCCGCCCATTTTTTGATTTTTTTTTCATCGCCCAAACAGCGAAGTCTCTCCCTTTGCAATCATATCCTAGTTGGCGAGCTCGATTTTGCCTAATAGACCACCCCGGCTTTCTGTCCCCACCGTTGTGTCCCACCAGGCCTCCCCTCCTTCCGAGACCCAACTCTCCTCCTGTTTGGCTGCGCCGATCCAAACCAACCTTTGACTTTTTGGTTCCCCCCAACCCCGTTGACACGCGGAACCCTTTTCCGCACGCATAGTGTTGCCGGCTTTTTTTTGTCCAGCCGTCCTCTGTTTCCACCAAACAGTGTCCCTCTCTGTCCCTCCGAAACGATCCAATTTGGGATTGGGCCGCGATACGTAATCTTTTTTTCCTCCCCCGGTTTCCTCCCCCACCCACGTCCAAGGTTGTCTTTGTTTTTTCAGCGGTGATCTTTTCAGGCACCTTCTCCTTTTCCCTTCAGTGGCACCCCCCTTCAATAGAAAGGCCTGCTTGTGAAGGTATTTTGGCGTCTGGTTTGACCCTGAAGCCACCCCGCCCGTGGGCAGTTTTTGTGCCCTGTTCAATCCAGTTTTTTGCCACGGCTTCGTCCAGGCCCCACCAGCCTGGTTCTGGGTCGTTCTTAAATTGGGACCTGGTTGGCCGGGCTCCGAGCTTCGTATCCCTCTTTTTTTTTTTAATGCTTTCTTCAAGAGTCGCTGTTGATTTGCGTCCTTCTTTCCGGTGTCGTTCTTCTTTTTTTTTTTTTTCATCAAGGTTTGTTGAATTCCCCGGGGACCTTAAGTTTTTCCACTAGGTCCGAACTTTGGGTCTTTTTCGAAGTATTCCTTTTCCAGGTGAGCATCCGATCCCACCCTTTGGTCGAGCCATCCTTTTACTCTCTGTGCCTCATTTCTGTTTCTTTCGCAACTGGTTTCGTTAATTGGGACCTTTCGATGGTTTGGTTGTGGAATACTTGGTTTTTCCCCCCTCTGTGTGACCCCGGTGGGGCTCTCCGCTGTTCTCTCTGTCTTGTGTCCTTGTCACGGATTTTTTTTTTTTCGTTGGCTTTGTTTTCTTTCTTCTTACCTGTCCGTCCTTCGCAACCCTACCCCCTATTTGACTTTTTGGTCCGTTCTCCCCTATGTCTTTTACGACTCCCCCGTTTCTATTTTTATTATTCCCGTCCCCTTGTACTCTTTTCCGGTCATGATTGCACGGCCTGCGCACTCCTTTTTTTCCTTTTTTCTCACAGGTCTTCTTTGATGCTCCCCCCTTTTTTCGATTAAATTCTTTTGACCGTTCACAGGGCGGCCCCTTTGTAAAGCGCACTTGTTTCGTGTTCTTTCTCTTTTTTCAACCTCCTTCCTTTTGCCCCATCACTGGGTTCGAGGGGGACGCTCGCAGGTTTCTCAGGTTTGCGGAGCCGACGATGTCCCTTGATACCCCCTCGTTTTTTTTTTCTCCCCATTTGTGCTGATCATGTGACTCCGCTCCCGTGTTTGGGTTCCCGTTTGAAGATTTTTTTTTTTTTTCATTTAAGTCGCCTTGTCCACCGTTGACCGGCCTTTGATGTTTCCCGTTTCAGCTGGGATTCCCCGCGATTCCGCCTTGCACTCCACCCTCTTTCGAGGTTTACACATTGCATGTTTTTTTTCTTTAATGGTTTTTTTTTTGTTTCTTTTGGGCGGTGACGTTTCCATGGCCCTCCCCTCGGCACCCGCCCCTTGACAGGTGGAGCTCTTCTGACCACTTTTATTTTTTTGTTTTTTTGATCTCCCCTGGCCGCTGGACGTTCCTGCCCCATCGGACTGTGATGCCCCCTTCCCTCCCCCTTCAAACTATGTTCAGCTTTGGGCTGGGCGTGACTGCCGCCAGAGGTCTATGCATGGACCGTTTTTTTTTTCCACCTTTTTTTGCGCAACTTTCTCGCGGAAGATATTTTGTCCCCCCATTTTTCTTCTCTTTCCTTTCTGTCTACTCAAGCGCCAAGGGCCGTCCTTTGTCATTCGTCTACAGTGGTCCCCGAGTTTTCCCGACGGACAACACTGAGTGTTTTCTACAAGTCTTTTACGATACGGGAGTGCGGCAATTCTGTCATCGGCGCAGGCGCAGGTAAATCCTCTCGACGTGATTTATTCTCCTCACACCGCATCGCTTCTCCGACTTTGCGGTGAGGTTCCTTTTTTTTTTGCCTTTCCCCAAAACCGTCTCCCCTGTTGGTACCACACGATACACACAACAATCTTTTTGATTGTGGTTTGTTTCCCGTTCATACCCCCTCTCATTTTGCGTGCTCCTTTCCTTCACCAACTGCCACTTGGTTCCCCCCTCTCCCACTCCATTTTTTTTGGCAATTCGAAGCGCGATCTCTCTCCTCCTCCTTGGTGTTGATTGTTTTCTATTCGGATCCAGTCCCTTTTTCTGCCCCCGTGCCTCCAACGGTGTTCTTTGCGTTTGTTGTATTTTCCTTTCCTTTCCCCTTTGAATGTCACTTTGTTTCCTACCATCCTGTTATGGGATTTTTTTTTCCGTTTTTTGCCACCAAACATTTTTTTTTTTTGTGTTATGGCGGTGGGAACAGCGGTCAGTTGTCCCGCAACACTCCCCCTACTGAACGTGATTTTTAATTTGTCTTTGATGATCCAACAGGCTCGTCCTCCCCTGATTGATACTTTTTTTTCCTCCGCGGGTGTTTGGCCCGTATCGTTGTGCTTTTCACGGCATCTGGTTAACCGGCCGATCTGCCTCCAAATGCCCAGTTTCTTCCCTCACCTTCGGTCCTTCGGGTCCGAAACTTCGCCTTACCCCTATTTTAAATTTTTCCACTCTTTCATTGTTAGACCTGGTCCGCCTTGCGAAGCCATGCCTCGGCCTTTTATTCTAGTTCATTTCTACCTTGTCCCCCCAAGTGTACACAAACACGAGTTTTGGCGTTTCTTGTTTGATATTTTCTTTTCCTGTTGAGTCGCGGTACGTCGTAACCCCCTCCTGCTCACCTTTTCCCCCTTTCTCCTGTAACCTTCATTTCCCTCGGTCTTCCACTGTTCCTATTTTTTTTTCCCCATTGGGTCTTCGCTTACGGTCCCCTCCCACTTTTCATCTTTCGTTCCCCCTTTCCCCATCCTTTTCCTCCCAGTCTTGTTCTGCGCGGGTCTTTCTCCTGGTGCCGCCTTCGGTCCTCTTCCTAAGGGGCGTCGTTTGTAGTCGCCGTTGAACAAGCCTGCCGCCGTTCTTTCGTTTTTTTCCTCGGCCACGCAACCTTTTGAGTGTGCACACATGATAAGTCAATTCCTCACCCCACCCCCCGCCGGTCTTTTTTCTTTCGTTCCCCCCCTCCTTTTGGACCCATGTTTTTGTGCCCATTTTGAGAGCCCCACAGATGGGACCATTCCGTTCAAGGTTTTTTTTTCCCCGCCGCCCTCTCACTCTCTTTCCCCTGTGTATTGGTTGCGTTTTCCAATGATGTGGCTCTATTTTTTTTTTTTTCTCTCTTTCCGCGTAACGCTGCGCAGGCCTTTTGAACCTTTTTTTCCTCTTTCCTCAATCTTCTGCCTTGGTTCCCCTTCTTTTTTCCCCGGCCACCCCGTTTAAGGTTTGGATTCCCGTCCTATAGGTGGATCCGTCCCAATGTACTTTTCGATTGATGTGCTCTCGATCACGGGTTTCTGTCTTCCCACAGTCCCCCTGACATACACCTTCCCTTTCCTCTAACCTGAGTTTAGTTCTTGCAGACGCGGTTTTCTTTTGCCCGCGGGCCCTTTTTTGCCACCTGGCAGCCCCGCTCTGAGTTACCTTCTTTTCCCTGAATTTTACCCCCTCCCCCACTTGGATCCTCCCCTTCAATCTTCTTCGGTCTTTTTTTTTTCTCGACGGGATGGGACTGCTCCCCGCGTTTTTTTTTTCTTTTTCTATTGTTTTGGTTCCATCCCTTTCCTCAATTCCGGCCGGCGTCCCTATTTTCGGCTCATTAGGCTTTTTTTTATTTGACACATTGCAAGAGCGGCCCTTCCTGTTCACCCCTGTCCTATTTGAGTAGTCTACTCTCTTGGAGGGACTCATGGTCGTCATCCTTCTTGCTCTCCCTCCCTCCAAGGGTTGATTGAGGAACTTTTCCATTACCTATTTGCTAGTTAGTCAAACAGGTGCTCCGCTGCCCCGTCTTTTTCTCTTGTGCCCCTCAAGAGCCATAAGTTAATCGGTTTCTGAGCTCTCTTCGCCTGTGGCAGGTAGATTTTGCATTTTGTAGTTTGAGGTCCCGATTGCCAAACCAAGCCTCTCCCTTTGCTTTCTACGGCTTCTTTTGGGCACTTTCATGAGCGCGCCCCCAAGACCTGGTTTTGCTCGGTCGTGGTTTGCGGCCCTATACTTTGTGAAAGGGTCCCCCTGTTGGTGCTTCTCTCGCGTTCTTCCAGCCATGAGTGATCGGCATTTTGGGCAGTCCTCTGTTCCAGTCCTGACCCGCGAGGGTGTGCTGCCTGGTCTCGCGAGCCATTACCTTTTGCTCGGGTGGAACTTTCTTGTGCTGACCACGTTAGCGTGGTTGTGCGGATGGCGCTTCTCAAGTACCCTTTTTTTGGGTATTGTCTAGAGGAGTTTGATCGTCTTTTTTTTTGCTTCGCGACCAGGCTTATTTTTGCTGCCTAGCGGTCCTTTCCAAAGGTGCTTTTTCTTTTCTTGTCGCTCCTGTTTGTCTTCCCCCCCTCCTTCTGTGTATGTCGGTGGGTCCCCCCAAGACGTGGTGGATAGGAGTTTTTTGTATTTTGAGATCCTGTTTTTCTTTTCCCCTGAGCCTTTCAGGCTCTCCCCTTTCTTTGTCCCCCACCTAACTTCTCTTTGGGCGGTCTTTCTGCCTGCTCGGACAGGCTTGTTGGCTTGTGGCGTTTTTTTTTTGGTTCTGGCCGGACCCTGATCCTGGTGGGCTTTCACTTGTTTCTTGACGCGATATTTTCGGTATTCGTTCACACCTGGGGCAGGGACTGCTCCTAGGTTGTGGTTCGTTAGTAAACGCTTCGCGGCTGCGGTTCCTTCTTTTCTTCCAGTATTCTTTTAGTCTTTCTTTTTCTTTTTTCCCACGGACCTTCCCGGCAAGTTCTTTTGGCGATTTTTCTTCGTTCGATCCTCCCAGAGGCTTTCTTCTCTGTCGTCTCCTTTCCAGAACCTTTTTTCCCTCCCTGCCCCCCCCTGGAACTTGTCACTCTCGGAACGTATTGCCCTGCAGTTTTTTCTTCCCACCTTTGGGCCCCCCTTCTCTATTTGCTCTTTCCCCCCCTGAATCGTCTTTCGACCTTGTTTCTCTTTTTTGGTTTCCCACGTTGATCCATCCTGACCATCCAACAGTATGGCCATGCTCGCCAAATTTTTTTTCGCTTCCCCTGTCCAACCCTTCCGTCATTCCAAGGCTCCCCCCCCCCCCCCCCCCCCCCCACCCCCCCCCCCCCTCCCCCCCCCCCCCCCCCCCCCCCCCCCCCCCCCCCCCCTTTTTTAGATACACTAAAAATAGTCCCGGAGTCAATTGAGGCTCTGAGCGCACTCGGTTAATCCGGCCCGGGCCCCCCACTTTTATTTTCTTTCCCCCAATCCACCCCTAGCTGTACTCCATGTGCCATATTGGTAGCGACCAACACCCATGCACCATTCTTTGATCAGGTCTCCCAATACCAATCCCCCCATTCTCCGTGTAGTTCCACTTCCCCTCACCCTTTCTTTCCGCACCCTTTCTTTAGTCCTGTCCAACTGCTCTTCTCTCCCCCCCTCCGTGTTCTCTGCGTCGTCGAGGTTTGGGTGGCTCTGAACCGTCCCCCTGGCTTTCATTTTTCGTTCATTCGGTCTGGGGCCCATTTTCGTCTTTGTTGTCTCCCGAGGAGTTTTTTTAATTGGTTGCGGGTCGTCTTCATTGGCCATTTTCTTCTTTGACTCCTATCTTTTGGTTGGGTGTTTTCGGCCTCAAAACCTCTGACGTTCTTGTGTGTTTCTCTTGTGATCCTCTTTTTCTCTTATTAGTTGTTGGGGCGCCTTTTTTTTCCCCTCTTTTTCTTTGGCTCCCTGTATCGCTTTATTTCACCTCTTGTTTTTTTCTTGTTTTTTTTTTTTTCCTCTCTTTCAGTGCCGAATAGCTCCTCTCTCCTGGTTTCTCCATTTACCGCTCCTCACGATTTCTTATTTCTTTTAACCCTTTTTGGTTTTCAGAACCCCCACATCTGAGCCTCACCGCAGTCTTTTTTTCCCTTTTGATGCACTTTTTACGGAATGGCCTGCCCCTCTTCTGTCGTTGCTCCCAGGGTTGTTCCCCCCACTCGTTTTAAAAACAGCCTGCTTTTTTTTTACTGCCTGTCTTTGGCCCTTCTCGTGGAGTTCAATGCTATTTTTCTCCCTCTGTTTAGTCCCCACATGCTGCACATCCTTTCTTCTGCATTCCGATCCGTTCTAACCGCGATACTGCCTCGACACGAATCCTCTCCTTCCCTTTGGACGTTTTTTTTGCTTGAGTCGGGAATCCCTCCGTGCCTCTAAGTCCGGAGGCCAGCGTTTCTCCATTTTCTTCTCGTCTGGCGCCCTACCCCCCACTTTAATGCCCCCCCCCAATTGAGCAGGAGTCGACACTCCATAACCGCCTGGTCGGCCCCTTGCTCTCCTCCTGGAACCCCTTTTTCCCTGTGTTAGTCCTCCAAGACATCTTCCTCCATCTTATAGTTAAGGTTCTTTATAGCAGCCTTGTTTCATACTGCCACCCCCTTTTGTGTTTGAACCCTTACTGATGCATGTCCTCCGTTCTGCCCCACCCAAAGGGGCTTTCACGCGGGAGCTTTCTTTCCTCAAACAAGTTTTATTGAGGCACCCTGAGCGAACCAGCCGCCTATCCGACTGGGCTTTTGTGTCCCGTTGCCTACCGCCGTCCAACTGGACTAGTTTCTTTTTGTTCTTTTGACATCCGAGCCTCCAACCGCCGAGGAAACGCAGGGCCGTAGCCTTCGCAGTGGCCTCTTCTTTTAATTGCACAACCCTTTGGGCCCTCTTTCTTTTTGAACCTTAACCAGCTGCCTTCATCCACATTTTTATGGATTGCTCCAAGGTCCCCCCATCATTTCCCCCCCCCTCGCTTTTTCAGCCCAGTTTGACTGCTTCCCCAGATCAAGCCCGGCTTTTTCTCTGATACATTTTTTAAGCAAATTTCCAGTTCACCCCTTGTGAAGAGCTGAAATCTATCATCCCCCCATTTTTCTTGCCTCCCTCTTTGCAGAAACGTCTTTTCTCCGGTCCACCGCCACCTTCATTTCGTTGTTGTGTCCCTCTGACCTGCCCTCAAAAGGCTCATCACATTTTCCTTGGGCACTCCCCCCCTGTCGCCGTTTTTTTTATCTTGACACGTTTTTTTGATTTTGTGTGTGAGGCAGGCTTGACAATTCCCCTCACCCTCGGGTTGCCCTTTGGGTTCCCTGTGTTGCTCCATGTTTTACCTTTGGTCCTATGTACTCCTGTTCTCCTTTTGTCGACTTCCCCAAGGACTGTCCCGGGTTTTCCCGACATGGCCGCTCCCTGTTTTTTTTTCCAATCCCTGCCGACTTCATCACAGACCTGATTTTTCTGCTTTTCCGGGTTCTGGCTCTGCCCCTCTTTCAGTTCATTTTTCAAATCGATTTCGTTGTTTTGTCTTCGTTATTTTTCTTTTTTTTCCAATATTTTCTTCCTTAGAGGTGATTTTTTAGCAGGGTTTTCCCCCCCCGGTACGATCTCTTTTCCTCAATTTTTTGGTAACTCCCCCCCTGGAACCAATGTTTCTTTTTCCTTTTTCGGCCATCTTCGCGGTCGGTTGCCCAGTTGGTCCGACGGGTTGTGGCCCCCCTCTGTTCCTTCCTTCTGACTTATTCTCCTTTGGCTTGTCGGATTGAACAGTTTTGCGTTTTTTGCGTGCCTCCACTGTCTAGCCCAGACCCGATCAAACATCTCTGTGGGTGATTTATCACCTGACCCCTGCTCCTGAATAAACCCTTTCCCCCCGTCTTTCCTTTCTTTTCATAACCTCTTTCACCTTTTTCCATGATTTCCACCGCTTTCCTTGCCTGGGACTATTCCCCTTTGAACCGTCCCCTCCCCCTTTTAGGTGAGCTCACATCATTGGTTTGGGACAGTGCCTCCAGGCCCACCTCCTTCGCATTGTCGGAATCGTTGGAGGCTTTAAAACAGTCGCCTTCCTTTTCCGTTGTTTCGCCACGTCATGTTACTGGGTTCCACCCTCTTTCGACGTTTCTAATGACCAACAACGCGGTTTTGTCTCCTTGTTTCTTATTGGCTTCCCTTCCTCCTGTTGGCTGTGTGCCCCTGGCCGTTGAAAGGGAAGGGGTGGTTGCGCTCGGGCGGACTATTTTTTTTTTTTTTTTTTTTTTTTTTTTTTTTTTTCTTAACCCGAGTTCCCTCAGTGTCTTGTCTTTTCTTAACTGGGTTGATTCCTGCCTTTCCAATCTGGTTTCTCTTAATGTGGTTTGGGTCCCATTGTTTTCCCTCATTGCGATTTTCACGTTTGGTAAATTTCTTTGCCCGGACAGCCCCCCATTTTTCCCAAGTTACGGTTTTCGTTTCCCTTTCCCTTTACGCTTTTCCAGGCTTATTCCTCCATGCAGATTCCTGCGCTCCTATAGCTTTTTTCCTTAATCAATCTTGTATCTACTTTGGCATTGGCGTCCCTGCCCTGGTGCAGCGCCTCACTTCTCGTTGGGTGCAACAGGATGCCGCCTTTTTGTCCCTAGACCAGCTTCTTTTTTTATTCGGGATCGCTTCCCCCTCCCTTCGTTCCATTTCTTTGCCTGTCCCTTTCCTGGACTACATGTTTTGTGTTTGGTACAAGAAGTCTTTTTTTTTCGTCGTCCCGTTGATACGCGTCGTCCCTTCCCCCCCTTTTTGAAATCTCCTCCGGTCGTCAGTACGCTCTTCTCGTGTCGATCTCCTGGAACTGTCCTTTCGCAGCCTGGTGATGGGGAGCCCACGCCGCCCTGTGTCCCGTTATAACAACTGTTTTCCAAAACTCTTTGTTTTTCGTTGAACCCCGGACCGCTTCTGGTTTTTGGGGGCCGCAAACCTTCCACAGGTGTGTGCAACACTCTCCCAGGTCCAAACCGTTCTTTCCTCCCCCTCCTCCTTGATCTATTTTCCCCTCTCCGTGTTGGTTTGAGTACTCAAGACTTCCCGCGCTTTTGTCCCCCTGGTTTGGTGGGGTGGGGGGGGGTTTTTGGTACGCCAAAACCCTTTTGCTTGAGAATTTGCTCCTTTCAGTGTGGCGGTCCGGCTCCCGCAACCCTTTTTTTCCTTTTTCCTTCTTCTGGTGCCCCCCCTTTTTGAAAGTTTTTTATTCCCCTTGCCGGGTCCCTTTTTTTGTTTGTCCCCCCCGTTCAAATCCCTTTTACGCGAATATGCTCTTTTCGTTTTGATTTTGCTTTTTGAATCCAATGGTCGCGTCTTCTTTTCTTTCTCTGCTGTTCTGTTTGGGTCATGTGCCGTCGACATCCGTTTCGTCTCTTCTGGCCTCTTTTGTACGGCACGTTTTCGGCGACAAATGCCCCTAGTCCTTTCCGGCACTCTTTATTAGTCATTGTTCCTGTCCAAATGTCCATCTTCATTTCTACGCTATTTCTCCTTTTCTCACCTTTTTTCGTCCTTCCGTCCCTCTTCTGACGGATGTCTCCCCACAAATTTCTGTCACATGGACCGCTTGTTTTTTTTTTCCGGTCTGCGATCGGAATTTTGGGATTCCCTTTTGGACAACCCGGTCGTCGGCCGCGGTCGGCACACTCCCCTTTTTCCGAGTGTTTAGTAAATCGCGATTTCTCTCATCTGTCTTTTTTATTTTTATCTTCCTTTTGAACCATTTGTTTTTCACCGCCACGACTACTTTCTTCCCCCCCTTTCAAGAAGTACCCTTTCTCGATTTTTATGCTTTCCCCTTGATCAGATGTTCCGCAAGCGATCCGCTCGTGTCTGTTTCGCCCGCCCTTTTTACATGTTCAACCGCTCTTTAGTTTTCACGCTGTGGCCCGCCCCGGCGACTGGTCGCAAGGCCACCTGTCTACCCCACAAGGTCTTCCCCCCCACACCCCGGCCGTTGGTCCTATTGTTTGTACGTGAGACCTTTTTTCTTTTTCCTTCGCTAATAGGGCCCCCCAGGGGACTTCCCGGGTTTTCAACCTCCTCCCCCTCTTTTTCTCTCTCGGCTGCCTTATTCTTTTTGCAGTCAATTAATCTACAGTCACCTGCTGGTTTTTACCTTCTCTGTTTGGGTTGCAGCCAACTTTTTCCCCGCTCGGGCTGTGTCCCATCCCCTTACGAGCCCAGGTCAGTTCCATGAGACTGGGAATGATCCTTTCCTGAAAACGTTTGACCTTCCGCTTGTTGTAGCTTTCCCCAAATTGTAAATTCTCTGTTGATTTGTCGATTCTTCCGGTCGCATGATGACGGGTGGTGCCCGCATAACACTTTTAATTTTTCCCATCCCTCCATTTCTCCGGTGCCATGGGACTACCTGTTCAGGGGGCCCGCGGGCCCTTAGGCACTTCCCTCTACCCCGGCCTTTCTTTTCAGAAAACTGCCTCAGAGGTCTCATCTTTTTAACCTTGTTTAGGACTACTCTTGTCCCGGGGAATTCAACTAACCTTTCTTTCATCCCCTTTCGTAGAGATTCAACTATTTTCCCGGAATCCCATCCTGCCTTGATGTTTTTTAAACTTTTGCGTATTTTGGGTTCTAGTTCCCTTGTAGGCTTGACTCCTCCCAAATCGCCTTGATGGAACGTCTGGAGATACCCCTCCTTTTGAGACGCCTACAAGGACGTGCTCCCTTGTCCCTTCTCTTCCCTGAGTATCTGAATCTGGTGACCTACCCGGTCGCCATCTTTTGACAACTCTTCCACCGTGTTTTTCAGGTTTGCACCGCCTCCTGCCTCTAAACCTCCTTCCCTCTGAGATCTTTTTGCTTTCCCACGAAGATGTGGAGCTATTTCTCTGTTTTTTTTTGCTCTGCTTTTTTCATGATCCCCCCCCCCCCCCCCCGACTTGTAATTCGCTTTTTTGCTGGTCTGGCTTAGTTTTACTGCGTTTCCTCCTCCGTTCAAGCCCCTTTTTATAGACGTGTGTCGTCTCCTTTCCTTTTTGACCCTCTCCCTTTTTGAGGTGATCCCGCAAAATCCATTTTCTTTCCTTAAGTTGACCGCGTTCCGACTGCGACGGGTGCTGTCTTTGCTATTTTCCGTCCCCGTTTCTTGCTTGGCGTGTGTTCCTGTAGGAAACCTCTGTGCCTTGGTCGGGGCTTTAGCTTACGCACAGTTTCCACTTGAGTGTCCTTCCGGTTCTTTTGGTTTCGGTCGTTGTTGTCTTGAAACTCGATTCTGATCGTCTTGCACCCCCATTGGCTTTGTTGGCTTTGCTCCTGTGGCTGAAAAAGTCGTATTTGTGATGACTAGACGGTGTCCCACTTTGGTTTTTGGGTATTTGAGTTTCTGTCCCACCAAAACTGTGTTGCTGAGGATAGCCCCGCCAAGTTTTGTTCCGTTTTTTTGGTTCTTTTTAAGTCTCTGTTTTTGCTTCTAGCGTCTCGCGAGTTGTCGTTATTTTTCCCTGGTTGAAGGTGATAAGGTGCTTTTTTTGGTTTTTTTCTTCCAGCTGATATTTTCAATTCTCTCTCCTGGTCACCCTCTTTTGAACTCAGCCTGATTCGCCCCCCCCTGCATCCCAAACCCTTTGTTGCGCTTGACTGGTCTGTTGTTTTCTTCCTTCCCTGTCTGTTTCGTCTTTTTCCTCTGATTAACCCGCGCACCCCTTGCTGCCTGGTGTTTTCTCTTTTTTCTATCACGACATTTCTCTTCTACTCCTGCTTTTTTTCCTTGGTTGCAGGCGCCTTTACCGCTTCCACCACGGTGCCGCTTTGAACCCTCTTTTGGAGCGACCCGGGATTCACCCCCGGGCCGAATCCATTGTTTTTTTCTTTGCTCTTGCGAGCTGCCTATTTCCGTATAGTCGGCGGGGCCCAGGACTGGTTTTGCATCCCCTGGTTTTTCACGGACAAACTTTTTTCGTCTTTCGTTGCCTGATTCCCCTCTGTCCATTTGACCCCTCTGGCTTTCCAACTTTTAGCTTCCAACCTCCGAACGCCGACCTTTTGCACTCTTTACCTCCCCTTCTGTGCTGTATGTCTCCCAGCGACGCCTCTGCGGTCCCACACTTGAACAGCCTTGCGCCCCCTTTTTGTTTTGCCACAAAACCCCTTTTCCCCCGGCATCAGTGACCTGGCCCACTGTAGACCGAACCCCACCCCACTCTCATGCCTTTAAGCCCCCCATTCCCCTTCCCCATTCCATCGTGTAGGACTCTACCCGTACTATCAAAGTTGTCTGTTACCAGGAACAACCTCGATTTTTTTTTCTCTCTTTTTCCTTTCTTTTGTTGTTTTTTGACTCTTCTTGTTCCCCTCGATGTTTGTGTCGTCCTTAAACACAACGGTTACATTGGCGGCCCCTCTACGGGTCTTGCTGGGTTGCGCATACCCCACGTTTAATAGTTTGTGGTCTGGTATTGGGCCTATCAAGAGCTCCGCGGTTCTTGTGCCCATTTGGGTTTGGTTTTGTTCACCCTTTTTATTGCCTTTTTTGTGTCTTGGCCCTAGATTCCTGGTTATTTTGTCTTTTTCCCCGCACCAAGACCTGGGTTCAGTGATGGTTTTGTTAGTTTCCGCTGTTTGGCGGAAGTGACTCTGCGCTCTCCTTTTTTCCCAGGACTATTTTCCTTCATCTCGTCCCCTCGTTACTCTGCCGGTTATGGGTCTTGTTTTTTTCAGAGAGTTTTTTTTGGCCTCCCAAGACTTGCCTCGGTTATTAATTTTCGCGACTTTCCCCGCGATCAGTGTTTTCCACAAAGTCCTTTGTTATTTGCCCCGACCGTTCCCCTAGCTCACAGATCATTGCTTTTCCCCTTCACCCCCCGTCCATCGCGGGCCTTTACTTGGTTTTCCTTGGTAAATAACTGTCCCACTGAGGTCCAACCCCGCGGTTGATTAAAACGTCTCGGGACCCGTTCCTGAGGTCGAGTCAACTGATGAACGGGATAATTGACCCAGCTCCTCTCTTTATTGCGATTTCCCCCCAAAGACCCCATGAAGTTTTGTCTTGGTCACTTAGATTACTTGATTTAAGGCGACCCCGCAGTTAGGCGCACTTCCATGGCCTTTTTTTTTTTGAGATCGAGCCTGGTTTTGAACATCGGGGGGCGTTCTTTCGTCAACGATGTTTCGCCTTTCCTCTTTTTTTGGCTCCGGATAATATTCTCATATGCCCGTGTTTCCCCCCAGACAATTTTTTCCACCCAAGCCAACCCAAACCACCCCGTATCCACCGGGGCACTTGGAATAACCCCCAGGTTCCCCCTGCAAGCCGGACCTCTCTTTTGGTCCCCGCTGTCCCATCCTCGTTCTTTTCCAGGCCCCCAGACCCCCGAGTCGCCTCCCTTCGACCCTGCATTTTTTTACGGCGAGCCGGTCGCACCTTCCGGCGTTGTTTAGACAACACCTTTTGTCGCTGCCCCCGGCCCCAAGAGCCAAGGTGTTGGCACCGCGATAAAACTGTCCCCGTCTGTGCCGTGGGCGGCAGCACACTTTGGTAGAATCAACTATCGGAACCGCAGTTCTTTGGAGCACGCTCCTTCCGCAGACACCTTTGGGTTTCCAAAGTCTCTCGCCAGTTAGTATCTGCGTTTCTGGCGCCGCATTCTCTGCCTGTTTTTTTTTTTGCAGCAAACCTGAGTCTTTTCCATCCCACCCTTGAAAAGAGCCAGACGCCTGAGAATGTTTTAATGCCGAGCCGGTTCCTTTATCCAGTCGCTTTTTCAAAGGGAACTCCGCTTCGGGCAACTCCTTTTATTTTTTTTTTTGGAGATGCTTGCTCTGCCTTGCCACCCTTCGATTTTTTACCCACATTGTGAATTCGTTTTTTCTGCCGGAGAACAAACGGGTCTTGTGCCCTTCCTAAGTCGAAGTCCGTCGCCCGCCCTTTTGCCTGACTCCACTGGATATGCGGTGTGGCCAGCACGAGCCCTTCCCTCTCAAGGATACTCAAGGATGTCCCTCCCCAGGATTGTCAGCATTCAGTATGTGCTCTGTATCTCCGGCCCCCGGGTAGGAACCCCTTGGGGCCTCTCGCGTTCCCTGTTGTTTCCACCCGTCCCCGGCTTTGGACGATCGAAATCCTTGTCTCATTGTCGAAAGCTTCCCACTGGTTCGCCACGTTTTTTGACCTTGGGCGTCCCCTTTTTTTCCTCGTCCTTGCCTTCATCCAAGTCCTTTCGCTGCTTATTAGGTTTCATGCTTGTGCCTTTCGTTTCCATTTTTCCTGACAGTTCCGTGTGGCTTTCTTTTTTCTCTGCCTCACCATCCGAAGTCTGCGAGGGACTTCTCCCTTTTTAGTTATCCCCCCCGGGACTCGCCTCCCGTCTACTTTCCGTTCTAGACCTTCTTCTTGGTTTTCGGGCTTCCCTGTTTTTCTTGGTAATTCAGTCCTCCTTGGGTCTTTCTTCCCGTGGCCGACCGGTGGGTTTGTTGGCCTTCCCTTTCGCTGCTGTCTGTTTCTGACGTTGTGGGCTTGTCGTAAGGCTTTGTTTTCTGCGTGGGCCGTTAGCACCTTGTGCCCCCGGTGATACCTCTTGCCGATGCCCCTCTCCCCCCCATCGCTTTGCAAGCATGTGTGCCCTTTTGGGATCAATGCATCCGGTTTCTGGACCTCCCTGCCAAACCAAACTTCGCCTTTTGTTATTCATTTCCCCCCCCTTTACAGACTTCTTTCACTCTGATTGCCCCCGGACCTGGACGGGGGCTTGCCTGGAACTCGTTGAGCCCAGCCTGTATCTTGTGCCCTCCTCTGCCTTTTTTTAGGTGTTTTATTGCAGGAAATGCCCCCGATTCCTAATGCCGGCGCCTTGCTCCGTTCCCTTCGGGAGGTTTTTTTTTTTCTTTGTCAACCGTTTACGCTCCCTGTCTTTAGATGGGGGAGCCTAACAAAGCCAGTGTTTCTCCTTTGAGATTCAGCCACCTCTGGTTTTTCTCCCCCCTTTTTTTCTTGCATCTGTGCCCGCCGTTGCTTGGTGAACTGTTTTGGACGTCTCGCCTTTTTTTTTTTTTTTTTTTTATCTTAAAGCGCGGCGAACTTAACCCTACAAATGTTGTCTTTTCTTCCATGCCTTCAACATTGGTTCCTGCCAGACCAACGTCTCAATTTTGTTCCCGCTTCTTTTTTTTTCCGGTTTGGTTGCGACTGATGCCACGTTGGCTTTGCCATGGCTCATCCGTCAGCCAATCCTTTCAAACTACGTCCCAATTGGATCCTGTTCGATGACTTTGCACTGGTCCTGTTTGCCTGGAGCTTTTCCCCTGCTCCCGACACTTTCTTCTCAAGGCCGCCGATCAACTTTTGATTTTTCCTTGCCCCCAATACAATGGGTGTTACTATTCAGACCTTCCATTGGGAGCTAAGGACCCATTTTCTTCGCACCTGGGGCCCAATCTGGTCCCCCCCCCGCACAGGTTCAGGTTCTTTCTTTTTTCTTTTCCCGCTTGTTCCCTCTCATTGACTCTTTTGTTCTGTTGACCTTTTGTCGTGTGGGCACGGCGGTAACCAGGGGAGGTATTTTCAAGCGTTCCTCTTTTTTCGGCACTCGCAATTATGAAGGCTCCCTTCCTCTCCGCCGGCGCGTGTGGATTCCCCAGGCCTTCCCCACGATTCCCCCTTTTTTTCGATTTATCGCCTGGGTCTTTTTTTGGGTCCCCCCCCCCACCCCTGTCCAACGGCCTCATGATTTTCCCCCCCTTCACCAAACCGATTTTTGTCTCTGCGTTTGGACCCAACGCAATTATGGGTTCCTCCCTTTACCCCTTCCCCCCCCCGAAGTTTCTCCCACCTAAATGACAAAACCGTTGGGGGACTTTGTCCAGGCGTTGTCTTTTTTAACTCCTACCGTTGTTGTTGTTTTTCCTAGAATCCGGCGCTTCGTTGCCCTTGCCAAAGGTTGCTTGTCTCATTTTGTTCCCATTCAGTTTTCTCCGGCTCTGTCCCCCTTTTCATGTTATTTTCGGTCCCCCGTCCCGATAGCATTTGGGACCCCCTTTATCTTTTCCGTTTTTTTTTTTTTGTTTTTTTTTGGCCGCACACTCCCGGCCCGCGATTTAATTTTTGAACCCATTTTTTGTGGGTCTCTTTTACACTGCTGCGAAGCTCTGTCTCCCCCGATCTGCACCTGCCCTTTTGCCGTTATAGACTTCTTGCACGTTCTTTTTACTTCGCCGACCCAACCCCGGTACCCACATCTCCCTCTGCTTTTTCACGCCCTTTTCCCGATTTTCTACGTCCCGAGAAACTTTCCCTAGTCTTGTGGTTGGGACTTTGCTCCAGGCAATTTCCTCTATTCTCTGCTTTTTTTTTTTTTGGTTTTTCTTTGTTCACGTCCCCTTACCCATGGAGCTTTGATTTTTTGAGTGTTTCCCTTGTGATTTTTGCTTCCCTGGAATTCGTTCCGGCGCGGAAACATCCCATTTTTCAAACTCCCGGTTTCCCAAGTCCCAATCAGTCCTAGGTGCTCCCCCCCTGGCTTTTTGACCCCTTTGCATCCGGTTGCTTGATTCCGGCACCGCCCGGCACTTTTTTAGGACTTCCCTCCACTTTCCCCTTCGTCAATGACTCCAGATTGGTTTCTGCGCGTCCCCGGATCCCTTTTTACTCCCATTTTTTAGCCCAAGACTGTTTCTTTTTTTGGCTTGACAACAATCACGCCTGTTTTGTCACCGACGTCCAAACCCGGACGTTGCAGTATTCATCAAAAGGGAGCCACCCCACTCTTTTTTTCTAATGATAGGTTCACGCTACTTTTTATTTTTTTTCTTTTTTTCCATGTCCCCCAGTATTGGGCACCCCATGGACTTTTTTTTTTGTTTTTGGGGCCAGGTTCCAAGCCTCCACCTCTCCTCACCTTTTATTTCCCTATGCCTGTTCCCTGGGATTCTCGTTTGGCCACGTCCTTACACCGCATGTTTTGAGCCTTCCCGGCGTTTCAGAATCCTCCTCCACCCGCTCCTTTTTTTTTTTCTTCCCTTCCCTGGTCCGAGGGGTCTTACCCGGTTCTTCATGAGACTGGTTGCACCTGTCCTTCCCACTCGGGAACGGTTTTCCGTATTCCGTCTTTCTCCACTGGGCTTCCACTTGTATCTTGTTGTCCTTGCCGTTATCCAGGCCTGCCACCTTGGCCCCAGAAACACAACTCCCGTTTCCATCTCCCGTCTTGTCAGCGGTCGTCTCCGACCTTTCGTCGGTTTTTCCCCCAGCTTCCAACAAGACACGTCTGGTAATTCTTTTCCCTCATGTTTCCCTTCCTTTTGTCTAAGCCCGCAGACTTCGTGTAGGATATCCTTTAGGTTGCCGAGGTTCTATTTATTTGTCTCCTCTCCGTGTTTGGATTTGTTTTCCCTGGTTATCGGTAATTCCTTCTTTTTTTCCCCCCTTCGAGTTCGCTTCAGGGCCTCAGCCTTCCCCTTACATCACTTTTTTCTTTTTTGATGTAGTCCCCTCTCTACTGGATTCTCAGCGAGTTCTTCAGCCCGTCTTCCATTTTCTTTGAGCTCGACTGTTATCCCCCAGTTGTTCCCTTGTACCTCGCCCTACTGTAGGCCCTCGTTGTCCCCTGGGTTTTGATTTTCCTTTGCCACTCGGCTGACGAGCCTCGTTTGCTGCTTGTGTGGCAAGAAGGTTTTGGCTCCCTTTGGGATTGAGGTTTCTTAGGGTCCACCCCTCTCCCAGTTGCAGTGGGCTGGCGACGTTTTCATAGCTTTTTTCCGTGCCACGAACCTCTTTTTATCGTGGCTGGATTTTCCCCCCCCGTTCCCGCTCATGTTTTTTTGAATAATGGTTTGTGGTTTCTTTTTTCGCGCGGGCTCCCCCAAGCCCTTTTTTGCGTGGGTTTCCTATATGTTTGCTCCCATCTCCGTTACTGCTGCGGTGATAGGGGGTCAGACCAGTTCCTGTTTTTTCAGTGGTCTGGCGGAGTTTTTTCTTACCCCCCCCGTTGTTTTTTTTTTTGTGCTGTTGCCTAGAGGACCTTTGTACCCTTTCTTGAGCTGGTCCCCTTCCCGTAGTTTGGCTGACCAGCCCCTGGTTTTGTTGGTGGATAATCGGAGACCCCTTTGCCTTTTGCTGAGGAAATCCCTCCTTTGTTGGGCTTATGCCGGTGTTTGCTTTTGTGTGTCCCTTTCGCGTTTTGACCCCCCTGCGGTTTCTCGGCGTGATTTGCTTCTTTTTTTTTGCTTCCCCGCCGTTCCCGGGTTGGCCCCCTTGTCTCCAAAAAATGAGTGGATTTCGGTGGAGTCTCTGCTGTTTCTCGCTTGACCAGTCGCCGGGTTGCTGCTTGTGTTTGGGTGGGGGTTGGGGTCTCTTTTTTGCGATGAGATTTGGTTCTTTCTTTTCAAGTTGCTTCTTTTTTGGGGGTACTGGCCCGGTGGTTGGGTCCCGCTCTTTTCATTTTTCGCGCGCACGGCGCGGCGGTCTGTTTTCGGGATTAATTCTCCCTCTCTCCAAAATTCTTTCTTTTCCTTTGGGGTACGGCCTGACTCTCGGTTTTCGGTCCGCTGATTCGTCATTCATTCATGGGCTGGCCTTTTTTTTCCGTCGATTTCGGTTCATTTTTCCTCCCTTCCCTGGAGGCCTCGGAACAAGATCCAGCCGCTTTTTTCCCGCCCCCCCCATCCCGTGACCTGTAGGTTTTAAGGACCCCTGGGGATGTCCTCCGTCCCACCCTTTTTTGTCAGATTTTTTTTCTTGACCCAATCGTCTGTTCCTGGTTTAGTTGCCCTTTTTTTTCCTTTTTTTTTCACTTGATCCTATTTGTAGAACCCCTGGATGCTTCCCCAGCATTCCCCAGTCATCGCGGAAACTACTTTTCACCCATCCCCCTTTTCTAATGCCCGACTTTGATACCTGTCGGCGCGGTTACTTCCCGCATCTGCGCCAGCGGCTCACCCCTTTTCCCCCCCATTATGTTGCGTTTCCCCCACCCAACCCAGTCTTTCTCCAGGTCCCTGCCCCCCCCGCCATATGTTTGTCTTTTGGACCCCACTTCATCTCCTTGTCCTTGGAGCCCCCCCCATCCCAGTCCCCCCATTCTTTTCAGATTGCCTCCTCTTCTGGGGCCGCCCCACTGGGCGGTCGCCCGGTCACCACACCTCTTTTCTTCTCCCTTTTTTTTTTGAGACTCTGCGTTTTTTTCCGGTTACACGCCCCAGGCTTGGTTTTGCCCTTTATTCTTTGTTTGGGGGCCTTTTGGGCCCTTCACGTTTTTTTGCTGGTCTTTTTCCCCGATTTTTTTCCGAAGGTCTTTGTTTTGGTGGGGTCGTTTTTCCCGGAAACTTGGCTCCTGTAGTGGTTGATTTTTCCCGGCCAATGCCCTTGGGATTTCCCTTGTGCGGGAGTGAATTTTCTTTTCGTCAGTATTTTCTTTCTTCCGTTCGGACGTTGTTGTTCCCCCCGCGCTTTTACGTTTCCAACTTTGTGATGACCCTGCGCGGTTTCTTTTCTTTCGTAGGTTTTACTTTTTTTGGGGTTCTTCTGTTCTCGTGTTTCTCCACGTTTGTTTCTTTTTTGCATCAGCACTTCTTTTTCGAGAAAACCCGCATGAGCTTTCTACCGCTAATTTGGTCATTGCCCGCTTCAAGTGTTGTTCCTTTTTGGACATTACTTTCTCTCCTCCTCGTTCCAAACTTCCTGAGTTGTTTTTCGGGGAACTTGGTTGAGGCTGCCCCCTTCATTGTCGCTGTTTCTCCTTTTTGATTATTCTTACCGCTTGCGGTCTGTCTCCGACGTTCGGAGTACTCGCCCCCCCAAAGAGACAGTCTGGTTCACTCTTTCAGTCGCTAGCTTTTTTTGTTTAGATCCTGGCTCTGACAGTTTTTTTCGGTGCAGCAGGACTATCCCCGCCCGCGTTCCCGTGTAGTTCCCTCCCCGAGAATACTCTCTTTTTGCGGGCCTTTCACCTGGGCAAGCCCACAGGTAGCAGGTCTGGGGAACAGAACTCAACACCCCCCTGGCCCAGAGCCGCTAGAGATTCCCCCCCGGCCTGATTGGCGACAACCCCCTTGCCCCAACCGAAGTCGCCTTTGAATCAGAGACTCTTTTTCTTGCCCAGGGCGTGCAGTCCAAACATTTGCGGTCCCTCACAAAACATGTTCAGCAAGAGCCCAGTTTTTCCCCCATTTTTCACCCGTCTCTTGCAACCCCGCGCGGTTCAATGACTTGAGGTTTTCTCCAAATCCGCTAGTTTTTTGGTTCGTTCTCCGTTGTAGTTGGCCTTCCCCGTAGGAGTTTCATTTTCAACCCCACGATTCGAATCCCTGAGGCAATGAAGTTTCTGCTCCGCAGACTGCCGCAGTCCCCAGAAAACTTGCGGGTTCCCCTCAACCACAGGGAATTCGCATTCCCTCGCTCCCCCCAGTGGGCCTTCCCTGATAGTGCCTTTTTTGTATCAGGCTTGTGTTGGTTGGTCTCCAACAGGTCCCTGGAATCCTTCCCTGGCCAATAGGAGCCCTCTCGCTGGCCAGACACCCGGGCGTTCACCTCTTTCTTTCGACGCACATTGAGCCCAGTTTTTTTCCTCCCGTTCGTTGACACACGTTTCAAAACTGAAGCTAACCAAGACAACTGCTCGTTTTGTCCCTCTGCTTTGTCCTCGCCAGCCTTTGGTTTGGCCTTTTCCATCTCCTCGAGGTCCACGTTGAGTTTCTCGAGGCGGCTGCCCCCGGGCCTGCATGTCTTTTGCCTTTCTTATCCCCTGGTTTTTTTCTTTACAGTAGTTTTTCATGGGTCACCTGTCCGCAGCGTCGCGTTATAGTCACAAGACCTGTTTTCGTTTTCCTTTTTGAATCGTGCTCTGGTTTGTTCATAACTTCCAGTGGTCTACTGGATGTGTTTGTCTTGTGTTCTCTTTTTTTTCAGTCGTATTTTTTTTCCTTTCCGTCTCCGTTTTTTTTTTTCTTGCCGGTTCGGAGTAAAATAGCGTCGGCGTCGGTAGAACCGTTCTTTTCCTACCAGGGAAGAAGCCGCGGGTAGCCCTTTTTTAATACACTTTTTGAGAATTCCAGTTGACCCATGGTATTGCCAGTTTTTTATCTTTGTCTTCCATGACATCTTTTTACGCTGTCGGGCTTTTGAATTTGTGGACGACTTTTTTTTACAGGGGTCTGACCTTTTTCCTTCTCGGCCCCAGCTGACCGGCGGGTGAGTTGGTTTTCGATTTTTTGTTCAACGGAGTTTATATTTTTTCGTGTTCAATCTTGGCACTTGCCTCCCTCTGACAAGCATCAAACATTTGATGGCTTTGGGGATTGTTTTGACAAAGTGTAGGACGGACCTTCCACAAAAAGATTTTTTATTTTCCAGTAAAAATCTAGACTCCCTCTTTTTACCCCTCGGGCATTTCCTATTTTTTCGTTTGGCGGTTTTTCTCTTTCACCGTCGGACTTCTCCCCCCGCAGTTAGATTTTTCCCCACCACTTCTTTTGTGCTTTCCTCGTGAAATTTATCTCCCTCAGTCCCCCCCCGTTTCGCTCGTTTTTCCGATTTTTGTTATTTTGAACCCCTTTCCCTGCCCGCCCAACTGGTGTGCTGCTCTGGGCAGCTCCAAGCACGGTGTCTGATCGAACGTTTTTCCTCCATCATGCCCCCACACATTTTTGGGTTTTGGTTTTTTCTTGTATAAATTGTCTAAATTTTGCCCTCTCCTAGGACGTTTTTTGTTGGTTTGCTTAAATAGCTTGATGCTTTCCCCCCTCGCTGGGACTACCTACGGTTACTGCTGCGCTTCCGTTAGGGAACCTTTTTTGAGGATTCCTGTAGCGCGTGAAACACCTCTTCTTTTCCATGTCCCCCCCCGTGGCTGTTTTTGTACCTTGGGTGAGAATTACTATGTCGTCTTCTTCCCCATTTTTGTATCGCCCGGCCTCAATCAAGTTGTCAACCCCGATGGGACAACAAGGAGACTTGTTTCCTTTACTTTCTCTGCCTGGCTTTTTCGGCATTTTATTTTTACCCTGCTTCACCGCGACTGGTTCCCCTGATTCCTGCCTCTCCCCGGATCTTACCTCGTCCCCCCCCTATTTGAGCTGGTTTTTGTCACCTCCTTTTTTTAAATTGTCCCTGCAACTTTTCTCTACGCATTCCTCCCCCGTGGACTTAAAGGTTCTTTTAATTCTTTTCTCGGAGATTTTGTTTTTTTTCGGTTCCTTTTCTCGCCAATTTGAGTTTCTCCTTCCTCTTCGGGCCGTACATGTTTTGGTACCATTTCCTTGGACCTCTGTACCCTTCTGGGGTTTTCCCAGTTCCGTTTTCCGCTCCTGGCGACCATCCCCCCTTTGATCTCCTCCCCTTTTTCCACTAACGCTTTGGGCTGCTGCGTTGGACGTTGCCCCACTGGTCATGGCAACTGTCTATTTTTTTCCGCTCTGAGTGGACGGCCCACGTCTCCCCCTGTAAAAATATACCCAACACCCCCCTTTTTTTTTTCACCCGATTCCGAGCGTGCGTTTGACCATCCTTTACCCTTTTATGTTTTTTTTCTTAGTGGACCCCCACGGGGTTTTGCGCCAAACCAACCTTTTTCCTTTTCTGCATGACAAGGTCTCCGGATCTCTCTTCCTATTTTGGTTGCGGTTTCAGCTTTGCTACGTCCCCTGCCCCCATTGTTTCTGACTTTACCTTGCCCTTTGTGGCCGATGGATCCCCCTACCTTGTAATCTTGTCCCTCCCTCTTGGAAAATACTTTTTTGAAAAACAGTTTTTTCTTTTTCTTGGCCCGGTGGCAGGGGCTTCGGTTTTTTTCCCCAACTCACCCACTTCTTTTTTTCCCCGGTCACATTTTCGTTTGCTTGGTTTGAGTAATTCCAGTCGCGTTTCTTCTTTCCCCCTTTTTTTGTTTGCGTTGACGGGGTCATGTTGCCCTGCTCCGTTATCGTTGTTTGAATTTTCCCCGCTCATTTGTTACTTGGCTTTTTTTCGCCCCAACCATGCTACGGGGTCCTCCCACCATTGAAATTCCCTTTCCGGATTTTTAGTCCGAGCCCCCCTCGACTCCTAGGTCGTCCGGAGGCAATTTTTCCTCCCTGCACCCTCTTTTTTCGCCTCCCGGATGATTGTCCCAGTTTTAGAGTCTCCCAAATTAGTCCCCCTTGCCCTGAGATGTTATTTTTTGATCTTTTTTCTTGGTTTTCTACCCCTTCCTCTGAAGGCCAAATCCCCTTCTGGTGCCCCCTTTTCTCCATTTAACAGTCCTAGTCTTCCACTGTTTGTCGGGTCCCCTTCTGGGCAGGGGCTTTCCTTTCACGGGTTTTCCCTACACGTTCTCCCTTAGGCCTCCGAAACTTTCCCCTCTTGTGTGTCCTCTGCTTTTCTCCCCGCCATTTCCATCTTTTTGACGCCTGGTTTTTCAGGGGCAAGCGGGTAGTCGTTTGCCCTTCCCCCCCAGTCACTTTCGGGGTACAACGGCTCGGTCTACCGTATCCTCCTTGATGACCAGGATCCTAAACCCCCAACCGTTTCTTTTGTTCTACTTCGTTTTTTTTTTCTTCTTTTTGAACCCTTTCGTTGGGCTTTTGTACCCGTCGCCCCCTTTTTGCAGTTTTCCTTCACGGGTTTCCTCCCCTCTCGAAACAGCCTGATGCGCTTTTTTTTTCTCCTTTTTCTCTGCACCTTAATCGACACATCCTTATGGTAGTGCTCTTATCCTTGTTTCGACTTTTTCTTGTCCCCAAGCCCCCGGTCCCAGTTTTTGCACTTCACACAGTTTAGGGTCCATGATGAGGTGGTACTCGGATTGACCTTTGACCTTGATCGCAAATTGGGGACCCCCCTTTTTTTTGCGGTCAGTGACTTCAAAGTTATTCTTCCCCCTGCCTTTCCTAACTTTGATTTTTATTGGTCGGATTTTTACAGTGTAATTTTTTTTTTTTTTCCCACCTTTTGGTCCATCCAATAAACCACGTTCAATTCTCCAACTCTTTAGACGCCTTCCTCTCATTGGTCAAGGCCCCGTTCTGAGCTTTCCCAACGGTTCTTCCGACGCCTCTTTATGTCACTTAATGTCCCAAAAGGTTTTGGTCACTGCCTTCAAAGAGGAGCGTTTTCTTTTTTTTTTCTTCCATTGGGGTCAAATGAGGATATGCACGCGCCCCCCCGGTTTTTTTGCCCCCCCCTTAACTAATTCTCGCCGCTTTTTTTTCACCCCCTCTCCTCCCCTCCCAGGACTGATTTTGGCCGCTCTCCTTAATACCTTTAAGCTGTACCTCTCACCTCCTCTTCAATTTTTCGATTAATTGGAGGTCCGGCGAGTCTTTTCTTCCCCGTTTCCCCATTCCTTTTTTCTGAACCGTTATCCCTTGGTTTTCTTCCCCCCCCTGAACCCTTGTAGGACGCCACTGGCTATTCTGGTTGTTTCCCATGGTTATCGACGGCCGAGCCACTCCGTTCTCGGCTTGGGACACTGCCTGTGCATGGGTGCTTCTTGTCCTATGTGCTTTTCACCCCACTGACTTTGGTCGTTTTTTTTTTTGGCTGTATCCTTTCCCCCCCCGATAGCGAGTCCCTCCCCAAGTGCCCCGTTGAGGTTTTCCGCTTTTTAATGGTTGGTAATGTCTCTGTTTTTTCTGTTTTTTTTTTTGGGCGCACTCATAGGGCTCCAGGGCTGTTTTTCTCTTTTATGTTGTCCACTCCGCTTGGTTTTGATTTAGGCGCAGTTCCCCTTTGGGCCTGGGGAGTTCTTATTTTTCTGTCACTGTCCCGGGTTGGCTTATGTTATTAGTTTCACCGCGCTAGATGTAGGGGATGGGCCGGGCGCCTTTTTATCCTAGCATTGTTGATGAGGCTGCTGGCTGACACAGCCTTCTGGCTAGTGGATGCGGCGCTATCTTTGTTTTTCCAGCCCAGCATTTTTTTTTGCTGTCCTTAGCGTTCTTTTCCCCCCCCTTCCCCCCCCCTTGGCCGTGATTTTTTTGCCGATCTTCATTTCGTCACCCTCCTTTTTCTGAGGTCGACCCGGCGCCCGAACTGCCTTAGGCTTTATTGAGGCGTATTGTTTGTTTTCGACCGTACGCCGCTTTTGGCTATCCCGTTCCCGGTGTTGTTTTTCGGTTATGTGGGTTCTGTTTTCCTGTTGGGGGGTGGACTTGTTCCGTTTCTGGTCCCCGAGTCTCGCATCTTAGTCTTTTTTTGTCCTCGGTTTCACTTCCTTTTTGCGTCCCCCCTTCTCTAACCCAACGACTTCCCCCTTTCGTTCTGGTCGCCGGGGGGCTGTGTTTTATCTTCGGTTTTCTTTTTCGCGCCTTGACCCCGTTTTTCTTTTTTTTTTCTTTGTCCTGCTGTAGAATCCCGATTTCTCCTGAGTTGCCCGCTGCCTTTCGGAGCCTTTTCCCCTACTCGCGCGGTGACTTCTTCGGATTTTGAGTTAGTTGATGTTCCCACGGTCCCCCCTTGTCAGCCTGCCAGTGCCGTGCTGCTGCGATTTTACCCCTCCCAAATCTGTCGGCACCGCCTTTGTGCTTTTTTCCGTCCTTTTTTCCACGTCACACACCTTTATCCGTCGTCCCGGACAACCCCGGAGTCTCCCCCTCGGCATTTTTGAGGCTTCAATTTGCCTTTTCTCTCCGTTGAAACCTTACCATCCACTACCCCCGCGGGCTATGTCCCTCTACCACTTTTTACCTTTGCTTTGGGCGGCGCTATCTCCCTGCGTTCCCCTTTTTGGCACCCATTGCCCCCAGCCGTGCCCCCCCCTTCGTTTTTGGCACACAAACTCCACAAAGATTCGTCTCCCTGAGCAAACGGCCATAGTGGTTCTCACAACCCCCCCTTTCTTATTTCTGAGACCAACATCCCCATTCATCAGTGTTATTCCCCCATCTCCCAATGTATCTGGCTCCCATCCCGGTAGGGCTGCCCTTCACCCCCAATTCCGATCTTCTCTTTCATATCCCTTTTTTTGTTAGGCCGATTGATACGATGTTTTTTTTTTTCGGGTGTCCACCTCCCCCGTGTTCTGCCAAGTTTGGTCCTTTCAGTACCCTTCCTGATTGGGTGCATTTGTTTTTCTCAATTGAGCTGCTAGGTTTTTTGGGGTTTGTGTGTAGTTCCCCCCCCCCCCCACCTTTCCCCTTTTCCTGTGCCTCTTGTCTCTGTTTTCTTTTTTGTGGCCCCTTCCAACGGACCTGGGTTGGTTCCTTTTTATGGGGTGCAGTGTTCTTTCGTTTTCTTTCGTTCCGTAGTTATGTTTCTCCTGTGAGATTACTAGGACACCGTTTTTTGCGGCTTTCCTTTGCCGTCGGCCCGGTTTTTTTGTTTCTCTGTCTCCGATGTTTATGCCCTCCGTTGGTCTTTTATCGGTTTTTTTGAATTAATCCCCGTGGATCCCCCCCTTTTTGTTTTGTCACCCCCCAACAGTGGATAAAAATGCCCGTCTCTCTTTAGACCTGTATCCCTTTTGCGTCCTCCCTGCAATTTTTTTCGCCCTCCCCCTTCCCCTTTTCTGGTTTAGCAGACTTGCTCGGAATACTGTGGCCCCATGGCGCTGCCCTTTTGGGTGTCAACGTTTTTTTTGCTGCCGGCTATTTGTCTAGCTCCATGAGTATTCTTTGAGAGAAGCGGTGCACCCCTCAATTTGTTTTGTGCGCTTTCCTTTTTTTGCTTATCAGACAACCTCGAAGGCTTTCTACCCTCATTCACGCAAGTTTGACTGGGCTTTTTTTTTTTTCTGGGTGCGAGTTCTTTTGGGTCTCCCTTAGCTGGATGTAAGCCAGTCTTTCGCCGGATCTCTCTTGCAATATGTGCCGGCGGCCAGTTCCACGGTTTTTCACCCCCCCTTTTCCCACCCCCAACAGTGGTGGCTCCTTTCCCCCCCGGGTCAGGACACCCTCCCCCCCATCCGCGGTTCGCGCTGCCTCCTTTTTTTTTTTTTTTCAACTTGTTTTTTTTTTCCTCCCTTTTTTTCCCCACTGGCGGGCAGCCCCTCTCCGAAGACGTTCAGTGGAGGGCTCTCCCCCTGCAGCCCCACCCGGCGTTTTTGCTAAATTTGGAGGCGTCTGTCCCCCCTCCCGCTGTAATGCTTTCCCAGTGTCCAGCCTGCCCGCCAACCTCTTTTTTTTTCCCCTCAACAGGTCTCAAAGCCTGCCGGCAACGGTCCCTTTGCCCTGTTCTGGTTTCCCCTTTCTAGCAGTTGCACAACCCTGGGCTTTTCCTCACCCCAAGCTCCAGCCCTCTGACCAGACGGGTCTTGGGCGGGCTTTCCCTTTCCGTTAGTTTGTGTCAGCAACCCCCCCTTTCGCCGTTTTAAGAACCCATTTCCCCCCTGCTCCCCCCAGGTGCTGGCGCGTTTTTTTTTGGCTCTCCAGCAAGTCCCCACCCCCCCCTCGTCGTTTCAATGACAGCCAGCCCTCCGCCCCCGTCCCAGTCTTGGCGCCTTTTTTCGTTTAGTTTTTTTGCATTCCAATCGCGTTCCAACCCTTGTCTAGGGCACTGGCCCTAAGAGAACCCCTTTCCCCCTTTTTTTTTGCTCATCTGCTGATTTTTCCGCTTTTTTTAAGTTTTCCCCCCCCAGCGTTGCGACCTCCCCCCGGTCTCTTCGGGGTTGTGGCAATTGCCCCCTTTCTGTGCTCGAGCCCCGGCTTCCTTCACCTTTTTTAAGTTGAGCCTCCCCTGGGCGCTTCGGGGCGGCCCCCGGTGCCCTCCCCCCCCAGCCTTTGGCCCTGTTTTTTTTGTTTGTTTCCCTATTATTTTCGGGTCACTGTCTCTTCTCCCCAGCCCACTGTCGGACGGTTTCCTCTCTTTCCAAACTGGAGGCCCCTTTTTTCCTTTTTTTTCTCTCGTTACCCTTCCCCTCTTGTCATTCCCTCAAGTATCAATTGCTTTTTTTCGACCCCCCTCTGCTGAAGGTTTGCATTTCGTCTGCTTTTTTTTTTTTTCCACCTTGACCTCCTGGTGGCGATTCGGGGGTCTTTCAAGTGTTCCTGGCAGAGGTCTTCTCCCTGGGGTAATTCCATTTTTTTTTTCTAGCAATTTCACCATTTCCGTTTTTGACTCCTCCTCCCTTTTCTTTCCTGTTGATTTCGCCCCATGGTCCTTTTTCCTTCGGGAATCATAGGCTCCCGTTTCCTACATTGGAGCGGTGGCATGACAGTTTCGTCTTGCTTTTCCGGGCTTTTGTTTTCCTGACACCGGTAGTGATTCTTTCCCGTGGCCCGGGTCCGTCTATTAAAGTATCTCCCCCTGTGCAGTCGCACCTTTTTTCCCCCCCCCTCTCTGAAATTGAGGTTTTTGATCTTTTTTCCTTTTTCGGCAACTGAAACTTCCAAAAAACCCCCCCCTCCGATTTTGATATCCTTCCCCCGTTCCTTTTTCATTACCCTTTTCCCCTGCAGATTGCCCCCACATCGGTTTTTGTTTTATTTTTTGATTTTGGGGGCCAAGTTTTGGTGCTTTCCGTCCCGTCTCCTCGCTCACTTGACCATTTTCCTTTTTTTTTCGATACCCTTACCGTTTTTTTTCTGACTTTTCTGCAGCGCCCACGGCGTTGCGTCTCGTTGTGATTCTGAACGTCTTTGCCCCCATACTGTGGGCTGGCGCTGCTATTGACTGCAGTCCCACTGGTTATCATTTTGTTTTTTTGGGACTCTCGCCTGAGGAACACCACGGCTTGGTTTGTCCTCGGTTCTGTACTCCTTTTCCTAGAACCCTGTGTGCAGCCGTCCGGACGCGTTTGGCTTCAAAGGCGTTTTCTGACCTTATGGACCCGCTCTTCGTCTTTTTTTTTCTTGCGAACCTTTGCCCCCGCATCTGTCGACAGTTTCCTCCGCTGGGGCAACCTTTTTGTGTTTCGAAAGGTCCTCTATTTCCCTTTTGTCTTTTTCTGCTTATACCCAGGTCCTCCAAGCAACGTGGTCCCAACCCCCCCTCCGGACCTTGGTCCGCTCACCTAGGCCTTTCTTCTTTTATATGCCACCCTTGTTTCTTTTGCTACGTTCTTTTATCAGAGTTCCCTCGTGGTGGTTTCGTAAAGTTTTTTTTTATCAAGATTTTTTTTTTCCCCCGATTGCAACAATACCCCCTTTCTTTTTTTTTTCCTTTACTAACTTTACGGGCGAACCGGCCCTCATCTTGTCATGATTTCCAACAAAAGTAGTGGCTGCTTTTATTCCCTCCCATGGCACACGATGCTTTGGGCCAGTTTTTCTTGGGTCCTTCTCTTTTTTCTTCCCTGGTCTCCAGGCGTTGGTTAGGCTTCTTTTTTGCCAAACATGTTTTCCCCCTTTTGTGTTTCCCCGTCGTTTTTTCCGGGTCCTTTCGTGCACGTTCACTTCTCGCCGGGGCCCCCTTGACCGTGGTGATTCGCCGTGTCCTGCCATGCCTCTCGTTTAGAACTTTTTTGGTCCTTCCTTTCCCCAAAACAACTGATGAACTTCGAGGTTTCGCTCAGTGTTTCTTAACAAGGAATTCCCCCTTCCCCTTTAATAAACCCCTTTTTCAAACCTTGATTTTTTCCTTTTGCCGCTGTTACCTCCCTACCATTTATGTGGTTTTTCTCGTTCCCTTCCCCACCCCCTTTAACCTTGGGAGAAAAATATCACTTCCCCTTTAGGCAGACCTTCCGTCTCCCCCTTTTTTTTTCCCCTCCGTTGTTGGTTTTTTAGCGTTTTTTTTTTCCGGCCAGTCCGCCGGTGGCTTTGTTCCCCCCCTTTTTGGGTGTAGAGTTCCCCCCTTCTCCACCCCCATACCGGATTATGGTACTCACCGATCGGAAACTGTTGGTAACCTTTGTTCTTGTTTTTTTTCCAGGGGGTTTTTTTTTCGCAACTACCCTCGAGACTTGATGACAGTTTTCATTTCTTTGCGCTTCTCCAATAGGGGTTTTGTCGTCGGAGTTTCGATGAGTGATTTTTTTTCCTTTCCCATGGTACTGTGCCTAGGAAGCTTCGTTGATTTTTTAAACCCCCCCCCCCAAAACCCCCCCCCCCCCCCCACACAACGTTCTTTTCCCCGGAAAGCGCCTTCTCACCTGGCCCCCCCCCAATTTCTTTTTGGTCCTGTCGGCACCTTGCTTCCCCCCTGTAGACCTGAGTTGTCCCGCCTTGCCCCTTTTCGTTTTGCCTCGATGGCAGATTTCTTTCCAGTGGCCACCTGGTAGCCTTCCCTGCTATGGTCGTGCCCTGGACAACTTTTTGTATCTTTTCACAACCGATTGGTTTTCTATTGCATATCCCCCTTTTTATTTCCCCCCCTGTCCTTCAACCCCTTTCTCGTCTCCGATTCATTGCTTCCATAAGGCCGAAGGAAACGTCCTTTTTTTTTTGCACTGTCCGGTTTGCCTTCTGGGTCCTTGTTCGTTCCCCCCTGACCCCCGTCATATTATTACGGTACACCCTTCCCCGACTGTTCCTTCCCCCGTGGGTTTTCTCTTTGCGGTTATTCTTTGCATTGGGACTTCTGCATTCTGCCGAGTCGTCGCCCCCCCCTCGCTTGACCTCCCTTCCCTCCTCTCTTTTTCCCCACCGTCCAAGGGCCGTTTCTTCTTATCAGCAAGGGAGACCCCCCCTTTTTGTTCATGTTTTCTCCCCCTTCTTGCGAACCGTTTCTTCGATGCTTCCCCCTTCGAAACTTCTGGTTAGGACGCCCGCAATCCTGTCCCGAAGCCCTCTTCGATTTCTTTTTTTGGTTTTGCCTACTTCCTTTTTCCCCTCCCCCATTGATGTCTCCCCCTTTTCCCCTGTAAAGGGGGCTGCGTCTCTTTCGCCATTTTGCCCGTAAGAGGCTTTTGCAATCACCCCAGGGGTGAACGGTATGCCCAAATTCTGCCTTTTGTCACAATTGGCATATCGGGTCCAACTTTTTTTCTTGGTCTTCTGCTGGCGTCCCTTCTGTCCGATTGGTGTGGTTTTTTTTTGCTGTCTGCGCTTTTTTCCTTGAGACCGTGGTCAGAAAGCCCCCTGTTTCAATCGAACGCCTTCCGTTTTTTGAGTTACTCTTTATTACCCGGGGGCCCCCACTTGCCCCCCCCCCCCTTCTCGATTGTGACTTGACCCACCCAACTCCACTTTTTTGAGATTTTCCGTCTCTTTTATCCGACACCGAACCTAGGATCTTCGATGGGTGTCTCTTCCCCCTTTTCCTTTCCATTCCATCCCCCCCGGTCGCCGGGCGGGGCCACTTGTCCCCCTCCTGCCCCAGGCCTTACGAGTTTGCCCATTGAGTTTTTTTCACTGACCTTCCGCTGGATCAGGTCGGCGTTGCCCCCTTTCTAATGTGGTCTTCCTCCTCGAAGTGCCTTTTTCATTGAGCACAGAACAGGTGCTTTTTTTTTCACTCTTCCAATGCACTTCCTTTTTCAGGTGAGCCGTGCTTTGTCCCACGTTTTTTTTGTAGCACCGGTTGTTTTGGCCTTTCTGTCTTTTGCCCTCGCATTCTGTCTTGAGTTCCAACGAGCAGTGTGACAGTCCTGGTCTTAGGCTTCCTTCTGGCCCCCCCCCCCTATCCCTTGCGGTCCGTTAGGATTCTTCGGTTGAACCCACAAGAAATGGTTTTTTGATTTCTGTTGGTTTTCCACCTCCCCTTATGGCTCTCCGCGGCAATTACTCTGGATTGGTTTTCTTGTTTTTTTATTCCTGTTTTAATCGAAGTTCTTTTTCTTTCTTCTTCTCTCTTCTCCCGGGTCTACTTCGGCAGGTCGTCCCTTTTTTTAAAGAGAAAGTTGTTGATTCCTTTTTATCGTTTTCAAACCCCCCCCCCCTTTTGTCCGGTCTTCTTCCTTCGTCATTTTTTTCCCGATTTTTTTTTTTGAGTCTTATGTAGCAGACGTATTCCCTGCGACCGCTTTCCTTTATCTCCTGTTTTTTTTGCCTTTTGACATGCCTCCTGTTTTTGGGATCGAGAGTTGTCCAGCCTTTTTTCTTGGAGGTGTTTTGGCTTTCTGACCCGTCTAGGTTTTCTTTCGGCACCTTTGAGCTTCCTGTTTTTTTTTTTTTTGCGGTGAGGGCTATATGCTGTACCCCCTCTCACTGTTTCATTCCTCTCGCTCCCCCTTCGGACTGTTTGCTTTTACCCCCGGACACGATGTTTGGTTGCACTCCATTTCGTTTAGTTCGCCCGCCTCTTTTCTTCTCATTCGTCGCTCTGGGGACTCGACTTTTGGAACCCTTTTCTTCCCCCCAACAAGGGCTGTGTTTTTGCGGGTCACTCTAGTTCGCTCTCCTCCTATGTTCCCCTCTCCTTTTTCATTGTGCCGCGCTGTAGCTTGTCTTTTTTTTGCAGTGTTTATGGAGCTCTTTACCGCAGGCTTTGAAAGCGTCTCCAGTGCCTCTGCGTTTTTCCCCCTAGTAGTGCTGGATGAAAGGGACTTTCCTTTTTTCATTGGGCATTACTTGCGTTGGACGCTTTCCAGTGATGACCCTCCCCCCTCTTCTTTCCGGGTGCTCTGAGGTGTTCTCCTTCTTTTTTGTTTCAGTGCACACTTATTCATTCGTCCCGTAATTTCCTCTTCCCCCGCGGAAATGGAGGTTCCCCCCCCAAAAGCCGTTTGCCGGAACGAGCATGAACGGTATATTCGCTGAACACGGTTTTTCTTGGAACTGGCCGTATTTTTTTGCCCGTTTTTCCCAAAGTCCCCCTTTTCTCCCCCCGAGGGGCCCCCCTCCCCCCCCCCTTCTTTGGTTCCACCCCCCCTTCCACCCGAGGTTTTCGCCATCAAGCCATGTTGGTTCCATTCTTGTTAGTCCGGGAACCACGCTCCTCCTCTTTCTTCCCCCCGGGACCCCCCCCACAGGCCAATAAGACGTTAGGCCGTGCGCATGTTTTTTTTACTTCTTTGGTTGGCTGTTACGACACCACCTTTCTATCTTTCCCAAAGTGTTTGGTTTTTCTGAGATCTCGAGGGGTTCCCCTGGGAACGGCCGGTTCCCTTGCGGCCCATATTTTGTGCTTTTTCCTAAAAGATTTGGGGCTTCGTTACCAATTCTGGGTTTATCGTTTTCCACTTTACTTAGGATTGTGGGGGTTCTCCAAATTATTTCCATTGTCTCCTTGGAACGATTGATGGATTTTTCTACCCCGCCAAAGAATTGTTGTCCCTTCTGGGTGCAGTAGCTTTTCTCCACCTTTATATAGATTTGTTCCTGTCTGCAGAACTCGGTCATCACGTTATCGATCTTGCACATTAAAGCGTTGTTTCTTGGTCCCCCCGTATGTTTTTGCGCCGTTTCCTTCATGTTGCCTCTTTTGAATCATTTTCCGGTTTCGCTCCTTTTACGAATAATCGTGAAAAACCAGTCGTGTAGCCATTTTTTCGAGCTTGCCCCTACCTAAGGAAACGCTTCCTCTTCGGAACCCCTGACACCCCTTTTCCTTTGTCGTGGGGATCTTCGCTCTTTAGGTTGCCAAAGGCTTGGGCTGTTTTTGGGACACGAAGAGGCTGAATGCAGTGTCGGTCTCCTTCTTTGCTTTTTAGAGAGACCCTTGGCGCTTCTCTTTTTCGGCGCTGGTCATTCTTAAGGGAAAAGTCTTTTCCCCGCCGTGTCCCCTCCTTCCCCTCGTCAGACTCCTTTTTGTGTATGATTAGGATCTTGACTCCTAGGTGATCGATGTCCCGCCAGGCGCGCCTTTGCGCCATATAGGAGTGAGCCACCATACCCGTCACGGAACCCCCCCCCCGGGCAGCGCCCGGTCCCAGTACCCAACAAACCCCACCTCACCGCGTCTCGAGCCCCATCCCCCCGGCATTTTCGACAGTCCCCGATTGACATCCTCGTTCCCTTCTTGTTCTGGTCCGTTTTTTTTTACATTTTGCCAGCACCTTTGCGTAAGTAGTCGCTTCCCTGACAGCTCTCTTTTTCACGAAGTCCTTTGAAGACCTTCTCTTTCTTCTCGGGGCGGCCGCCCCTTTCCTCCAGGGCTTTTTTGGAGAAGATCTACAGTGCTCCTTCTCGGTTCAACAACAGTAGCGCGCCCATGCTCGGCCCACGGCCAGGGCCTGTCCTCACTTAAAGCCAGCCAAAGGCACCCCCCCTGCGTTTTCCCGGACCTCCCCTGTCCGCCCCGAGAAAAAAGGAAGCCCCTTCCTCAGACTGCCGCCATCACCCTTCCTGGGTTCGGTTCATTGCAAACACAGGTTGACCTTCCCCTTGGCCACTGCCCCTGACTTAGCGACTGTATTTTTCCTCCCGCCGCTTTCTTTTTTTTTTGCATTTTCAGCAAACCCCCACCCCTTCGTCTTCACAAAAAGTATTTGTCCGCCCCTCCCCTCTCCCCCACAGGGAATTTTCCGTTTGGATTAGAGCAGTCCAAAGGAATGCTCTGGCCGACCCAAGACAGGTCTCTTGCGGTTTTCAAGACTCCACTCCGTCAATCCACATTGCTTCCTCCCCCGGTCGTGTTTTCCATTTTTTTTTTTTTTTTTTTTTTTTGGAGAGGAGGACGCTGGGGGCTTTCGCTTTTTCGGCCCCGGGCCTTCCCCAAACAAGCGGTGGAAGCGGCGGCTGGCTGCAGTATGTTGTCTGGAAGTCTGTTCCCAAAGGCCTGGTGAGTTTGGTTTCCTGACTGCCAAGGGGACCCTTGAGGCACGGGCTTGTCCGTTCCACTCTTGCCTTTCCGCCGAATTCATCATTAGCCTCTTTGTTTTTTTTTTTTGTGGACTTCAGTCAGGCTTTCCCTTTGGATTTTTTTTGCCGGCCCCCTTTTTTTTTCCCCCCCCCCCACATCGGCCGCTGGGGCGGGGAGGCCCATTCTTTTCCTCCCGTGGTCGATTTCCTAGCAAAGGTATAGTACCTGGCTAGGAAAGTGCGGAGTTCCCCCTCACTTCGGTTATCTCTCCTAATTTCTGTGAATTAGAAATTTTAGTCGTTTTCGGGTTTGACTTCTGGCTGCAGGGTTTTTTTCCTCCGGGGGTTTGCCCCCCTCGGTGAATGAAAGGTTCGTCTGTCTTTATTGAGATTCTTTCTATTTCCCTTTGTTTGTTTTTCCCGTGGGCCCAGTGTCCGCATTCTTGGACCGTGCCAGTAGCCCCCTCAACACCATTCAGATTGGGACGTCATCCCTGACATCCGGCGGGCCTTTTTCCCCCCGTTACGATTTTGTTTATGAGTTCAACCGTAGTACTTTTAATACCCTCTTTCCTCCCCTCGACTGCCTTTTGACCCAGGGAATGCGAGGGCTTTACCTCCGGATGGCTGTATCCCAACCCTCTTAGTATCTTCTTCAGAGCTCAAAATAATTTTTAGATTTCCAGTGACAGGGGTCCTATCCCCTAAATCGCTTTGCGTGTACTCAACCCCCCCCTCCCCTTTTTTTTTTTCTTCTCCTTTGACGTTCATTGCCCACATTTAAAAACCCCCCCCACCTGCTCGATGTTTAAGAGCTCCAAATCAAAAAAACCCTTTTTTTTCATTTGATGTCAAGCGTGAGGTCCCATGATGAACACTTGCTTTTTTTTTGTGGTTTTATCCTGGTTATTAAGCAGGGTTCCTCTCTGTAACGTCTCAGTGTGACGAAGCTTGTATGCTTTTTTCAATTGCCGCGTTGCTACCCCCGCCCGGTGCCCCTGTTTCTGGGCTGTTGCGTCCCGTTGGCTTCCCCAAGGATCCTTCCCCCTCGAAGAAAAATATGGCTTTTGCCTTTTTTTTGGGAAGGGGGTTTGCCTGAAGGACCCCCCCGATCCTTTATTAAATTTTTTCGAAACCCTGCCCATTTCCAGTTTCAATCCCCGAAGGTCCCCCAAAGTGGCGCTTTCCTGTATATTTTTCCCTTGCTTTTGCGCACCTTCCGGTCTCCTTTGGTCACCAATCCCTGCCCCGATCACGTGCGTTGCCGACTGCCCCCCCACGCTGGTTCAATGTTTTCTCCTTTTTTGTTAGGCCTTCCCTCCTCAGCTATGAAGAGCGACTAACTGGCGTCCCTTCTGTCTTTCCCCCGACCCGTTTTTAACGTTTCTTCGTTTCTCTTTTTTTAAGCCTCTGGCAAGGGGAGTTTTGCCGCAGGAACTTGAGACCGTGGCATTTTTGGTTTTTTTTCCTGCCTTTGGTAACTCGGACTTTTGCGACCTTTCCCTCCCGACGCACCTTCCCTGGCTTTCAACCATAGGGCATCTGGTACCGATGCCGCGATTGGGAGTGCCTGCTCTTTCCTGGATCAATGTCCTATTTTCGGAGTTGCGTATCAGAAAAGGTCACTTGCCCAGATTACCCCCCAATTTTCACCCTATTTTTTTGTTAGCGTTTGGTCGGCACCCCGAATACATATTTTTTTCTTGCGCCGTTGGTGACCGCCACCCAAACGTTTAGTCACAATATCCCCCAAGAACCTGTGGCGGACTTGCCTAAGAGGATCTACTGTTCCTGACCCGGTGTTGTTTACTGAGATCCGGTTTCGTTCTGCAATTCCCCCCCTTTGCTTGGTCTGATTTGCTCACCCTTTTTGCAGTTTTTGTTGTTCCTTTCCGCCCCTTTATGCGTGTCTTTTTTTAAGGTCCGTCCAGCTTGCCCAATTTGAAAGGGTCTTCTGTTTGGGTGGACACAGGTTTTGCGTTTTCGCAATTCCCAGTCCGACCTTGGTGGCATTTTTTTCCTTTTTGTTTTCTCCGGAACTTTTTGGGGAGCTAGAGGGTGCACATTTTGGTCATGGGCTTCTTTTCGACTTTCTGCACCTGCCTTTCCTGTGTAACGCCATCCACGGTCCCCCCCCCCCCATGTAGGTAAGCACATAGTCTGCCTTCCGCCCCTTGGACTGAGCCCGATCTTTAAGAGTGCCGCGATCGTTTAAGCACTGGGGTTTTTTGTGTTTTCCGTCGGCATCTTTGCGGGCTTTCTCGTCCCCCCCCAAAGTAGTCCATTTTGCCTGATGAATGTCTTTTTCCTTTCTGTTCCACTCTTGGTTGCTTCCGGTTAGAGGTCCTCGTGCGTGTGCCACGCGTATCATGGTCCTCAGTCCGTGAGGCTCCCCCGTTTCTGGGTTGCCTTTGTTCCTTCTCTACCCCTTCCAAGACCACTTCCTCTTTTTCCCTTTTTTCGTCCCCCCACCTTTCGGTACCGAATCCCCACAGGGTTTTTGGTTGCCTTACCTGTCTAGCGGAGCATGCCGCAGGGCCATTTGTTCTCCTCCCTGATCATCCCGCCGCTTCCCCCTTCACTCTCGGTCCCCCCGCCCCCCCCGGAGAGATAGTCAGGAGTCCCCCGGATTAACCCCCCACCCGGCCCGTTGTGTTTTTCCCTGGTCTCTTAGTTTACCCGGCTGTCTAACCACAGTGCTTTTTTCGTCCCCTTCTTTTTTTCTTCCCTGAGAGCCCAGTTTTCCAACGTTTTTCTCCTTCCACGATATGCGCTGCGTGAATCTTGATGCTCGGCCTTTCCCCTTTCTCCCAAGCAATGATGCGGGATTTGTCGGGCGCCAGGGGTTCACTTTTCCCCCAGGCCTGTTGGCCCTGCGGTATTTCTCATGTAGGGGTTCTTCCTGGATCCATTGAATCGCACTTTGGTTTTGAGTCGTCTTTTTTTTTTTTTCTTTTTTTTGATCTTCCCCAGCGGTCATTTTTTTTTGGCTTGTGTTCTCGTTCCCTGGTCCTCTTTGGGAACTGCCCCGCAAACCACCCGTCCCCAAAGCCGCTGTTCGTTTTGCACCACCGTTTCACCCCGGGCGTTGCCCCCTTTTTTCGACCGGCAGCCGACCGTTCCTTCTTCCCCCCTGAATTTGCAACCACAGGCCCCCTTGGGGGCGGAGTTGTGATTTTTTTTATCCCGGAAATTGTTGGATCTGGAGTTTCTATTCCCGGAACCTCCCCGTTCTCCTTCAATCGGTTTTGACCCCCTTTTTTCCTTATCTTGCCCAAACAACCCACATTCCCACACAGCTGGCCTTTCTTTGGCAACAACCCAATTTTTTTTCCTTAGGTACTTATTATTTACTGGACTCTACCCCCCCCTCGCTTTGAATTCAGGAGATTACCAGATGTTCTCCTCTGCAGTTTCTCCCGTGATGCCAAAGGTTCTTTTTCGCAGACTGATACACAGGGGTTGGGATTTAACCCTTACCCTATTTTTAGTGCCCGGTGTATTCCTCTCCCCTTGACTGTTTCTTAAGCAGACGTGCCCCTCTGACAAGTTTTATCACCTTCTGGAGTCATGATTGTGAGTCTGGCTGCTGGGCGGATCTTTGGCTTGGCCACCCAGGCCCTTTGGTAGATGTTTTTTTTTTTGACTGAGGTTTTTAGCGCGAGACCCCCAAATGAACGGGCCTTTTCCTGGGTGTTGGCTTGCGTTACTTCTTTTTTTTGTGAAATCGCCGGGTTGGCTTCTCTTTTCGCGCGTCCAAAGCCTGACTTGATAGGAGTCCTTTGCCCGCGTTTCCTGTGATGACCGATTTTTTCTGGGTGTCTTGCGGATTGATGCGAGAAAGGCAATGTTTTTTTCTTCTTTGAGTTCTTTCTTTTCTTTGGGCAACTGGAGAATTGTTTGATGTGTTTTTTTCCGGTAGATTTTTTTGTCTGAATTGTTGATGTCTCTATATGTTGTAACCACCTCTTTTTTTTGTGATATTTCGCGCGGGCGCCCCACGAAATCCCTTCGTTGATTGGAGGAGAATGTTGACAGCAGGTTTTGGCCTGATGGTTTGATCCTGGTGTTTGCAGGACTTTTTCTTCCTGTTCATGTCCGAGATTCTTGGGACAACCCTGAGACGGGTCTCCGTTTGATCGCATTGGTGCCACTGCCTCCGTGATCCCTGCTGGCTGCGGCCCCCTTCTTGATATGAACGCGCCTGTGTGTCTGGCTTCTTAGGACGCGTTTTGTTTCTTTCACCCTGGAACCTCCTTTGGGGGGTTTTTTTTCCCCCTTTTTTTTTGGCCGCGGCCCAGATCCGCTTTTGCGAGGCCCCGCGTTGGTGGACCTTGCCGTTGAGTTTTGGTAGTCTCCCCACCACGCCCCTTTCCGGCGAATTCGTTTCTTCACGATTTTTGATCTCGTTTCCTTGTTCCTCGTGCGCGGCAAGCCTCCGGCCGGCGCTTGCGGCTTCATATCCCGCAGCATGGAGCTTCGTCCCCCTCTCATGGCCGCGCCGTTCCCCCCCGCCCCACCGGCGTTTGGTTGCACCTCGCGGTGAGGCCCTGCCTTTTTGTTTCATGTACCAGGCATGCAGCCCACCCTGTCGGCGATTGCCGGTTTCTATTCGTTCTTTGGCACAGGGTCTTCTTTTTTCTTTCTCCGGTTTTCACGGATCAACCTTCTTTCTCTAAAAGGACTGATCCCCTCTTCTCCCGTCCCCACGTACCAACTCGGACCACCCCCTACGCCCCCGTTTCCCCCTGTTTCCTGAACCCTTTGGATGACCTCGTTGTTCTCTTCTCCCAAGACCTTATCCTGCGCCGCTACCCAACAGCGGTGACCAACTCCTGTGGTCCACCCCACAAATTTAGGTGCATCCAGTGAACCCTTGCCCCTAGTGTTAGGTGAGACCCCTCACCGATCGGACTACCCCCATACCGGGTCCCCTCACCGTGTTTGGTCCAGTCTCCCCCTGGACCGTATATGAACTTCCCCCGGTTTCTTGTTTCCGATGGGGCACCCCCAAAACTACGTTTTCCTAATACTTTGTTTTTCCTTTTTCTAAGAATCCGAGGTTTGTTTTGGAACGCCCCCGGGATTTTAGGCCCCATACGGGTAGGTGCTTAGCAGATTCTGGTCTTTTTGGGGGTCTTTTTTTTTTTTTTTTTTTTTTTTTTTTTTTTTTTTTTTTTTTTTTTTTTTTTTTTTTTTTTCTTCCTCTCCATCTGAGGATTCTGTTTTTGTGTTTTTACCAAATATGGAGGGGCTCCTTGACACTCATCTTTTTTCTTCTGTTTTTGTGTGGTCCCCCTGCCCACCACTTGTTGAACGTTCCGTTGGGTCAAGCGTGGGGGTTTTTTTCGGCTCTGCTCAACGTCGGTCTTCTCCACATGGGACGCGCCTTGCTCGGAAGGTCTCAAACCTTGTCTTCCTTAGATGCCGGTTTTTTCTTTCTGTACGTTTCGCGATTCGTTTCTTTCGCCCCTTCGTTTCAGGCCCCCCCCCCCTCTGTTGCATTTTCCGGTTCGCCGACTCCGATACGTATACGTTCAACTTCCTTGGGGAAACCGTTTTTACATTCTCTCCCCCCCTCCGGAATTGCGGTCACTCCGGCCATTTTCTACCCTCCTCCCCCGCTGGCTTTGCGGGTTTTGGACGGCTTTCCCTTTGTTTTTTCCCCCCTTTTTATGTAAGATTTTTTTTTTTTTTTTTTTTTTTTTTTTTGTTTGTCCCCCTCTTTACGTGTGATAATGGTTCTATGGGGGGTTTGGATTGTGCTTGTCAAAGGCGAGGTTTGCGTTCCGGCTTTTAGTCCATGGCTTATGTCCCGCGGCAGCGCTTTGTAAAGCCTGCCGTTTTAGAGTTCCTTTGAGTCCCCGACAAGGTACTAAGGCCCGCCGCTAACTCCTTTCCACTTGAGTTGGGTTGTTGATCTGTCGCGAGGCTGGAATTAATAGGGAGCGATCTGCGAGAGGCACGCCTCGCAAACCTTGTCCCCCGATCTCTGAAATATTAGGCGTTTCTAGTACACCACGTGGAAATGGACCCCACCAATTTGAGAAGAGGATCTCCATGCCTTGTTGTCAGGCCACGCAGAATCCCCCAAAAGCCCGGCTCGATCACTGACTCATGCACCAACCGGCTTTTTTCTCAGGCCCCGTTTTGCGCGCCGCCAGATCTCACCGAAGGGGTGTGTCCTGCCGTGCCGGGCGCCCTCCCAGAACCCTTGCTGATGTTCCCAGAAACAGGCAATCTTTTCCCGCCTGCGAGAAACCCCAGGGGATTTTTGCACTTGACTTTCAGTGCGAACCATGCTCGGTAACACATCCCCCGAGAGCCTCCCTCCGCAGGCCCCTTCAGGGTTGTTCCGGCGTCAGAGGGCCTCACCAAACCCTTGGGTTTTGCGCGGTTTTCTCAAGACCCACGAGGCCGCGCCAAGAGCCACAATGGTTTTCGCCGACCCTTTCTGCTGCCCCGCCGCCCCCCCCCCTACCCTTTTATGCTTTCATGTCCAACCCTGGGCTTCATCACAGAAGGCCGCTTCACCCAGGTCTTCCGCCCATTTCTCCTCCTGCCGCCTCCTGGCAGAAACACCCGGCTCGGTTCCAGCAACCCTGAAATCGTTCCTGGCCGCCCGAGCCCTCAGGGCTCGCGCTTCGGAGTCAAAACTTTTTTTGCGCTTTCACCACCAGGGGCGGCCCGCTTTTTCCCAGGGGGGGGTTCTTGCCACGTCGAGTTCCCCAGTTCCCCTTCCTCCCGACGGCACCCACGGAGGGCTCGGGGGTGCGGCCATCATGATCTCCCGGCCTTTTCTTCTCTCACCTGCTCGTTTCCAACTTCCCTGAGTGAAGGGGGGCCGGGCTGCTTTGGCGGGAGCACCCTCCCCAGCTTGTCCCTCCCCTGCCGTCCTCAACTCTGGTCCCTTTTTTCTTAGTTTTCCACAAAGCCCTGTTTCCCTGGTCTGGGATCTTCCCAAGGACATTGGGGGCACGGGTCTTGCGACTCCCTTCTGCCCATCGAGTCCTTTCGGCCGATCAAAGCGATTTCTTTTTCCCCTGCTATGGTGCTGCCAACGTCTCTGGTCCTGTCATTCCCAATCGGAAGTTTTTTTGCCCGGCTGGTGCGGGAGGTCGTTTTCTAGGAATGTCTCTTGATTTCTCCCCCGGTCAGGTTCCCACTGCTTTATCCCCGCTTTGCAGTATCAATTTTCCTTCCTAGCTCTGTATTTCCTCCCCCCCCCCTTTTCTTTTTTCATTATGGCATAATTTTCTTCCTTTCTGCCGGGGTTTTTTTGAACGGGGTTCGCTGGCCCCCTCCCGTTTTCTCTGGCGGGTCTCGATTTCCCGTCGGCTTTTGCACGTTTGTTTTTGTTGTTGGCCGTTTGACTAACTTCCGTTTGACTCTTTTTTTCCCAGCCACAATCCCCCCCCTCGAAGGTTACTCCAGTTGGTAAGATACGGACTTCCGGTCAGCACCAAAACGTCTTTTTCTGCAAGTTCCCAGTATCCTTGTAATCTTCCTCTCCCCCTAGTGAATTCTTCAAACTGGGTTTCTTTGCGTTCGTTTCTTGACCGGGTTTTGGACTTGTTCGTTCCACAATCCTAGAGTAGCGTCTCCAACCCTTTTTT
>Ga0179593_1397346_pt1 | contig 42690 bp, 71 predicted proteins | sample CZODoug2_1_08_16_FD_185931 | JGI IMG/M metagenome (GOLD analysis project Ga0179593, IMG submission 185931) | Vadose zone soil fungal communities from Angelo Coast Range Reserve, California, USA - CZODoug2_1_08_16fungal (PacBio error correction) | ecosystem: Environmental > Terrestrial > Soil >... | reverse complement strand
CCACCCCCTTTGCACTTTTTCCCCCCCCTTCCCCACCCCACTAACAGTGCCCTCCCTTTACCGTTTTTTTGTTTTTTTTTTGTACCCTTGTGTTTTGTCCCGCACTTTTCCCCTTTTTTTCTTGATGGTGGTTGTTTTTTTTTTTTTTTTTCCCCCCCCCCCAGTTGTTGTGTTGGGTTTACCCCCACCAACCCCCCAAAGAACAAAAACCTTGTTTTTTCTTTTGGTATTTTTTTTTTTTTTTTTTCACTCCCCCTTTTTTGTCTGTTTGTCACACACACCCCCCCCCCGTCCCCCCAAACATCCCCCCCCCTGCGTCTCCTTCCTTTGCATTTTTATTTGTGTGGCTGTTTGTTTTCTTTTTTTTTTGAACCCCTGATTTTTTTTTTTTTTTTTTTTTTTCCTTTTCCCCTTGTCCCCCAAATTCACAGTTTTTGCAGTTGGTTTTCCCCTTGTTTTTCCCCCCCCCTTGTGTCCTCATTTTCCTTGGTGTTAGTTTTTTTTTTGCCCTCCCCCCCCTAGTGCCGACAACTGTATCCAATCTGGCCCGCCCCACCCCTACCCCCCCCCCACCCATTGGTTCAACTGTTGAACCGCCTGTTTGGTTACCCATTTGACAACCCCCCCCCCCCCAATTTATTTACTCATCCTTTTTTGAGATTGGTTTGACTTCTTTGTCTTTCCTTTTTTTACATCAGACCCCCCCTGCTTTTTTCCCCCCCAGTTTTTTCCAGAATTCCCCCCCTATCTCTTTTTTTTTTTTTGAAACCTTTCCCCCAGTCCCCCCCTTTGTTTTTTTTGACCCCACCACATGTTCAGTGCCCCCTTGTCCCCTCCCCCAAGTTTTGGTTGTTTTCAACGTGCCCCCCCCCCATCCCCAATCTTGTCGGTTTTTTCAGTCCCTAGTTTTTTGACTAACAACCCCCCACCTTTCCCTGAATTGTGTTGGTTACCACTTTTTTTTTTCAAACCCAAGGCCTTCATTGATTTTGCTTTTTTTTTCTTGTGGTTAAACCCCCACCCCTTTCCCGTGCCCACAAAAATTTTTCTTGTTTTTTTTTTTTTTTTGAAGTTTCCCCCAAACCCCCCCCCCACTAAAGTTTTTTTTTTTGTTTTTTTTTTCCCCCCCCCCCCCCATTCTTCCAGTCTTCAACCCCCTTTTGTTTTGAATTTTGGGTCTCGTCCCCCCCCCCTTTTCTGTTTTCCCGTTCACAGTTAAGGTGGCTGTGGGTTCACTTTCCACGACCCCCTTTTTTCTTTATTGGCTGTAATTGTTTTTTTTTTTTTTTTGTTCCCCCCCAATTTTGTTGGGGTCTGGGGGGCCCCCTTGGAGGGTGCTACCCCCCCATTTCATCCCACATTGACCCCCCCCTGATTGTTTTTTTTCCCCCACAGGAAACCCGTGTTCGATCACCCCCTTTTAGGGGCTCGTTATTTTTTGACTTTTTTTTTTGTTTGTTCGCCACCCACCCCCCCCCCCCCCCATGGGTTGCCTTTCCCTGATATTTGATGTCCATTGTTTTCCTTTTTTTTTTTTTGTTTTTTGGCACCCCACCCGGTCCCTGATTTTCGAAATGTGTTCTCCCTATTGTCCCCACCTTCCCCCCCCCACCATTTTTTTTTGTGAAACAAACCAGGCCACCCTTTGAGTTGAATAAACACTTTCAACAACATTACATCCCCACTTTTTTTTTGACCCCCCCTTTTTTTCGTTTTTTGTTTGAAGTTTTTCCAAAAAGGACTTTTCCCCTTTGTCGTGCATTCCTCCAAGTTGTCCCCCTTCCTTTTTTGGTTTTTGGAGGGTTTTTTTCCCTTGTCACTTTTTTTGAATCCCTTGTGTTCCGTTTTTTTTTAACAACCCCCCGTTGTCTTTTCCTTTGTCCGGATTTTAGAAACCTGTTTTTTCCCCCCCCCATGACACATCAGTCTTTTCCCGGGATATTCCTAGTATGGGTGCTTACCCCCCTTCAAAATTCTTTTGTTTTTTTTTTTTTTTTTGTTTACCTCGTTCAAACCCATCCCCCATCCCCCCAACCCTTTTGGTGCCTGCGCAAATGTCCATTTTCCCCCCCCCATTCTTTTACCCCCCCCCCCCCCCCCCCTTTTTCCAAACCTGTCCTTTCGTGGGTTTTGAGCTTTTTCCTTTTGTCCAACCCATTTGTCTTTGTTTGAACCCCAAATTCAAAAAACCCCCCCCCCCCCTTTTTCCCCCCCTGATTTGGTTAACCTCTTTTTTTTTTCTGTGCAGGATCCCCCCTGTTTTTTTTTTCATCCCCTTTTTTGGTTTTTTCCCCCTGTTGTTTTGGAAAAAACCACTGCTTTTTCCCCCCACTTCGACAAAAAAAATGTAGTTCTTTTTTCCCCCCCCCCCCCCCCCCCCCCCAGTTCAAGACTCTCCTTCTTTCCTACTGAGGGTGGTGCGATGTAATGGTCATGGGTTTTACCCCCTCGTGGTGGGGGGAGAGAGATTTTTTTCCCCCCCCCCCTCCCCCCCGTTCTTCACCCCTCTTTCCCATTTATTTGAGCTGGTTTTTATTCGTTATTCTTTCTCCTTTCTTTCACAACAGTTTCCAGGTTTTTTTTTTTTTTTTTGACCCCGCGGATTCCCCATTCAGCCCTTTGGCTTCAGGGTTTTTCCCCCTGGTGGCCAAGATAGGAAGTCGAATTTTCCCCAGTTGCTTCCTTCCTCCCCCCCTTGCCTAATTTTTTCTTATTTTCGGTGAGATTTTAGAGGTTTTTGATTTTTTCCCTAGCATCCTATTAAGAGAAAGGGCCTTTGCCTTCACTTTTTTCTTCAAAGTCGTGTCCTCCCGCTTCCCCCCCCCTCCTTATTTTTTCAAACGTACATGGTTGCCAATTCCTCCTTAGCCATACCCAAGCATTCTTTTACCCCCCCACTCCTCTTGCATTGTACTTTTTCTGTAGTCTTTCCCCTTTCCTTTCATTGATGAAAGTAGAGTGCTCGCCCCCTCCCCCTGGGTTTTTTTTTTTCATTGATCCTCATATCCCCATTCTCCAATTTACGTTCAATCTTAGAGCATCCTTTGGTTTTTTATCTCCCCCTTTCTGTTCCCACCTCTATGGGGAGATGATCCCTCCCCCTTTGACCCCTTCCACCCCTCCTTCTTCCTGCAGTCCCCTCCTTTTTTCCATGTGACTGCCAATCATAGCGATTTTGATCTTCAGCTTCGTGGTGTTTGGGGAAGATAAAGTCCTGCCCCTTTTCATTTTTCGAATGAGTTGACTCCCTCATCCTCATAGAAAGTGTCTTCTCCCTTTTTTTTTTCAGTTTTTCTCTCAGATCCGCACTCCCCCATTCACCATCTTGATTCATGCTTTATCCCCCCCGGGGGACGTCGTTTTTTCTCCTTGCTTAGTTTACTGGAACTTACATTTCCCTCCTCCCCCAGATCACATTACATTAATCAAACCAAATTACTTGTAGTAACAAATGATTCTTTTGATTTATGAGGGAATAAATGTTTTTTCCTTTCTTCCCCCTTTATCCTTAAGTCTTTTAAACAGTGACAAAGTTGCTTTTTTACATATTTTTTTCTTTTTCGTGAATAGCATCCAGTTGCGGACCATTTTCTTTTACTTGTGTTTTTTGACAGCATATTAAGGATTACCACACCATTCTTGGGTTTTGCACAAAATTGGCCCCACCATTTTCAGTTCATTCACCAATGTTATACACCCTTTTTTCTTAGTCTTTCCTTTTTTTTTTAAAATGTTGACGATGCCCCTCATAGATGGCCCCCGGACAAGTCCCCCCCCCCTCTCCAAAGGCATCTTTTTGCCGATAAATTCCCTTTCCCCGAGTCCTAGATGGCCCTGTTTTCTCTCTTCGTGCCATGCACCTTTCCTTTTCCTGATGAGCACCCTTTCTTTGTATTTCCCTCCCCCTCCTGATCTGAGGCTACACTCAAAATCCCTTCGGCACAGACCTTCTTTTGGATCCCCCCTTCCATGACTTTTTGAAGTATCGGAGGTGCCTTATACTTCCTTTCAGTTCTCCCCACTACACCACCTCGATGGTTGCAATTTCTTTCATACATTCACATAGACACTCCCCCCCCTTTAACTCCGCCGTCAACTCCCTGCCTTCCACCCCTACGCAGAGTTGTTTTTTTGACCCCCCCTTGTCAACGGATGATTCCCCCACCCTTGTTCTCTCGTCGAATTTTTCCTGGGATGCTTCCCCCCCTTGAATGAGAAGGTTGAGGAGGTGTCGTGCCCTTAACCAACTTCGATTTGAGTTATCTTGTCTATTTCTTACCCCCTTCATGATGTGGTTTTTGTTTTCTACCCCCCACAAAATCTCCAACCGGTGGGGCCTTCTTTGGTAAATGTCTTTCAATACCACCCTCAATCCAAGGGTATTCCAAAAGGCTTTTGACCCTGTTACTCCCTTCACTGTATTCTGAACACTGAGAACATTATTAATCTTTTTTTTCCCCCTTTCTGTATCCTTTTATCTGGGGCATAACAAACTTCTTCCTCCCCGTTTTGTTTTGCTCTAGATACTTTGTTAGGTTCCCGACAATAATACCCCCCCTTTTTTTGATTCAGTCACTTCCTTCCCTTTTCCCCAGTGAAGGATTACAGTCATCTATCCTTCGCGGAGTTGGTTTTTTATTTTCCATTTTTTTCCCCACCGGTGGGCGCCCCCTTTTTTCCCAACCCAAAGGTTTGGATTTTGTTTTTTATTTGCACTCCCTAGCTAGCGCCCCCGGCCACATGGTAGGGCCATGAGTGTTGCCCTCCACTACATCGAACTTTTTCGTTTTTTGTCACCGTCCCCCCCCCCTCCCACATTCGGTGTCCCCCTTGTTCCCCCACCTCCCATTCACCGTGCTGCACTGACACCGTGTGACCCATTCCCCTTTTGCAATTTTGAAACACTTTCCCAAGACCCGATTCTTGTTGCTTTCATGTAATTTGAACAGGCTCCCTCTTTCCTGTCCTTTCAAAGAGCATGCAACCCCCACGCCCTGGCACTTGGCGTTTTCCCTCCAGTACCCTCTTCTTAAGGCCTCCGCTTCCTCAGATTTCTGCCCCCTTTTTTCAACAATGGTATGTGCACAGATCCCATTGGTGGATTTTTTAAGCCCCAGATAGAGTTTTTTTTCCCTCACTGCTGGTAATCAATTTCAAACTCCTTCCTGGTTTTCTGCTTGCTCACAGGTGCCAGAGAGGCCCTGGTTTTTTTTTCTGGATTTCTATTGTCCATCAGACCTGCCTTTTGACCTTTTGTGCCTGCCCCCTCTCTTTCGGTCGAAGTTTCTCCTCCACCACTACCCATAAGAACTAGGTTTTTCCCTGTGTTCTTAACTTCACTTTTTTTATTTTTGTTGCACCGTGGCACCCCCAGAAAATGTGATTTGTTGTCTTTTTAACCCCTATCTGATGCGCCACCACCACACCCCTTTTCTTCCCCCCCCCCTTGTAGAGGTCGATTTCCTGGTATCTTCGCATGTCTGGCCTCAAGCTTTTCATCCCCCCCCTTGTCCAATGGTTTCAAGTCCCCTTGACTTAGAGTGGAGTGACCCCCATAGTTCCTTTTTATCCAAACAGTGGATTGCCCTCCCAAAACTCACCCCTTCATTTTGAACCCCATAATGCTCCTTTGATTTTTCTGGTAGTGCCCGTTTTTCTCCTCCTGTTCCAGATAAACTATCTGTAGAGTCCCCCTCCCACTTTTTGTGCAAACTTGTAGCCCCCTTAAGTCCCCTTCTTTGGTTTTGTTGTAACCTTTTTTTTTAGATTCTCTCGAGGTCTGCCTCCACCCTTTGTTTCCTTTGTGGGAACAGCAATTTCTTCCGTGAGAAAAAATACCTACCCCCCCTCGGGCCCTTTTCCCAACCCTTTCCACCTCTTCCGGCCCCCCCCTAGGCTTATTGCTTTCCCATGCGTTCACAGACATTCGGTGTTTAATGGACTCAAGGATATATGGCTGTTGGGCCTTGTTTTTGGTTTAAAATTGGTTGATTTTTTTTCCCCCTCCCACCAGGTTTTCACCAGTCCCCGCCCCCCCCCCGCGTCGATCACCTCCCCCCCCCCCGGCCTTTCGACGCTGTCGTTTACAATGTGGGTTCCGTCTGAGGTCCCCTGGAGACTGCCCTCTGCTGCTCGGCGAATCCCCTTCTCATCAAACCCCTTCCCACAAGATTGAGACCCCCCCCCCCCCCTACATCCACACCGTCGTTTTTTTTCCGTACCTTTGTCCTTGTCTCTCAGGATGTCAGTTTTTGGGGATTAATTCTTTATCTCAACCTGCAGTTTAAGCAAGCTGGCCAAGCCCTTTGTGAAGTGGACCCTTCCCCCCTCCTCCCCCTCTAAATGAGTCTATTAATCTCTACCCAGCGCAGTACTCAAACCATCTCCACCCCCATTCCTGTACAGTTGTTCCTTTTCATGTAAGTCAACTTTTGTGCCAGAGAGCTTCCCTTCCCCTGAAGTACCGTCAACCCCCCCCCAACTGTCGCAGGTTCAACATCCATCCTTCCCAATGGTTTCCCTTCCAATTAGAAAAGATGGACGTTCACTCCCCCATATTAGTTTAAAGGTGGACCCTTGGAGCGAGTCATTCATGGTTTTGTTTTTCCCCTTCTCTCTCCTTTTTCCCTTTTGTTAGAGAGATTGTTCCAACAGCCACCCTCCTGACCTCCTTCCTGGTTTCTACTAATCTTCTTTTCTCTCATCTTTTCTATCTTTTGACGCTTTTACCCCTCTGATGCTGGAGTTTGAAAATCTCTCCCCCCCTCCTTTTATGGTTTTCAGATTTTTTTTTTTTTTTTTTCTCTCTGGCTCTCTGCACTTGTAAAGTTTCTGCCCATGCCATTTCTCCTTGATTGGGAGAGTTTTTTTTGGTGTCCCTGCAAGTAGGTGAATTGATCATATTGCCTTGCCTTGATTATGTCATTTCTCCTCTTACTAGTTTTTCGTGACATCCCCTTCATTTTTCAGATCACCCTCAATTGACTTTGATCTGCTCAAGTACAAGCATTTTTTACTCACCAACACTCATTTCTTCTTAAGTGGAGTCGTTTTCAAAGTTTCTTGTGTCATACTAGTGCTCGCATCAGCCGGTTTCCCTTTCCTTTTTTTCTTGACATCTAAGAATAGCCCACACATTTAAGACGGCTGTGTCTCACACCTGTTTGTTTTCCCAATATGTGTCCCTCCCCCCTGGCCCACCCCTTTCATGGCCCCCCAATCCCCTTATATCCCCCAGTTGAAGCCATTCACCGAATGTCTTCCCGATCCTGTCTCACTAAGCGATTTTGATCTGGAAGATGGGCCGGTTTTGAAGTCAGCTGCCCTCTTTTTTTTTTTTTTCTGGGCATTGTGTGTTATCACCTTTCCTTCTCTTCCCCTTGCCTTTTCACAACTTTCAAGTGCCCCGCTCGCTTCAGCCAATTTTTTCTTTTCCCTTGTCTCCTGCTCCCCTTGAACATGTTGGGTGTCTCTACGAGCTTTTTTTCCTACCCTGCTGCAACTTTGAAGAAACCCTCCCCTCCCCCCCCCCCATCCTTTCATAATAAAATTGGTTTTCACCTCCTCTGTTTGTGACATTTGCTTGTATTGCATCCCTTTTTCTTTTAATCTGCACTCACCCATCATGTCATTTTTTTAACACCTTTGCCCCTTCATATGCTGCGCCATCTTCCATCCCCCACCCGGTCCCCCTGTGTTTTCTCTTTGGAAGTTTTTTGGTGCCCCCACACCTTCCCCACCCCCCCCCCCCCCAATCCCATTTTCTTTTGTGTGTTGCAAACCCCCCCCTTGCCCCCCCTCCATCTACATTTTCTTCCCCCCAATGTTAGAACACTGTTCACTTTCTTTTCTTTTATTTTGTCTGACACTGCTCTCTCTATCGGCCCTTTTCCCTTCCCAAATTAAAAAGGCTTCTGGACAGATACAATTTTCCGTCCCTTATTTCTCTGTCCAAAGGGGATGACCTTTGCTCTTTTCTCCCCCCCGGTATTTGTTGAAGTGCTGACAGCCACAATTTCGACTTCCCCTCTACATCTCCCCCCAGAACGCAAGTTCCTGTTCTTTTTTTTTCTGAGAAACATCTTTCCTCCCGTCTTCGTTCCCCTAATATATCGTTTCCGTAGTTCCTTTTACTTTACCACGCGATGACCTTGTTTGTCCCCAATTTCGTTCATAATTTATTTCCACAGGGAACTTTTTCCATTTCCCCCTCTGCCCCCCCACACCTACGCCAGCGTGTAGTCCTGTTGCCCACCCTCACCACGTTGATGTCAAACCGTCTTTACCTGTCTCGGTTTCCCAGTTTTGTCTCCTTTTTTAAGAACACGAATTGCCGTGGGCACGTTCCCCAACTTCCCCCCTTTCCCTTTTCAACTCATGGTAGACTTTGTCCTTTTCTGTTTTTGCGCCTATGATGACTGTGACCTTCCCAAACCCAAAATCGCACCTTTATTTTTTTCCAGGTTCCCCTTTTCCCTCCACAAATCCCTAAAGTGTTCACCACCCTCCCCTGCCCTGTCATCGTCACTGCTGCCCCCTAATTTCCCTTTGAGAATCTTGACTGGAATCGCAGCCTTTTTTGCTTTCGTGGTGCCTAAAAAAGCTCTCTCTCTTTTGCCTCCTCCGTGTGCTTCGGATCCCCCTGGCCTTTCCTTTTCCCCCTTACTGATTTCTCATAGTCTTGTTCAGACATTCGTTCTCTTGGTTTCCCCAGTTCCACCTCTTGTGAGTAAACTTCGTTCTGTTCATTTTTTAATCAGAGCCCCCGTCACCCTAGCCCCCCCACTCCCTTTCCCCCCCTGTTGCGCTTTTGGTTTCCTCATTCGCAGATGCCTTCCCCCTCAATTTTGGTAGTGCCCACTTTGACGCCCTTAGCTACCCCACTTTTCTTGAGTTTGTGGAACGTTCCCCCCCCCCCGCCCTCCTTCCTTCGTCATTCAGTGCCAATTCCCTTGGCTTAGCTTGTCTCTGCCAAGTGTGACAGGCTCCCACTTTTTCCACACGTCCCCCCCCGACCCACGTTTCCTTTTATCTTTGTCTTGACAGGTGGAATCTCCCCCCTTTTTTCTGATTATGAAAGAGCATCCCCCCCCCCTTTGGAACGGCGTGTCAAGTGGACTTTATAATGAAGTTCTTGCCCGCACCGATACTCCGCCCTTCTTTTTTTTTTTTCTCCCATTCCCCATGGTATGTGACAAAGACATGGTCATGTTTGGGGACTGATGTAGACCTCTAAGTTTATATTGATGATTTACCTCCCCCTTTTCACTGTGGCCTTTCCTCCATCCCCCCCCCACCTGGACATGGCGCCCCATCTTTCTTTTGTCTTTCTGACTCGGAGGGTCGTGGAATTCTTTTTTTCCCTTGTCCTTTCCCCTTTTTGTTTTTGACTTGGCACCCCTTCACCCCCAGATCGCCACCCCGGTGCCCAGCAATTAATCCCCCGTCCCCTTCTCCCTGTGGGTTATAACAGTGTTCTGGACTTTCCCACTGGAGGTTGTTTGGTTTTCCATTTTCCCCAAAATTTTATGGATGGGGGTATTTTACTTTTGAATCTACCCCCCCAACCCACACCTGGTCACCTTTTATTTAGTGTGCTAGGGATTTTCAGAGACTTCTTGCGTAGGCAGATGTCCAATTTTTCTTTAACTTTCTCTCCCTACATTTTATGGAGGGAAAGTCTTCCCTACCTTCCCGCCTTCTACCAGCGGCCCACCCTACCCAATAAAACTCCCCACTTTTTGTTGAAGACACCCCTAACTCTTACTTCCCCCCCTCCTTGTCTGGTCAGTTTCTGTGTTCTTCCCAATTTTCGCTCTCCTTTCGATCCCTTTGTAGAGAAAAACCCTCCTTTCACCATGGTGCACTTTTTGCCAATGAATTCAGCTTTGTGCTTTCCCCCTCCCTTGCGGCGCTGTCTTCCTAAATCCCCCTTTCCTTTTTAAACAGGCCGTCTCTATTTTTCTTTTGCACCACCTTTTTAAATTCGACAAAAATCTTTGGCTTTTCAACACCCTAAGGCCCCCCTTTCCAGATACCCCTCTTTTTTTGGCATCGCCCCCCTGATACGTTTCACTACCCTTTCTTTTTCTTGATCCCCTTGGATGTATGGGCCCCTTGTTTTTTCGGGGTCATACCCATACCTATGTTTTGCCTCGGTGTCGATCCCCCCACGCCTAGGATGGTCGTACCCCCTTTTCTTTTCGTAATGATATGCTTTTCATTTTTTTCTCCTTCCCCACATTCCAGCGGCTGATGCGAGTCCCCCTTCTCCCCCCTCACTGACCCAGGCACAAGCGTCCTCCATACCATCCCTCCCAAGACCAAGTCGTTTTTTTAATCCCAGTCCTTGCTTTTTTTCTTCGTAGCCTTTTTGGGGAGCCCCCATCCCCCCCCTTACTGTTCATCACAGTGAGTCCACCTTTGCCTTGCACCACTTTGATTACATCAGATTCAATTTCCCTCGATGGCTAAATTCAACAATAGCCTGGCCTTCCCCCCTCGTCACCCCTTCAAATAATCAGTAGTGAACTTTCTAGTACTTTCCCTGTCCCCATGTCACTTCGGCCGAGATTGCCCCCCCCTCTCTAACTCCCCCCCCCTCTTCCAATGATGATTGTTGTTCCCTGTTCCCCCTTACTTTTTAATGTTTTTGTGTGCACCGCGCTCCAAGATATGTCCTCCACAAACGTTCACCAGATCCTTCCTTCGGAACCGTCTTTGAAACCTGAGTGAAGCGCTTTTTTCTGTGTTGTAAATATCTATCTTTTCCTCCTACTACGGTTTTTTCTTGTCTGATTCCCCCAGACAAAATGACATTCCATCTCTTCCCACTCAGGTTACTTCATCCCTTTTTTTCTTTTTCTTTGCTCTCTCATCTTTTCTATCTTTTTTTCGATTTTCCTCATGATTTGAAAATCGCCTAACCACTTTCTCCTTGGTTTCTTCTGAAGACATGTTGGTAATTTTTCAGCCCTTATGTCCACTTAAAAGTTTACTTTTTCTGTCCCCTTCCTCCCTCTCTTTAGCCTGGCCGAGGTCTGCATGCCTTCGTTTACCCTTTCTTAGCTCATTGAATATGAGGTATTTCCACCCCCACTTGTACTCACTGTGACACATTACCCCTTTTACTCCACTTTTCTGCTCCCACCCCAACTGGACTCCTTGTCTATGCCCATCCCCCATTTACTTCACACCCGACTTTTTTCCCCTTGTTACCTCCCTCTTGTGCCTGCATTTTTTCTCCCCTTGCTTGTAAGTCCGATGTCCATGTGATTCCTGGTCACTTTCTATCATTAATCGCCCCCCCTTTTTTTCCCTTTTGCTTTTGGTTCTTTTGTTTCCCCCCCTGTGGAAAAATATGTCTTTTCTGCTTCTTTTTCCCCCCTCCTGGTCCCCCCATGGCCCCCCCACCCTCAATCATATATCCTTTATTCCTTTCCAGTCTTGTCTTTCCCAAGTCTCTTTTTTCACAATATTGCGATTTGATCTGGAATATTTTTCGGAGTGGCCCCTCCAAGCGCCGTTTTTTGTTTTATTTTCCTTAAATTTTCTAGAACGTGCCTGTTTCTAACAATTAAGGATTTTTAGTTCCGCTCCGCCTATTCCTGGCAACCTGACCCCTTTTTTTTCCTTTCAGTTGCCAAAGTTATCCCTGCTTTTTTCTCTACCAGGAGTTTATGAGAACTTTCTTTTTCCTGCGCAAATGTGAAGCCCCCTTCCCCGCTCCCCCCCCCTTCCCCATTTTCCAATAATGTCCATAAGACCTCTTCTGTATCCATGACCCTTTGTTTTTGGGACAGTTTTATGGGGCTCCCTTTATTTTCCCTGCGACTCTCCCGCCTTTATTTTCTTACCTCTTTTGTCCCCGCGCCCACTAAAACCCCTTCTCCTCCCCACCATCCTCGTCATTCTCTTCACCATCCCGTTTTCCCCCCCGCCCCTTCCCTCTCGAGTTCTCCCCATGATATCCACCTTGCTTTACATGCCCCCTTTCTTCTTTATATCCCGATCCCCCACTTTTAACTCTTTCCTCACCTAATCTCCCCGATTTCTTCCTCTTCTGTTCGTCGCCCCCCCTCCATCTTCACCCCCGTTTTACGCCAACCGCTACCTTGCACCCTTTTCCTTGCTACACCATTTCTTGCACATCTCTCCCCTCCTAACTTTCCAGCTTTTATCCCCCATCTCACCCCCTTATCCCCCCCCCACTCCCACCACTAACCCAATCTATGCTCCACACCCTATCCACGCGCGTAAACCTCCCCTCCACCTCCCCTCCTTTTTCCTCATCAGTTCCCCCGTTAATTCCATTCATCGTCCTCCCCCCTTCTCTCCCTTCACCCTCTCCCTTCTACCCTCTTATCCCCTTCTTATCCCCCCTTCCTCTCCTCTCTTTTTATACACTTTCGCCCGTCCTTCTCCCCCGCCATTCGTTTTATACCATTTCCCTCACCTCCGCCCTCCGTCTTCTCTCCGCTCTCCCTCCCCCCCACTTTTACCATCTCCCTCTCCCCTCATGCTTCCTACCCCCCATCACTTCTCCTCCCTCACACCCGCCTCCCCTTTTCTCAGAGTTTCATCTCTCATCTTTCCTCTTTTCTTAACTTCCTATCCTTTTCTCCACCTCACGCCTCTGGCACCTTCTTCTTCACATTACCCCCCCCCCTTACCCCCCCTCCTCGCGTCACCTCTCTTACTTTCTCACTTCTCCCGCCTTTTTACCGACCCTTCCCCTTATTTACACCCCTGAACTCCTCCCTATCTTGCACCTCTTCGACTACCACCCCCCCATCCTTTTGCCTTTCCCTCATTTTTCCCTCACTTCGCTACTCACTCTCCACCTCGTCCTCCTCCTTCCCCCCCTTCTAATCTTACTTCCCTGTACTCCCCCCTAATCTGGGTCCAATTATCTACCCCTCACCTACTCTGCCTCCCGTATGTTCTTGTCACTCCCTACATCCTCTATCCCTACCTTCCGCCCACTTCCTTACCTCGCCCATAACTCTCCCATTCCCACCCTTTGCCCCCTTCTACCGTTCGTCCTTCCTCACCTTTTACTCGTTCTCCACCTTACCTCCCCTCCTCTACCCTTACCCTCTTTCCTTCCCTTCTCTGCCCCTCTTTGACCTCTATGCCTTCCTTTACCTACCTCTTCCTCGCCTGCGATTCCCCTCCCTCCCCTCACTCAAGTCCCCTAAACCGCCCTCCCCTACTATGCTTTCGCTCCCCCTGTTAATCTCCTACCTCCGCCCCCACTTACCAGTAACTCTTTACCGTCTGCAGCTTATCCCCTCTGTCCTCTCTCCATCTTTCTCCTTACACCCCCTCCCTTCTCCCTATTCTCCCCCTCCCTTACTTCTCCTTCCCTGCTGCCCTGGTGTCCTCATACTTCACAACCCTTTCTTCCCCTTTTCTCTCTCACCTCAACCGACTCCCTCCACTAACTCCTTCTCTTACTTACACTGTTGCATCCCTGTTTGGCTCATTTTCCTTCCTCTGCACGCCTGTTAATCTTCCTTCCCTTTCCCCCATTGCACAGGATTGCCTTCCTGCTCGTCCAGCATCCCCTCCCAATCTCCCCTCTGTCCTTTCAGTTCTTGCAAAAAAGTGTTTTTGCCCCCTCATATTAAGGTCTTCCTTTCAACCCTCCATTTTTTTGGTGACCCCTCCCCCACCTCCTCTCCCCTTGAAAGTTCATTCACCCCCTGAGTACTTTTTTGGTTATTCATTTTGGTTGCTGCTTGAACTGCCTTTTCTTCCTCTTTCATGCAAGTTCCCCTTCCAAAAGGTCATTTTTTACCCCTTCCCTTCCCCCGCACCCTCCTTCCTTTCTCTGAGCTGGTTTCCTTCCCATGGATAGTTTTGACTTTGACCCTTTTGATGTCCTATAAACACTACTGCTCTGAGGGCTCTCGAGCCCTTTGTTCCTGTGCACAGACCATTGAATGTTGCCCTCTCCCCCTTCTTAAGCTCGTCTTCTCGTATGTACCTCGGAGAGGTCCTCTCCCTCTCTGCCAACATTTGTTTCTTTATACACTGCATGGCCCATAGACCCACCCCATTCCAGCCGGGTCAAAACATGGGCTCTGCCACCCCCCGCTTTTCTCCTTGACTTGCCTTTCCCCCAACGTTTGATGTCAAACGTTTCATTTAGGCCCCGTCCAAGGGGATTTGAGTTCCCCCTTACTGACAGACCTTGATACCCTCTTTTTCATTGGCTCTTTCTCTCCATCCATTTCCGCGATTTGGTTGGTCCTCTTACCAACCCCTCTCCCAGGTGGTGGAGTGGTCGTCCTTTCTGCCTCCCACTCCCACACTCCCCGGGTTCCCCAAAGATGTGTACCTCCTTTCCTCCTTCTGCCCCCATGGAATATGCTGAATTCTCCTAGTGGCGCCGGAGCTGTTTCAAATCTAGGTTCTCTCCCTCCCGTTGGTTGTGTTTTTCTTCCCGATACTTTGTTAGCCTCTCTAATACACATTTTATGCCTTAAGTCACTCCCTTTTCCGAATTTAGTCGCAGTGACGTGATTCTTCCCCTTCTTGATACACCTTGGTGTGTTATTGAAGGGAGTCCAGATAACCCCCCATCTCCACACCTGTTATTTGTGTTGGTAGTATTCAGAGCGGACCCCCGAATCAGCCGGGTAGTGGTTTTTCTCGACCTCGTCTTCTCCAATCGCACCCTGATCTTTTCACAGAAAATACTCCCATGCGTACTCCGTTGGTCGCCCCCCCTCCCATAGTCCTCTTACATTCGACAAGTTGGATCTTCCCCTTGAGCCAACCGGTTTCCCATAACGAGTATTTTTCATTCCCTTTTTCCCCCGTTTGGAATTATTTCTTTGAATTTCCGCAGCCACCCAAACCCGAGTTCGGCATCGGTGTTTTTTTTTTTTTTCCCCTCCTAAGTAATACTAATACTAATCACCTTTATTAAATAGTTTTCACCCTCCCTGGTCAGGGCACATGGCAGTTTCTCTTTTGCCCCGATCAGTAGGGTTGATATTTACACCCATGCCTTCCTCCCTCTCCCTTCCTTTCGCCGCTCCTTCCCCCCTTTTTGAGGATAGGAGTCTTGGTCCTTTATTCTTGTCAATTCATCCTTTTTTCTTTTTCTTTGGCCCCATTGCCTTCCTGATCTCCCCCCCTTCAGCAGCCTCTTCCTCCCCATAAAGCTCCAGTTGTCTAACAGGGATGCAGGACTTCACTTTAATGATGTTTTGGCAAGTGGGGTTGCACACCCTTTTTGGCTCCTTACATGATATTTTCCAAACAACGTAGTTTTCCCGTGTACCAATGTTGCGGTAGATCTTGTTTCCTTTACTCTCAAGGATGGTCCAAGTCCCTCCACAGCGTGTCCAAGGGTTCCCACGGCCTTTTGCAGGCGTGGAGGGCCGAGTACCTAATGAGCCAAACCTTTTCGATACCACTTGTCCCCCAAAAAGGGAGATTTTGTCCCCCTCATGTATATTTACATTCTGTGCTGTGCCTTTTCCCTTTTCGCTGTTTTTAAGTTCCCCGGATACCCCCTAGAGCCCCCCGGCATGTTGCTCAAACTTTCCCATTTCTTCTTCCGGGTTTTGAACAGGTCCCCTAGATTCTCTATGAGTGCTACCCTTTCATTGTGTCCCCCTCCCTTTTCCTGATTTCACCCCCTTTCCCTCCTCCCAAACATCTGGGTCTTCCCCCCAATACTGACCCCATTATTCCAGTCCATTTCGCAGCCACATGTATAAGTTTCAGTCCCTCCGTTGTGGATGGTGGACTTCAACGACTAAATCCGCTGTATTTTTTTCCTCTTTTTTTGGACCCTGTCTGTTCTTTCTCATCCCATATCGGTTTGACCACAGACCCCTTTTTATCACCTCCCCAATCTCGTCCGAGGTCTTACGGGCCTCGATGATTGCTCCCCCAAGCCTTGTGCTGCTTCTGAGCCTTTGAAAGCCCCCCCCCAGGCCACCCTGTTGAATCCAACTTCCCCGACATCCACTGACAATTCTTTGTTTGGCCGTACCATCTTTACTTGTTCTCGTTGCTGTCAAGTTTTGCTCCCCCCCATTCTCCTTTCCTGACAAATTGAAGTTTTTTCATTCCCTACTGAGATTGGCGAAAATTGACATACACGAGTCCTTTCCACTTTTTTTAATCTTCTGTCCTTCCATCCCAATGGTTCGCAAAATAGCACCCCCTTTCGCATGTCAGAAATCCCTATTTCCTGAGTCCCGATCTTGCCACCATGTCTTCTCTCCTTTTACCCCCAATTCCCCTGATGAATTTTTTTTTGGCAGATGTTCCCCCTCCAGGTTTTTTCAACAGCCTGCTCCAAGATGTTAGATGAGAGACCCCCTGAGCCTCTCCATTAGGGTCAAGTACTGTGGAATCTTTTTGGCCATGGTCATGGTGGTTTTTAATCTCTTCTCTCTCTTTTTTTTTTTTTTTCTGCGAGCTTGTCCCCCCAGCCACTTGCATTCCCCGACTTCCAAAAGCCGTTCCCTCCTCTTTCTTGGTTAGCCGCTGTTTTATTTCTCTAATTCTATGCGTTTTGCCAACATCCATTGATTCCTTTTCCCCCCCCCATCCCTCCTTTGATTGCTTTATTAAAACCATGGTTGCAAGATCTTTCCTAATGCTTTTATATTCTTACATGCTGCAATGCACTCCGGCTTGGTGAGAGGTTGAGTCCGGTTTCCTGCCTGCCTATTGTTTTAGACCCTTCCTCTCCTTTCCTTTCAGCTGAGTCTCCTTTTCAATCGTTCCGAAATGGGTCCCACTTTCATACCGACATGTGCCATCCCCCCCAAACACTGACTCCTTCCGCCCGCAAACTTTTTTACTTCACAAAAACGACCTTTTTGCCTTCCCCCAGCTTTTTCTTTTTTTTCATTGATTGCATCAGTGCTCGCCTTTGTGGTTGCTGTATCCAGTGATGGACATCTATCATCCTAGTTCACTTGTCTCCCATCGTAGCCTCCTTTGCGAGGTTACACCCTGTTTCTTTGTCCACCTGGTATGGGGATGATGATTCCCCCAATGGCCCCACCCTTAATTTCCCCAATACAGCCCTATACATTCCGTTGACATCTACCGAATGTATTTTTAAATTCTTACTTTTCCTCTCCCATTTCTCCATTCAGCATTTTGACGAGTGGTCTTAGTTGTTTTTGATTCTCCCTCTTTTTTTGTCCGAATTGGTGTATCATTTCATAGACTTCCTTTTCCCCTTTCAAGGGTTTTTAGTCTCCTTATCAGCAATTTCTAGGTGTTTCTCACTTCCTTCCTTTTTTTTTTTCATTGCCTACCGTTTCCCTTGCTTGGAGTTGGTTTCACAGATTCTTTTATGGTCCTTAGCCGTTCGTTTACCCTCCATCTCTCATCAAATAATGTCACTAACATTCTTCTTTCAGTGTTTTGGTTTATTGGGTGTTTGTCTTTCATAGGAATTTTTCCACTCCTTCTATTAAGGCCCCTTCCCCCTGTACCCCTGGTGGACTTTTACCTTTTTTTTCCTCCCCCCCATATATTTCTTATGATGTTTTTCCCCCTTTTCCCCATTCCTTGGTTTTTTCCCCCCCCGTCATATTAAGGTATAACTCAATTCTTGTGTGTTCCCACCATGGACCACCCCCTAAAATAACGTGAAGTTCATTCACAATTCCTTTCTCCCTTGTGTTTCTTTTTGACTGACTTTAGCTCTCTCCTCTGACAACTCAAAATTTCAAAAGGGCTATGCTCACTTCTCCTAGTCCCTTCAAATGTGACCTCTGATGGCGCCCTTAAAGTTTGACAGCACAATGATTTTGTACCTCTTTTGCTACATTCTTCCCAGACACATGACCCTGTTACTCCGCACCTTTTTCCGAATGACCTATTTCATGACTTCTGCGGTGCCTTTTTTTCTAATTATTCCTCCCTGCCCGATGCAACCATATGTCTGGGCCTCTTAACCCCCTCCTTCCTAGAACACCAAAGGTACTCTTCCAGCCTGTCCCTTCTGGACTTTTGACAATTAACCCCACCCAGCGTTTTGTCCCCCCTGTTGCCCCCCTTGGCCCTTGATTCACCACTTGTCAGATTCCGATTCCTTCCCGGCCAAAGGGCATGAGGCCTTTTTGTTCTTTTCCCTTACTTCCCCCCGAATTGGTTTTTTGTTAAAGTGAGGTGGCGTGGGACACGTCCAAACCCTTCGATTCTTAGCTAGTGTCTCCCACTCCGCTACGAATGCTGTTCTGTTGGCGCTTGCTACTGTCGTCCCCAAAAAGTACAGTTGTGGAAGGTTTTGTGTTTTCTCTGTTTTTAGTCCTTCCCCTACCCCCCCCTACATTGTATCCAATGTGACTGTAGCCCTTTTTTTTGGTTTTTTGTTTTTACCGACGACTCGGAACAAGGTCCCGGACTGGACCCCTCCACTTGAGTAGGAGCCGTTCTGAAAAACTGTCGTCTCTTCTTTTCCCCTCTCCTGTTTTTTTTGCTTCTTCTAGTCCCTTCCCCCTTATCGCCCTACTCCCCCCTTTCTGCTTTATCTATTGTTCAGAAATTCGTCGCATTTTCTTGATTCGTCCCCATCTTTTGTATATACCCCTTTTTTTTTTACTTCCGGGAGAACCTTTTCTGAGGCCACCCCCCACCCTAAACACCGGTTGGCCTTCTTGGTCCCTCAGTTAGCCGCTTTCCCCCCTCCCATAAGCTGGTTGGTCTCCCCCATGAGTTGAGAGCAGAGCCCTTGAGTTTTTTCGTTCCCCACAGCACCCCCCCTTTCTTTTTTTTTAACCCCCACCCTTTTGCTTCGCCCCTCTCTGATGACAATTTTTATTTTTGAACAACATTTTGCAACCTCCACTTGCGTATGTGGTTGCTCCTGCTTTGGCCCTCCTTGTTTCCCTCTTTTACCTTTTTGTTAGTATTTATGTTCAAAGGCAAACCAACCCCTTTTTTGGCTCCCTTCCTTTTCCGTGTAGTCTTCCCCTTTAATTTACGATCTTATTTTTCTCCCTCCAGTCACCTTTTTTTCTCAACTCCCTTTGTGCCTGCATTGTTCTGGGAAGATGTTTTTTTTATACCCCTCCTTTTTTCGTCATCCAACTTCACAAACTACTCCCTCTACGCCGTAAGGATCCATTTTGTGTCTTGTTCTTTTGTGTGGAATTTATTAAGGACTTCGACTTTGTTCCCCCCCCCCTTTTTCCCCTCTATTACTGCGGAAGTTTTCAGTCCTCCCACTTATAAACCACTAAGATCCCTCCTATTGTATATTTCATGAATTCTTTCGATGGAGGTTTTTGATGTTGGGCACACACACAAAATAACCCTATTTTTTTGTCCCTTAATTTTCCTTGTGGATTCCCCAACCTCCAGACCATCACCTGGTCAGCCGGTCCTCTTTTGCCTCTGCGCCCCTTCTCCGCTGGTCCTCCACTCTAAGCAGCTTGTCAATGCGTTCAAGGCCATATTTTCCTTTTACGTGGAGTTTCCCAGGTACTGACTGAGCCCCAAAAACCTTTTATTGCCCGCCCATTCCCCCCCCCCCACCCCCCTTACTTTTAAACCTACGTTATTATCCCCTTTTCGTTCTGGATTTGTTGAGACGGGTTAGTGTTCTTCCTCTCTTGGCAAGTTCCCTCTCCCACTTCTGCCAAGGTCACTTTGATAACCTTGTAGCCCCCGAATTCCCCCGCTTGTCCAATTTTGCCTCTTGCTGTTCTGAGAGACTAACATCTTTTTTTTCGGTCCCCCAGAACGTTTTCTATGATCTGGCGTGACCCCCCCCCGTCTGACAACACGGCCTGAGATTACAAAACCATTGACCCCACCTCTTCCAGATCAACGTTTTTCTGCCTAGGGACCCTCCCCTTTCTATGAGGTAATTACTCGTCTCTATGGCTTATGGTGAATGTTGGAGGACATTGGAGGGTGGGGGATCTCATCCCCTCAGTTTCCACATCCCCCGGTCCCCCTTCCAAAGGAGGCTCGAAGTTTTGTTTTTTTTTGTCGTTCCCCTTTGGGCTTCATGCTTATGTCCATCACCAATGGAGACCGCCCCCCCCCCCCCGGTTTTCGGATCCTTCCCCTCCATATTGAATCCCCCCATTCCCCACAGAGAATAACTAAAAACCCTCCCTTTTCCTTAAAAGTCCTTTTCTTGGACTTGTTCAGGAGTAGTTTTGGGTTGCCACCATTGTAAGTTTGATCGAAAAATCCTCCCCAGTTTTCCCCATCCTTTTCAGTCTGAGACTGCATACCCTTCAATTCCCGATATTAATCGTTCTGGTCCCCCCTTCCTCTCCCCGGACCCGCAACCATTCTCACCCCAAATTCGTTTATTGTGACATTGCGCATGTAGCCCCCCCCATCAACTTTTACCAGGAAATTCTGTTCTCTCTTCCTTCTTGAAAAGAAACACTGCCATACAAGTGATTTAGTCTTAAACATCCATCCTGGAATCCCGATTTTTTTTTTTTTCCCCTTAATCTCTAGGAAACATCTGAGATCCCTCCCCCCGACTCACCAGATTCTAAGGGACCCTTCTTTTTGGATTCATGTTCCCTTTTTTTGGACCCTAATCTCTCTTTTCCCTTTTGTGTGCTTCCGCTGATCCACAGACCACCATGTCGTTCTAAGGGTCCTTTCCCCCCCCATTTATCTGTTCCTCTTTTTTTCATATTTCTCTTTTGAGTCTGCTGTTTTTTCCCACAACCTCCTTCCAGTCTTTCTTGGAAAATCTTTTCATGACTGGCGTTGTTTCTCTTTCAAGGACATTTGTTTCTGCTTTCGCCCCCAACAAATTTCACTCCGTTGATTTATGCATGCGCAAGATGATTATTGATTGGTTGTGTTGCGAGGTTTCTCCTTACAGACCTCATCTTTTCCTTTTTCCATGATTGAATCTGATGTATGTCAATCTCAACGTCGTTGTCATTTTCCCATTTTCCAATTTTTTCCGGATCAAACTTTAAATCATTGAATGATCTGCTCAAGTACAATGCCCCTTTCCCCCCCAACTCTCATTGGGTTTCCTTTTTTCTTTTCTTTCTCTCTTGTGCCTTCATTCTCTGTGTGCTGAATTATCCTCTTCCTTTTGGGTGCGTCCCCTTTTTGCCCTCATATCATTCTAGCCCCGGCCCCATCTCAGCCTCCTTTGGGAGGTTATGACTTTTTGGTTTTTCACCCCTCTGGTCTTTTTTGATGATCCCTGTCCCAGTCCGGGCCCCCCCCACTAAATAAATATCATTTACATTTCTCCCCCTTCTCACCGAATGTCGTCGACCGCTGCAAATCATAGCGATTTTTGATTCCGTTTTACTCTTTTTTTGTGTTGGACGTCAAGTCAGCTTTTTGTTTCGAATTCCTTTCCCCTAAAGAATTTTTCCCCCCTCAAGGAGGCACTTTCTTTTTTTTGACAACTTCTAGGTGCCCCCCCCTGTTACCCTTCATTCATTTTGATCACAAATTCATTCCCCTGCCTTGTTTTTTTCTAGACAGTACCTTCTCATTCTGAACTTTGAAGACCCCGCTTCACCCCCTAATCCAATAATGTCAATAATCCAGGGTTCATTTCATTCCCTTTTTGGGAAAAAAGTTTGAGGGGGCTGCTAAGACTTTTGTTTTCTTTGTGTCTTAATACCCACCCTCCTATTTCAGGCTTGAAACCATTGAACCCCCTTTGACTTTCTTTATCTTCTTTTCTTGTGGTCCCCCCGCTTCCCAGAGTGATGAGTCTTTTTTTTGAAACCCCCTAAGTTGTGTGCATTATCATTAAGCGTACTTCCCCTACCCCTTTTGGGTTTGTGTGACCCCTCAACATTGTCACACCCCTACCCCACGCCCTTGAAGTTCATTCACAATGTACTTCCCTCTTTTTTCTTTTTTTTCTTAATTGCTTTGTTTTGAAACCTTCCTTTCTCTCCGAATGGCCCGCAAAGTCCAAAAGGTCCCCTTGTGGAGACCCATCCCTTTTCCACGACCCTAATAGCTCCTTGTCCAGATGGCGCCAGCCTGGATAGTTTGATTTTTCTCACCTTATTCTTTTTAAATATCCTACTTTGCCCAGTGACCATGTTCCTGCGGACCACTCCTTTTTCTCCCCCCTATTCTTCCTTTTTTTGCTTCCGTATCGGAGCCCCTAATATCGTCTTCCTTCGGAGGACTCCCCCACCGCGATTCCCCCTTTGTTTTCCCTTTTCTTTCAGAATGCACTAGCCAGAACTGTTTCCCTTCTGCCGACCTCCCCTTGCCTTTCAGTGCACAAACTACGCATGGGCTTTTTCAACATTTTAAACGGTGTTCCTAGTCCCTCTGGCGAATCAAGTTTAAGGTTAATCCCTTTAATTGTCCCCCCTTTCTTTTTTGAGTTTCCTTTGGGAACTTTTTTTCCCCTACACGTACGATTTGTAGCTCTGGGCTCTCCACTCATGGTGCCATACCCTTTTTTCTGATGTTTTTTTTTGGAGCTTTCTGCGTGTCCCCCCCCCCCCAACCAACCTCTTCTTCTTAGTTTCCTTGGTCCGTTCTGACAAGCAAAATCCTGAAAGTGTACCCACCCCCCGTCCCTGTTTTGTTACTTCCCCTTACGAATTTTGAAATTCTCCCTGGAATGCAGAAAATTCTTATTTTTTTTTTTTCTTTGGGACATATCCCGATTTTCTCCTCCTACTTGTTTTTGTTGTTTTCTTTCCTTCCCCTTTTCGGCCCCCGATAACGTAAAATTTTATTGTCACGTCATATTCAGCAATTCGTCTCCGGTTCAATTTCAATCTTTGGAACTTTCTTGCAGGGGTCCCCCGAATTACAACCCTACCAACTTCTTGACCTTTTTGTTGTTTATCGTTCAGTTCAGTCGCCAACAGCCACATCAGGTTGTTCTGTGCCCTGCGGGAGCTCAACTCCCCACATGATTTGGAAAAGTTCCTCACCCTCCTTAGGGTTGTCATAGTTTCTCACCCCTTTCCCCTTGGCTTCGCCTATCTTCCTGTTTTTTTTTTCCCCCCCCAGTTTTCCCCCTCATCATTTTGAACACTTTTGCACTCCACTGAGCTTTAGGGTGAGTGTCTCTCCTTCTTCCTCGTTCCTCTTCCCTTTTCTTTGTATTGAAAGCGGCCCAAACAGTTTTTGTTGCTTGGCACTCTTTGCTCTCCGATTCCCCCAATTTCCCCTCCGCAATTCCGCGGAACGGTGTCTCCACCTTTCCATGGTCTTTGCAAGAGTTGGCTTTTTTTTTCCTTATTAGTCTCCCAGTCGCAGTCTGGGATAGTTACATCAACTTTTTTTTTCCTCACTTCAACCCCCCATGTGATGTGCTTTTTTCCCATTTTCCGAGGGACTAGGGTGTTTGTGCATTTATCTTGTCCATCAGACTCCCTTTTTGTTTTATTTCCCACTTTCTTTCTTTTAAGAGATAGTTAGCACGTCCCCCCCACACTAACTGATAACTTCCGGGGGTCTACCCCCCTTTGAATGAATTAAATTTAGATGGAGGTGGTGGTTCCAAGTGGTTTTTTGCACCCCCCCTCCCCCCCCTGTGTGGTTTTCCAGTACAGGAATCTTGGACTTTTTCCACACACTGTTTCAAGAAACAGGTCTAGTCGAGAGGATGGATGGCTGGACGAGTCCCCCCTCTTTTAGCATCGGCACCTTACAGACTGGTTTTTCACCAGGCCTTAAAGATGAATTTTTTGGTGGAGTTTTTTCGCTCCTGGCCCTCACCACCAAAGATGCCGCCCAATTAACCCTGTCCCCCCCCCTATCTCCTTTTTTTCTTGTGTGTCCATTAATTCTTTTCTTTTTTACGGAGGGGATTCTTTTTTAGTCTTCGCGTATTTTTCTTCCAAGTTTAAGACTGCCCGAGACACCTTTTTAGATAGAGAACAACACTCCCAGGCATTTTTGCCCATTGTAGCAATTCATTCAAGCTGTTTTCCGGTTCCCTAGAATATTGAGAGCTTCTGAATAAAACTTTTTTCGTTTGGTCCCCTTCCAACTTTCTATTGACGCAACCACCCATCGACAAAAATCTGCGCGTCTGAGTCCACCCCCCCAGTTTCCCACCAATATTCAGATCCCACGCTTGATTTCTTCCCCCCCCCATGTTTTCCACAGACCCAATGCGTTTTGAGATGGGACTTCATTCCCCTATCTATTTGTGGCCCTGACTGGTTGTAGGTGATATCTCCCCATACCGCTTGACCCTTCCCCCCCCCCTGTGTCAGAACCTCCCCCCACCTTCTTGAATGAGTTTTTTCTTCCCCATTTGCGGCCAGGCTTCCTGATCCTCCCCCTGGAGAACGCCACCATTGCTGATGCGGAGCACCTATCCTGCAATCAATGACCACTTTTCGAACCCCCAGAGTGAATCCCTCACTTTCTTTCCCCCCCCTCCAGTCGGTTTTGTTTTCAAGTAATGAATGTGCTTGTTTGAGCATCTCCTGGCTGTTTTTTTTTTTTTTCACCCATTTCCTTTTGGATCCTGCAACCCCCCGAGGACAACGACTTAGAGGAGAACACTTTCCTTACCCCCCTCTTCCTTCAATGGCTATACATCTACTTCCAAATAGTCCTGCAGGGGACCTCTTTAAACCCCTAATTCCCTTCTTTAGGATTGCGTCTTTCCTACTCAACTTTTACGGCCAGCGATCTCATCTCTTGCAACCTCTTTGAAGCGGAAACACAACTGCTTCTGAGTGAGGTTTCCAAATCCATCTGGAATCATGTGTTCTTTTACAGTCCCTGAGTTCCTAAACCCCTACCTGTAGGGAAAGTAACCTGAGTGTGGCAGCTTTTCATGTCCCTCCGGTTGGACCAGCTCTTCCTCCCGTTTTTGTTTTAGAGAATTGTCCAACAGCATTTTCCTTCCCTCACCCCCCAGGTTCCTTTCCCTCCCTCTCTTTTTGAGCTCTTTTTATTTCTTCTCTTCTTTTTGTGGCGCTGTTTTGCCCACACATCCATTGATTCCAGGGTGGTTTTTCCATCACTTCTTCCTTTTTCTGGCAGTTGCTTCCGGTGCAATATAGGAGAGCTAGTGCCCCCCCGTACCCCTTTTCCTCAGGACCCCTGCCCCCACTATGAATGATTTTTTTAGATTTTTGTCGAGGTCCTGCATGAGGTTCCCTGCCCCTGAATTTCCATGTAATTTGAATTCTGGTATGAATTCTCTTCCCCCCAGTCGTTGTCAGCAATTCTTTTCAAACTTCAACTTTCTTTAACTTCCTTTCCCCAAAAACTTGCTCTCTACAACGCCCCTCTTTTACTTCACAAAACCCGTCTTTCCTCCTTTTCTAGTCCCACTATTTTGTTCACTGTATGATATTGTATATTATTCTCCGCCTCAGCCGATGCCTTGGGGGTTCCTCTCCAGTGATCTTCATCCTAGCCCCCATTGTCCAGCCCATCCTAGAAAAAACCTTCCTTTGTGCTTTAGCTACCTTATGTGGTCCCCCTCTTTGGATGCTGCCATGCCACCCCTTCCCCCGTTAATCAGTCCATCATCCGTATTCTGGTGCCCATTCCAGAATTTATGGAAGTCTCTTTTAGAATTCCACCAATCATACCTCGATTTTCTCTGAAGATTAGTTTGTTGGGAAGATCACCGAGCTTTTGTTTAAATTGCAGGTTTTTCCCCTCCAGCCATCCCTTGCGTGCTCCCCAACCTTCAAGGGTCCTTTCTCTGATCACTGCTCATGGCAATCTTAGGTCCATTCCACTTTTCCTTAATAATTTTCCAAGTTTCTCCTTTTTGCCTTCTGTTTTCCTGTACTTGATAAAGCCTTGTCTAATTTGAAGAACCTTACCGCTCCTCCTTTCCCCCCAGTACTTTTCCCAATAATCAACATTATTTTTTCCCCCTCTTTTTTTTTACCTTGGAGCGGTGCCCTTTTTCCTTCCTCACTCTTCACTCACCAACTACTAATTCTTTTTTCCCCCCCCATCCCCCCTATGTTGACCATATTGCTCTTTGCCCCCCTTCGCACTCATATCCATCCCTCCTGGACCCCTTATTCTTGACACCCTTTTCTGATTTTTTTTACTACCCATGTTGTGTTGGTTGCCCAGCATAATAATTTCTTCTACCATAACCCATCCCCTTTTTTTTTTCCTTTTCCCAACCCTTTTCCACACCACCACCGAATCTTCAGCAATGTTACTAAACATACTTTAGGTGATGACTGCTTGCTGCCTGACCTGACTCCTCCTCTTTCTGGGCAACTCCCCTTCCAGGTCCTCTTTCACTCCCCTTTCCCTCTAGCCTATATGAGCCACCGTTCAGATTTCCGGACTAAGTGATGACACCTGCTGTCACATATACCCTACTGATCTGGGCTAAATTCTTCCGCTTCCCTTTGCACAGACCATTTTTTAGGAACCCTCTTTCATGAATTTTTAAGCTTTTTTTCCTTCTCCTAATTCTTCTCCCCCCACTGCCACGACGGCTGTTGGGCCAGCTATTTCATTCCAATCTGCACTTGAATTTCAACTTGACTCTCCCTCGAGCACCCACCTCCTCCCGTTTCCTTCCCCCTGTGAAACCTTTTTTTACTTGATGATGTCACACTTCCCTCCCCCTCTGAAGCAAGTGGACTGGTTTTTTGTTAACCCCTAACTCACCGAATGTGCAGAGTTCTGTGGGACCAACCCTCTCTCTCTTGAGCTACCATTCCACGCCCGCTGATGTCTGTGGTCGCCTTTCACTGATTTACCCCAAAAATCGCAACACGTTTGTCCAGGTGGGTTTTTTTTTTGTTTTTTCCCTTCAATAGCACCAAATTCCCAATGTTATCCCAACGATGTGACCCTCCCTCTCGTTGGTTTTTTTCCCAGATTCTTTCATAGATGGACTCCTCAGACATGTCTTTCTGCGCTTCTCTTTTTTGCCTAACAACGCTCGTGTTTCTCTTCGTGTTGTGTTTCAGAGACTCCTTGTCGGACCCTCTACTGCCTACCTCCAGGTTTTTTTTTTCTCCCCAGTCATTGTTCTTTGTTTCCCAGAATTCGTCTTTTTGTTTTTTTTTTTGTCCTCGCCGGTCCACATTTCACATGTGGATACAATTTCTTGTGTTATTGAAGGGAGCACGAGACACCTTCTCCCCCCCGTTTTTGTGTCTACCAGGAGACCTTGATACCCCCCCTCCATTCTCCGGGTAGTGTCAATGCCTTTGTTCTCAATTCTTTTTCAAAACTTTGAGTTTGACAGTTCCCACAGACCACTTCTTTTTTTTCTTTTTAAGTTTCTGACCCCAACCTTTCCCCTCATTTCTTTTCCCTCCTGGTAAGACAAGGGGTGCTTTTCTTTTTTTGCAACACAATTTTCACTCCCCACAGTCTTTTCGTAGGGGTTGCTCTTCCTTTCCCTCTTGTAGAGTTAATTTTCTTATAGTTCCTCCGCCTTGCACCAAACAGATGGTCATCTTCTTTTTCATTTCTTCCTCAAAAGGTTATTTAAGGCTCCGACCTTCAGGGGCAAAGATTCCCTTCTTCTTTCCACTGTTTTATGACACAGATCCCGTCTGGGAAGATGTAGCCATCTTTGTAGGGTGGATCTCTTCATCCTTTTTTCCTCACTCAACCATCATGGTGCGACGTCCAGCCAGGATCACAGGTTCCTTGTTAGGTTTTTGGGTAGTGGACCTCCGCGAGGCCTTTTTTACCTTTTTCCCGCCCATGTATTTTCCCTCTTTTAGCAGAGCATCCCCACCAAATCCACTCCATTGTGTATCACATTTGTTCACTTCGATTTTGAGTTTTTTTGGCCCGGGCACACACCAAAGACCCCTATTTTGTCCTAGTAACTTACCTTGACCAACACAACGTCCCTTTTTCAAGAACCCCGGCCGGTATAGAGATGGAGGGATATGATTTTACTGAAGATGGTTCAAAAGGCAATCACCGATTTTCCCCCCCCCTTGGTTTCAAGGGCTATGAATGGAGTGGCTTCGTAAGGCTATTGAGTCCAAATTTGATGTCCTGCCCAATAACGGTACCCCCCCCTTGCGTCTTTCCCGACACCCTTATATTGCAGTATTTGATGAGTTTTGGGATTCTTTTTGTCAACCGTCAGCCCTTTTACTTCCCCATCAGTATTTGAAAAAATCCCCACCATTTTTGTCAACAATTTGGGTAGCAACTCGTAACCGGTTGCCATCGCTATTGAACCTTCTCTTTTTTTTCTTACTAAAAACTTGCTTAGAAGCCAAGGCACTTCCTGCTTTGGCTTACTCATTCGACCACCATCCTTTCTTCTCCCCAAACACCACTAAGTCCCCCAATTTCTTCCCAAATCGCTTATGTGCCCCATTACCGTTCCCGACATTCGGTGTATTTTCCCTTCACTGTCATAAAGCGATGATCTGTCCGGTCTTTTTCTTTTCTGGTTGGCCGGACAGGAGGATGGGCCCTTCCCCCCCCCCCCCCCTGAGTGACCAAGAAACAGGTCGATCACCTCCCAAAGTGGAGTTTTTAAAGTTTTTTGGCTCCCCTTCTTATTAAATGACTGTGACTTTCCTTCTCTCCACCCCCTTCCTCTGCTGATCCTTTATCAATAGGAAAGTCACGACCCCGGCACAAGGTTCCAACCCCTCCCCTATCAAGAAAGTCTTTTTTTTTGTTTCCTTCCCTGTGTTGTTACTGAGAAATTTTAAGACGTCAAGTTTTTGTTTTTTTATTGGAAGTTGATCCTGAACATTGAGTTTATCCCATTTCTTCCCACTTTCCAATCTTAGAAAACTTGAACTACCTGACTCAAGATTTTCTTTCCCCCCCCGAAACACTCCAGGTCAGACCCATCTTCCCCCCCATCCAAATATCGTGCGCATGTCAGAACTATCCGTACAAGTCGGCCCTCCCTTATCTTGTCCACCAGTATTGAAGCGTCCCCAACTTCACCACCTTTGAATTGTTAGGCCTCTACATCCTTCCCCTTGAACCTGGCTCAACACTCCCTCCTCCCCCTTCTCCCTCTCGAATAAAACAGCCTCACAGATAAATATTAGGACGTGAGTTTTGATATGCGTCATGGGGGCTGTTGGACATCCTCTTCTTTCCTCTTTTGTTTTTTTTTTTTTCTTTAGATTGTCCCCCATGAACGTACCATGACCCTCCCCCCCCTCTTCCACCCTTCTCCTCAATATTATCTGGTTCGTCTCTTCTCAGTTCATCTTTGGAGCGTGTTTTTTTTTTTTTTTTTTTCTACACCCCATGATCCAGGCTTTGTGCTCCCCCATCATCATTGATGGCAGTTTTTATGCTTCAAGACCTTTTTCAGCTCCTCTCGCACTTTCCCCCCAGTTGTCTTTCTGACCTGAGCAAGACTATGGTCTTTTTCTTTTTCCGATCTTTTTTGCCATGTTTTTTTAGCCTCCCCCTGACTTGAATCTGATCTTCCCTTTTCCTCCAGTAGTTGCATTGTGCTTTGTTTAACTTCCCTTTTTTCAGGCATAAAACTTCCCATTTACCCCACCACCCCCCTTTGCCTACTGCCTATGGCTCCCTTCCTGAACCAATTCTTTTACTCACAACAATGACCCTTTCTTGTCTGTTTACCCCTTTCTGCCTGCAGCCATATTTCTAGTGGAAGTCTCCATCCTACGTTTTCGTTTTCTTCCCTTTGAATTACTAGCCCCCATTGTACGTCCCTTCTAGTCCTTTGGGAGGTGATTCCCCCACACCTGTTTATTTTTTTGTCCCTCTGGTATGGGGTTCTGACTACATGTCCCCACCATTGGGTCCCCCCCCAATATCACTATTCATGATTTGATACTTGGGGAACGTATTCATGTGGACGATCCCACCCTTTTTCCATTTGACATTTTGGTTCTTTTGTCAGATCCCTCGACCAGATTTTTTCTTCTTTACTATTCCTTTTGCATCCCGAGCACGGAATCTCGCCCATAGCCCTATTTTCTAGGAACAACTTTCAGCCTTGATACAAGTTTTTTCCCTTTTCTTTTTTTTTGTACTCTCTTCACGTAAGTGTCTTCACCTTTGGCAGACACACTCCTTTTCACATCCTCTCTAATAATGTAAAGCTTCCCATTTATTCACTGTGGTGCCCCCCTTTCTTTGCCCCTTCCTGGCTCCTTTTCTGACCACTCAACTCCCTTCATCGTACTTCAACCATGTCCAAAGGCGGTGCCCTCGGGCCTTAGTGACATAGCCTCCCTCGCCATTCCCCGTTTCCCCTTGACAACTACGGTGGGTTTGGTTCACCCTGCCTACATTTACTTTAAAAAGACCCCCAGTTTGGGTGGGTGTGCCAACCACGGTGCACCACCACCGCCTCTTTCCCACGTTCTCTCCAACCTTCTCGGAACCCCTGGCCTTATCTTCTTTGCGTTTCTAATTCTGCTGCTTCCCCTGCCTATTATATTATTTGGCCAAAGTCCCAAGGTCAAAGCTCCTTTTTTCTTTTTTTTTTACCACCAAGCAGTTCATTTCCCCCACGCCCCTCCTTAGCTTTGGCCCCCCTTTTTTTGAGTTTTTGCATTTGACTTTTTTTAAGGATGAGCAATGTAAAAGCCAACCTTACTGCTCTCCCACCCCAAATCCCATTTCCAAACCTTGAATTTTTCGAATTTCCTGATTTTAAGTCTCTTGAGGGCTTCATATATCGTATGAGGCTCCCACTTCCCGGCTCCCCATATGTTTTTTTTTGATCCCAGACACTAGACACCCCCGAAAGGTCCACTTTCCAGCCCTGCCCCGGCCATGTTTAAGAGCACCCACGCCCCTCGTTTTCTGGCACTTTTTTACCCCCTTCAACCTTCTGGTCCCATTGGAGATTCCCTCTCTTCGAAGCCAAGGGCGCAGGTTCTTTTTTTCCCGTCCTGACGGTTTTCACCCTGTTGGGTTCTGTAATTTTTTCCCCCCCCATGGCGAGGTGATCCCTTGGCTCTCAAACTCGGTCCTACCCTCGATTGCCTGTTTGGTCTCTCTGTTTGGCGCCCCACCCCCAACCCTCCAGTTTTTTTTTAGGATTTTTGGGCCAGGTTTTGTCTCCCTTCAATACCCCACTATAAGTTTATCAAACAATTTCGGCAATTGCTTCCCGTACATCCCGACGAATTTTTTTCAAATGTAGAATATCTGGGGGCAACGTTGTCTTCGATCTTGGGGCCCCACCAGTTAGCGAGATATCTTCCTACGTGGTTGTGGGGCTTTATTTCCATATAAGCAGTCACTTGTTGGCTCCTTCCCGTCCGAGGAGAAGGGGCCCACTTCGTCGCCCCCTTGCCTATTTGTTCACATTTTGGGCCCCACATATTTGTGTTTTGAAGGAGCACCGAGCTTCCCCCCCTCTCCACACTGTTGTTTCCCTTCAGTATCCCTGACCCCAGCATAAGAGTGGTGGGCCCATGAGTGCGAGCTCTTCAATATCAAGGTGTCTTTGTTTGTTCAATTTCCCCCCCTCCCCCCACTACCTTCGGTGTGTGTTAACCACCTTCACATTCCTTTTCTTTTCTTTTCCTTCCCAGTGTGCATCCCCCTTTGAAACTTTTCCCCAAGGTACCTCCCCCGCGTACTTTTTCTTCTTTCCTGTTTTCCCACTTAGAGTTACCTTTTCTTTGTAGTGCATGCTTTTTCAAATTTCAACCCAGCTTGGCATAGGCGTGGCGGCCTTTTCCCCAGTTTACCCGACTTCCGTACTCAGCCAGTCTGCAATAGTTTTTTCCCCCAATGTGTTTTTCCATTGGACACATGGCATTTTTTTTTTGAAGATGTACCCACAGTAGTTTATTATTCCATTCTTTCCCATGTTTTTTTTAACACTTCAAACTCCCTGGTTTTCGACCTTTGGATCAGGTGGACTCGATTGCCTTCTTTTCGTGGAATTGCCCTAAGATTATCTTGACTTGGCCATTGCCCTCTATCCCCTCCTCCAGGGCAATGCATAATAACCCCCCTTCCGACCCTTCCTTGTGTAGAACTATTTTTTTTTTTTTTTTTCTCGGAGGTTTTTTGGGTCAAGTGTGGGAACCCAAATAGACCCCTTTTATTTTTTTCCATTACCTCCTTGTGCCCCCCCAAAAAGTATTTTTAAAGAAACTTTTCCCTCCGATGGTGGATATTCTTGCCTTTCTCACGTTCCTTCAATATGTCAACCCTTTTTTTCCACTTTTTGTTCCAGGTATCATTGCTTTCTTTGAACAGAGTTAAGGCCTCATGCTCCAAAACATTGATGCCTAAAAATAACATGTCACTTGAGTTCGTTTTTAATACAATTAGTGCACCTATTTTATTAGATGGAGAGCGGGTTATTGTTTCTTTCATTCACCCCCCCCCCCCCCCCCCCCCCCCCCCTTTGCGTAGAAACCCCTTTCTTTTATTCAACCCCCCCATTCCCCAGGTGATAAACTTGAGTCTTCAAGTGTGTCCACAAGGTTGCCTAGGAATATTGACTTGAGCTTTTCTTCTCCACCCCCTCTACTTGCTTTTTTTCTTCAAGTTCACTTCTCTTGAGTTTTGATCACCTGCAATTAGACACCCGCTTTAGTTTCCGAACCCCTCTGCCTTCTTCAGCTCCACCATCGTTTTCTTTTGCCTTCTTGAAAACTCCGCCATTCGGGCTTTTTTTTTCATTCCAAGTCATACCATTCTCTTTGGATGATAGTCCAATTTTTGGGCCCTTCTTTGGGATCATCCCCAACTCTTTGGACCGAAACATGTTTTCACTCCAACGGCGTTCCTGTCTTACCCCCTTGGCTATATTATATTGATTCCACCACGTATCCCCCCCAGGCCTTATGTCGAGCCCCTCTCCTCGCCCAAATGACCCCTCCCCCCGACTTTTCACCCCCACCCACCCCCCCCTAACTTCCCAGCCAGCAATTAGTTTTTTTGCTGACTCCATTGGGTCTTCGCATTTTTTCTGATCCGGTTTTTTTCGCCACCAGGTCGTTTGATCCTGCCCTTTCATCCCCTTTTCTCAAAGTCTTTCAGTTTGAGCACAGAAAAGTTGACTCTACGATTCCTTCCTTAATCTACCCATTACCCCCCACGATAGCCTTGCAACCTCTTCACAACTTCATCTTCTTTCCCCTGCGACCTCCCTCTCCATTTTTGATTCTTCTCTTCCCCCCTTCTGAAGACCCCCCACTGCCTCCCCTAGAATTTTGGCAGATGTAACATCCCCATCTTCATAAATGTGTGGCAACGCGTCTCAAGGCTAGAAACGGCGACATCCACCCCTCAGATTTTGGGGAACCCACTCGGGTTTGAGAGCTGGAATGCGTTCATGGATTTTCCCCCACTCTCTCTTTTCCTCCGTTTTTTTAGAGATTGTCCCCCCGTTTTACTCATAGTCCCCTGGCCATTATCTGGTGCGCCTTTGGTTTCTGGGCGTGTTTTTTTTTAGATGGCACCCAATCCCATGGACTTTCCCTTTTGTTGAACTCTGCTAACAATTTTTTTCATTTTCTGGCCAGTTGTTTTCCAGCCCTGTTCCAAGATAAGCGAGCTGCACTGTACCAAATTTTCCTTTCTGACCGCTTTTTTTTTTTATGAATCATCTGATTTTGCTTGGTTTTTTTGCGCTGTTGTTTTGTTTTATTATGTAGACGTATTTCCTTTTTATGCTATTTTTGTAATTTTCTCCTTTCACTCTTTGTTCCTCCTTTGCTTCCCCCTTTCCCTTCAGTATCCTTACTTTGTGATACCCCCCCCCCTGTACTCCTTTACTCAAGTACAAGTACCTTAAAACGACTGTTTTATGTTCCGTTACCTTATTCCCTTTGTGTCATGCGTTCATCCTGCCCTCTGCTCTTTAGGTTCCGTGTTTTTTGTTAGTTATTGCGACCTTAATATCTTCCTAGACCCAATTCCGACCCCGCGCCTCCGGGATCGAATGTTTCTTGCCCCCCAACCTTTTTTGGTGATGATCCCATCCCCGGACCCCTAATCCCAACACAGCCCCTCATATGATTCGTAAATCCCGAATGACATGTGTACCATGCCAACTTTTTCGGTTTTTTTTTCTTAGTTGTTGCGAAGTCCGTTTTTGTTAGAATGGCGCGTGTTATACCTCTTCTTTTAGAATTTTCTGTCTCCACCCGTTCGCAAGTTAGTTTATCACGTATTTCATCTTTCTCTTTGCAACATTACACCCATCTGTGCCTTTCTCCACCATTTTTGTGTTTTTTTACGAGGTTTTTAACTTACATCTTGACTTAGAACACCTACAAGAAAACATACCCCACCTTTTTTCATACAACAGTATGGTTTTTCACTCCACTTTGACCAGTTTTGTTTTTTCAATCCCTTGGCTCCTTCCGGCCTTGACTGCATCCACTCTTCTCTTCTTGAAACCCTTGCAAGGCTTTTTCATCTTGCTTTTGCGCCCTTATATTCCCTCTCATCCCCTCTAGGACATTTTATGTTCTTTCCCCCCCAATACTTGTTTTTGGTGACACCAGCCTATTTAACTCTCCCAATCCCGTGATGCACCCATTGCACACACCCCCCCCTTCTAACGTGAAGCAGGCAAATGTTATACCCTTTATCTTTCTTTTTTTTCTTCCTGAGTGCCTTCTGACATGCCTTCTTCAGATGGTCCTTTTGCCCCCTTTTCCAAAAGTTTTTCCTTTTTCTCATTCTTATGCCCTCTTCAATTACACGCCTATAGTCCTTCTTGGTGCTGAGTTTGCGACATTCCGGATAGCTTTTCTGCTTTCAGACACCACATGATTGATGACCTATTTTTCCCTTGAGCTGCAGGCGAACTCTCTCAAAGCCCTTTTCCTTTTGCACAGCCCCGTGAATTTCGCACCTATTCATGCCCGTGGCTTTTATCGGAGCGGTTTCCCCCGAGTTCCTTTCTTCTTCCAATGCCCGCCGATGCCTCTGTTTTTTTCCTCTCTTTCCCTCTGACAGCCCTCCCCCCTGTAACTATTCACCGTCCTCCGGCAACCACCTCGCCATTGTTTTCTTGCCCCTTTTTTTTTCCCCCACGGATGTCACACTTAGATTACTTCTGCTTCCTCACCAGTGGCATGGAAGCGTTTTTACACTGCCTCCGAATGGAGGAGGGGCTTTGGACCCAACTCCTTTCCTATTTTTGAGATCTTTGCTTCCACTCATTTTTTTTTTTTTTTTTTTTTTTTTTTTTTCACTTCAACCGCCTGCTTGTTTTCGCTTCTATTGAGTGACCCTAACAACAACATAGTGGTTGCTTTTGTAAATTTTGTCGCGGTCCTCCCAAACCAATCCCTCATTATCCCCCCATCTTTTTCCTGTTTAATTTTCCTCCTCTATTCGGAACCCTGAGAATTGACTTCCTTTTAAATTTCGCGTACTGGGACTAAACCTTTCCTTTTTCCCTCCCTCCTTTGTTTTTGATACTTTGTTAGGCCCCCGATAACATAATAAGAATTGCTTGACCTTCATATATTGTTCAAATTCGCCTCCCAGTGACGGACCCTTTTTCCACGTGTTTGACCCTTATGGATTTTGATACAGGGCATAACGAAACAGTACCACCCCTCCCCACCGGTTGAGATTGTTTGGTTTAGCACTCGCCAGTCGTCGACCAACCCCGTCTGTTAGTGGCCCCGAGTTCTCCCAGAGTCACCTCGAGTTTCGTTTGAATCCCACACTCTCCAGTACCTTGTTTCCTTAGTTTTTTTATAAACAATCCCCTCCTGGGATCGCCTATTTCTTGACCCCATTTTGTACATCACCTTTTTTGAACCCCCCCCGAAACAAACAACCACCACAAAGCCAGACCTTTGGGCCCTTTTTTTCTTTATGTCTTGACAGGCTTAGAGTTACCTCTTTCCTTCAGGGAATTTGTTCCCCCGTCATGCGTTGCACCCCACCTCTTTTGAATCGGCGTGTCCTGAGTCCTTACGTAATACTATATTAAGGCACCCTTCCCCCCTACAGTCGAAATAGGTTTCTCAACCTTCCTTCCGAGGAACCTTTTTCTTTTTTCTGCGATTCTTTCCAGATCAGTAGGGTCCTTTCCATTTCCTCCTTTTTACTCACCCCCCCCTGTAATGGGAACAGCTCAGGATATTGCAAAGCTCGCGTTCTCTGATTTTTTTGAAGTTATGGCCCTCAGCCTCACTTTTATTTTGACTTGGCCCGGTGCCTTGTAGTTTCTTTCCTTTTTTTCTCAGCATGCAAGCCACCCCCCCCCCCCACTACCTTAACCCTTGTATAAGTGAATGAACTTTTTTTTTTATCTGGGTTGTTTTGTTCAGTGGTTGGGCCCCAACATCCCCCCCAGTGGGGTCCTTATATGCTGTTGCCCCACACTCTTTTTTTCCGAACCTTCGACGTTCTTTATGTGCTGGACGTTTTACATTCCCGATCCCCTCTTCCCAACCTCTTCAAGGCTTAAAGTTCCCTTTCCTGAATGGCTTTTTTTGAAGTGTAAGGCGGACTGATCACCCCCCCCTTGATGCTTCCCCTCAAAGGGCCACAACTTGATCATGTGTGATGACACCCCTCAAGTCTTGACTTCTTTGTGCGATATTGTTCTCCCCCGGTCTGGTATGTTCTCTTATCCCCCTCTTATTCAAGCCCTCTGTTCGAACAAAACTCCAAGTTGCCACATTGGTTGATAAATGTGGCCAGGAACTCAAGATGGACCCCTTCTTAGAATATTGCTTCTGGCTCTCGTCCCCCTAACCCCCTTCTTCCTGGGAGAACCTGTTAGCGTTGGAGTTTTCCCCATTTCTGAAAAAGGAGCTTGAGATTCCCCCCACTCCTACCACCCCCCCCCTTCTTTCCCAGTCCCCCTCGCCTATTGGAATCTCTATCTTCGGTGAGATTGGACTTTCACTTCCTTTTTTCCGACCTTCTGGGCCTGGTTGGGGCTTCGGGTCTTTCCCCCTACCCTTTGACCCCATTCCACACGGGTGTCCATCACCTCCCCCCGGGTCCTCCCTAAGATTCGAAGCTTTACCCTTGGTAGTATGATATGATGCCATTGCGCCTCCCCCCCCCGCCACTGCTTTTTTTTCTTTGTGAGTCTATACTCCCCTCCAGTTCCCCCCCTGATTGTCTCAAACTACCCCAAGAAATTCTTTTTTTTTTAGTTCCTTGCTTGTACTTTTTTGGCATCTCAGGATCAGGCGGGCTTCCAGTTTGATTTCCTCACCTTTTTTCAGTTCATCACCCAGTTCACACACGCCTTTTCCCTTTAGGAGACCTTCCTTTTCAGATTTTCTGGATATTACTGTCTGGGCTAATCACCCCCCCCTCCTCCCCTCGAACCCATCTCACCAATCTTTAGTAACCAGTTAGGTTTCCCGAACCCCCCCTTTACAAGGTTGCATGCTAGCCCCCTTCTGTCTTGACGAGTCCCCCCCCACTTCCCCCTCATGATTTTTCTTTTAAGATGTAACATCCATCCTTTGACTGGGGTCCCAAGGTCCCAGATCTAGAAAAGATGATGTCGACATCCCCAGAGCCTTCCCACTCCCTCTTCGGGCAAGGCGAGTTTTTTTTAAGTCTACATTTCTTTTTTTCCATCTTCTGTCCCCTCCTCGTGTTTTTCGAGAGTTTTCCACAATGGACAGTCCGCTTCCCCCCATCAGGTCGTGTTCTTCCTATTTTTATCTTTGTTGAGCTTTTTTTTCTCTTTTTTCCTTCGCGCGGTGCACAACATCCATTGCTCCATTTTTTAACCTCTCCTAACAATTCATCCTTCCCCATTTTTCAAGAAGGGTGGAAGTGGCAGCTTTGCAATGGTACACGTGCCTTTTGCACTTGGCTTCTTGGATGGTGATTGCTCTTTTTGCCGAGGGGTGCCGAGCACTATTATTTTATGAATGCTGTCTTCCCCCCCCGGTCGTCTTCCCACTTGCGTTTCATTTTTTTCTCCAACCCCCTTTTGGCTTCCCAACTGCAAGGGTGCCTCAACCACCCCTCCCTCTTTTTCAAGTAAAAGCCAATTCCTTCCCGACTTCTTGGAGTTTTTAGTTAGTTATCCGTGCTTTGCTGAAAAATCTTATAGTCTTCTCCATAGTGGCCTGTGGTGGGTCTCCTTGTCACATAAAGCATAATAGCCCCCTTTCCCTTCTTCTGAGTGCGCATTTTTTTTTTTTTTTTTTTTTTTTTTTTTTTTTTTTATTTTTTTTTTTTTTTCTTTTTTTTTTTTTTTTTTTTTTTCTTTCTTTTTTTTTTTTTTTTTTTTTTTTTTTTTTTTTTTTTTTTGGATTTTCTCTCCACCTGTTTCTGTGCGTCTCTTTATAACTACACTGGCCAAACGCCCCCTCCTCCACATCATATTTTTTCAGTGACTTTTTCCATTTCTGTTCCGTATCAGGGGGACGTCCTTTCACCGTCTGGCGATGTGTTTCCCTTCGTGGTGTTTTTGGCCTCTCCTCCTCCCCCTTTTATTTTTGTTCGAATGCAGTTTCGATTCCGTGCCTTCTCCACATTCACGGACATTTTCGTCTCTCAGTGCCTAGTCCAACCTGTTACACCATTCTTCCCTATTTTTTAACAATGTGCCTTGGCTTCTTCTTATCCGTCACTTACCTTCGTCCAACCCGAACCCCCACTACATCCCCTATAGTCCTGCATCAAAACCTTCTTTTATTTCTCATGTTGGACCAGTTTTGGCCTGTTTCTATTCGGTCCAATCTTCTCTTTTCACCAGGCCTTTCCCCCTTGACCCCTTTTTCCTTCTGCCTCATGAGCCATCTTCTCGTTCCCTCCCCACCGACGGACCAGTTGTTCGTTTGTGTTGCGCCCAGAAAGGTCTTAAAATACCCCCCTCCATGTTTTTTTTTCCCTGCCACCAACACCTCCCTATTGTAACCTCATCTCCCCCTGTACGTTATCTATGGCTCTGCTGCTGTCCCGGCTCTCGTAATACTATTTCTTTAACTTCCCCTTCCCCCCCGGCTCATGATGGACAAGATAATCACTTTTTTCCTCTCTGCCACTGTGTCCGAGTCTGCACTCCATTGGATAGTTTTGATGATGACCAGCCCCCTTTCTCTTTTAAATATCAACTACTGATCTTGTCCCCCAGAACCTTAGGTACTCTGTGCACAACTTTTCCAATTGCCAGATGTCATGACTTGTTCTCATCGGCTGTTCCCGTAAGAGATTCAAGTCTCTTTTCTTTCCCTTTCTGCCCGCCGATGCTGTTGCGCAATTGCTTTCATTAACAGCTACAGAAAGGTGTCCCCACTCTTTACAGTTGTCAAAGGACTCCACTACGCCAGAGTTCGGAGTTTTCACACTTTTTTCCACCGGCTTTTTTTTTGTCCTTTTCAGATTACTGATGAAGCAGGAATTATTTAACGACCCTGACCCCCACCCACACGCTGTCCTTCCTGTGCTGGGAAAGTTCAACTCCGATTTTTGATCTCTGGGATATACACTCTTTCAATCTTTTACTTTCTGGGCGCTTTTATCCCCTGTCCCCCAACCAAATCGCCCACCCGGTTTTTTTCGTTGGCCAGGTGTATCGTTCCTTCATTAACCCCCCCCCCAAGTATCCACGATGTTACACTTCGATCTTGCTGAAAAATGTCTCTTTTTTTCCCTCATAAACTGGTAGTAGGCTCTTTCATAAAGTATTTATCTCTCTTTCCCTTTTTGGTTGTTGATGTCGCCTACTTTTTTAGGCCCGCTCCGACTTCCTTGACCATTTTGCCCCTCATTTCAGATTCGTCGCCTTTCCTTCTTCCCGTTCACTTTTGGATAAACTTCGGTATTCCTTGAAGGAGGTCACCTTCCAAATCTCACTTTTTGTTTGTTAGCAATTAGTAGCCCAGTCGTTTCCAATCCCAACATCAGCTGGTTATGGGACAATGAGGTGCTTAGAGTCAATCCAAGTTTTTTCCTTTTCCCCACCCTCCCCTTCACCTCGTTTTCATTCGGGGTCCTCCCCCCCCTTCCATTCCGGCTTCGCATCTCTGGGACAAGGGTGGTTTGTCACAAAGGTTGGCACCCCTGGTCTCCCCCCCCGCGGCGGTGGGCCTCTTCCCCGTCCTTTCCGGTGCTCCCTTTAACTGTACTAGTTGCAGCTATTCAAACGATGTTGGCTCCCGAGTGGAGTCCCGACGATACGACTTCCCTCATCCTTCACAAGTCATGAAATATCCCCCCCCTGGTATTGCACCCAGGGTAGGTTCTTGAACGGATCTTGCCCTTCGGGGTTGATTTCTCAATCATTTTTTGCTTTCATCCTTAAAATCTCCTTCCTTCCCGATCTTTATCACACGGCCCTGTTCTTTTTTTTCGGGTCGTTGGATTCCTTCCCCTAGAATGAGCTTTTTTCCTTTTTTTTGCCCTCTTTTCCCCTCCCCCCTTAGCGTGTCAGCAAGGAAGCACTTTAATACCCCTACCGGTTCTAACAGGTGACCTGAATTTGTGGTGTTTCAAGTGGTTTACCCCCCCCCTCCCCATGGATGGGTATTTTAAGCCTTCCCAAAAACAACGTATTTTTACCCCACATCCCTGCCGCCGTTAGATGTCTCTTCCCGAGAGATGGCTCCCTTTCAAAATTCCGTTGTCAATGGTTCCACTTTCTTACTATGACTCATTTGCCCAGAGAAGGCAGAATTGCCCCCCCGGACCCGCCACTGGTAACACCAAACAGTGAGCTCTTTCCTCCACACCATAATGTTATTAGTGATGAGATTAATTTTGCGACTTTATTTTCTTCAAGTCCGTCCCCGCCTGTTCCCCCTTCGAGCCCCCCCCACTCCACGGACCGTTTTCCTTGTTTTACTCCGATGGTTTGAACAGTTTGACCCATCTCTCGATAGACTAACCTCTCATGGGGAACCAGGCACCCCATTTGGTAAGTGTCCCCTGCATTCCCCCCCAATTTCTTTGAGTTCCCCCCTTCCCATCTTCATCCCCACCTCGCTCTTTGGTTCCCCCCATGATACGTCCCAACCCCCCCCCCCCTCTTATTGAGATGGGACTAAGAATTCCCTTTTATGTATTTGGAATGTGAATGGTGTTTTCTTTGGCCTCCCCCTCCCTCTTTTTTCCCCCCACAGACACATGTCTCCCAAAGGGTGAGTTTTCGCTCTGTTTCGCAATTTGGGCTTTCATTCTCTTTTCCTCACTCGAGCGCCACACCTTCTTTCTTCAGCACTCCCTCCCCTCCCAGGTCACCCAAGATTTTTAACTAAACCCTTTTTAAACTCCACTTTTCCTTCTTTTTTGTGACTTTACCCTCTTTTGTGCCCCCAAAAGATGCCTTGAGAATCTCCTGTCTGTAAAGGGTTTGTTTTAAGCACCCCCTTTTTTTTCAGTTGATCCTTCATGAAAAATTCTTTTTCCCCCGGAGGAAAGTTTCACTTCTCTCTCTTCATAATCATCAATTCAATGTTAGTATGGCCCCTTAAACAAGAGAAGGCAGTTCCCCCTCGCAAACTCCCCCCAATAATAGTCTTTAGTCCGCCTCCCTTTCCCTTACAAGTGCATGAGAGCTTCCTATCTTTCTCTTGCCCCTCCCAAAAAAGGGTACACACATGATGATTCTCTTCAAATCATCATGGAATCACGGATGTGCACCCCCCTTTTCCTCCTTTTTTCTAACTGGAGAGTCCCCCCAAACCCTGCCCCTTTAGGGTCAATTTTTTTGCCCTGAGGGGGTGGAAGCTTTCATGGTCATGGTGATTGTTGGAAATATTTATTTTTCCTCTCCCTCCTTTTTGAGACAAACAGCCCCACCATGTCACTGACCTTTTCCTTTCCCTAATATTTATCCAGTCGATGTTTTTTCTTTTCTTTTTTCTAATTGCGCTGTTGCACAACCTTGCTTCCCGGTATGGAGGTTGCCGATCTTCTTCCCGACGATGGCAGTTGTTTCCTTGTCTTCAAGTCACCGGTGCAAGATAGGACTTTTTTCCGTTCCCCCCCACCCACACAAAAAAACCAAAAAACCCCCCCCCCCCCCCCACCCCCCCCCCAACTGTTTCTTTGTCGCGACCCTCCCGACTGATTATTTGCTAGATGTTTTCCGCTGTCGCCGCCCTATTTAATTGCCATCCGTCTGAATCCTCTTGAATTTCCTTTTTGAGTCACTTTTTTCCTCTTAAGTCGTGTCCCCTGAACTTCCTTCAGTTCCCCCTCCGTATCCCCCCCAACTTGAGCCTTGATTTTTTTTCTCTAGCCCCTTACCTTTGTCCTTCCACCCCGCCCTTTTCTTCTTTTCTTAGTGATCTTTTTTCCTTTGATTTCTATGTATAGTGTCTCGCATGATGTCTTGTGGGTGGTCTCCATGATGACATCTCTCCCATTACTAGCCCCAGTGTACGCCATTAGAGCATATTGGTTCTGGCGACACCTGTTTCTGTTCTTCCAACACACTTTTTTCTGGGTTGGATGATGACAAATGGCCCCCATACCCTACCTCACTGATCCTTATCAGTGACGTCCCATCTCATAATGTTTCAAAGTAGCCACCCGGACCTGTCGCCAGTTGGGAAGTTTTTTTTGGTTTTTTTTGTTGTTATTTTTGTTTTTTGACTTCAAGCTCCGTTTTCTACTTCCGGGTTATCCCTCAGCTGATAACGGGCCCCCCTTCCCACGCAGGACCTTTTGTTGTAGTTTTTCTCGGCTACTTCAACCGGCAACATGGATTCCCACATTAACACATGAAGTGGATTTCTGTCCATTTTCAGTGGTATGGACCTCTACTCTCACAATGTTAATTTGAACACCACTCACTCCCCTCTTTTCCTCAAATCCCTTCCTCATCCTTTGGTCATGATCTCCATGTTGTGACTT
>Ga0179593_1404832_pt1 | contig 42693 bp, 61 predicted proteins | sample CZODoug2_1_08_16_FD_185931 | JGI IMG/M metagenome (GOLD analysis project Ga0179593, IMG submission 185931) | Vadose zone soil fungal communities from Angelo Coast Range Reserve, California, USA - CZODoug2_1_08_16fungal (PacBio error correction) | ecosystem: Environmental > Terrestrial > Soil >... | reverse complement strand
TTACGTCTTCTCAAGATTTTCTCCTCTCTTTTCCCTCCTTTTCCTTTTTTTAGGCCACCCATGTTTAATTTTTCTGCTCGTCCCGGCTCAAGTAGTAAAGGATCATTTTTTTTTTTGTCGGGACCCGAGAATACAAAACACAGCCCCTTCTCACTCTTTTTTTTTTCCTGTGAGCGTCTTCTCTACAATAAAAGGTTCTTCCTGAACCCTACTTAGGCAACTGTAAGAAAAAATAGATGCTTGCCCCTTTTTTGCAGCAACTCTCTCCCCTCCTCTTGCACCCCCAACGACGGAAGGTTTTTCGCATCTTTCCCCTCTTATTGCCTGGTAGGCAAGAGTGGACACTATTTTTTCTCTTTTTCCCTGTAAGGGTTTGGGGCGGTTCAACTCCCCTACTAGCGTGTACCCCTATTCAGCCCCAAGCCAAAGGCTGTTTTTTACGACTTCTGACTATTTCTTCTTTTTTCTACACCGTTATTTTTTTTCTCAGCTCCTCGTCCCCTTTTTTTCCTTCCTGAAGGACCCTCCTTTGCCCTTTTTTTCCGTCACCAGTTCTTGATAGTCTTGAGTTTAGCCTTCCCCTGTCCCTGAATTACTCCCCACTGCAATAGTTTTTCCCTCTCCCGATGGAAAATATTTCTCAAAGTAACTTGGTTATGAGGTACAAGGACCCCCCTCCCTTCGCGTTTTCGCCCGGTCTTCCCCCCCTCCTTTTGATTCCCTGTCTTCACAACACCCTTTCCTGCTTGGTTTTTTTTTTTTCGAACCCTCCCGGCCTTCCCTGGAACATTTTTTTTTCTTAGCCTGCTAAAATGGTATTATCGCAGTCGGAGCCCAGACGCCTTTTCCACCAATCGCGCCTTACGATTTCCCGCACCAAGTCCCACTTTTTCCCCGCCCATAAAGAGATTTTCTTTCCCTTTTAGAAGTCACCAATTTTGTCCACAGAGACCCCTTTTATTGCTTGCCTCCCTGCTAGAGGTGCGTTTTTTCAAAAACTGTTCTCGGCATTTTCGCTTGACCTCCACGTGGGGGCAGCACTTTTTGCCGGAATCTTTTTTTTTTGGTCAGCCTTCCGCATTTCTTCATCCTTTCTTGTACATTCTGTTGCTTCTAGCCGCCAATCAGTAACGGCTACCACATCTCTTGCTAGCCAATGTTTTCCAGAATCCGCTTGTCCTTTCCTTTCTTGGGATGTTCTTGCGTTCTGCCATCTATTTTGTCCATGAACCATTCATGACGGACCTCTCCCCCCCGATCCCCCTGGACTGCGGATTTGTTCGGAACGTTTTTTGAGATTTTTTCTTCTTGCCAGAGGGAGTAGAGATGCTGATTATGGCCCCTTTTTTTTTTTCCCCCCACTTCCTCAAAAAGTAGTTCTTAAGACCCCCCGAGTGCGCCCTTGATCTTATTGTTGGATAACAAGTGATCTTTTTGTTTCTGGTTTTATTACCCACTTTCCTCTTTCCCCTTCTGTTCGAGATAGTAAAAAGGTTGTACTGCACACAAATTCCTATGGTGTTTTTTCTGTCCTGGCTTTTTCCCCCTCTAGGTTCCCCCCAGACCCGTATGGGATGCCCTCCCTGATTTTTTTGGTTTTTCTTAGTTTGGGCTAAAGTGTGAGTGGTTTCTCCCCCTTTTTGCTCAAGCCGGTCTTTTGCTGGCCGGTCCTTTTTTTTTTCTTTTTTTCCCCCCTTTTTGGAAGGTCGCCCCCCCCTCTTCTTGCTGTCGTTTTTAGGTTTTCAGTTCCCCCTCCCTGTACTCCCCACCCCCTTCGGTCTACTCTTTGCAAGGGGTCTACTCATCCAAACACTCTCCTCCCCTGTCCCCGGGTCTTTTCTAGAGGGTTTCACTTTTTTCCTCGTCCCCGCGATCTCTTTCCCTTCTCCTTCGATTTGCTTCGCCTCTTTTCTGCCGCTTCGTTTTTGCTTTTCGGCCGTTCTTCCCTTATTCTTTATCTTTCTCCTAATCCGTGTTTTGTTGGTTCCTCTCTAGAGTTGCTTTCCGCGTAGAAATGACTTCTTCCGGGTCGCCTTCTACCCCCTCTCCAACAGCCTTTCTTTATCTCTGAATTTCTGCTCGTGCTCAAAAGCTTAACGATGTCCCCAGGTCCCCGAATGTTGACCCTTTTGCGTTGCTTTACCGCCTTCTGCGTCATCTGTATCCCGCGTCTGTTTAGTTCCCCACCCCTGCGCTTTCTGGACCCCTTAGCTCCAAGCCTCCCCTTCTTTTCGCTGAAGACATTCGTCTTTGTCATTAATGTGCATCCTCCTTCCTCAAAACCTCTCTTCCTTACCCCCCGCTACCTCAAAGTCATGTTTTTCCAATTTCCCCCCCCCCCTTTGTCTCTTAACTTCTTCTTCGGCTCTTACTCGTCCCCTTCCTCGCTTCGCCAAGGTGACTGAACTTTCACCCCCCAAACAGCTTGGACAACCTCCGGTTTTTTCCTTCACTCTGTCTGCCCCTCGTCGTTGAACCTGCCTGCGCTTTCCTTTTTCCTTCCCCCCCCTTTTGGATTGCGACCGTCCAAGACGACCCTGCACCTCTCGCCGTTTGCTCCCCTCCACTTTTCAGTTGTCTTTTTTGTCATTACATTTTTTTTTCCCTTGCCAGTATCCTCCTTTCTATATACCTCTCCCACCATGGCACTATTTAAGTTTTTCATCCTCTCCCTCCCCCGTTGAAAGTGAGGCGTGGGTTTCGACGATTCCCTTTTTTTGGACCTTCTTTGCTCCAATAGGTCCCCGCCTTTTCTCGATTGCGCCGACTTTTTTGTCCCTTTCCATTTTCCACGCGCCGTGGATCGCGTCCCCCTTTACCCTTCCATTTTTGTGACTATTCCGGGCAGTGTCTGTCCTCCCTTTCACTGGTGCGCTGGCCACGCCCCAAAGTCACCTCTTTCCCGCCCCCGGCATCCCCTTTTTTTTTGTTCTTTTCTGCCCCCCTCAGTGGAACCCCCATTAGCTTCTTGGTGTGATACCGTTTTAGAAACCAATTTCACCTGTGCGTCTGGAATTTTTTTTTTCCCCCTCCCCAGAGCCGTCCGCTTCCTTCTTTTCTTGTTGCTTGACCCAGTTCCTACGCCGATTTATTGAGTTGGCCTCATGAGTGATTACTCCAGAACTTTTCTCCAAAACCCCCTCTTTTGAAAGGACAGAAAAATGCAGTCTTTACTTCCCCCCCCCCCAATTTTTTTCTGGTGAACGACACAGCTCCCGTCTAACTTTTCTTTTAGGCCGGTCTGGAAAGAGCATTTTTCCTTTTTTCTCCCCTCCCCGCAAAACTCCTAGGGCCCGACGTTTTGTCTCCGCGCTGGAATGTGACCCCCCTTTTGGTCAGGGATCCCCAGTGAAACCGCAGAACCCCTTCTCCGGAGTTTTGAAATTTGAGGGCCGAGATTGAAAGCCAGGAGACCTTCGTCCTACAGAGACTCACGTACACCGCCGTTGTTTTTTTTTTTTCTTGTCTTCTATTTAGGAGCGTCTTCCTCAAACTCGGACCCTTCCTTTGGTATGAAGGCACCCAGAGTACTTCTTCGCTCTTTTTCCGGGTGTCTGTTAGAAGTTGACAGGCTCATCCTCCAACTTCACTCCCGCGCGCCACCCTTGGCCATCCCCTTAGGTTTTCCTGGAAGTTTTCCCTTCCCATGATTTTTCCCCCCCCCCCTTCGATTTTTTTGTGAACGCTTTTCTGATTTTCCTGGCGTGAACGTGCTTTCCCCCCCCTGGTCACCCCCCCCCCGAGGTTCATTTTTAGCGATATTCCTCATTGTACACTTTACCTTCTCCCTTGACCCCGCATTGGAAGATATTAGTTTCCCCCCTTTGTCACCCCAACATTTTTTCTTTCTTCCCCGTGACAGCGCTGCCCCAGTCCTCCTTCCACTCGCTTCCCCCCGCGATGTTTGTTACACCCCCAATCCACCTGCCCCTTCCCACTGCAGCGTTTCTGTGCTTTTTGTGTGGCATCCTTTGCTTTTTTGCTGGGTTGTCGAAAGGACCGACTCGAGGGATGGGTCGGGGTCCCAAACAAAAGCTCTTCTCCCCACCATCCTGCATTTTTATTTCTTGGAATTACTAACAACCGTTTGGTCCTTTTTCCTTTAGACCATCCCCGTTTAGTTAGTTTAAATTACCCCTCCCCGCGGACTTTTATTTTCATTTCACACGGCGTGGATCTTTAGGTACTCTCCTCCACTTGTCGAAGGTCTCTTTTTCCCCCACCACTCTTTTATTCCTCACATTTTATGACCCAGTTCGCTTGTGCCCTTTGTCTTTCGTTTATAGGTTTTTACCTTGTGGAAAAGGAATGATCAGCCAGGGGTTTCGTTTCTTCGACCCACCTTGTTCTGACCCGCGTTTCCCCTCAGACTCCGATTTTCCCCTTCTTTTTCTTTACCGTTCTTGTTCCCTCGTATTAATTTCCCAACTCCAGTCCTTTCCCTGCCGACCCCTCGGGACCCCTTTGCGTTTTGTTGCCTGATTCTTTCTTCTTGTGCCCGAGTCTGCGCTTTTTAGTGGCGTCGGTCTTTGAACCCAAGTCTTCACCAGCCTCCTCCTCTTTTTTCTTTTCCAGACAGTCCCTTTCCTTGAACCTTCTTTTGCCCTGGCGTGTTTTTCCTTTTTTCCTTGGGCGGGGCTTCCGATTTCCCGTTTGCTCCGTAAATTCTCTCTTTTCTTCCCGTGTGGCCCTTGAGAAAACACTGATGCTTTCCTCGTTTTTTTATTTTTTTTGTTTTTTTTTTTTTTCAATCCTTCTCCAATTCTTTTTCTGCAGGAATTGCAACCCTGGCACAAATATGCTTCGCCGATTTTCGTGCGGATCGTTTAGGTGTTTTTCCTCCCCCCTTGCCGTCTTCCCTCACAGTCTTTCTTCGCCCCTTTTCTCCTTTCCTGACAAACCCAATCCCTGACTGGCGTCCTTTTTTTTTTTGTCGATTGGTTTCCAATTTTTTTTTTCTTCTTTCCCTTGCTTTTCCTCTTGCGTGTTCCGCCCGCATTTCTTTGTTGCTGAGGCACTGTTGTCGGCGATTCGCGTTTCGCCGCATCGTCCTTTCTCTCTCTCTCCCCCTTCCCGTTTTTTTTTTTTTCGGAGGTTATATTTTGTGTTTCGTCGTCTCCCCCCCTGATCCGCGCTCACGTGCAACCACTCCTGGGCATTCGAATCATCCCTGCCGCTGCCTTTCCCCCCCCTCTTGACCCCCCCCGAATCGCGTTTTTCCTACCTTGGGAAGAGACCCCAGTTTACCTGTGAAGTCTGCTGCCTTTTTCGTGAAACAGGCGCAACCCGCGGGACCGCCGTTAGGATCTTGCCTTGACATATTCGTCCTGGTGTCCCCCCCAATTCCCCCCCCCCCCTCCTGCGGAAAGCGCCTGTCTCTTCAAACGCGCGCGTACATTCCCCTGTGGCAACCCCCTCCTGAGACAATCCCTAGTTTCAGAGTCCGATATACCTAGTCAACTGTCTCCGGTCGCTTTGTTCAGACCCCGCCTTCACCCACGCGGGGCCCCTTGTTTCAGTTTTCCCTTTTTTCTTTTCGTCCAGTTTTTCCAGACCGTTTTGCTTACTCGCTCATCATCCTCCTGCTCCCCCCTCCGCCCCTCCCTCCCCTCCGTCCGTACCCTTTTGCTTGCGATTTTTTTCCTTCCCTCCCCTTCTTAGCCTTTCCTCTATGTCCCCCCTCAAATTGAACCTCCGCCTGCGAAACGCTGATCGGTGGTTCTGGATTTTCTCTCTGATACCTCCTTGCTATGTTTCCCTTTTCAACTTCGCATCCTGCCTGCATTTTGTTTTTTCCCCTCTTTTTCTGAGCGACGGGTCTTTTATTGGATATGGAGCGCCCCCCCGGAACCTTTCGCCCCCCCTTCCCCGACGTGATGCTGGTTTCCCCTCCTTTGAGAGTCCCTTTTAGCGGCCACACCCTCCACCCCCCTTTTTTTTTTTTTTTTTTTTTTTTTCTGCCCCCTTTTCTTGTTGGCAGACCAATCCGTATTGCTCTCGTTATCCTCCCTTTTCGTATCGTTTTCCCCAATCCCTTCGGTTTTCACCTTTTTTTTTTCCCTTCAGCCCCCCCTCTTCCCTGTGTAGTTTTGTGGCTGGCACCCGAAAACCTGTTGCGGATGCGTTTTTTTGGCGCGGCGGTCCCCCCCCTGACCTACCCGGTGTCGAAAACACTTCTTTTCCCGTTCAGTTCTTTATTTATCCTCTGGTGATCCTTTTTTTTTTTTGAACCTGCCACCCACTGGACCACGTTGCGTTCCTTTGGAGTGGTATATGCAGGTGTGGCACTTTTCTTTTCCTCAACCCCCCTTTGCCCAATCTTTCTCCCTCCCTCTTTATTCGTGTGCTTCTTCTTTTTATACACCTTTTTCCCGCGAATTTAAGAGTAGGACATCCCCCCCTGAAAGATAGAAGTCCCCGATTGCCCTTTAATCCTCCCCCTTTTTTTCCCCTTGTGTCTCTCTTTCCCGAGCCTTTTCTTCGAGCTGATCTTGCAATTTTGAGCCGCCCTACGTTTCGGTTCTTTCGTTTTCCGGTAGTAAAGAGTTTTGTCCTTTCCCCTTTCCTCAACGGGCCCGTCTCCAGCGCGTTTTGGCTCCACGCCTGATCGGAACCCCACTTCTTTCCTGATTTTTTCCAACCTCCTCTCCACGCTCGTTTCTCCCCCTTGAGAATCGTGATGACCAAGGGAGTAAACAAAGGGCACTGTCCCTGTTGAACCTTTCCCCCCTTGTCGACTGGGCCTGACGTGCCCCTCCCTAGATTTTTTCCTCCCCCAGTCCCCTTTGCTGAGTCCCCCGCTCCCCCAGGCAGGAACTCTAGTCTCCCGGCTGTTTCTTAGGCCCCCGTACACCCCCCCCAAGAAGGTTTGAACACCCTCCAGTGCCCCTCCTCGTTCTATTGGGGCTCTTAGACCGTCCCAAGTTTTAGAACGAGTGAACTCCTCCCTTTCTTTTTTTTCCGTGCCCGAGTTGCTTCCAAAGCCTTCGAGTATCCTTTTTCACCTTTTTGTTTTCTTCAGTACCCCGGCTCCCCCTTTTTGGGGGTCTCTTTCCGGACCCCCGTTGTGTCCCCCTGTTCCCCAGTGTCTTCGCAGCCACCCGCTTTTTTGTTTGCCCTGGAATTTTTTTTCTTTTGCCATCTCAAGTTGTCGAATGCGGCTGATCTGTTTGAGACGCGCACACGACTATTTTTTTTCGGACCTTAAGGCGTACTGTACTATTTCCTTGTTCTCCCCTTAGTACCGCTTTTCCCACTTTTGTGGTCTTGGACTACGTTGACCGGTTTCTGGAATCAGGCTTTTGTTAGCGTCCCTTAGGCCCCCTCTCCTCAATCTTCCTTTTTTTCACACGAGAGTTCCCCCCTGCCGCCCATCCCCCGAACGAAAAGTATTCCCCCCTCAGGCGTCTTCCTTTGGTATTGGATTTTTTGTTTTCCCCCTTTTCCCCCGTATTTGATTTCGTTAGTGTTCGCCCCCCAACTGGTATTCTCAAGTTTCCTTCTCCCAGCCCCCATTCTCCAGGTTCCCCCTCCCCACCTCCCTTTTTTCCTTTGTTTTTCCCGGTTCCCAAGGCTTTTGTTCCGCCTTATCGTGCCCTTTTCTCGCTTTTTCAGACTTCACTTCTTTGTTTTCCCATGTAGAACCCCCCCCTTCTTGAAAGTCGCGTTTTTTTTTTCATTTTTTTTTTTTTAGTCTCGGAGTTGACCCGAGAAATTTACCACATTTACTACCTGGGTCGCAACATGCGGATGCGGATAGGATTCCCTTTCGAGAATTTCCCCTTGCCCAAAGTTCCGTGATACGATTCTTTCGTCCCCTACGTTTTTTTTGGTCTCTTTTTTTTTCCCAACCCCCATTTTCTCTGTATCCTCCTGCAGGGTTGAGGGTGGATTTCCCTTTTGTGGAGAGGCCGCTCGTCTCGTCTTTTTGAGTGACTTTTTCTCTATGCCGCAATATTTTTTTTGAGGGCGGAGCTCTCTGAACTACCAGCGCGGCAACTCCTATATATGCGATTTCCTCCTTCTCCTGGTTTTGTCATGAGATATTCTTTTTTTTTTGCGGGCTCTGCGGAAACTCGTTGATTTTTCCCCCCTTTTTTTCTCTTCCCGCCAGATTCTTTCCTTATTTTTAATTTCCCGCCAGATTTTTTCTGCACACCCCCCCCAACTTGTCCAACCCTTCGATTTTTTTCCTGGCCTGAAGTTGATGACCCCTTTTTTGCAGCGTTGCTTCCCCTGTCGTTTTTTTCCCGGTCAATAGTACGCTGTTTCCTGGAAATTGCCTCGGGAAACCTGCCATACCTAGCGCATGGCGTCGACGCCCTCCCCCCTGTTTAATCCCCTTTCGCATGCTTTCCTTCTTGAGCAACTCCCTCCCCTTTCCCCCGCTGACCAGCATGTTCTTTTCCCTTTTAACACTGCTGCCACCTTGTGGGCTACCGCTTTCCCCAAGCCTCTCCCTCGCCCCGCTCCGCAGGCACAACCCTGCCTGTGCCAAAGTCTTTTTTTTTTTTCCTTTCCTTCTAATTTATCTGCCTGACACCTTTTGTCATTTTCCGAATCATCCCGTTTGAACCCAAAGGCATTTGGTCCAATTCTTCTTCCTTGGGTCGGTCTTTTCCAAGTATCAGCAATTGCGTCTCACATCCCCACCTCCCATTCTTCAGCTGACATCTAAACCGTTTCTGTTCGCGAAGTCTCAGAGGTGTCAGTCCTCTCCTTTTTATACCCGTTGCCCCCTCCCCCTGTCAAGGACCCTTTTATTGTCCCTTATGCGCGACGTCTTTTTTTTCATTGTGCTTCTCCCCTGGTCGTGTCTTTTTCCACCCGCTATCTTACTATTTTGTCGGGACAGTTCCCAACCCGAGCGCGTTGGTGTCCTTTCCCCCTTCAAACTTCTCTTTCCCCTTTGTCACCTGGCCCCAGGTTTCTTCCCGTTCTCACCAGAACCCTATGTCCGTGATGGCCGTTTCTTTCGTACTGGTCTTTTTTCCGTTGTCGATTTTTTTTTTTTCAAGGCCCGAGTTCCTTTTTCGTTTGCTTGTTCGTTTGTCCTTTTCCAGCCCCCGTACCAAACCCCCCCCCGGGCTTTCGTCGCGATTGCTTTCTTTGGCCGGGCTTTCCGGAATACCGGTAGCGTCCCCTTCTTTTCCCGTAATTGCGTTCTTTCTTTTTTCCATTCCCCCAATTTCTCCCTTTCTTTGTTTTTGAAACCCCTTTCCCCATCAAAACGTCGCCGGAGAATCTCAGGTTTCTGGGGACCTCTATGCAGCTTTTCTTCTCGATGACTGTTTTTGCGTAATGCATCTTTTTGCTGGCTGTCTCCTGCTTCCCCCCCCCTCCGACCCCCCCTTTACGATCCTCCCTTTTTTCCTCGGTCAAATGATAAGAGGAAGATGCGAATTCTTTTTATTCATATTCACTCCAATCCACCCCCCCCAAGTTCCCCTCCGTGTTGTTGAGTAGTTCTCGTGCTCTTTCCCATCCCTGGTTTTTAGCCCTTTTCTTTCCTTTCCATTTTTTTTCCCGATTTCCTTCGGTAGTCTCCCGGGGCCAAGCTCCACAATCTTACGGCGAGAACCAATTTGTTGCTTTTTCTCAGGACCTTACAACTGTCCTCACGATTTTCCCCCGCCCGGCTCCCTCCCTAGTTCGCCCTTCCTTTTTTTCCCTCTGTTGCTGGCCCACATTTTTCAACCCTTTTTGAAGTTCTTGATTGTTCCTTATCCTTCCATGAGCCGGCCACTGGACTTTCATTTTTCTTCTTTCTTTTAGCCGGACTGTTTAGTCCGGACCTGTCAGAGCCTCAGGGACCGAAGTCCATCTGCCGTGCGTCTGATTTTTTTCTCCGTTTCCCCCCCCCCGTCCCCCCACCACCCCCTTTACCACTCCATGAACACACTCCCGTGAACTCGTTTTGTAGGTTTAGCCATCCCAACTTTGCCCCAGTCCCCCTCCCCATATTTCCTTTTTTTAACTGACCCCTTTCTCCCTCTGCGTTCCTCGAGTGGATACGACACTCTATTGTCCTTTTTCTTTCTCTTTGCCCGAACCTGATCACCTTTTTTGCCGTGCATGGGCAAAGTTGGTTTTTTTCGTCTGCGAGTTTCCCCTTTTTTCCTCATTCCCCCCCTCAACCTTCCTTTTTTTTTTTCCTGAACTTGGGCGGGAGATCTTCCACGTTTTTCGAGTCCAGAGACTTTGAGAACCCCTTGCCCCCCAAACCCCTTCCCCGTCGGCAGATTCGAATGTTTTTTCCCTTTAATGCGATTGGCGGTTAGAAACCCTATGGTGCGTTTTTTCCCCCCCGGGGAGTCCTTTTTTTTCCCGACGTATAGTCCCCGGCGGACTTTCAATTCTTTCGCTCCTGAAGGAGCTCAGCCTAATCTCCAGTTTTCCTTGGCCCCGTCACTTTTTTTTTTCCCCCTTTCAAGATTTTTTTCAACCAGGTCCCCTAACGTACGTGGACTTTTTCCCTTTTTCTTGCCTTTTCTTCCGTTTTCTTTTGCTGTTCGTTAGCTCCAACTTTTCAAGTCTCTTCTTCCTCCCAGACAGAGTAAAGGGGACACTCCCACCCGCCTTTTGTCCCCCCCCCTCGTTTGTGCCCTTCGTTTGCGGCAAGTCGCGAGGGTTTTTTGGGCCTGATGCTTTCGCTTCTGTTCCCTGTTATACTTCCCGACACAGTGCTGAGTTGCGGGTTTTGGTTTTTAGGCGTGTGTTATTGTCAAGCCCCTTGCCGCTTCACTTTTCCACCTTACTTCATTCGTCCGCCCCGTTTTTTGAGTTTTTTGGCGGTCTTTTTTCGTCCCGCTTCCTGCTTTTTTTCCCTACCCCCCTGTTTTTGATACGATTCAGCGCGTGTCCCAACGCACCTCTTCAATCTCTGGACGGCGACTTTTTTTTTTTTCTTTTTTTTCACAGTTTTTTTTTTTTTTCCCATTTCCGCCTGCGTTTGATTTTCGAGTGTTTTCCCTCATGCTTGTTATGCGCCGCCCACTTTTATTTTGTGGTTCGCTCAGACCGGTCTTCGCGGATCGGTTTTCCCCCTCCCGTCCAAACCTATTCCCCCTCATCCTAATTTTGGATCAGTTTTTTCCCCTCGCGTTTGGCGAAAGATTTGGGCGATCTCCCCCTTTGCCCCCCCCATCTATTGCTTCGCATTCGACCTTTCCCCCTTTCGCCACTCTCATTCTGTCGCAAGTTCTGACCCCCCCCCCCCCTCCGTCCCAAATTTCGAAGAATAACAATGGGTCCCCGGCGCTGCTTTCCTCCCTTTCTTTCCGCGCCCCCTTTCGTTCCTGCTTTTTTCGCTGCACACCTCCCTCCCCCCCGCCGTCTTTTTAGCGGTATTTTCTATTGTTGTCCTGTTTTTGTTGTGGGGTTCCTACCGGCCTCCTTTTTGACCCTTTTCGCTTTGACCTCCTCACTGCTTAATGTAACCCCATCGAGGATTTCTTTTTCCTCCCGGTTGTCAATCGTTTGCTCGTTCTGATTTTTTTTTTTGGTCACGAACTTTTTTCCCCCCCCCCCCTGCTTTCAAAAAAGCTTTTTCGTTCCCCCCTTCAATCTGTCTTGATTCCCCTAAAGCAAGATCTGAAGTCACCCTCCTTTCCGCGGACCCTCCCCCCCCGACGTCCCTCTGCACCCCGAGAACTTCACCCCTCGATGTCGTCCCCCCCCTTTAGATTTTTTTCCTTTTGTACAAGTCTCTTTCCCCAGTCCCTTCCTCTCCCCTCTTCAACTTGCCGAGTCTCTGTTCCCCCCTTTCTCACCGCGGTGGCGGGTTGTCGAGGACGTATAGGCAAGTCCATTTCCTCGATTTTTTCCCCTGTACCTTCGTGTCCTTCTCCCTGCCTGTCCTTCCCTTCTTCTCGCCTGCTTTTCCTTTGGGCTATTCGATCGTGGATATTCCCCTTTCTTCGACATTTGTATACGCCAGCCTGGTGCGCTTCCCCTGAAACAGAGGGTTTTTTTCTCCAGAGTTCCAAAGCACCACTTCTTTTCCTTTCACTTTGTAAACTTGAGCATAAACCCTTGGAAGTGCTAGATTTTTCTGCCATTGGGGTCTAGACCCTACTGAGCTGGTCCAATCTGACTTTTCCCCGTCCAACGAAGCCTCCCTCTTCACCCTGCTTGTTTTTCTTTTTTTTGTTGATGGGGAAGCCCCCCCCCCGTTTGGGTGTTTTTTTATGCCCCTCCCCAACACTGTTCCTTTGAGATGAGTATTTATTTCCCTCCTTTCTCTTCTGAAGGTCGTCCATTTTGACAAAGAGGCTGACAATCATTTTGGCCCTCCTGGATATTCACACCAATTCCTTTTTCCCCCCCCCCTTGCCCCTGCCAACCTCTTTTTCCCTGGTCCTGGCTCCCTTTTGGCAGGCTTTCTCTCTTTTCACATCTAGATACTTTTTCTGGCCATTTGACAAGAGGGTAGGGTTTCATGAGGAGACGAGGCCTCTATACGCCTGACATTTTGAGATTTTTTTTGGTTTTTCCCCTTCCCCCCCGGGTTTCCCTTTCCCTGACCTTGCCTCCTCTGAAGACTCTCTCCCCCCCCACATTTTTTGTTGTTTGAGTTTCTCTTCGTCTCTTTTTTCCAACCCCTCTTGGCATATTGTCCCTCCCTTTCGTTATTTAGCTTTTGGTTCGGGGGTTAGAAGCCCCCGGGGCCCAGCCCCTTTTCATAGTTTTGCGGAGCGGTCCCCACGTTTGGCCATCGTCTTTTTTTGGTGAAGTTTCGCCGACGTTCATAGAACTGAGAGCGTCCGCTTGCTTTTGCCCTTCCCTCAGATTTTTTGGTTTTTCCCTCCATAGGCCTTCTCCTTTTCCCTTTCCTCTCTTTTCGAACCCCCCCCCATGTGCCTTTCCACTTATTTTTCTTCCGAGCCCATCTCGCGCATTTTTTTCCCCTGGTTTTTCGTCCCCCCCTCCCCAACGAAACTTCCCCCTTTGTAAGCCGGTCCGTGCGTTGTTCCAGAACTTTGCCATGCTTCAGTTCTTTGTTTTCCTCCCTTTGCCCGTCTTCGGCGACCCAAACGACGTTCGTGGTTTCAACAGCAATACTTCTTTTCGGATGTGCAAACTCACCCTTGGACTTCCTGGGCGATTCTTTTGGCCCAGCTTAAATTTTCTCACTTTTTTTTCCCATTTCATTCGGGTCCCTCCCATTTTGCTTTGTTCGCATCACGGGCACTCGTGAAATCGATGCGCTCCCCGCGCGTTTTTTTTTTTCCTTCCAGAACCATGGCGCAATCCTTTCTGGCGTCGTGAAAATTGTTTTTCTGCGGAGGATTGTAGCCATATCTTCCGTCCCCCTTTTTGTCCCTGAGATTTTTTTTCTTTCCCCAGTCCCTGATTTTCATCCTTTTCTCGCCTTTGGCTGTCGGAGATTCCTTGATTTTTTATTAGCCTTTTTTTTTTATGTTTGTCCAGTCCCTGCCACCCCTTCGCGACGTACTTTTTTTTCCCCCTTCTCTTCTGCTTCTTCCTTGTTCCCGCGTCGGGTTCCTTGCGTCGTTGTGTTTTGGTTGCCACCCACTTTTTTTCTTTCCTTCAAGCGTGCTGCTTTCGTGACGATAAAAAAAACTTTGCCCCCGGGGCGTTGTTTTTCTTGCAGGTTTTTTGTCTTGGATGGCCGCCTTTTTTAGGCCTTCCTTCTTGTACCTCGTTTTTTCAATGTGTATCAACCAAAAGCTGAGTCTGGTTCTTTGTTTTCGAGCTTTGCGTCGTTTTGGGGAACTTCTCTTTTCTGGCCAGGGGGTCCTTTCGGGGTTCAACCTGACTGTCTTGCGCTTGAGATTTCGGGAGAGGATTTTTTTGATTCGTTTTAGCCCTTCCTGAACCTGGTACCTATTTTCGGCGTTGATTTTGGTTTTTAATCAACGCTGCACCTTTTTTTCCTCCTTTCGTTGACAAGCCTGGGATTCGGTTTTTTATTTTTTTTTCATGGGTCTCTCCTTTTCTCTTGGCTCCTCTACTGTCATCGCCAATAAATCTTGCTCATCGTCTTCGTGGACCTTTTTTTTCTCCCTTTTGTTGCAACTCTCTTCTCTCTCATCACTTCCCCTTTTGTGGTTTGTTGAGTCTATTTCGTGTGCGTCCGCCTCTTGTTCCATCCGTTTTCCGGTTAGTTTCCCCAAGTTCGACTCATTGCTTCTTCTCGACTCACTCGACCTCGTTGCTTCTCGCGGCCGTCCCCCCCCCCCCCTTTTCCTTGAACCCTCGATTTTCGGACTCTTCAAGAAAGATTGCATCGTTTTTTTTTGCCTGCCTGAGTTATCGCGCCGGTTCGTGTGAACAGTGAGGGATCCTCTTCCACTTCGCTTCCCCTTCCCCCCTCAGCCCTCATTTTTCCGGCCCCTGACCCCCTTTTACATCTGGTTTGGAAAAATCTCCTAAAGCGCCTTATTATCGGCGCTCCCCGCGAATCCTATACTGTGGCAAATGTATGTCTTTCCCCCCAACCTCTAATTCTCTTCTTACTGCGGTGCAACCAGGACTGTCGCCTGCAGCTACGATTTTTTTTCCCCAAGGGTGACGCGTGTTTTTCCTTTCCTCGTTGTTTAAGCAATAGTCGTTTTTGACTCCAAGGTGTTTCCTTCCCCCTTTTTTTTGGTGTTTTTCTTGCGTCCTCTCACCTTCCTCCGCCAATCATGCCTTCCGGCAAGTGCCCCCCCTGTGATGTCACCTTCCCCCCCTGAGTTGTGTGAGGGCTGCAGCATGTTCGATCTACCCCCAATGGCAGACTTCCTTTTTTATTCCTCCCTGCTCTGACCCCTCTCAATTTGTCGCGCGGGGCGACGTTCCTTCTTTCTTTCCATTCCCGCTGAGTCCGATATATTGGCTCCAGCAAATCGATCCGCTGGTTTTCGGCAAGGTGAGTGGACTTTTTCCTCTCCACCGCGCGTGTTGAATCTCTCCCCGTTACCTTCCTGTTTTATAGTGCCATCGCACCATTTGGAAGAATTGCTTGAGCTGCTGGAACGATTGACCTTTTTTGTGGAAGTTGTTTTACCTAACCTACAGTAAGTTATTGCTTTCTTCTTTTTCTCGCTCTCGTATCCCGGGTGTCGCACAAAGTTCTTGGACCTTTTTCCTGATACACCCGAGCGCTGCTCCCTTTTTTTTTTTTTCGTGTTCTTTTGGAGTTGGTCCCCCCTTCCCACTTCTTTCCTTCCTGCCGATTTTTCTCTTTTATGTTTGCTGGCTGCTCCAGCCACAAATAGGGCAACTTCCCCAGGCCTTTTTTTTTCAGACCCCTCGCTTCCCGGTCCCCTTGACGCATCGTTTTTTTTCCTTCCCCCCCGCGGCAGGCTTTTTTTTCTTCGGCGTGTGGTACGTTATTTGTGTCCCGCCCTCCTTTTCCCACAATTCCGCTAGTAATTAGGGAGGTGCCGTCTGGTCTACTTTTTTTCCCTTCGGCTAAACGGAGTTTCATGACGTCCCCTGCCAAGGGTTTCCTCTTCTCCTCCGCTCGAATCTTTCCCCTTTGGTACTTACATAACCCGTTTGTTTGTTGTTGTATACTGCGCGGGCCTCGTCGAGCGTCAAGGCCGCCGCCGTTTTTTACGTTCTTCCTGAGTTTTTTCTCCTTTCAGGGCTCACGCCTTTCCCAACTGCAATTACGCAGCGTCATATTTTCAACAGATGTTTTGACTCCGACACCCTGATTTTCCCCACGGTCTCCCGCCCTGTCGCTTTCGTTCGGCGGACGGAGTTGTGCCTTGTTCCCCCAACCCTACATTTCGGCGGAAGCTAGTTTTCGCGACCCCTGTTCTTTTTCGTGCTGCCTCTTGCCCGTGTTTTCCTCCCCCCCCTTTTTTCCCTGCCCCTTCCCCACTTTTTTTCGTCATGGGGCCTCCCCCCCAAAAGTACCCACCCATTCCCCCTTCCCCTTTTTATCGTGCTGAGAACCCCCTTTGCCAGCGCCTTTATGGTTTTTTTTTGATGAGACGCGGGGCCCACAACATTTTTTTGTCAATCTGTGATTTTTTCCGACAGCTCCCACCCCCCTGGGCGTGCCGGGGTATGTGCCTTTTTTCCCGGAAGGATGTTCGACACCCGGCGTCCCCCTTTTTTTCAAATAGACCCCCTTTTTTTTAGTACCCTGCCGCGATCTCCCCCTCTCCGTGCTTTTGATCCTCAAAAGGAAGTGAGTTCCCTATCTACATGCAAGTGTCCCCGGGATGGGCGATTAGACACTTCGTGTTTTTTGTTTTGCAAAGGATTTTATCTGTGAGGTTAACCCCCCCTCCTTCCTGTTTTGCTGTCTGTACTGAGTTCTTTTTCCTCTGCAGGTTGCCCCCGAGGGGTGACGCCACTTGCCCAAGCCCCAACCCCGTAGAAATATTTTGCCCCCCCCCATTTCCTGTTGGAGGTTGAGGTTTGCGCCGCGTTCCCATTTTTTTCCCTTGTTCCGAGTTCTTGCTCAACCCCCCGTGGTCTTTTTCTCCCGTCCGTCCCTTTTCCCCCTTTACTGCTTCTCCCCCCACTCCACCATTGAACGTCACCCTCTTTTTCCACGCGGGGGTTTTTCGGCCCGGTTGCGATTTGCCGCACGATTTCTCGCTTTTCTCGATTTGTTTAGCTTTCCCCCTGGCCCTGTAGAAGGAAAGTTTTTGCCTTTTTTTTCGTAGGTGGGACAACCTTCCTGCTTGGCAAGGAACTATTTTCCCCCCCCTGACGAATTCTGCGTCTTGTTACATGTGCGTCTTTGAGAAGTTTGGGCGCTCCGTTGTTCCCAGTCTTCGATATTACCATGGCCTTGTTCCCTCCGGTTAAGCAAAACTTTGATTTGGCAAATCAGTTTCCCCTTTTATTGGGAGAGATTTTTAACCCGCTTTTTTCGCTCCCGACATTGCGTTTCTGTCAGTGATTATCCGATGCCCACTCTTCTTTCTCCTTTTTACATCCCGGACCCTTGAGCGGTTTTCGATTTTCGCCTCTGTCCGCAACCTCTTCCTTTTCGTGTTTGTTTGTTTTTTTTTATCCCTTAGTTGGCTTCCCGTGAGACCCCTCGATTCGCGCTCCTTTCGGTTTTTCACGGCGCCCACGAATTTTGATTTCATCTCGTAACTCACTCTCAGGTTTTTTTTGCTCCACAATTTAAACCTCGATCTTTGCGCCCCCTTTCCCCTGCTTCGTCAACTTTTGCTTACCCTCTTCGGTTCATGAGGCTTTTCCCCTCGGTTTTTCTGTTCCCCTTTCGTGCGGAGCGACTTAAGTTCCTAATTCTCTTTTTTTAAGATACTTCCGGGTGGTTTGTGAACCTGCCTGTTTTTTTTTTCGCAACTGATACCCCCCCCCCGTTCCTTCAGCCTGTTTCTACCTTTCCCCCCCCCCACTGAATGAAGATACACTGACCCTATCCGGGCGGCAATTTCTCTTTTGCTGGCTGCTTATTACCCACGCTGGGCAAAGTGGCGGTGTCGTTTGAGAAACCTTTTTCGAAGCCCTTCGCTTGAAGAAGGACCCCCCGTTTTTATTCGACCCGCGTTTGACCCTGCCGAGTTTTCATTTTAACTGCTTTTTTTAACCCGTTCAAGACCGCTCGTCCTTTATTTGCTTTTTTCTCCCAAGTCGCATTTCCCTACTTCCCCGTGTCCTGATGATGCTCTCACCATCTGCTTCCCCCCCTCAAACGCCTCGCTGGTTTTTTCGAAAGTATCGATCTTGGTGTCAAACTCTGATTTCCTCTCTCTCGCTGAATGTAGTCTCCTGCCTCGGACGTCTTTCTGCTTGGCTACTCACGAGGTGGGCCCTTCCCCCGAGTGGGAATTTTCCAATTTTTCAGTGATCCCCTCCCGCTTTTCCTGTATTCCCACCCACGTCACAACCCCTTTCTTCCGCCCGGCACGTCCCACCAGGTTGACTGCTGCCCACTTTTTTTTTTTTCCCCACGAGGCTTTTTGGGTTTTCGATTTTTTTCTCAACCACAAGGTTGCTTTTTCAAAGTTTTTGCTTTTTTTCCCCCCTGCACTGAAGCGGTTTACCTTTTTTTTGGTCTGGTTCCCTTCCCGAACTCCCCGCCGGACTGCTTTTTCTTTTCGTCGTTTGTTTTTTTTCTGCCTTTCCCGTCCGGTCTTGAAAACTAGTGTCTGAACGCCGTGTCGTTTTTTTTTTTGCCCTTTTTCCTTGTACTTTTCAGCCAAGTCGCCGCCTGTAACTTTTCAAGGCGTTCGCTTTTTTGACCTCTATGCCATTTTTCGGCCTCTTCCCCATGCAAGTTCCGGCTTTTTTTTCTTGCAGTGGATAGGCTTTCCCCGGCCCTCGCTTTCCACCCTTCAGCGTTTTTTTCCCATGGCTGTTTCCAGGCACGGACTGGTCTTCCCTCTCTCTCTTTCCTACCTTGTTTTTGGAGGGGTGTTTTTTTTTAGATCTGTTCGTTTCGTCGTCGCGTCGCCTGTCTTTTTTCGAGACGGTTTCTTTCGCCGATTCGGCGTATTGAAGCAGGGCGAGGACCATTCCCCCCCCCCCACATTACTCTCCTTTCCGCCAAACACACCCCGCTTGGCCTTTTCGGTTTTTTTGTGCCGAACCCAACGGTTCCCTTCCTCGTTTTCGCCGTCGACGATTTTTCTTGGCAAGGTTTTCCACCCGTTGGAAGCGATGTCTGAACGAACGGGATTGCTTTTCTAGTTACTATGCCATGGTAGGGCGTTCCGTTGCTCTGCCAGGACGTTCCCCCCCCCTAAATTGATTTTCGCGGTTTTCCTTTTTGTCCTCCAAAACAAAATCCTTTTTTCCTTCCCCCCCTCCTGTGTTATCTTTTTTTTTGCGTGAGCAGAACAATTACCAGCGTGCGTTTTTGTTTTTTCCCGGAAGGAGAGTTGGCTCCGAAACCTTGTTTGATGAGCCACCTTTTCTTTTTTCTTTATTGTCCGTCACAGCTCACCTTTTCGTGCCGGGGTGAATCCATTGATTTTTTCCGGGCGACGTCCCCCTCTTTCCTTGTTCTTCCACTTTTTTTGGCGATAGGGGCCCCATCACACTGTCGCGTAAAGTACCTACGGCCCCCCGCGTCACGGTGGTTGTCCACAGTTTTTTTTCCGTCGCGCAGTTCGAACATGTTGGCGGATGGATTTGACTGTTATCCATAATGTTTTTCTTGTCAACCGGACAGGCCCGGCGGTACGCCGAAACCCCCCTTTTTTTTGGACTCAAACGTTCGCGTTATTTGTCTGAAGGCTTAGCCCTTCTTGCCAAGTTTGAGGTTAGATACCCCCCACTTTTCTTTGATTTTGAATTGCCCCAATCTCCGAAGTTCCCTTACCACCATGCGCTCGGATTTTTGCCGGGGCCGATGTTCTTTGTTCGTCGGCTGGCGCTTTTTTCCTTACCGTGTTTCTTTTCAAGCCTTTTCGACGCTTTCTCCCAGCCCTCTTCAAAGGGACACAGTCATTGCCCCAGGGCTTTTTTCTGTTTCAGGCATTCTGCGAGCCTGTGTTTTTTTTTTCTTAGATAGCATTCTAGAATTTTTTCTCTTTTTCATTCGTGTGCATGTATGACCTTTTACTTCGTTTGGTTCGGTTCAGGGAGCTCCAAGCATCGTTTGCAGGGTTTTGGTCATTGATGTCCCCCTTGTTTTTTTATCGGGGTAGTTGCCTGCGGTTTTTCGTCTAGCTTTTTTTTTTTTCCGACCTGGAGTGATCCCCTTTTGCTCTTCCGGGCATGCGCTCGGTACAGCCCCCCGTTGATTTTCGAATGCCTTTTTTTTTTGGCGTCGGATAGGTTTCAAGTTTGTTTGATCTGACTGCGTTTTCCACTTCCGATGGCCTCCCCCCGCCCTCTCTTTTTGCCTACTTGAGACCGCTTCCCCTGTGCGAGTTTTTTCCTTTTTTTAGACTTCATCTTTCCTCTCTGTTGAGAGATTTTCGTAGTTGGGCGGAGAAAAGATCGTATCTCCGGTGCGGCTCATTTCCGCCACTTCTCTTTCTGGCCGCATCTTCGACAACTGGAACTGGTTCAACCGAAACCTCGTCTTGACAGGGCTTAGCCTGTGCAGCGTGCTTTAAGCTGCCTGGTATGGAGTAATCGCGCCTGTTTCGTTCCCCCTGGCGGCTTTTCTGCCGGGCAACATTTTTTTTTTGGGATTTCTTCCCCCTTTCGTCTTTTTTTTTTTCCCCCCCTCAATGTAGTTTGCTCTGTTTGCTTCATCGCTTTTCCCGCTCCTTCAATTTTGTCCGTTTCTACATGGCCCAACGCAGCCAATTCGGGACCAGGGACACCGGCCCTGCTTTCTCCGGCAGTCACCAAACTCACTTTTTTTATTCCCCCTTTCTCTGTCTGGAGAATCGTCCCCCCCCCCCCCCCCCCCCTCGATTGATTTCCCGGACACTTTTTTTATAACCCCCAGCCGACGCACATTCTCGTTCTCACTTTCATGGAGATTTTTTTCCTTCCCCCGATTGTTTTGTCGGCTCCCGTATCAGCACTGCTTACCCCCTTCCACTAACCCGCTCCCTCATTTGACAAACGATTTTTTCTCGCAGTTTGAGTTTGCGTTCTTCCGTTCCGGTGCACACCCTCTTTTGCTTACCGCAATCGCACCTCCTCCTGCATGTATCTGTCGGACGGGCGGCGAATTGTTAGCTTTGATCACGTTACTCGGGCCATTTACGACAGTGCCCTATCGCCACGCCGATCTTTTTTTTTACTGACGCGAGAAGAGTCCCAAGCACACACTGCCATTCTCTGCAACGGGGACCATTGATCTGTTCTGCAAACCCTTTTTTTTTTTTTTCCGAGTAGAGCGGAGGCCTCAATTTGGCGTCGCACCACCAAATTTTTTCCCTTGGAAATATGCCCCCTGCCGAGCGCGCGTCCCCCCGTTTGGCGTGTCTTTTTTGGTTGTTGCCGAACCAATTTTTCTTGGCGTCGTTTTTTTTTTCGGGTGCTCTTCTTCCCCCTTTCGGATTGTTGCTGAACTTCAGTGCCGGCTCTTTCTTTCCCCCTCCAATCGATTCCTGTGAACCCCCACATTCAATTCGCCGGTTATTCCCCCCCGGAGTTCTAGTCACTCTCCCAGGTGTCGTCCTGAACCAAAAGCTGGGCGCGGGTAGTTCCGAGAATTGCATTTGTGGAGCTGGTTTTTCTGCTTGTCTACCGCCGCTGGGAACGATTCTTTTTTGCAAGGGGAGGAAGCACCGGAATAGCTTCGATCTCCTTCAAGGTACCCACAAAACAGAAGGTCCGGTTTTTTTTTTTCTCCGATTCCTTTTTGAGGGGACCTTTGTTGCATTTTTGCCCCGCAGCGCGATTTTCCCCCCCTGGCGGGTAGACCCTTCCCCTTGGGGCCCAGCCTCCCTTGCCCGATGCTGCGAAATGCTTCAAGCACGGGGACCCCAGATTTTTCCCTTTTCCACCCCTTGCATTCGGGATCGGACCTCCTTTGAGCCCGTTCGCCCCTGTCCGTGTTTTTTTTGGGTCCAACAAGGTAAAGCGATTGTTCTTTTGGAAGCGATTTTCTGAAAGAAGAAAGGGGCGTTTGATATTTCCGAAATGGTTAGAGAGTTGCCCACCCTCCGCCCCTGAATTGGTCCCGCGCGCCGTTTTTTGGTTTTCGGTTTTTCGTCCCATCACCCCCCCCCTTCCTTTTCCCAGCAGACGTGCTTTTCTGCCTTGGCGTGGCAGAAACACTTTGACAGCCGGCGCTGCTTACCTGTTGTTTGTGGCGGGAAGCCGTTATTTTCTTGCGTCTCAAACGAACCCCAACGCGAGTTTTGGGGCCCCACGCATTTTCCTTCATTGGACCCACAAACTGGGGCTTTGCCCCGGGCTTAATCTTTGTTTGCTTGTGTTGCTTTCAGAATTTGTTGATCCGCTCCCTTCCGATAGGTCAACTCGTTACCACCCCTCCGATCCTTTTTTTTTTGATCCCAGAGTGAGCCAATGGGCAAGAGTGGTCCTCTCGACATGTGCCGGCGGTTTGACTTGCGATTATTGCTTTGCCCCATATTTTTTTTTTTTTTTTTTTCACGGAGATTCGGCTCGGGATCCCACCCCGGCGATCTTTTTTGCAGGGTATGATCTCATCTGCAGTTGACATCTTTTTAGATCGTCCCACTTAGACGAACCCCATTTTTCCGGACTCGGGATTTTGTTTTGTTTTTCCGCTTTTTGTCGTAGTCGGGAGGCTTTTTTTGCTACCACTTTGTTCTTCTTTCCCACCTCGCTGCTCGACGATTACCCCGAGAGTAAAGGGACCCCCTCCCAAGTCTGGGCCGCGTTGGGTGAGAAGTACCAGGAGGATCGATTCCGGTTGCTCGTTTAGTAGTCGAACTTTACTTCTTGTGCCCTTCTTTTTCCACATGATGATTCTATTTTTTTAGCAGCTGGTGCTCCCTTGCAGTGGCGCTCCTTGACGGTCCCAATGACTCTAGACCCCGTCAACTTCGGCTTGTCGGATTTTTCTTTGTCCCGCGATTCCCAGGGTGGTTTCGCCTTCACTTTTTTTTCGATCCGCTCGTCAGTGTTTTTTTTGTGGCTTCTGGTAGAAGCCTTTTCAGGGGCGCGCATCGTTTCCTGGTTTCCAAGCTTTTTTGTGTTTTTACTTTTTTCCCGCGGATCCGCTTTCTTGAGGTGTCTCTGATCTTTCAAATCTTGCGAAACTTGCAGGTCCTCCTAACCGGAGCGCTCCGAGTTCCGCGCGCGCACTTCTATTCCTCTCGCCGGTTTGGTTGCTTAAGTTGCGATCTTTCCTCCGCTCCGGCTTTTCTCCCCACGTCGCAACATGCCTACTTTTTTGCGTGAGCCTCTTCCACTGAATTGGTCGAGGCTAAAACTGTGACCTTATGCTCCCTGACCTTTTTTTAAAATTTGATAACCTCTTCGGAAGAGCGCTTCGGCTTCGTGTTTCGTGAACGCCCCCTGAGACTTCCGTTGCTTTTCCGCTGTTTGAGTCCTTTTTCGTCTGGTTTTTGAAACATCACCATCAGTTGAGGATTTTCGTGTCACAACTCTCGCCCCTGACTCAGCCTGTTAAGGTCTGAATAACCACGTCTCCCTTTCGATATACGTGCAAAATTTTTTCCTCGGGCCTGCCCGGCTAATCCCCAGGTAGTTGGCCCGTTTTCCTTTAAACTCTGTTTCTAACATCGTCGAAGCCCCAGTTTTTTTGCTGTCGGGCCACCTTGTTTGCTGACTTTTAGAAACCACGCCCCAATCCGACGTTCCCGGCCTGACCTCTCGGGATTTCCGGGAGTCTCTTTGTGGCGGCTGCCACCCGTCTCACCTCATGCGATCTCCTTTTTCCCCTTTCCCCCAGTGACCCTTTTTTCCCTCCTTGAACCCAACGACTGGTCTTTTTTTTGGGGTTCGAGCACCCGTTCTCTGCCTAATACGGTGTTTGCCAACGCCTTTGTCAACCTACTTTTTTTTTCCCCCTTTTCCTGAGTTCCCTCTGCTTCTCTGCTTGCGGCCCTTGGGTATCACCGCGTTTTAGCGACATCCCTGGTGATTTCGACGTTTCCCCCTATCGCCAACGCGTTTTTCTCCTGATCACTTGAACCTTCGTCCCCCTTAGCACCACCCTTTGGCCCGTGCACGGCCCCCAGTTTGATGTTTTCTAAAATGAAGGGATTTCTCTCCTTCGCCGCCGCGACGGGGCGGTTTGGTCCCCACCCCCTCACGGCTGGTGTTTTGCATTCAAGACCACCTCTCCGGTGCTAGTAACCCCGGCGTGTTCTCTTTTTTTGTGACGAACAGCGAGCCGCTTCTTCGTCTGGCGCGGTTTTGTCCGCTCGACCCCTTTTTTGCGTCCAAATAGCGTCGTTTTTTTTTTGTTCACACCAAACACCCCCCCCCCGTTGGTCCGTCTCCGTGTTTCTCCTGTTATTTGACAGCAAGGCGTTCTCCGCGAAACGCGTTGCCTGCGGTTCTCGTTTTGGGCCCTCTAGGTTTTTTTTTCCTTTTTGGCATCAACTTTTCGCCTGAACACAGATGTGTGCCGAGGTAATTTTTCCGTGGGTAGTTTTGCTTGCCTTTCTACGTTTCCCACGATTCGCCTAACTTAGTTTTTTTTGCCAAGATGTGACTTAGTAAATTCTCTCTCTTTTTCTTCACCCCCCTTTCTTCAAGTTTTTTTAAGAGTAGTCATGAGCGTCGCTTATTGCGGCCTTGGTCCCCACTTCATTGAGAAGAGCCCGCGTTAAATTATGGCGCTGAGTCGTCTTTAGATAACCTCCTCACTTAGTCTCACATGACCTCCTCATATGCGGAAAGGTCCCACCTCCAGCGACTTGTTTTGCGTCCCCTCGGGCAACTTCCTCTTGACACTTTCCGAGACGCAGTCGTTTCGCCCGTTCTTTACGAGTTGCTTTCCCTTTTTCCAAGGACCCCAAGCTCTTGTTTTCTAGAAACTGCGTGGCAGCCCCCCCCCTATTTCTGTCAAACGCGCCAGGACTTCACGAACCTTTTTGTTGATGAGAAAGGTTCCTTCGCCCCTCCCAAACAGAAACTGTCCTCGATGATCCATGTTGCTTCTGCAGAAACCTTGTCCCCCATAGCACTCCCTTTTTCCTCTTTTTCTATTCTCGGGCTTCCCTGCTAAACCCCTCCCCCCGTGAGCTGTGTGGTTTTTTTTGTATGAGGAAACCTTTAATTTCTGAGTTCAAGACAACCAGTTCTTCAACCATGGGCTTAGGGGATCCCTGAGTTTTGGCCCGGCTTTTCCCCGGCAGCTGGTCAACTTGACATTTGTCCCCTTTCCCTCGGGAGTACGGGCCCCCTCGCCAATTTTCCAGTAGTATTTCCCCACGCGGCTTGGAATTCTTGATAGCAACCCCCCATGTGCAAGCCTTTCGAAGGATCATGGACTGGGTGTCCCCTCGCTTTCGTTTGCACCATCAGGGTCTGGCTTTGCCCCCCGGATGATTTTGACCTCAAGTGGACCCAGCGAGGTGACTCCCTCCGTTTCTAGTCGTGGTGAGGCTTCATCTTTGACGTTTTTGGAAGAGGGGTAGTTTCTCGTCCTTGCTGGGTGCCTCCCCCCCATCTTTTTTCCGAGGAACGGTGGCTTGCTGGCGTTCCGCTTCTTCTTCGGCTCTTTTATGCGGTGTCTTTCCCCCCCCGTTCACCGGCGATGACGACTTTTTCTTTATCCAGACAGAGTAAGTTACAGAACACTTGTTGGCCCCCCCCTGCGTGTTGTGCCTTCTGCCCTGTCAGGCGAAAGCGAGCGACGTTCGTAAGATCGCCTTCTGATTTGTAGCTTCATTTTTTTCAAATTTTTTGAACAGCTTTCCTGGGTCTTCCAGCTAGGTTGCTCACTGGGCCAGGAGCTTTGGCAGGTCATCTTACATGTCTCCTTTGACGATGTGGCTCCGCCCGGCGGTCTGCGCGTTCTGTCCGAGTTTCCCCGAACCGTTTTGGGCCCCTTCCCCGTTCCCTCTTCGCAGCCTGCGGTAATGTCAGCTGCCAACAAAATTTTTTCTTATTTTCTTTTTCATCCCCTCATTGCCGTTTTTGGTTCTCTTGGCCACCAGTTTTGTGGAGGAGGTGATTTTCCCCGTTCGAGTTGACTTGTTGCCCGCTGCGACTTGATCTTTTTCGACCGGGATTTTGTTCCCCGCGATCGAGTTTTCTCGTCGGTTTTTTTTTTTCGCGGCCCTTTTTCGTTTGCGTTTTTTTTTGGTGTTTAAAGATGAGAATTCCCCGAATCGACTTTTTCTCCGCTCCTTCCTTGGCTCAAAGTGAACCCCCACCAGCTCTTTTTAATACTTAGCCCTTTTTGGGAAGACAATGCTTTACCTTTTTCCCTTTCGCCCTTACATCGAATTTGTAACCGCCCCGGCTCCTTCAGAGCTTTTCTCGCGCCGGTTGTGTTGAACATTTCAGTCTTTCCGATGTTGACAGCAGTGGGAAGTGTGCAGCCCTCATTGGTCTTCCTCAGGGATTGAACACGACGTCCCCAGCCGTTCTACATTTTCCCACGAATGACCTTGCTACCCCCCACCCCAGTACCTTTTACCCCTTTTACCGACTATTGTTGCCGGGAAGCTTTCAGTTCACAACCATGGGAGTTCGTTCCCTTTGATCTGGTTGGAGAAAAATCGTTTCCCACCGCAGCGCTTGAGTCCGACCCCCCGGTGGGGGCGACCTGTTGTTTTTTCCGCAATTACTGGACCTTTCCCCCACCTCATCCTCCTCCCGTCCCCTTTTGGAGGGTTGTCAGACAATGTACTCTTCAACTTTTGCATGATGAAGCCGCCCCCTGTTCCTTTTTTTTCCCCCCCCCCCACGTGTTTTTTTTTTTTGTTAGATTCTCGACGTCCCCCCCCTGCACAGTTTTGAAGAAATCTTCCCCGGCAATCGCCTTGGCCTTCATGTCGATTTTTTTGGCCGGGACGGGTCTGATCCAATTGTTCCCCCCGAGAGGTCGAGGTTCTCGGACCCTTTTCGTCTGCCCCACAATCAAGAAGTGTGGAAGGCCCCCCCTGACCCGCGGCGGGGGGCATGGCCAAACCTTTACCACCCTTTTTTTCTGCCATTTTCGTTTGACAACCCATTTGGAACTCTTGTCTCTCGTTTTTTATTTAGACCTTTTACGCCACTTTCACGGCGCTGGCACCTGTTTTTTTCTGCTCATTGTTGCAAGGTTTTTTCTTGCGTTCAATTGTTTTTTTTTCTTTGTTGCTTTGAGCACCGCCCCCCCCCTTGCCCGGTCTTGTCGAGTAGTTTTGAGGCCCTGTCGATCTGACTACGTTTCGGCGAACTCCCGACAGTATGACTCCCCATTTCACGCTTTAAGGGTAATTACTTGTTTAAACCCCCTTGCCCACCCTCCTTCTCTTTCAACCGAAGTGAGTTCTCCCCCCGTGGACCTATATTCAGGTTGTCCAGGGACTCTTATACAGGCCTGGGCCCGCTCGTCTGTGCAGTGGGATCATGTTATTCCGTTTCCACTTTCGACCCCCCCCCTGGTCAACTGGTAAGCTTTCCCCTTAGACGCTCGAATATTTTCATTTTTAACCTTCCCCCCATGTGTGTTGACCCTCCCCGGACTCCCTCTGCCTGTCGAGCTCCTGCACCACGCGTCCCGTTATGCGCTGAGGTCGGCTTTTTTCCTTCCTGGGCACTTCCCCCCTACCAATGCGTAACGCGGCGAAGAAACGCTTTCCCCGCTCTTTTTAGGAGGGACGTTTCCCCACTCTATAGTTCCCACGCCTTTCTGACCTCCTTTCGCGTTAGCTTTAATGTCCAAAAGGGTTTTCCTCTCTGATGTCTGAAAGAACCCCGTCTTTTCACTGACGTGACGGCACTTAGTTTTTTCTTTTTTCCCCTTGGTAGTAGACTGACTTGCGCCAGGGAACGTCCCTTTTGACCTAGCGCAGTTTTCTGGTTAGTTAAACTCCCCCCCTCCCCACACGACGCAGCGTTTTTTGTTCTACCGAACTAAAACTGCCCACGTGATGTTTCGATGGGGTTTTGCCAATTTTCCCTTTGTTCTTTCGGCGAGACAACAGTGAGGACCCAATTTTCCCTTTACAATTTTCTTTTTTCTGACCCCCCGGGACGTTCCCATTTTTTCATCCCCTTGAAAGGACCCAGAAAAGCCCGCGTCCCGTTTATTCCCCTTCCCAGAACCTTTTTCCAGTTTTTTGACTGTTTTTCCCACAAGTAGTATAAACTTTTCCTCCTCTCATTCTGTGATTAGAAAATTTTTTTTTCCCTTTTCCATACTCACCCAATGGCAGGTTTCAGGTCGAGTGATCCCCTTTTGCGTTCAATCCTCTCTTTCTTTCGCCCCCCCTTTCCTGCCAGAAGGCGTCGTTCCAAACCCCGGTCATTCAGAGTTTTCGCGACTTTTTTATGTTTTTTTTCGCTTTCCTTTAGTTGAGTTCTCCTTTTATCTTCAGAGACCCCCTCCTGGAGATACGTTCCCCATCGCGGGCCCTTTGAGTTCTGCCGGGGTGCAGGTCTTTTTTTGATTTTTTTGCGGGTCGATCCCCCCCCACCTTTTCTTCTTTCCCCCGGCGCCCCCCTCTGTATAATAGGGAACTGTCACACCGCTTTGCCTCCGTGTTCCCCTTTCCCTAAGGCGAGACCCTGCTGAACAGTTCTTTCAGGATTTGTACTTCCTTTCGTTTTGCCCAATTTAACACATGCTTAGTTGGTTTTTTTTTTTTTAGTGAAGCAGTGCCCTTTTGGGCAGGCCTTGTTCCACCACCTGAGATCCCTGATTTCCTGCGTCCCGAGTTCATTTAGTATGTGGGCGTGTTTTTCCCATGTTTTTGCGAGCCCCGACCTTTGCAAAGAAAGCTAAGTTTTGCTTATTTCCCGGCCCGCCATCAAAACCTTTCTCCTCCGTAAGGGCGTATCGAGGTTTCCAGTTTTTTTTTTTGGAGCTTGTCTCCTCCGGATTTACCCCCCCCGGCGCTTCCCTCCGAAATTCCCTTTTGTCTCCGGGGTCGGAAGTCCCTTCGATTTTCCCTCTTCTCCCTGTGCGAACCCTCTCTTCTTCCTAATAGGTGTTTTGAGCCGTAGATTTCCTGATTTGCTCGGCCTCTTCATAGCGCTAAGGTTTACGTTGCTCCCGAGCAAACCGATTACTTTTTTCGGGCCTCCTTCTTCGGTTTCATTACTTCTCAACCCCCAGCAGAGTTCTCCGGCCGATCCCCCCTGTCTGAAAATTTCGTTTCTCCCCTGACCTTCTTCTCCTACTGAAATGTTTGTTGATCGCGGCCGGAGAAAGAGTATCGCAGCCTATGTGGGAAACAGGTGCTGACGAGGTAACCCCAGCGGCCCCCGCATTGCAAATGGCTTACGAGATCGGCCCTCATAATGCTTCCTCTCCCCCTGCTAACTCTGCGAAAAGAGTCCTTTCCTGTTTCTACCATGGCACTATTTAAGCTAACAAATCCCCGTCCTTCCCCTTGAGCCCCATACGGCTTCCCCCCCCTCACTGTCCCTTTCCGGGACCGACGGCCAAACACTTCCTTTCCCCCCCTCGTTTAGTACCTTTTACTCTTTTGTGAAAGAAATCGTCGATCTCTTGAAGAAGGAACCCCTGGTTTATTTTGCGACCGTTTTGTTTTACGGCTCGAAACCGTATTGCCGCCCTCCTCTTCTTCCCTTCCGGCGGTTGGTCTTCTGCAGTATTCCCCCCCCCCAGCCCCATTGCGAATCTACCCTCCCCATGCAGAGTTGCCCCCCATTTGCTCGACCTCTTGCAGCCCGTTTCCTGTTTTCAAAGGAAATCAGTTCCCCCCCTCCTACCCTATGCTACCAAACGCCTCCGCCTGTGCCCTGCGGCGCGATGGCTGCGATTTTCTACACCACTTTTGCTTGTGGCTGCGCACCGTTTTACGAGCCCCCCCTTTTGCTTCATGCACTTCCGACCGCCTGCGGGAAGAGGAAACTCTTAACCACAACTGATTTTCGCTTACGGCCCAGGTTGTAGCTGTTCTCCCACAGAAAATGCTATGCTTTTCGCGAGGCTCCCTTATACCTTTTCCCCTTCAACAGGAAGTCCCTGGAAACAAAGTTTCTGCTTCCCGCCACGCTCCCCTCCGTTTCCTTTTGTGGATCTTTGCGTTGAAGACCCCCGAAAATTTTCCCCCCCCGCTGGCGTTTAGCAACTGCGCTCAGTTTTTACTTACAAGGTTTTTTGCTTCACCTTCTCCCTGTCGTGGCCCCCTTTTTTTTTGGAACTATTTCATTGTTTCAAACCCCCCTCAGCACTGGGCCATACCAAGGGGGGAAGACGGTCTTTCCTTTGGTTTTTCCCTCTATGCTTCATATTCGCACCTTCGTGCTTGGCCCCCTTGTCCCTGGGCGCGTTAATTGTGAGGGGCTGCGACTTCTTTCTTACCCCTTTTCCTAACTTTTTTCTGGACAATACCCTTAGTTGCTCCAAATGACCCCTTCTGTAAGTTTTTTTTTTCTTTCAGACGTCCCTTTGCTCCTTTCTTTACTCCCCCTCCCATTAGGATCAGGCTTTCTCCTTCACAGCCTTTCCTTCTCGTGTCCTCTTTTCTTTCATGTTCTAGGTTATCGTCCCTGTGCAAGTTCTCATGAAATTAGATTTTTCTGAAAACGCTTGGCCATTTTGCTCGGTTTTTTTTTTTTTTTTGTGAAGTTTCCCTCCCTTCCCCCTCTTTACCGACCCCGTTAACCGAATGCGCGAAAGAAGGGATGCTTGCAAAGGGTTTTCAACAGGTTTGGGACCTCTCCCATTGTTTTCTTTCACAAAAGATGCCTGGACTGTGCCCCCCTCCCTCTTTCCTCTTGAGATACTTCCAATCCCGCTGACAGGGGCCGACGGGACTTTTTTTCGCCGCGCCGTTTTTTTTTCCGCTCCCCTCCCCCCCGAAGAACACGCCTGATTTTCTCGTCTCGTTCCTGGTCCTTTGAAACCTTGCCCCTCGCACGTGATTTTTTCACCTGAATTGTCGTTTTTACACCAACCCCCAACTCCTGTGCTCCTTTTCCTGTTCTGGTTGTCCGCAACCCGGGACTTTTTTTTGCGGAACTTCATGTTTGGTTTTTCTGTTGTCTCTTCCCGTATCTCCCCCAGCTTCACTTTTTTTTTTGTTTTTTACTGATAAGGATATTCCTCACAGGTTTGTCACGTTGGACGTTTTGTTAGGGCCACTTTTTCCCCTTTTCCCTAAGTACCACTTTCCCTATAAGTTGGTGTCCCCTCCCTGCCCCTCCCTTTTTTAGGAGAAAATTGCCGGGGACCATTGGCCCATTCCCTTCTCCCCCGCTTCCTTCTAATATATAGTCGTGGCAACCCGTTCGTTCTTGATTTTCACGTTCTCGAACCCAGCTGCGACTCGCGTTTAGATGCCGGTCTTTTTCGTGCTTCATCTTCCTGGGCACGTCTTCCCTTTCTTCTCCCTTTTCAAGTTGCCTCCCCTCTCCTCAGTAAATTTGGCCAGCGCGGGCTTCGTGCCGGAACGGGTGCCTTGGCTTCCCGACTTCTTTTTTTTTTTCGGCTTCTTTTCTCGTGGTCGCTACCCCTTTGTCTTCATTCAATCTGCTGCTCCGGACGACTTTTTCCCACTTCCCTTCACGAGAATGCCACGGTTTTTTTCCTTTTCTTCTGCTTCCTTTCCCGTTTTTGCCGAGGCCTGTTTAATGGCAGTAGTATTCGCCCTTTCTTCGATTTTTTTCTTTCCTTCTTGTTTACGAACAGGACAAAATTTGTTTTTTTTGTTTGGCTTCTATTTTTTCCCCCTTTTCATTGTCTGGGAATGATGCGACCCCCACCTCATTTCGCCGTTGTCATGGCTTGGTTCCGGTTCCGGTCGTTCTTTCCTTGCACGTTGACCGAGCTCTTTCCCCTAATGGTGAGGAGACGTTTTTAAGCAAGTCTGCAACCTTATACGTCAGCCCTTTCATTTTCCCCCTTCTGTTCTGTAGGTTTGTCCCCTCTTTTTTTTCTGCCGTTGGTTTTTCGAACTCTCGACTTTGGGCGCCGCAATCTTCTGTTGCGACCTTGCCTCGACCTTTTCTCTCCTGTGGTAGTTTTAGTTCGAGGCGCCCACTTTTCCTTTTCTCTCTTTCATCCCTCAGTTGTTTGTTTTTTTGGCGATACTTTCTAGGTGCGCCAACCTTCCCTCTTTTTTCCCCCCTCTTCTTGTTTTAGTCCTGATCCCCCGTTATGCGGCTGAATTGAATCACTCGAACCGGGATTTCTCGAGGCCGCTCACCCAAACTCTTTTTTGTGAAAAACCCTCAACTTTTGTCCCCCCACGTGTGCCTCTTTTTTTCCCCTCTCTGTTTCTGTATCCGACGTTAGTGAAACCAAGTTTGGGCGCGCGACGGTCCCCCTACCGGAGAAGTGCGTTGCTTCCTTCATCTTTCTTTCCAATTTGGTCCCCCTCCTTTTACTTGTTGAAGCCCTTTGTCCCTTGTGAGTCCCCCTTCTCTCTCCCCCTTTTTTTCCTCCTTTTTCTAAAGTGGCCCTTTCCCTCTAAATCGACGCGCTATCTTCCCCCCCTTTTCCCCCCAAAGGGCTCAGTCTCACTGCCGAAGAAGAGCACACACCCCTTGCGGGCAAAAGCGGCGTTCCCTTTACTTTTCGTTTTTCTCAACCTTCTCAGCCACTTCCTTCCTCCCCCCGGGTTTGGACGTCAACCGGTCCCTCCTCCTTCTTCCTTTCCGGTCCCAGGGAACTCCGCTTCCCCGATTGTTCCCCTTCGGCGATTGTGGTGGTCTTTCCCCCCCCCTTTATCAGCTACTCACCATCTTAACAATGACGGGTTTCTCTTCTTTCCCCCCCATCCTAAACCCGCTGAGTCCGGTCGTCTTCTCCCTCTTTTTCATTCGTGCCACCGCCGACCCCTTTTTCTCCCCTCATCACCTCCGCCTGGCAGATTCGGCTTGTTTATTGGGCTCTACTTCTTCCTTTTACACGAATCAGAGTGTCATCTCCCACGCCGTTGCGCAGAATCCCCCAACCCTTTTTACCTCGCTGGTTTCGCGGTCAAATTATCCGGAAGTTTCCCCCCCCCCCCTTTTGTTTTTGAGTGCTTAATGAAAATTCAAATGCTCCCTCCGCTTTAGCGCTCTCCGTATCCCTTTCCTCTCCCCCCCCCCTCCCGGTCAAAAATTTTATGATTCCCTCCCCTAGCCGCATTTGCGTTTTGTTGGGGGGACGACGGTTAAAACATTTGCGCGCCCTCCTCTTTTCTTTTTCTTTTCGTCGGTTTTTTCTAGTGAACCCTTCTTCCGACCCAATCTCGACAAGTTAAGTGACGGCATCTTTTATTTTTCACGACCAAGACCCTTAATTGTTGAACCCCTTGCATAACTCCCAAGAAACTGGCGTTTTTACAGAGGTGGTTCCCCCTCTTATTTTTTTCCTTTTTTCCTAAGATTAGCACCGAGATGTTCCCCAGGGCCTGACTTTCAGTGGAGGATGGACTGTTTATACCGGAATGACCTCTTGCTCCCCCTTCCACCCCTTCAAGCAGGCGGAGGGGGTTTTTTTTTTTCTTAGACGTTTGGGTCCCGCGAGACTGGGGAGGAATGACCCTGACAGCCCCTTCAGTTGTTTTTTTTTTTTCAGACTCTCTTTCTGGCTTGAGGGCTTTTTTTTTCCCCAGACTTTTGGCATTTTTCTTCCCCCTTTTCCCGCCCTTGGCAGAGGGTAGGCTTTCTCCAGTCCCCCTGGCGAATCCTTCCCCCCCTCCCCTTTACGGTTTTGCCCTGAAACGTCCTTTGTTCCCTCCTCCTTTTTTCGTTTTCACCAACCGAGGTGTTTCCCTGCCAGGACCCTCCCTGCGCCTTTCGCGTTCTCGTTGTTTTAATTTTTCATGGGCGCGATTGGGTCTGAGAACAAGAGGGCCCCCCCTTCCACTGACCTGCTTTCCCCTAGTTTTTTTTTTTTTTTTTCTCTCCGTTGGGTCCTCCGCTAGCGCCCCTGAACGGACATAGCAGTTTTGGGGCCCTACTTCCCCCCCAGGTTTTTTACCAAGAAAACCCCCCATCAAGACCCCTCCCTTTACCCTGCCTCCTTGAGTGAGTTTTTGGGGTGACTTTTTGCAAACGCTGCGTTTGGTGCTTTCCTGTGATTTTCGGAGCTCCGGCCAAAGGTTTGAGCATTTTCATCAAGCGAACACGCTCCTGTGGCCGTTTTGCCCTTTCGGCCTTCCCTTTGTGTCTCTTACATTTACCTTTGTCTTCCCAGGATCCTTCCCTACCCCCCCTTTAAGGGAACCTTTTGGTAAAAATGTCCGGAAAAGTCAGTTCTGATCCCACACGCCGTTTCCTTTTTTAAACTTCTCCCCTCCTTTTAGAACTCGCACATGGAAGGCGTCCCTGCGATTGTGCTTTTAGCCCCCCTTCTCTTTTCGCTTCCCCCCCCTGAATGATCTTCCTCTTTTCCCTTTTCCTGACCCCCCCCCCCCACGCTGCTACTGCGTTTTGAAGGATTCGAGCTTCATCTGCTGACCGAGGGTTTTTTTCTCTATCCCTTGTTGTTTCTACTGGTTAGCTTTACCGATATAAACCTTCCAAGCGGCGGAAGTGGGACTTGGTTGTTCCGCTCTGATATTCTTTTTTTCTTTCCTTGATAGTTTAGGGTGTCCTCCCCCCCCCCCCTTTTTTCCTTCTCCGTTTCCGGTGAACCCCTCTTTCCCAGGATAAAGTTTTTTTTTTTTCACGAAAAAGCAAAAAGAGTTTTTCCCCCCTCTTTTTTTTTCAGTGTTATTGCCTTACGGGAGATTTCTTGGGAAGTTGACTCCTTTAGGCTCGAATTTTTCTTTTATCTTGTAATGATTTTCCCCCTTTTTTTCTCCCCATGGCAACGACGTTTTTTCTTATCATCTCTTTTCTCACCAGTTCTTTTTTCTTTGTTTTTGAGATTGTTTCCACCTTTGACCCTCCTTGCCCTCTTCGTGCTTTCCGTTTCTTGGGGCAAGCTAGCGCGTGGAACCGGGGGTTGCATCCTATCCTTTTGAAGGGAGTGGTCCTTCCCTTTCAACAAACCTTTCTATTCTCTCCCTTGTCCTTTTTCCTCTTTCGATTTAAGATTTTGTTGTGAGATGGTTCGCGAGTTCTTTTCCCCCCCCTTTTGGGCTTTTTTCCCTTCCGGAGCGTTTTTTTCTGTTTGAGTCAATTCTTTCCCCCCCTCTTCCCTGAGTTTTTGCTTCTCTTTTGCCCTAGACTTATCTTATTCCTCCTCGTTTGTGGTGTGAGAGTTCTCCTTTTATGTTTTCCCCCTCCCTTTCCTAACCCCTTCTTAGTTCTGCGGATCACACTTTCCCCCCCCACCCGCTTATTTTTTCCTTTCTTCCTCACTCGAACAGCTTGCTCGCCTGCCTCCACAAAGCTTTGCTCGATCGCTTCCTGAGGTTCTTTGAAGAGAAATTTGCCTGCGTTTTTCTTTTCCTCGTCTTCGGCAAGTTCGCTCGGTTTCTTACCACCCTTCCCTTCTCCTTTTTTGACCCCCCTACCTTGCCGCGCATTGGCTCGGGTGCCGCAGATTCGTTCAGGGGAAAAGAAAGTCCTACCGCCAAAGCCCCTTCTTGATGTCATTTCGCTCCCGCTTTTCGACTTTTTCACAGGTTTTCCACCCTCCTTCCTCACTTTTCGAGTCAGAGATCTAGGGCGGGTCAAACCGGGCCTTCTCGAGCCCTGGCAGACCTCCCCAAGTCACACCCCCCTCTTTCCAAACTGTCCTTTTTTTTTTTTCTTTTTTTTAACTTTTTTTACTAAATATTTTCGCCTCCTCCTCTTTGTTTTTTGCCCTGTGGATGCTGCACGCGGGCACGGTCAGACCCGAAATCATTCGAAGGCCAAGGAACGACCTCAATCCCTATGTCCGTACTTCTTCTCTTTCCTTCCCTTTCTAACTTGCCTTGGCTATCTTCCCCCCTTCCTCACCCCCCCTCGTCTGCTCCGAAACCATAACCTATTGTCGCGCGGTTGTTCGAGGTTATAGCAGATCTTTTTCCTGGTTGTCCCCCCCCCCCCTCTCCCCTCTTATTTCTCCCTACCCACCCAAAAATGTTCCTTCATTTCGGCTGATCGACGGTCTTTTTCGGCTAGTTTCTCGCGAATTTAGCATTTTTAGGAGTGAAATATAGAAAAGTCCCTTTGCTGCGGCCTTCCCCCTTGCCGCGCTTGACTCAACCCCCCTACCCCCTCTTCCCTTTTTTGCAAACAGGTTACTACACAAAGGAAACTGAGTATTGCGATTAGCCTTTTTCTTTGCGGGCCGTCTCTCTTTCGGTTGCGGTCTACCCTCAAGGTCTTGCCCACAACGTTTCTTCCCTTTCCCCCCCTGTGGCTGTTAGAAGGGCTTTGTCTTCTTTTGTTGGGGGTACGAATGCCCCCAACCTCCTCCCCGTTCCCCTGTCTTTATGTTATTTCGCGTCTGTCTTTTTCTATTCCCCCCTTCCCTGTCCCCACTTATTGTAATCAGGTGCCGGCTATTTCTTAGGCCAATTCGCTCAGACCAAATTGCAGCAAACCCGGTTCTTCGCAGCCCCGGGCTGTCATTTTTTGGTCCTCTCTTTTCAGTTTGTGTGTTCCTTCCTCCCCCTCCCCTCTGCTTGTTGCGCTTCCCTGGCTGCGACAGGATTTTCTGACTAGAGAGAATAACTTTCAACCCGGCTCAAAATGCCCCCCCCCCCTTGAGCCGCTTCTCTCCGACCATCTCCCTTCTTTTCCCCCCCCCCTAAACGTTGAGAGTCCGCCCTCGAAGCCGTCCTGCGCGGAAATTTTTTTTTGGCATTTTTCTTCCCCCTCGTAAAAGTATTGCTGAGGTCGTTGCCCCTGTATGAATCCCTTTCTTCCCCCTTCCCCACCTTCCCCTGATGGCCAGAAAAAAATGGCTTCCCCAGGTCGGTTTTTTCCGAGTTGCCCTCCCCCTTGCCTATCTTTTTTCCCCCTCTCCACGATTTTCGACTTGCGAACTCTTTTCTTTCCCCACCAAAGGGTCCCACCAAGGAGATTGGTATGACAACAAAGAAATTCTCCCCTGTCACTGCCCCCGTTTCTCCTAGTTTCCTGGTACCGCCGTAAGGGGTGACTTTTTTCTTCCCCCCCTGGAACGACGTTCCCTTCTGATTCCTGTGGGCATGGTTTTTTCGTTAAACAGTCCACCAAAAGAAATGACACATTCCCCCCTTTTGACGCGAGTGATCTTTTTTTTTTTTGCGTTTTTAGAAAAGAAAATTTGTCCAGACGAACCCCCCTGTGCTTGGTTCCCCCTCTGCCCCCCCCCTTACTTCCTATTCTGCTAGGGGGAAAAAAAAAATTCTTGATCACCACCGTTTTTCCCTTTTCTGGATTTGTGCTTCAGACCCCATTTTCCCCTTTGAACCCGGCGGAATCATTTTTTTCCTCTATTTCCTTCTTCCCCCCCTAGGCGCGCTTCAGGACTGAGAAAAGGATTTTCGATAGTTGCCCACTGCCAAGCGTTTTTCGGTACCATTTTCCTTTTTTGTCACGTCGTTAGAGCCATTAACATTGGAAGGCCGGATGAGATTGACTTTTTTAAGTCCCTATATGTTCTTCCGGATCTTTATCGGCCTAGTCCGTTTACCACCAAGACGAGAAACAAGTTTTCGTCCTGCAGGTGTGGAGTATAGCCCTTTCCTTTTCTTTTGCCCGTTTAATCTGTTTTTTTTCAGCTTTTCTGTTTTTTTTCATACGGCCAGGATCCACAATAGCCAGAAGACAAGGACATTTCGCGGGTTGTTCCTTGCGGGTGTTCCCTTGATTGATTGCTCGGTAGCTTTTTTTTGTCAGCCTTTTTAAACCCCACCGGTTTTTTTTCCCTTCCTTCCCTTTCTCGCCCCGCTTGTAGGCCAGGACATGTACAGGACCCCGAAAAAAGCATTTTTTTCCCCCGCCGTTTTGTGCCTCTTATTCCCTGGAAGGCGTTTTTTTTCGGACTTTTTCCGTTGCCTTTCCCCCGTTTCTTATCGCCTTCTCGATTTGGTTAGTCGGGTTCCATGTAGAACCAGTGAGTCGGCTTGGTTTTTTTTAGGTATTTGCTCCCCTTCCGTTCCTTTGTCAGTTGTTCACTTTGTTGTCCACATGTACCTCCCCTGCGCTCCCCGCCCCATGCTTTTTTTCTTTGGAGTTTTGCTGAGAAGTTCTCGCGCCGCTGTTTTTTTCAACGAACCCGTGCTATGATCTTCTTTTTCCGGTTCCCCATCGTCTCCTTCCCCCGCTGCAAACATTTATCTTCCCTTTTGAAAAGACTCTTTCGCAGATCACGAGGGTTTCAAGATTGTGTGGATCTCCCGCTCCTCGTGTCAGAGTTGCTCCCCTCGTTCGCCTCGATTTCCCCTTTTTTTGCAATAATCTTTTTGTTGACTCTTGCCCTGCGAAGGAGCGCTTCCCGCCTGTTCGCCGCGCGCCTTCTTCTTTCTCTTCTTTTCCTCCCTGTATGTTTTTTTCCTCTCCGATAGAGTGCTTGCGCGGCCCCCTCTCTTCTCTCCTTGTGGCTCCAAGTCGCAACAGATATTCGGCTCCCCCTCTCAATATATTCGCGCTCGAGGAAGTGCCCCACCAAACCTCTTAAACCCCATTTCTGCTCCCCTTTCCACAGGGTCGAAGGATCCAATGTTTGCAGCTTTTTCCCTTTTTGCCCTGGTAAGTCAAGTCTATCGCGTCCGTGGTCGTTTAAAAGGCGGACAGGAAAATCTTTCCCTACCCTTCCCCCCTGCATGCGTTCACCCTTCTTCCGGTCAAGTGAACCCTTCTTTTTCGTCCTCCTTTTTTCTTTTGGATGCCCACTCGCTTTGCTAACGCCTTATGTTTATAAAAATGGCCCCCCCCCATTCAAGCTACAAATCCGGCCCCCCCGTCCCGGGATCACTTTGTTTGCACTGTCCTTCTCCCTTCTCCCGGCGGACTCCACCCCAACCGTGGTTTGGCCCAAAAGTTGAAGTGTTTTTCGTTAAATCAATAGGTATGGACCTCTCCCTCGTGAAGCCATCTTGACTAACACCCATTTTTTTTTTCTTTTTTTTTGGCGGGACCCTGCCACGGCCAATCATCGAATCTTGCCCCGGGGCCGCCATAAGCCTGTCTTTTCCGTACTTCGGCGTGTGGAGGCTGAACCCTCAGCTTGCCGATCTACCCCCCTCCCCACTGCAGTTTTCTTGCTCCCCTACCCTTCCCCTTGCGGAACCTCTCTTTGGGTTCTCTTGACGTTCTTCGTTCGATCATCCAGGTGTTTTTTTGAAAGAAGACCATATATGGCTAAAGACCCACTGCATCCGCCTGCTGTTCTATTTTCCTGCTTTCTTTTCTAACGGGCGTGGATCTCCTCCACCTTCGACCTTGCTCCTTTTTTCCCCCATAGAACAACCTCTTCTGGACATCATCATAACCTGGCGCTTTTTTCTGGGAAGCGGCCACTCACCCCCTTGCTTCTCCTTCACTTCCCGGTTGATTTTCTGCCACCATTGTTCCCCAACATTCCCATTATGATCTAGATTTTCAGGCAGCCTGCGACGGTGGGCGTCGTGTTCCCCCTCAAGCGTCTTCCCCCCGTTTTCTGATCAACCTTTTACTGAAGCCCGTCCGTCCTGTCAATTTTTTTCTTCTTTGTTGGCGGGGAGAAAGAAAACCCTCTGCGCGCGCGATGTTGTTTCCGTGCGTTTTGCTGCGCTATCACTCCCCCAGGTCTGGGGAAAATTCCCTCATTCCTTGTCTCTTTTTCTTCAGACCACGCTTCCTTTTTCAACCTTGGAAAATAGTAGAAGGCGCCCGCCCACCGCAAGGCGTTTGTTCCCAGCCTTTTGCCCTCGGCCCTTTCCCCCCCCCCCCGCAACGCGTCTGGCCAAGCTTTCGCCTCGTTTCCCCTTCAGTTTCTGCTTACTCTTTAATCCCAGAGTCCCTTCCTCTCAGCAAAGTCAGGATGGTAAGACTCGTTTTACCTCTCTCCTCTCCTCCACTCCTCCGTTTTTTTGTTTGTTCTCCCAGCTTTAGTCGTCTGGTGAAAGGACCTTGGCTTTTCGCCGCGTAAATTCCTGGTTTCGTTCTTGCTTTATAGTTAGGTTTTCTTCCCCCTCCCCCCCCCTCCCTACCTTCTTCTCCCAAGTGCTCCCACAGGTTTGCAAAAATTCGGCCCCCGACACCTTGGGAAAGGTCCCCCGCGAGTTCCGACTTTCGGCCGGTTCGCTTTCCTGTATTTTTTGCTTGGCCAAGGTTGCCCAACAGGGAGCTTCGGATTCCCAAAGAGACAAGGGTCTACGTGCAGCAGTTTTTCCCCCGCCGACCTTTTTATTGGAGAGCCACTCCCTCTGCCGGTTTCCCTCCCCCCCTTGGACCTGGTTGGTGTCGGCGTGCGCGTCCGGTTTTGTTCGTACCCTTGTCCCAAACCCAACAACACAATTCCGCACCCCGCCATTATGGGTACCGAGGAGTGGAGTGAGTGCAGAAGACCCAACTTGTTTAACCTGGAGAAGGCCGTTTTTGTCCCCCTCCCCTGCCCCTGGTCCTTTGAGCTTCTCGTTGCGAAATACGTCATTTCTGGATTGTCACAGCTCCCCTTTTTGTTTCCCCTGCCTTTTGCCGCGTTGTGCTTTCCGTCTTTTTCCTCAGGTTACAGTGCGCAGGAAAACGGGTTGCGTGCTCTTTCTTATTGGCCAACTCAAACTTTTTTCTTTTCTTCCCTCCACGCTCTCTTTTTCCACCATTGGGCGAATCCCCTAGCAACTTCCTGCAGGTGCCGTTCTTTGCGCAGTCGGGACCATGCAGGCGTCTCCGATCTAGTATATGTAAGAAATACCATTCTTCGTAAACCCTGGAATGCAGTCTCTTTTTTTCCTTTTTTTCAAAACCCCCCTTCGTTCTACTCAAGAGTTTCGGCTGAATTCTTTGTCGAGATTCCTTCTTGTCAGTGACTAAGGGTCCTTCCGGCATGCTGTGTCACTTTTCCCCTCCCCCCCCAACTCGGTCCCTACCAGGCTTACTGTCCCCCCTTTCTTCTGGCTCGTCGGGGTGGCCGTCAGATGATTGCGTTGATGTGTGTCGCTCCGTTGCCCCCACCGTGGTCCTTCTTCCAAATCCTCCTTTCTTTTTTCGACCGGATTTCTCCCTCCCCCTGAGTACTTCACCGAAAAAACGCTTTTGCCCCGCGTGTGTTGTTATTCTGGCCGTTTTTTTTTCATGCTGTCCGTTTTTCTCCCCCCCCCTCCCCCTTTATCTTTCCTATCTAATTGTAGATTCCTTAGTGTTTGAAATGTAGGAAAAGGTCTTCGTTCTTCCGGTTTTTAGAGCGTTAGTGGCTCCCCACATGCAGTTCGTTTATGTCCCAGTGTTTTAAACCCCTTTTTCCCCTCATATGGGCGTCGCAGCCCTGCTTCTTCGTCCTTTTTCTCATAGTTCTCTCCTCCTCTTTTCATGTTCCTCCCCGGGTGTCCACCAAGGTTCTTTCCCGGGAGGTCTGCCTTAATGTCCACGTTGATGCCCCCCACTTCATCTTTCTCAAGGTCATTGGCGCCCGATCCCTCTTTTTTTTTTTTTCTAAGTTTTGTTGGCTGATGAAGATGATAGGTTCGTCTTCTTTATCTGAGGCGGCCCCCCACCCATTATCTTGTTGCGGACTTGGAAAGTAGAGGGCGCCCTTTCTCTTTCCTCCCCCCCCCTATTCACCGCCCCCTTCTTATCTATATATAATAATAAGTTGTTTGCTTAGAGATAGAAAGCTCATCCTCCCCTTTTCCCGTCCTTTCCTTTTTCGTTTCGCTTTTTGCTTCCAACGTCGCAAATGATTCTTGCTCTCCCCTTTCTTTTCGTCCTTCCCCCTCTAAAACTCTCTTCAGTCGGTTTTCCCCTCTTAACAAACCCTCTTGGAACCCCAATCTGCGGCCATTGGACGTCTATGTTAACCCTTTTTTTTTTTTTTTTTTTCGTTGATTAACCTGTGCGTTCTCGTATCGCCGTCTTGTTTTAACCCTTCGGCTGCTGTCTCCCCCCACGTTTTTCCTTCCCCCCTGACAGTTTGGTGATCCTAGGATTCGACCATTCTTCAGGTGGTAACAAATTACGCTGAAGCGCCCCTTTTGAGCCATCTTGCCTTACTCACCTCCTTTTTTTTTTCCCCCCCCGGCCCCCCCCTCCTTGAAACTTTTTTTCCCTTAGATCCTGATATACGGAGGTGTCCCAACGCCTTAGCCTCTTCCCTACTCCGGTCCACAACCACACCGTCTTTTGCAACGATTTGTTAGTTCCCTTTACTTTTTTTTTTCTTTTCTCCATTTTCTCCTCCCCCCCTCCTCTTCTGCAAGAATTCCCCGGGGGTCTGGGGCCCCTCTGAACGGAAGAAGCCCAATAATTCGCCGCCGGGAACCCTCCGACACATCCCCTCTGTCCTTTTTCCGTTCGATTGTGGCTGCAGGGACGATCTACCCCCTTCTTCCCCCCCCCTTCCCCCTGATCCTTCCCCCCCCCCCTTTACCTTCCTTGCGACAACCACGCTAGTTCCTTTCGCCGGGTGAGACGTTCTCGTCTCCGGTGCAACTCCGTCCCCCCCCCCCCTCTGGACTACCGTGACCCATCGATTTTTCCCCATTCGATGCGACGTCCCTTCTCACTTTTCTTTCTTTTCCACCGCGCTTTTTCCTCCGTGCCCTCACGTTACTCGACCATTGGTGACTCGCCCAAGAAGCTCCAATCACTGGAACCGTTCATGAGAGGGAACAACCCCCCCTTCTTCCTCCTTCACTTCCCCCCCAATGGTTATTGGCTGTTTCCTGCACGCCAAGCCAAATGTGTGAAATTCTTGCTCTACTCTTTTTTTTTTCTGCTGCGCTCTTGATCAAGGGAGTCTCCCCCATACCTTCTCTTTGTGCAAGTTTTTTTTTCTTTCCCCCTCCCCACTGTACTCTGAGGCTAAGGGCGGTCCTTTTGTGGAGGGGGGCCGTACCGAAAAATAGGATTGTCTTTCTTTCTGCGCTCTTTGCTCTTCCCTTACTCCCCCCCGTTCGTTCACAACACTTCAGGACGTCAAGTGCGTTTTTCTTTGGAACCCCCCCCTCCTCTTTCTTGTTGAACCCCTTTTGTGCCTCCAAAATACGTCCGCGAAACCTCCTCAAGTCTTTCTCGCTTTTTCCATGCCTTTTCGCCCCCCTCTTCCCCTCAAAAAGCTTCTGGCCCCCATTTGAGAGAGTAATTGTTGTGAAGGTATTTCCTTTCCATGCTTCTTCCTAAGAACCTAGAGATATTACTCTGCTCCCCAATGCCCCCTGTCTTGTTTCTCTTCTCAGACATGATAGA
>Ga0179593_1473261_pt1 | contig 42702 bp, 59 predicted proteins | sample CZODoug2_1_08_16_FD_185931 | JGI IMG/M metagenome (GOLD analysis project Ga0179593, IMG submission 185931) | Vadose zone soil fungal communities from Angelo Coast Range Reserve, California, USA - CZODoug2_1_08_16fungal (PacBio error correction) | ecosystem: Environmental > Terrestrial > Soil >... | reverse complement strand
TGGGGCCACCTCCAAAAACGTGGGTCATCGTTGTCCGCAACCACACTTTACCCCACGGATGTGGGTTGGAAACCCACCCACTGGTTGAATTGCCCAAACCCCAAAGTTGGGTTTTTTTTCTTTTGTACCCAAACGTTTTTTGATTTGGGACCCAACCTTTTTTGCGTTATTTTCTTTAGCGGGTAACGGGTTTTTTGGGTGTTCCCCCAAGCGGGTGTTCATTTTTGTCTTTCCTTTCTTTGGGGTTTTTTCTCTACCCCGTTCCATGGGGTTGGGGCGGGTGGTTTCTTAAATTGGCAGGAATTGTTTTTTTTCCCCGTTTCGGTTGTGTTTTTCCGTGGTGTGTTTTGGGGGGTGTGCTTTTTTTGTGTTTTTTTGATTTCCCTTTGTGTTCCGGGAAAAAACAAAACCCAATTTTCGGGTTTAAGGGAAGGTTTGGGGTGTTCCCCCCGACCTTTCTGTCACTGTTGGTTGGCTTTCCTTTCCGCGGGCCCGTCGGGTTGTGTTGGTGGGTCTTTTTTTTTTTGTCAGTCTTCCCCCCCCCCCGGGGGTGTGGTTTTTTTGAGGGGAAATTCCATTGTTTCCCCTTTTGTTTGGGTTTTGTTGGATCAGGTTAAAATTTTACCATGCCCCCACTTTCCCGGGGTTTCCCCCTTTTCTGGTCCCCTGGTTTGGTTGCAATTTTCCACCAGTTTTTTCGTGGTTCGTGGGCCCTTTTTTGGGTTGGCGTGCCCTGGGGTTTCAGTGGGCCAAAAAAACGTGGCTTTGTTTTTTCATGCCCCGGGTTTTGTGTTTTGTGCATTTTCGCCCCCCCAAACTTTGGGGGACTTTTTGGTTTCTTTTGTGGGGGGGTTGGGAAAAACAAAACTTTGGGTGTCCCCGCCGGTGGGGTGTGTCCTTTCAAAAAAACTTTTTTCTTTTCAGGGGTTCGTTTCTGGCCGGTTGGGAGGGAACAAATGTTGGGGTTGTGGTGTGTGGTTTTTTGATATGTTTGGGATTGGGGGACCCGGGGGGGTTTTTTTTGTTGGGGGTGGCTTTTTTGGTTACTAAGGGGGGTGTGAAATCTTAAAACAACCCCTGTTCTTTTTTTTTGGGAAAGGTTTTTGGCTTTTTTTTCAGGGTCATTTGTTTTTTTCTTTTCCACGTTTAAACCCCCTTCCCCTTTACCGGGGAATTTTGGGGGTGGACCGGTTCGGACACTTTTTTACATGGACTTAAATTCCACCCCCCCTTGAAATAACAAAAAATTTACCTGGATTTGGAGTGGATTTCCTTTTTTAATAAAACCTGTTTACTTTCCCCCTTTTTTTTTTACACCAAAATGTTGTTTGTGTTTTGGGGCTGGGGACAAAGTTTTTTACTTTTTTGGTTTTTTTCCAAATACGGCTTTTTGGGATTTGTTTTTTGTTGGTTTTACTGTTTTTTTCTTTTTGAGTGCGTGGTTTATTTCTAAATAAAGTTTGGAAAGTTATTTTCTCTGCAAAACAAATGGGCATGTTTTTTTCTTTTTTTGGCCTCCCCGTGGGGGGACCCCGGGTTGGTCTTTGGGGGTTTGTATTCACCCCCAACTTAACCAACCTATTTACTTTTCCTTTTTAATGGGATACTTTTTTTTTTTTTGGGGGGCTCGGGAAGGGCGTTAACCCACTCTTCAAATGTAAATCCTTTTTTTTTTTTTTTTTTTTTTTTTTTTGTTTTGGTGGTTTGGGCCCTAATTTTTTCGGTTTTTTTTCCTGGGTGGAAAAAGGGTTTCTTTTTTCCCCCTTTTGGGTTTTTTTTATTTTAGGGGGGGTTCACGGTTCAACTTGGTGGCCTTTAGAACCCCCCTTATTGGTAACCTGTTCCTTTTGTTTTTTGATTTCGTGGTTTTTGGGGGGTTTTGTCTGAACCTTTTGGGTGGGGACACTTTTTGGTCCTCATCTTTTTGAGTTTGGTTCGTCCGTTTCTGGGGGTGTGTGCCCCACAAAAAAAAAGGGAATTTCAAGGGGGAATGGGGGTGCGGTGGCCCACCCACGTTCTTTTCTCTAATTAATTTTCCACAATTTTTTTTTTTGTGTTACTTTTTGTTAAGGAGATTTTTGTGGCTTGTAATCCCATACAACCTTGCCCACCTGTTCCCCCCTTGGAGCCCCCCCCATGAGTACTTGCTCTAAAAAATTTGGTGTGTGAGGGGGTTGCCCCCTGGGGGGGGACTTTTTTTTCCCCCCTTTTTGGGTTGTTTTATTTTCCCGAAAGGTTGAGGGGGCTCCCCCACTTTTAAGGGCCCTGGCCTCCCCTTTAGACAACAAAAAAAAGCCCGGGTTCTACCAAGGTGAGTTTGTTTTCAACCCTTTTTTCCGGTGCCTGTTTTGTGTGGTTTGGGGGTTTTTTGTTTTTGGATGGTTTTTTAGGTTTTTTTTTTTTCCCTGTCCTTTTTTTTCCTAGTTTCTCAGGGAACCCCCGAACTTTTTTTCACCTTGGCTCCTTTGACTGCCCCCCCCCCTTCTGGTTCTCCACAAGGGTCTCCTTTGGGGGGACTCACCCTTTTCCCCCCCCGGGGCCCCCTGTTTTCCCGTTTTTTTCGGTTCCTTTTTTTTTCGGTTTCCCCACCACCCGGGTGTCCGCCCTCCCCCCAAAACCCTTCCTTCCCTCTGGGTACTTCCCCTTTTTTTTTTTTCACTCAGTTTTGCCGGCCAGGTTTTTTTTTTTTCCTCACCATTTGTGCGTTGGCCCGCGGGGTGGAACCCCCCCCCCCCCTGGTTTTTTCGGGAATTTTCGTGATTTGGGTGTTTTTTCCCCAAAACCTGTTCGTTCCACCCCAAGGGGAACCCCAAAAGGAAAGTCAAGCTGGATTTGCACTTGCAGTCTTTTTTTATTTGGGGGGGTTTCGTGGGGGCTTTTTCTTTCCCCCACCCCAAGTTTTTTTTTTTTTTTTTTTTGTTTGCCTTTCTTTTTCCCCCGGGGGGGGTTTCACCCCTGTTTTCGGGGTCTGCATTTTTTTCTTTATTTTTAATTTTTTTTATCATTTCCGGCTTTTTTGTTTAGGTTCGGAGGGTCTCTTTTGTAAAAACTTTTTCCGCCTCTTTTGGGGTGGGGTACAAAACCCCCCCCCCTGTTTTGGGGTGCCCCAGTAGGTTTTTTCCACTGTTTCCCCCCCAAAAAACCGGGGCCTTTTGCGTTTTTTGTCTGTGGGTCCAGGGGGTTTTTCCCGGGTTTTTCTTTTTTTTTCTGATATTCAACAACACCATGGTCAATTTTTTTTCTCGGCCTCGGTGCCGGTTTGAAACACAAATCTCCCCCCCCCCCTTGGGGCTTTTTTTCGGTGTCAAGGTTTTCTTTTTTTTTTTAAAAAAAAAACCCCCCGTGCCCCCCTTTTTTTTTTTTGGTTTCTTTTTTGCATTTGATTTTGTGCACCTGGGCCGGGGCCATGCACCCCAACCCCCCCCAAAAAGAAAAGGGTTCGGTTGTTTTCTTCTTTAGTTTTGGGGATGCGTTGTTTTTTGGGTGTTTTTGTCCCCTTGGTCGGGGCTCTTTCGCTTCCGCGGCCTTCGCACCCTTGTTGCCTTTTCCATTTTTCGGGGGTGGCGAAAGGGGTTTCTTGCCCGGGGAAAATCTTTTTTCCCTTTATTTCACCATGCGCCCTCATGTTTTTTAAACCTTTTTTTTGGTCCGTTGGGCTTTGATTTTTGAACAACCACACCTCCGCCAACTTGGGGACCCTTGTTGGTTTTTTCCACTCACGCCCCCAAAAGCCGGGTTTTCTCTTCAAACCAAACGGTTCCCCTTTGTGGATTTGGGGGCCTTTCTTTTTGCTTGGGAGGGGTCGGGTGCTTATTGTGGCCCGTGTGCCAACAAAAAACCCCCAAGGCTTTTCCCCAAAAACCCCCCCCTTTCCCGATCCCCCCCCCCATTTTTTTTTTTTTGGTGGGTGTGGCAAAACAACCACTTTGTTTTGATTGCCAACCCCACGGGTCCTTTTTTTGTCCTTTTTCCCCCAAGTTTTTTTTCTTTTGTGGTTTTTCCAGTTTGCTTTCTTGATCCCCCCCCCACAGGGGCGTCCTTTGTGTTTTTTTTTGGAGGGGTTGAAAAAGGCGGTTTTGGGAGTTTACTTGGGGTTTTTTGGTGTGGAACTTTATTTGTTTTCCCCCCTCCCCCCCCTGAATTTGGTTGGCCCCCCCCCATTTTTTCTCAAAAGGGAGACCATTGCCCCTTTTTTCTTTCGTTGGAACCCTCGAAAGATTTGGTTTTGGGGGTTTTTTTTGTCTTTCGTTTAGGGGTCCCCGTTTTGTCTTCTCCCTCTTTTTGAAAAAAACCACTTTTGGGTTCGCCCTACACCCCTTGATCCACTTTTCTTGCCCCCCCCCTGTTTTTACCCAAAAGGGGTTGGTGGGGGTCCCCAGTCGGACCCACCCCCCCGATTGATCGTGGTTTTTGGTCCCACCGAAGGGGGGGGTTGTTGTGGGCCCATTTACCCCTTTTTGTTTTTTTACTGGAAGTTTGACCCCCCCATTTTTGGCGTGGTTTTTTTTCAGGGGTGCGGGGGAAAGTCTGACCTTTCCTGTCTTTTTGTTTTGACCGTTTTCCCGACTCCACCGATTTTTCCGTTTGTCCATTTCTGGGGACGCCGTTTTCTTACACCACGGGCCCCGGGTTGGGCTTTGTTTTCCCCAGCATCCCCACAAACCTTCCCCGGTTGGGTTTTCAGGTTAAATATGGGGTCCCAAAATTTAAATTGAGTTTTGGGCCCCCCAACAGGGTTTTTTTTTTTTTTAAAACCTTGTTCCCGGGCAAACATTTTTTTTTTTTTTTCCCCCCTTTTTTTTAGTTTCCAACCCTTGGGTCCTTTCCCTGGGGTTGGTGTCAAAACGGTTGTTTGGCCCTGGGTTTCCGGCTTCCCCCTTTTAAAACCTGGTCCCCCCCCCCATTGGGGTCTTTTTTTTTTTTTTTCTGGCCCCATGGTAAGTTACACAAAAACAAAACATTTTTTTTCTTGGTGGTTTCCCCATTTTTTTTTTTTTACCTGGGCATTGGCCCTTTGAACCGCCTTTTTCGCCCAAAACAAAACTTGGATTTGGTTTTTTTTTTGTTTTTTTTTTTTTTTTTTCCTTGGTCAAACACCTTTGTTCGGTCTTTTTAATTGTGGTGTCAAAACCCCACCTTTGCCTCCAGGGGGGGCGGGTTTTGTGGGTGTTTTTTGTGGCCCTTTTGTTTTTGTGTTTTGAATTTGGCACCACCATTTTTTGGACCTTCTTTCCCATGCTGTTGCCTTAAACCCGGGATGCCCCGCTTGGTTTGGGTCCGGCAAATGGTTTTTTACTTTTGGTTGGCAGGGTCTTTCTGTGGTTGAAACTTTTTTTCTTTTTTGGGGGGTGTTTTTTTTGCTTTTTCTGTACACCTTTCCTGGTTCCATTCCATCCCCCCCCCTGGGGTATTTAAATCAACCAAACCTGAATTGGCCCCCGGTCCACCCCCAATTCTCCACCAGGGGGACGGGTTTTTTTTGTCTGGGGATACCGACCAGTTCCCCAAAAAACCGTTTCCACATTTTGGACCCCCGGGTCCCCCCGGTCTTTTTTTGAGGGCGGGTGTTTGTTTTTTTCCTGTTTTTTTTCACAGGCATTTGAGTCAACAAGGGAGGTTTCAGGTTTGTTTTACACATTTTTTTTTTCTCCCCACAACAACGGTGGACATCTTTTTTTTTCCAAAAAAGTCCAAAGGTCAACGGCCCCCCAACTGGGGCACGAAAACGTAAAATTTCCCCCCACTTTTTTTGGTTTTTTATCTCGCTGGGGACTTTGGTCCCCCCCCCCCCCCATTTTTGCCATGGTACAAGGTTGCCCCCCCCACCGGCGCCCGCAACCCTGGGGTTTGGGGGTTGACAGTTCCCCCCCAAAACAAACCGGGCCGTTTTTTTGCCTACCACAACGTTTTGTACCCCAACTTTTGCCCTTCCCAGTTCAGGGTTGTGTTGCTTTCCCATGTATTTAACAAAAACAACCCTTTTTCTTTTAAATGGTTCGGCGGGAAAGGGGCGCCCCCCTCTTGTTCTCGCGGAAAAAAACCCACCTTTTTTGAGCTACGGTTCCATCATTGAAAACACCACAGTTTGACAAGGTGAAGGGTTTTCGGCCTTTTTAAACTCCCCAAACCGGTTTTTTTTTGGTTGAACAAACCAAGGGTTCTCAAACGTACCCTTTGGGGGGCCACCCAACAGGGTTCCCCTTCTTTTCCCCCAAATGAAAAACAATTTTGTGTGGGATTTTTTTTCACGTTGTGTTTTTTTTTGCCCCAGCACTACCCAAAAACCCCCCAAAGGGATATTTTTTCTTTTGGAAACTCTTTTTACGGGTGGCGTTGTCGGTGGCCTCCCCTCACATGCAAACTGGGGTTTGGGGGTGGGTGGGGTTTCCCCTCCCTTTTGGCCCCCCCCCACCCCCACCCGTGAAAGCCGGTAGTTGTGTTTGTTTTTCCCCCTCAAACAACACCCCCCCCACTGGACCAAACATGAATTCCCTTTTTTTTGTTTGCCCAAATTCCCCTTCCGGATGGGTGGTTTCGTGTTTGGGGGACCCCCACCCTTTTTTTTCCCCCCACCCCAGACCCCCGGACCTTTTACCCAAAAAAAACCGGGTCTTTCTGGAGGTTGTTCTGGTTTTAGGGTACACCAGTGTTTTGTGTTTTCACCCCTTAACAACCCGTTTACCAGGCTTGGTCCCCCCAATTTTTTTTTTTCCTTTTCCAGCCCCTTTTTTCCCGGTTTGATGTTTCCTGTGATCCTCAAAGGTTTTTTTGGGTTTGGGGCCGGGTTTCCCGGTCAAAATCACCAAAACAGTTTTTTTCTTTTTACATTCCCTTTTTTTTCGTCTCGTGTTCACATTCCCCCCAGGTTTGACAGATTTTTTTCGGGGGGCTTTGGTGGTGGGGGGGCCACCAGGGTTTTTTGTCTCTTTGGGCCGGGGACACCCCCCACCCCTTTTCTTTGTTATGTTCCAGCATGGGGGTTGGGCTTTTTTTTCTTGGGTCCCCCGGAAGGGGTACAACGGTAACACACCCACTGGTTTTTTTTTCTCTTTTCCCTTCACCTAACGTTTTGTTGTTTTGTTTTTTCTTTCTTTTCTCTAAAAAACAGTTTGGGTTTTTGTGTTTTGTTTGGGTTGTTTTAGGGTGGGGTTTTTCCAACCGGGGGGCCACCAAATTTGGGCGCCCCCCCCCTTTTTGTTGGGGGTTTTGGGGCCTTTTTTTTTTTCCTTTTGCGATCCTGGTGCTAAATTGGTTTGGTTTCCGTTAGTTTGTTTTGTTTGGGGGGGGGGCGGGTTTGGGGGTTTGGGTTGCTTGTGGGCTTGGGGGCTGCCGTTTTCTTTCAGTCCCCCGGGGAACCAGTGGTTATGTTTGGGCCCTTGGAGGGTTTGTTTTAAGGGGGGGGCTTTGTCTTTCCAAACAAGGAATTTTTGTTGGGGAAGGTTTTGGACAGGGTCAGATTCAAAAAGAACCACACACTTTTGGCCACGTTTTTTTCGTCTTTGGGGTTTGGGGGTTGGGGGTTTTTACGTCGTTTGTGCACCCTTTGTGGTTTTGGGGGGGGGTGTGTTAAACACCCAAAAGTGTTTTTTTTGTTTTTTTTTTTTTTTTTTTTTTCCGGTGGTGGCGGGTTAAAACAAAAAAACCCAAACAAAAAACCCCCCAGTTTCTTATTGAACCCCCAAACCCAAATTTCTCTCCTTATGTAAAAATTTTCTTAAGGGGAGGGTGGTGAAGTTGTTTTTCCCCCCCAACCCCCCCCCCCCCCCAACCAACCCCATGCCCCTGTGCCCCCTTATTTTTTGGTCGGTGGTTGTCTTTGTTTTCCCCTTTTGTGTCGTTGTGGGGTTGGGGGGGGTTGGCGGCAGGTTTTTTTTAAAACTTGTTGGCATTATGGTACCCCGTTTTTTTCTGATTCCCCCAAACCATCAGTTTTCCAAGGGGGGGCTCCTACGATCTCCAACAACCACATCGTGGTTGTTGACCAATGGTGGGGGCGGGTTGGATTTTTTTTCCCCAAAACTTTTTGGGCCCCCTTTTTTGGGAGCCACCATTGGAATTTCTTTTTGGGGGGCCTGGTGGGTTGTTTTTACAAAACTGGGTTTTTTCCAAACAGGGGGCATTTTTATTCCTTTTTAACCCCCCGGAGTGTTTTCTTTTTTCTGGGCCTTTCTGGACTGGGGTTTGTTGGGTGTTTTTGGGTTGTGTTTGACTGCCCCCATTTTTCCCCCCCCCTGGTATTTTGTGATTTTTAAAACGGGGTTCAATTGGTTTTTCCCCTTTTTGGTTTTCCCCCGGGCCAAGGGTTTTACCCCCCCCTTGGTTTTTTTTAGTTTGAACCAAAAGCAATTTTACCGGTTCGTTTGGGGTTAATTTTTTTTTTTTTGGGCCCAACGTTTGTTTTCAACCTACAAAATTGCTTATTTGGGGGACTCCTTCCCCTTGTGGGTGTGTTTTGGGATTTTTTTTTTCCAAGCTTTTTTTTACGATCTCCCCCCATGGGGCCTCCCCCCTCTTACTTTTCCATGGGCTGCTTGACGGCAAAAAACAACACATTGTTCTGGGTGTAAAAATACCTCCGTTGGGGGTTTTAGTTTGTTGGGTTGGCCCCCCCCCCCCGATTGGATTGTGGTGACCAATGATTTGGGAAAAAACCCCGGTGTCGTTTTTTTGAAAATTTGTAAAAAAACACAAAAGTCCTTTGTGTTTTTTTCTTTCTTGGCTGTTATTTTCCACCCACTTTTTGGGTTGTGGGGATGGGTTGACTTGTTTCTGGGAGTGGTGTTTTCGGTTTGGGGCAAAAAGCTGGGTCTTTTTTTCGCTGTCGGTCCGCGGTCGACTTTTTATGCGGTGGTCTATCTTAAGGATTATTTTTTTTCTGCGTGGCGGTGGGGGTGCACCGCTTTGGGGTACAGGGAAATGGCTTGGAAGGGGGTTGTGTTTTTTTGTCTAATGGACCAATGGAAGTTTTCTTTCTTTAATTTGTTTTTCGGTTGGGTGTGTTGTTTTGCGTTGTTTTCTAAAACAAACAAAAAAAAAACACCAAAAAAAAAAACAACCCAAAAAACACCACCCGTGTGCCCCACCAACGGGCTGTTTGTGGGGTGGGGGGGGGTTTTGTCTTGGGAGGGGCTGAGGAACTTCGGGGTGGGCGGCTGTGGGGTGGGTGCTCTGCCGTTTTTTTTCTTAACCCCCGGTTTTTTTTGGTCTCGGGGAACCAACATTTGTTTTCCACCTTTTGTGGTTTTTTACACTTCCGTGGGTTTTGGTGTCCAACTCCCCTGGTGTGTCTTTCAAAATTTTTTCGGGCCCCCCTGAAAAGGGGTTCTTTGGCCGTTTTCTTTTTTTTCTTTATGGTGGGTTTTTGTGGTGTTTTTAACTTGTTACCTGGTGGCCCCCGGGGTGGGGGGGCGGGGTTTCCCGTGGGGGGTGGGTGTTGGGGAACTTTTTTTTTGGTTTTCTTGTTTTTTTTTTATGTTTAACCATTTTTTGCGGTTGTTTTTTTTGTTTCCTAACCGGGGGGGGGATCCACACCCCGTTTTCCCGTTCCCCCCCCGTGTCCCCCCCCAGTACCGGTTGTGTTTTTTTGACTCTTTTCGGGGACGGTTTCCTTCCCAAAAAACAAACACCAGGACCAATCACCTTCTGTGTCCGGCTCCAAACCCAAAAGTTTGGGAGTTTTTCGGCCCCCATTTTCTTGCCCCCAACCACGGGCGGTTTTTTGCACCCACCCCCCCCCAGTGGGCACCAATTGTTTTGGGCCGGGAAATTTGTTTGGTTTGCACTCAAGTTCGTCTTGGAAAAGGCATTTGGGGGCGCCCCCCTTTCTTTTTTGACAACAGGGTGGTCCCCAGTTTTTTTTGTTCGCTTTGGCCAACCCACTTAGGCCAGGGGCTTGGGGTTGCCAATACATTTTGGGGTTTTTAAATTTTCACCTCCCCCCAACCCCCCACCCTTGGCCAACCCCCCCAGGTGGTTTAATTGTTTCTTTTTTGGTGCTTACGGGGACGGAAATTGGTGGGTTTTCCCAAAATCCAAACACGGGTTTTTCCCGGGGTTTTATTTTCCCCCCCCAGTACTTGCTTTTTGGCCCTTTAGGGTTTGCAAAAAGGTGCCAATGGTTTTTTCCTTTTAATTATTGGAACCAACCTGCTCCGTTGTTTTTTTTCGGCGGTTAGTATTCCCTTTTTTTTTTTTTTCTGGCCGTTTTTTCGGGGGGTTTGAAACACCCCCTTCCCGGCGCGGGTTTTTTTTTTTGTTTTTTTTTTTGCTGTTTTTTTGAATGTGTTTGGTTATGGGGCTTTGACCTTGTTTGGGGGGGATCACAACCTGTCGTCAGTTGTTTTGCTTGGGGGATTTTTAGTTGTTTTAACCCCCCCCGTGGGCGATTTTTTCATTTGTGTTGCCTTTCTGTTCAGGGCGCTTTTAAGCACACTTCTCTTTTTTTTCTTTGTAATTGTTTTTTTTTAACCCCCCCTTTTTTTTTTTCATTTAGATTTTTGGTTGCTGCACTTTCTCTTGTTTCTTCTCGTTTTTTTTGTTGGTTTTTGTTGTTTTTTCGGTAAAGTAGGTTTGGTTTTCCCGTCCCCGTCGGTCCTTTTCGGACACCAAAGCCTGGTTTTTTTTGGGTTTTACTGCTTTCAAAGGGGTTTGGACCACTTTTTTGTACCCAAGAACTTTGTCACTTTCTTTTTTTTTTTTTTGGGGAAAGGGGCGCTGTTTTTTCTTGGGGGTCCCTTTTGCTTTTTGTTCGTGTCGGTGGCAAACCGGAATTTTTTCCCCATTTTGGGGGTGGTGTCGGGGGGGGCCGCCGGGGGATTCAAAAATTGGCTTTTTGGAAAACAACCCAACAACACAACCCAAAATAAAAACCAACACCAACAAAAAAACCCAAAACACCAAATAAACAAAAAAACAACCCCCCCTCAGGCAGCACAAAAGTTTGTGTGTGTTGGGTCAATTTTTTTTGCCTTTAACAACCTGGCCACCTTAACCCCCTTTTTCCCGTTTCCCCCCCTGGGTTTTTTGGTTCCGTTGGGTGGTTCCTCTTTCAAAAAAAAAACGGGTGGGTGGGGGGGGGGGGTTGGGCCCTTTTTTTTTGTCCTTTTTTTCCCCACTTTTCAAACAAGCGGGGGGGTTGGCAAAAAAAAAATTTCAATTTGTTCTTTTATTTTTGTTTTGACAACCCAAAACCTTTTTGGGGCCCCGTCTCAATTTGGGGGGATGGTTTTCCCCCCCCCGGAAAGGTGGTCCCCGGGGGTGGGGATCCATGTTTTTTTCCTCGTTCCTTTCAAAGGCGTAACCCAAAACCGGCCCCCAGGACCCTGGTGTGTTTTTACCCCCCCCTGGGGGGAAGCCCTTTTTTTTTTGCAAGGGGGGCAATTTTTGTGTAATAACAAAGGGTTTGAAAAAAAATTCCGGGCCCCCCTTCTTTAATACCGCCAATTTTTGTGATTTTTTTTCCCGTTGTCCATTGGGTTTGGGCGGGCCCAATCACTGCCTCTGCCAGGGGTGGCCCCACCTACACCATTTTGTTTTTTTTCCCCCCCCCCCACCCCGTCTTGTTGGTTTTGGGTTTTCTTACTTTTGCACTTGCTTTTTTTGGGGTGTTTCCCCCTTTTTTTTCCGCCCAGTTTGGAAAAATTTTGCCTTTTTTTTGGGTTTGTTATTAGGACAGGGGGTGGGGGGGGGGGGGGGTGGTGGGGTGGGGGGCAAACGTTTTTTTTTACCAACGGTTTTGCGGAAATTTGTTTCCTTCCTTTTGGGGGGGGGGGTGTGCTTCCTGCCCCTGGTTTCGAGGGGCCGGTTGGTGGCCCCAGCACAAAAAAAACACGGGGAGATGGATGTTTTGCTGGGGGGTCTCCCCGACTTTTTTTGTTTGTGGGGGGGGGGGGGACCACTCTTTTTTTTGGGGCCCCCCACAACGGGGTTTTTTGGGGGCCCTTTTCCTGGAAAAACCCAAAACAGGGGGCCGGAAAAACCCTCTGTTTTTTTTTCGTTTTTTTATTCCCTCTCCTCTTTCTCCTCCCTTTGTGGGAGGATTGGGGATGGCCCCCGCACTTTTTTAGCCTTGCCTTTTTTCATTTTGGAAAGGGTGGAACCCAAAAAACCTTGTTTTTTGGCCCAAAGGTTTCCCGACCCCCACCCTTCCCCGGCGTTTGGGGCCCGGCAAGTCCGCTCCCGGGTGGGGTACCCGGTGTCCTTGGGACCACACCCCCCTTTTCTGCTACAAAAAGGGGGTAAAACTCGGGGCCCGGGGTTTGTCCCGGGGTTTGGGCCCCAAGACACACTGGGCTACCCCCCCCCCCCCCCACAAAAGGGTTCTTTTTTGCCCCCGGTTGAAAGGGCCCCAAAAACTTCGTCTTTTTTTTTTTGGTCGACCCAAACCCCCCTTGGGGCCTTTGGGAGGGGAATTGTTTTCTTTGTGGAGGGGGTTGGGCTTTGGTTTTGGGTGGCACCGGGGGCGGTTTTTGCAAAAATGAACCGGTTGTTTATTCCCCAATCGTGGCGGTTTCGCCCCCCCGATTAATTCCCACCATTGTGCTTTTTCCTGCTTAAGGGGGTCCTGGGTTTTCGTTTTTTTGCTTTTGCGGGGATCGGGGACGGTAAAAACCCCGGGAAACCAAAAAAAACCGGGGAAAATTTTCGAGGAGGACTTTGCTTCCCTTTTTCAACCAAAAAAACCACCCTTTGGCCCCACCCCCTTGGGGATGGGGCGGGGGCAAATGATTTTGAAAGGGTTCCCCCTGGGGGTGTATCCGTGAATGAAGACCCCCAACCTGCCGGGATTCCACCCTGGGGCACACACCCCCCCCACCCCCTTTTTTGGGTTTGGTCACTCATGGCCAAAACCCGGAAAACCCCTTTTTCCCGTTTTCCCCCATGTGGCTTTTCTTTGGCTGGTTTACTGGAAAGGCCGTTTTTTTTTTTCCCTATTTTTCATTTGTTCAATTGATGAAGGGGGTCCCCCCCTTTTCGGGTGGGGTTTTGGTTTTTGGTGTGGGGGGGGGGTTGGCCACGGGCCCACTGAAAAATCCCTTGAAACCCCCTGGTTCCCCAAAAAAAAAAAACTCCTTTAAGTGCCCACCAGGAAAATCTGTGGGGGGGCGGGTCCATCCCAATTTTTCCCACCATTCCGGGGGGTGAACTTTGTGGGTCAGAGTTGGTTTGGGGGGGTCGGCGCTTTTCATGCGTTTTTTGCCGGTGGGGGCCGTTGTTTTTTGAAACCGGGGGCCTGGGCCCCCCCGCCGTTTCCCAACTTCCCCCCCCGGCCTGCCCGGTGCCGCCCAGGGGGAGAACCTCCCCTTCTTTTTTTATGTGGGTTGTTTTTGGGTTTGTGTTGGCCCCCCCCCCCCAGGGGACATTTAACCTGGAATGGGGGGTTGGGGGCCTTTTGTGAAGGAACTTTGTTTTTGTAACAACAATTGTTTTGGTTAGGGGGAGTGGGGGTTTGGGGTTTTTCCCTGTTGAATGGGTGCCCTTGTCCCTTTTTTTGCAAGGGGACCTTGTGTAAGGGGGGGACCTCCAGGCATTTTGTCCCAGGAATGAGGCCTTTTCGTGTTTCCCCCCCCCGAAAGATCCCAAAAGGCCCCCCACCCGGGGGTGGGCCGTTGGGACCAACCTTGGGAAAACCCCAACCCGGGGTGTTCAGGACTCCGTTCCCCAAAACATACTTCATTTTTTTGGTTTGGGGTTGTTTGGCGGGCAGGAAAAACAAGTTCCCAGGGGGGTGGGGAATTTTTCGTTTCAACAACCTGGGATTTGGGGGTTCTCTTTTGGTGGGCCAAAACAAACGGCATTGTTCTTTTTTTTTTTGCGAACTTCCCCTGGTTTTGTGTGGTAAAAACGTTTGGATTGGAAACCCCCCCCCCCTTTTGGACCGAGGGGGGGGACCTGTTGGGCAGCACACAAAAAAAACCCAAACCCCATTGTTTGGGTGGGTTGAGCTTCCATTGGCTTTTGAACCCCGGTTTTTTGGGGCCCTTCCCAAAAGGGGCGGTGTTTCCCCCCGGTCCCGGGTGGCGGAAGTGTTGTTTTTTTTTTTGGTTTTTACGCGCGGCGTTGGAAAACAACCCTTTCCCCCCCCCGGGCCCGTGGGGTTTTTGTGCGCAACACCTTGCCAGTGCCTGGTGTTGTCCCTGGGGGGTTTTGGGACCGTTTGGCCGGTCCTCACAAAATTTTTTGGGGCCACACCCCTGGCCCCATTTGGGGGCCAGGAAAAACCATTTTTGTGGTTAAACCGCTTGGGGGGCCTCTGCCCCTCAACAAAAAAACACCCCCCCTCTTTGGGGTCGGTCCCCGTGGGGTGAAACAAAAACAGGTGAAAAGGTTTGGGCCGGGGTTTTGCTGGCCCCACCAGTAAAGTATCACCCACCCTGAGAAACCCCCCTTTGGGAAGGTCCAGTTCTCCCCTTGCGGGTGTGGTTTTTGTGGTGGGGGTGACAGCTTGGGGGGGGGTTTTTGTGTTGGTCCCTGTTTTTTTTTCCCGCCCCAAAGGCCAAAATTTTGTTCCCCACCCCCCGTTTGCAAGGTTCGGCGTTTACTGTTCGTTTGGACCAAGCCGCCCTTTCCCCTTCTCTTTTTCCTTTTTACAAAAAAGCTTGCGTTTCATTTCCCCCAAAAACCCCCAAAACGGCAACCCCCGCGCCCACGGCAGTTCGCCCAACCCCGTTTTTTTGCCCCCCCACCCCGACCGGCAAGGGGGCTGGCCCAAACTCGGTTTTCCCCCCAGTCCCCCGTTGGGGTCCGTTTCCCTTTGGTGTGGTTCCCCGTGCCCCCCCCACACCCCCCCCCCCCCCCGCGTTTCAGCCTGGAACCCTTTTGAAAAGTTCACCGTGGTCAAACCCCTTGCCAAACCATAATTGTGGGGGTTTTCTGTCCCCCCAGAATTTTACACCCACTTTCCTGGGTGCCTTGGCAGTTGGGGGGGGTTGAAAGGTTTTTTGTGGGCCCAATGGGAACCCCCTTTTTTTGGTCTTTGTCCCCCCGCTGTTGGGTTTACAAACAAAATCAATAACTGGGGGGGGGGGGGCCCGGTGGGGTGTTTTTTGTTGGTGGGGGTTTTGGGGGTGTGTGGATTAGTTTGGGTGTTGGTTTTTGGTACACAGTTTTTTTTTGGTTTTTTTCAAATCTACGGTGGTTTTAGGTTTTTTCCGTGTTGGCAAAAACCGGGGTGGTTGTTTTTCCCCCATTGGGGGTCCCGGGGTGGGTTAAACAAAACCCCCCCCACCTTCCTTGGTTCCCAACAAATGGAACGGGGGGATTTTCCCCTCCAAATTACCCCAGTCTTTTCTTTCAGGGGTTGTTGTGGGCTGGCGTTTATTGGGGGGGGGGTTGTGGAGGGAATTGGGGGAGTTTTCAAAAAAAAAAAAAACACCTTGATGAAGTTTTCCGGGTCCCGGGTCCAAAAGATTTTTTTGGGCTCCCCCCACACCGTGTGCTGTGTGTTACAACCTTTTTCCCACAAACGGGCCAGGTGGCCCCCCCCCGGTTTTTTTTACGTTCCTACGGGACCCCCCCCCCCCCCCCCCCCATTTTGGGTTTGTGAGTCTTTGCAAAAAACCACACGCTTTAAACAAACACAACAACCAAACTTTGGCGGGGGGGTTGCCCCCCCCCCACCGAAACCCCCGGGCGTGTCTTGAGGTTTGGTGTGGTCCAAGTTGTTTTTTTTTTTTTCCGACCCCCACCGACATGTTAAATAAAGGTAGGGGGGTTAAAATGGAACAGTGGTTTTTCTTTTACCCCTTGTCTTTCCCCAAAACCTGTTTCAAAGGCGGGTGTTGGGGGGATTTCGTGAAAAACCCCCCCCGTCATTGGGTTTTCCACGTTTTTTGATTGTTTTTCTTGGTAATTAAATACAAAAAAAAGGGGGCCAGGTTTCAGTCAAAAATTTTTTACTTCAATAACGGGTGTGGTGGGGGACTTTTTTCCCCTCCCCTTGGGGGGGGGGTTTGGGATTTGACCCCGTGGGTTACGTTTTTCCCTTTCTTTGCAACGGTTACCTTTTTCTTTGGTTTTGGTGTTTTTCGTTTGGGTGGTTGGGGGGGGGGGGGGGTTTTGACCCACAACCCATGGGGGGTGGGGGGGGGTTTTTTTTTTTGGGGGTCACAACCACCCCCCCAAATGGGGAAAACCCTTTGTGTGTTTTGGGTGGGTTTTTTTTGGGGTGTGTGGTTGGGTGGAAAACAAAACAAAAAACAAAAAAAAAAACAAAAAAAAAAGGGGTATTGGCCCCCCCCCCCCCCCCCCCCCCCCTTTTTTTTTTCACACCCCACCCCACAACCCCCCCCCTTTTTTTTTCACACACCCCCCCAACCCCCCACTTTTTGTTGTGGGGAGTTGGGGGCCCCTGTTTACGGTTTCAAATTTTTGTTTTGGTGCCGGGGATTTTGGGGGGCCAAACCCTTGGACAGGCCCCCCCACCTCCAGAAAACCCCAACAACCCCCCCACCCCCCCCCCCCCCCCCCCAAAAACCCCCCACGTTTTTTTTTTTTTTTTTGGAGTTGGGGTTTTCTTAATAATTCCTTCCTTTGGATTTTTGTTTCTTTCCCTCAAAGACTTCCCCCCAAAAACAACCCCTTGGTGTTTGTTCTTTTTCGGTGGGGAACTTTTTTGGGTTTGGCAGAGTTTGTTATTTTGGGTCAGGCCCCATTTTTTTTTTTGGGGGGTTGGCCTAAAGGGGGTCGATTGGTTCCCAGGGGAATTTCCCCGAAGGGACGGCTTTTTTTCTCGTTCGGCCTTTGGAGGGTGGTTTTGGGGGGGTCCGGTGGGTTCCGGCGCGCGGTTTTTCTTACTAATTCCCAAACAGGGTTTGAAAAGGGTTTTAACATAGCGCCAAAAAACAACACCCCCAAACACCTTCAATTTTTTTGGGGTCCCTTTTTGGCCGTGGGAAACAAATGGGGTTGACAACGGTTAACCCAAACGGGTTTGGTTTAACAGGGGGGGTGCCTTGTAACGGTGATTTTTGATCGTCAACAAAGAAACAAAGGGGTCCCAAAAAAACCAACCAAAAAACCAAAAAAAAAAAAATGGGTTTTTGGTTGGGGATTTGGTTTGATTTTGTTGTAAGGAAAAAGGGGTCCCCCCCCGGTTTGAGGGGACAATGTTTTTTTTTTCCAAGTGACAACCCCAAACCCCCACAACCATGTCAATTTTTTCCTTTTTTCCATCGTTGATCTGCGACCCCAGTTTTTTTTTTTTTTTTTTTTGTTTGTCTCTTTTTGATTGGGGCAACCCCACCAACACCCCAACACCCTTCGTCGGTTGACACCCACTTACTTTCCTTGGGCCTTTTCGCACCCCGTGGGGGGGGTGACCGGGGTGGTGGTGTGTGGGTTTTTGGGAGATCGCTCGGTTTGCGGCTGGGGGGGTTGGTTGTCAACTGCAAATGGTAAAATTGGTGAAAATTTAAGGGGTTGGTTTTTTTTTTGGCTTTGGCTTCAAAAACCCCACTTGGTTTGTTTTTGGGGGGTCCCTCACTCCCCCCCACCCTTCGCATTTTCCCTCTCCTTTCTCACGCCCCCTTGCTCCTTTTATTGACCGTCATTCCCCCCATTTTCCCCCATTCCTCCTCGCCCCAATTTCCCTTTCCCCCCCCCCCACCCATACACCACTCCTTTTCCCCCTCCTCCGACCCCCCTCCCTCTCCAAACGTCACCCCTTTCTCCACAACACGTCTATTATCCATCCCCTTGACCCTGGTCCCCCTTCTCTCATCACCCCCCTCTTCTCTTCCTTTTTGTCCCGGCTCGGGGGGGCCAACGCTTTTCCGGGTTTCGGTCTTTTTTGGGTCATTTTTTTTTTTCCCCCCACCACCAAACACACCCGGGCCGTTCGGAGTTGGGTTTTCCCCCAAAGTTATCCCCTGGTGGGAACCCACCCCCTTCGGGGAAAACCCGAGACCCCCCTGTCCTCTTTTTTTTCATCATGTTTACTTCCCCTTGTGGGGGGGTGCCCCTGATTTTTTGACCACATGCCAACAATTTTTTTGTAATTTGTGGGCTTGGGGGAGTGTTGCCCTGTGGGTGTCTTTGTTACCCTTTTGGGCAAAGTTTGTGTTGTTTGGGTTTTCCCCCCCAAAAACAAACCCTTTGGGGTGGTTCCGCCAAGGGGGGGGGGGGCGGCCTTGGCCCCCCCCTTTGTCCATTGGCCTTTTTTTGTTGGAACTTTTTTCAACTGTGGGGGGCCCCCCCTCAAAGGTCCCCAAACCCCCCCCCACCCACCAAAATGTTTTGTTTTTTTCTGGGGGGCTTGAAGGTTGCCTTTGTTTTTTGGGTGTGAGTTGTTCTCCCTTTTTTCCTCTTTTGGACAAATTTGGGGCCCCCCGGCTTTGTTGCTTGGGGTGAGCTCCAACGTTGGTTCCTCGTGGGCAACTTGCCCCCCCACCGGAAATGGGTTTGCAAATTGAAAACAGGGTTTTGATGTTTTTTTTTTTGCCTCTTCCAAACAGGTTTTCCCGGTTTTTGGGGGGGGGTGGGCCCCCGGGCTTTGTTTTTTTTCTCGTTGGGATCGCAGGGGTTGGGTTTTTGGCCAACTTTGTTTTTTCGGGGGTTTTTGTTAGAAGGGTTCGCACCTTCTTTCGGGGGGGGCAATCGGGAGGGTAATTTGTTTTTGTTGCATGGGTTCTTTTTTGGGTTGCCCGGGTTTTTTTGTTCGTGGCTTTGGGTGGGTGTTTAATTTCCCAAACCCCGTTTTGTTTTGACAGTTTCGGGGCGTGCGACCCGTGGGGGCTGTGGCACGGGGGGGGAGGCACCCCCCCCCCAGGCGGGGTTTCGGGGGCGCCCCTTTTTGCTGTTTATTTGGGGGGGTCGGTGAGGGGGCCATTTCGGGGGGTTTCCCCCTTCCCCTTGGGGGGGGTTGGGGGGAAGGGTTTTTTTTTTTTTCTTGCCTGTATGTTTTTTTTTTTTTTTTTTTCTTATAAACCATGGCGTTTTTTTTCCTTCCTTGGTTTTCACAAAACTTTTTTGCGCCTTGGGTGGGGGGGTTTGTACACGCCCAGGGGGGGGCCTGGGGGGAATTGGTTTTCGGCTTTTCGTTGCAAGTCGGTTCGTTTCAGGGGTTGTGGCCAAACAAACAAACCCAATGTTTTTTTTTTCCCCCCCGGGGCCCGGACCAAAAAACAAAAAACACAACCCTTTTGCGTGGGGGTATTCCTTTGACCCACCCAACCCCGGGTGGCGTTTTGAAGGTGGTTTCTTTTTTTTTTGTGCACCAATTTTTTTTTGACGTTTTGGGGGGAACAAACACAACCAGGGTGGGGGGGTCTTTCCGAAGGGTGCATCGGGGTCCTCATACCGTGGCCTTAGAGGGGGGGTGGGGTTTAGTGGGGGGCGGGGTTTTTTTTTTTGGTGGGACAAGGGGTGCTTGATTTTATCTTGTGGGGTCCTCTTAAACCAATGGTTTTTCCAATACCACCACCACTTTTTTTTTTTTTTATTTTTTTTCCCACAGGTTGGGGTGGTGGCCTCATTGGGGGGTGTTTCCTACAACCACGGGGGTTTTCCCCCCCCCCCACCCCAAACCCCCCAGGTCCGGTAACCACGTGCGTAGCCGACCTTGGGTTTTGGGGCCCGTTTTTCCCCTTGGACCCCCCACCTGCCCCCAGTTTTTTTCCTTGGGTTCAACCCCCAAGGTTGAAAAAATTTTTCGTTGAGAATTTTTCAGTTTTTTTTCAAAATGGGCCTTCCGCGTTCCCGCTTTTTTTGGAATGGTGACCCCCCAACCACGCTTTTTGGTCGGTTTTTGGCGATTTTCAGGGTTTTAATCAAAGGGGCCGAGCCCGGCCCAAATTTTCCGTTGTGTCCGTGGTTTTTTCTTCGCCCCCAAAAAACCCCTTTTTTCTTTTTGGGCACTTTCTTCCCGAAAACCAACATTTAAAAACTTTTTCCCCAATGGGGGTTTTTTTTTCCCTTGCTTATTGGTTTTTTTATTCGGGTTGTTGGGGGGAAAGCGTGGCAAAAAATTTTCTTGAGCTTTCCTTGAGTTTCTTTTGTGTGGTTGTGTTTTTCCTGGTTTGGGTTTGGGCGGGAAATTAGGTGGTCCGGTGGGGGGGTGGGTTTTGCTGGGAACGGTTTTTCCAATCGGGGAATCCCTTTGCAACCGCATTTTTGGGTCTGTTCACCCTCCCCCCCCCATTTTTTTTTTTTTTTCGGGGGGGATGTAGGGTGAATGTGGGGTGTTCTCTTCTTGATTTTCTTTCTGCAGTTAATACTTTTCCCTCGTTTTTTTGTAGATTTTCGTCCTCAAGGAACTACTTTTTTTTTTTTTTCGGGGGGGGCACACCCGGTTGGGACAGTGCGCTTTCTAAATTGTGGGTTTTGCCCCAAAACGTTTTTTTTAGGGGGCTCATTTGGGTATTTTTTCTTTCATCATTTTCAACACTTTTGGAAAAAACCCCCCCTGTTGGTGAACCAAAAAAAAAAAACCCCCCTTTTGGGGGGGTATGGGACAGGTTTTTTCCCGGTTGTCCTTTTTTTTTTTTTTTTTTTCTTTTATATTGGTTTTTGTTTGGGGGGGTTGGGGGAGCGTTTTTTTCTCCCGGTGGTGGTTTTTTTTCGTTTTTGCGCAAACACAATCAATCCCGTGTTTGTGACTGCTGAGTTTGCCCCTTGGCACGGGTTTTTGGGACACAAAAAAAAAAATTTTTGCGGTGTTAAAAAAAAAAAAAACCCGGAAACGGGGGGGGGGGGTTCTTTTTTTTGGGCTCATTTTTTACGTTAGGTTTCCCCCACCACTTTTTCCAAGGGGGCACAGGTGGACACCCCTGAACAACCCCCCCCCCCCCTTTTTGGTTGAGGGGGGGGCCCAGGGTTTCTAATAATTTTTCTCCCCTTTGAATTCCGTGCTGTTTGGTCAAAGCTCCGTGGGGGGCTTGTTTTTCTTTTTGGGTGGGGGGATTTTGTTTTTTTTGGTGTTTTGGTTTTCGGGGCCCGGGAAACCACCAAAAAAACACCCACCCACCCCCACCCCCCCCCCCCGGTGGGGGGGGGGGGGGGTGGGGGGGTCCAAGGGCACCCCCCAGTGGGGGGGGGGCGTGAAACAAATTCCCCCCCCAAGGTGTATTGCGGTTTTGGGGTTGGCCGTTTTGGGGCCACTCCAGTTCCTTGATTTGGTCCTTGTTTTGGGGGTTGGGTTTTTTTTTTTTTTTTTTTTTTTTTTTTTTTTTTTTCTACAAGGGGGGTGGGTTAACTCCCAACCCTGTGCGAATGTTCGGCTTGGATTTGAACCTGTTTTTTAGAGGGTGTTCCCTTTGCCAACAAGGGTTAAAACCAACAAAAAACCCCCAAACGGGCGGAAATCTGCGGCGGAAGGGGATTGGGGGTTGAGGTTCCCTCCCCCCCCCCCCCCCCAAACCGGGGTTGTGGGGGGGGGGGTTTCCATTTTTTCCTGGGACCTTTTGGGGGGTTGTGTTTCCTCCCCTGTTTTTTGTTGCATTTTCCTCTTTTCTTTTTTTTTTTTCCTCCATCCCCCGTTTTTTTTGGTTTTCTTTCTGAATGGGTGTAGGGTAGGGGGGGAAACCCCTTTCTGGGTTGTCTGGGGGGGGGGGGGAACCCCTTTTTTTTTTCCCCCCCAAACCCCAAACCAACCACCGAGAAGGGGGTTTTTTTTCGCCCCCCCCCCCCCCATCCCGGGGCGGGCGCGCACAAGGTTTTTTACGGGTTGCCTTTCTGGGGGTTCCCTTTTGCTCCGCCACAATTTATTTTTTTCGACGGCGGATCGGGCCCCAGGTTTCCGGGACGCACGTGGACGGGGGGTGTTCCCCCCCCTTTTTGCTTACACCCCCGGGTCCCAAGGGTTTTTTTTTTTTGGCCTGGGGTACTTCCACTGCGGCGATCCACCCCAAAACAACCCCCCCAAGGGGTTAGGGTTCGGTGTTCTCCACCCTTGGGTGTTCTTTTTGGGGAGGTTTGGCCTGGTGTCCCCGGGGTGGTTTTGCGGGACGCAAATTTTTCCTTTCCCCCAAAACTTTTGTTGGAACTTTTCACTCGGGGCGCCACAAGTTTGTTCCCCGGGCGGATTTCCTCCTTGTTGTTTTACCATTCGTGGGCTTTGGGGCTCTGTGCTTTTTCTTGTTTTTCACAAGGGGTTCTTGGGTCTGTTTGGGCCCCGGACCCGTGTGTTTTTTCGGTCGGGAAAACCCCCCCACTACAACCCGGTTGTGGACCGGTTTGGCCCCCCCGACCCCGGGCCCCCCAACGGTGAAAAAAACCGGGCACCTGGGGTGTGTTTGGGGCCATTTTGGCGATTCTGGGGGGCGGCTTATCGGGATTGGTTTTCCCCCCGCGTTAAACCCAACCAAAAAACAAAACAACTGGTTGTTTTTTTTTTTTTTTATTAAACAACCCCAAAAAACAAAAACCACAAATCCCCCCCCCCCCCCCCTTTGCCCCCCCACAAACCCATTGGGGCCGTTTCCCTTCGGGGGGGGGGTGCTTTCCCCACCCAGGTGGTTAGATGGAAAACCCCAAAAAAATGTTCTCCCTCCCTCTTTTTTTTTTTTCCACCCCAATTGAGGGATGGGGTTTTTTGGGGTGGCCCCGTGGGTCAACAACACTTTGGTTCAACTGTCAAAATTTTTTTTTTCTTTCGAACCGGGGGGGGGGACAAAGGGGGGTTTTAAATTTTTTTGCTGGCCCAAGACCAGCCCCGGTACATTTTGGTATCCGGGACAGGTTTGTTTTTACGGCCCCAAGGTCTTTCTTTAAAGTTTAAGCGTCTGCCCGGATTTTTGTGGCCACCGGTGGGTTGGCCGGCCCGCATTTTTGGGGGCCATCCCAGCGACTTTCTTCCGTTTTTTTTTTCAAAAGGCGTTGTTTTTTTGGGACCCTGGCTCCCCTTTGTCCCCCCCGGCAGGAAACATTACAAGAAGGATGTGTTCCTGGGAAGTGGATTTTTGTGAAGGTGACGGCGGGCAGACCCTTTTTGTTTTTTTCCTAACATTGGGACCCGGTTCCAAAACTTTTTTTTTCCGTGGTTTCTCGGGCCCTGGAGCTTCAAACCACCCCGTCCTTTTCAAAAATTGCGTTTGTTCCCCAAACCAAGCCACAAATTTACCACGTTTTTGGGGGGGTGTTTTGTTCCTTTGAGGGTTCGGGACAAATTAAACGGACAATCCCCTTTGGGGGGGGGGGGGACGCCAGGGGTGGGGGGTCCCCCCCCCACCCCCCCCCCCCCCCAGGGTGGGGGGGGTGTTGACCAAAATTCCCCCCCCAATCGGGGTTAACCAACGTGCTTTTTCTTTTTGGTGTTGTTTTGTTTCCGAACGGGGGAAAAACCCTTCGACCATTTCCCGGGGGGGTTAAACCCCCTGATGTTGACACAATCTTTGGTGACCACACTTTTTGACACCAAATGGGGTCTCCACAAGGGTGGAGGATTTTTTCCACCCCCATGATTTTTTGTGGTGGGCCCTGGAAGCCTCAGCGTCAAAACAACCTGGGTGCCAACCAACTTTTTTTTCTTTCTGGTTTGGGTTTTGGGCTGAAAAACATTTCCCCCCCCCGGGCTGGGGGCAAACGCACGGTCCCCGGGTCGGCGGGGGGTTTTTGGGTTCTTGGGGGGGGGTTGGACAATTTTTTTGGTTTGTCCCCCTTCCATTGCCCCGCGGGGGGGGGCCCAGGGGCACCCACTTCTTTTTTTTTTGGGGCATTTTGGACAAAACTCCGTTGCCTGGGGGGTTGTTGGCCCCGTTTTGTCAGAAAAAAAAACCTGGCTTGGGGGGAGGTTCCGTAACTTTACAAAACGTGTCGGTACTGGACCCCACCAGTACGGAACCCCCCCCAGCAGGGTTTTACAAAAACCCCCCAAAAAACACGGGAGGTTGCGTCCCACAAATCTCCGGGTGGGGGGACCCCCCCCTCCCCTGTGGTTCCCCAGTGGACCGGGAATGTTTCCCTTGAAGGCACCAAACACGGGGCACCCCCCCCATTTTTTCCGGGGCTGGGGGGGGGAGGGGGCGGGTTGCCGGTCTTTCTCCCTTAAGGTACTCTACCAAAAAAAGTTTTTTTTCCAACCCAAAAACACACTTCCCAGTTCCCCCATGCACGCCCCCAAACGGTTTGCCACCCCCAACCACCCGACCGGGTGCCCCGTAGGTTTTTTCGACCACCTGTTTTGTCCCCCCTGCACCCCAGGGCATCCGGGCCCAATTGGGTTGCATCCCAAAAACCAGGTGACCCCACCCCCCCCACCCGCCTTGTGGATCCCCTCCAAAGTGGGGCAATCACCGGGTTTGCCAGGTTTTTACAGGGTACAAACCCCCCTCAAAATTCTCACCGGGTGTTGTCTTAAAAAACGGGGACCAAACGTGGATCCGGGCACATGCAAAAGGGGCCCCCCTTTTTTTTCGAACACAAAAACGTTTTGGGCCCGGGGGGGAAACTTGGTTGTGGTCCCAAAACCCCCCCAAAACATCCTTAAGGGGTTTGGCTTTCCCCCGGGTTTCGAAAAAACAGTGTCCAACATTAGGTGTGGTTCGTTGCCCATCCTTTTTTGTTGAAAAACTGGCGGGGGGTGTTAGGTTTTCCCCCTCAAAAAAACCCAGTTCTTGGCCACTTTTTTTTAACCAAAAATGGGACAACCACCCCCAAAACGGGGGGGGGGGGGTCCCTCAACCCCCCCTGGTTTATTTTTTTTCTTCTCTGGCTAGCTGTTTCAAGCAATGGTGCGGGCGGGGGTATCCCTTCTTGTGGGTTTAGCCGAATCAATCATAAAAAAAAAGGTGTGTTCCTGGTTGCAAAACGTAGGAAACCCCCCCACGTGTGCCTGATGGACCCAAGATCAAAGGGTTTTCTTGTTTCACCCGGTTTCCTTTTTGTTTTTGCCCCCCCCCACCGGTTTGGGCTTGTTTTTTTTAATTATTTTGTTCAGGCCCCCAAAAACCCCCCCCGGTTGTGGGGCCAAACAGGTTTGGACCAACCCACCCCAACCCCCCTTTTGTTTGGAAAGGGGGCGGCAAATAAAAAAAAACCAATTTTGGGGCAAAAAAAACTGGGACCCTTTTTGGGACCAGTGTGGTTGCCGGGCAAAAAACCTGGACCGCTACTCCCTCCCAAAGTTTAAAAGTTTTGGGAGGGGGGTTTTTTTGGCCCACATTTTTTTTCCCCCCCTGCCTGAAACAACGTTTGTCCCAAAAGATTAAAGTATCGTTCTTTGGGGGGGGGAACGTTTTTTTAAAATTATGTGTGGGTAAAGACACTTTTGTTCACAAAAGGTAGGTTTTTTGCCATCAGGGTAAAAAAACCCCCGGGCCCCCCCCATTTTGCACGGGAGGTTATGGGCGTGGTTGTTCCTTGGGGTGGGGGTTCACTTTTCCCCACAAAGGTTCAATTTTTTTGGGGGGCGGGTTTTGGGGTCTTCAACCCCCCGTAGTTTGTGACTCCGGGGGCCCCACTTAGCCCCTTGGTTCTCCCGGAAAAAAAAAGGCGGCTAGGGGCACCACAAATGGGGCCCGGGTGTGGGCGTTTGCCCCCCCCCTCTTGAAGGGGGGTGGGGGGTTTTCCCCAAACCCCACCAAATTGGTTTCCCCCTTTTTTCCCCACCACCGTCATGTACACCCCCCCCCACCGTTTTTTTTGATTTTTCTCCTTTTTTTTTCCCCACCACTCCAAACCGTTGTTTGAGCAGATTGTGGATTTTACACCCCATGGTGGTATGGCCGGTTTTTTTTTTTGGTTGTTTTTTTTTCCGGTTTTTTGTTGGGGTTGTTCGCCCAAGTGGGGGGGCCATTTGGGGGGAACGGTTTGGTACACCATTTTTTTTTTTTTTTTTTGTTGGGGGGTTTTTTTTTGGGGGGTTGTGGGTTGGTTGGGGTTGGTGGGTGGGGGGGGGGGGGGGTTGGGCCATTGTTCTCCACAAGGTTTTGCTTCCTCCCGGGTGGGGGGGGGGGATTTTTTGGTTCGGGGCGGGTTTTGGTTCTTCAACCCCCAAATGTTTTTTTGACCCCCCCCGGGTTTTTTAACCTGTGGTTTTTTTTTTTTTCTGGCCCCTGTTCCGTTTTTTTTGTAAGGGACTTGTCAATTTTTTTTTTTTGAACAACGGCCCGGGGGGTTTCCTTCCCCCCCCTTAAACAAACCAAAAGCGTTGGGCAAAAATTGCCAATTTGTCCAGTTTTTGAAAAATTTTAGACCCAGGTTTTTGTCGGGGGGGGGGTTTCCTCATTTTACCATTTTTCCCCCCGACCCTTTCTTAGGATATTTCAAAGTTTTAACGTGTGGGGTGGGGGGGGAATTTGCATTGGGCGGTTGATTTTTTTGCGGGAGACCACCGTTTCCGGGGGGACGTTGGGGCGGGGGGTGGTGGCCGTGGGGGTGGGGTTGTTCCAGGGGACGTTGGTCAATGATGTTAATTCGTTTTGGTTTCTTGAGGTTCCCCCCCCCACAGGGTTTTGATCCGGGGACTTACTATCCCACTCCCCTCTCCCCTTATTTCCTTCCGGGTGGGGGGGTTTTGCAAAAAACAACAACCAGTGCCGGGGGTTTTGTTGGGTCCCGTGATTCCAACCAACGGGGGCCAACTTTCTTGGGACCAGATCCCGGGCACCCACCCCAAACAGGGGGGGAAAAAAGGAATTGGGACCGGAAAACCCACCCCCAAAACGCACCCCCAAAACAACTTGTTTTGTTTTTGTTTTGTGAAAACTCGTCACATTCAGGGGGGTGAAAGGGGGGGATTTTTGTCTAATTATTCCTTTTGCCCGGTGCCCTTTGAATAAACACCCAAAACCCCCACCCCCCCCCCCCTTGGTTTCCTTTTCGGCTAAAAGGTTCGGTGTTGTTTGTGCCCAAATTTGTTACTTTGTGTGAATGTGGTGAACCCCTACCTTTTGGGTTTGTTTTTTTCCTTACAAAGTCACCCTGACAATTTTTTTTTTCTTTTTTGTTTCCCCGTCCAAAAACCCACAACACCCCCCCAACCCCCAACAACCCCACATTTGGGTTTGTTTTAACCTCACGTTTGACCAACTTTTTGTCGGTCGGCATTCTTTTTTGAGTTTTTTTTTTTTTAATTTTTTTATCGATGAACTCCCTTTTTACGTGGCCATGTTTACTTCCCGGCGCCTTTTTTCTTGGGACGTTGGGTAGGGTTTTTCCAACAGTTTGGGGAACCCCCCCACCAACGATTTGATGGGGCGGGGAATGTTTTTTGGAACTTGGTTTCCCAAAAAAAGGTTCCCTGGGGTTTTTCTAGGCCCACACGAGTGGGGGGGGGGGGGGCGGCGTGTGGCTCGGGTGGGGGTGGCTGGGTGCGTTTTTTTTGTACCCAACAACCGCGGTTTTTTTGTTTTGTCCAATGAATAAGTGGGGGCATCCGTCCCGAGTCCACAGAAAAAAGGGGAATGGTGTTGTGGTGGGGGAAGGAGAGCGGGGCGCAAAAACAAAACAACATTTTTGATGTTTTTTAGGGGTCATGTTACGCGTTTCACGTTTGGGGTTCAAACTGGGTTGTTTGTCCTTCGTTTCTGCCTTGGGGTATTTCCCTTTTCCCAAACCTTTTTGTTTTGGAAAAACCAACCCTTGGTTTGTTCGTGGGCGAGTTTTTTTTTTAACTTTTCTCCATTTGACCCCTTCCCGGGGGGGAAGGTGGTCTTTTTTTTTTTTTTTTCCCTGTGTTTAGTATGGGGTGTTTTGTCCTTTTTGTGGGCCCACGTTCCCCCAATGTGTTTTGGGGGGTCAGGGTTTGGTTTTTGGGGGCGTTGGGAGGGGGGGGTTTATTTTTTTTTTTGTTTTTTTTTCGGTCCCATTGGTTGTGGGTTGGGTTTGGGTTTTTTATTTTTCCAAATGGACAAAATTTCCCTCCCGGGGCCTTCTGTTTTAACGGGGTGTAAACCAAAACACTGCCCCCCCAATTTGTTTTTGGGGGGGGGGGGGGGGGGGTGGGGGTTTCTTTTTTTGCTTTTTTGGGTTGGTTTGTGGGGTCCAAAACCCACAAAGGGTTTTTGGGTTGGTTTTGGGGGGGGGGTTTTTTTTGTGTCGGTTGCCCAAATTTTCTGGGGGCAGGGGCCTTTTTTTTTTTTTTCAGTTTCCAATAGGTGTTGGCCCTTGTGTTTCAGGCACCAAACCACCCCAACAAAAAAACCCCGCAAAAAATGGTTGTTTTTCTTTTCAGACCCCACCCCCCCTTTGGAATGAAATTTTTTTCTTTTTTTTTCTTCCGGGCCTTTTACCCCCAACCAAACCTTTTTGAACGGGGGGGGTTCTTGGGTTTTGTCGGGTGTGGGGGGAAACCAGGTCCTTTCTTATTTTTTTGACGTTTGGTCCTTGTTTTTCGGGAGAAATTCGTGTTTTTTGGTTTGGGGTTTTTTTTTTTTTTTTTGACGATTTTTTTTTTTTTTTTTCTTTACCCTTTTCTTGATTTTTTACAACACCTGGGGGGGGTGATTTTTTTCCCCCCAAACCCCCCCCTTTTATTCTTGCAGGTGTGTTTTTTCTTCTCCACAAGTGTGGGTACCTCCCCCCTGGGTTTTTTTCCCAACGGTTTTTTTTTTCCTTTTTGGTGGTCAACACCGGGACGTTTTTTGGGGTTGTGGGGGTGGAGAAAATGGTCCCCCCCCTTTGTTGTTGGTTTTTTTTTTTTTTTTTTTTTTCCCCCCCCCCCCCCCCCCCCCCCCTGGTTTTTTTGTTTTTTCTTGTGTTGGATTTTTTCCCTTGTTTTTGCTCCACGGGGCATTCACGGTTAATTTAAACCTTCTTTCCTCTTTTTTGTTTTTTTAAAAGGTTTTGTTTCTGGTGTTCCCACCCCCCCCATTCTGGGCCTTGCCGGTTTTTTTTTTTTTTTTTTTTGGATACCTTCTCAGCTGGATTGGTTCCAGTGACGCCATTTTTTTCGTTTTTGGTCCAAACAGTGCTTTTTATTTCGTATCCACTTTGGTTAGTTTTTTGTTTTGTTTTTTTTTTTCATGGGGAAAGGTTGATTTTTTTTTTAGTGGTTCTGGTGGGCAAATTTCAAACAACCAATGTTTTTTTTTCTTCCCCACCCCCCCCCCCAGGTTTTTTTTTTTTTTTTTTTTCTTTTTATGGTGGGTGTTTTTTTTGGGTTGGGCCATTTGTTGATTGTTCAACGTTTGGTTGGTTTTGTTCAAAAACCTCTCACATCTTTTTTTTTATTGAAATGGTGGGGTGTCTTCCTTTCTTTTTTTTTTCTCCCTTGTAAAGAACGAGGGGACCTGCCTGGTTGGGAAGGGTTTTGGTCCTTTTTTAACCCGTGAATTTGTCTCCCGTGCCCTTCGGGTAACACTGGGGGGGGGGGACTGTTTTTCTTTCCCCCCTTGACCCCCCACTTGTGGCCCAACCCACTTGGGGTGTTTTTTCCCCTAGGGAATTTGGTGGGTCGTCTGGGTCTGATTTTTTTTTCTTTTTTTCCCCCCTGGGGGGATATTTTCGTCTGGTTTTTTTTTTTTTTTTCGCATTTTACCTGCGGGGGGGTGCTTCCAAGGTGCCTCTAAATTTTTTTCCACCCTTTGGATGGTGAAACAAAAACATTTAGGTTCCCCCCCCTTTTTTTCGTGTTTTTATCACCCAAGGGTTTCTTGTTTTAAAAAAAAACGTCTTATGGGGGCCCCCCCTTTACTGTTGGCTCTTTTCTTTTTTTTTTTTTTTTTTTTTTCACACCCCCCAAAAACCAGGTGCTTGTTTTTTTTGGTTTCGTGGTGCGTTTTTTTCCCCTTTTTTGGTTTCCCCAATGGTGCCCGGGTTTGCTTTTTTTTCCAAATCTGCACCCAAAAAAAAAAAATTTTTGGCCCCGTTCTTTTTGCAACGGGGTTCTTTTCTCCTTTTTTACCACTGGGGTGGAAAGGTTTCAAGGGCGTTTTTTAATTTTGGGGGCTCAGGTTTTCCTTTTTTCCGGAGGTTTCACTGTTCTCCCCCCCCCATTTTTGGACAAACCCCCATGGTTTTTTTTTTGGATTTTTTTCCCCTGTTTTTTTTTTTTGTCCCTTTTCCAAAAAAAGAACTTGTTTTGTAATTTTTTTAAAACCATGGTTTCTTTCTTCCAGGCCGGGGGGCGGGATTCTTTTTTTCCTTTATTTACCGTTTTTTCCTTTTTTTGAACTTTTTTTTTTTTTTTTTTTAAATCCCCAGGTTGCATTCACAAAGGGGGGGTCCAAAACCTTCCAAACTTTCCTTTTCCTCCCCCTCCCAGAATTTGTTGTTGATTTTGTTACTTTTTCCGGCCCGGGAAAATTGACCCCCTTTTTTTTTTTTTCCCCCACGTTCAAAAGGCTTTCCACCAGGGGGATGGGGGGAAACCCATTTTCCCCCTTTTCAAGTTTTTTTATTTATTCGGTTGTGTTTGTTTTTAACTTTGTTTTCGGATTTTTTCCTTCCCAAAAAAAGAAAAAACACCGTTTTTTTTTTCCTGCTTTGGCCCCCTGGTTGGCCCGAAATTTTTGTCCCCTTTGTTCCTCTAAACCTTCTTCCCCCCCCCCACCCCAGGTGGGTGTTTTTGTTTTTGTTCTTTCCCCCCCCCTTACATGAAACAGGGGGGGGGGGGGGGGGTTGGGGACCATAAAAATTTGGTTTGGCCTTATTTTTTTTTTATTTTTTTCAAACCCATTTTGTGGTGTGGGGACAATAGTAGAACAAAGACTTTTTGTTTACAAAACCAACGTTGTTTTTCCCCTCCCCTGTACTTAAACCTTTTTTTTTTTTTTTTTTTTCCCCCCCACATTCCAAAGGGAGGGGGGGGGCCTCCCCCCCCCAAATTTTTTCCCTTGGAACTGGACCGTGCCTGGGATTCCCGTTTTTCGATTTTGGGGGGGGGCCGGGGTTTTTTTTTTTAAAAAACAAAAAAAATTAAAGGGCAGAATTTCCCCCACTTTTTCTTTACGACGGGGGCAATTTTTTTTCCCCCAACAATTCCCCCCCCACGTTTTTTTTTCTGGGAGGGGGGACTTTTTTTCCCCACCCGGGGGCGGTCCCGCAACCCCCCCCCCCGGGTCAGGGCCTGGGTCTGTGTTGGGGGGGGGGTTACTTTCTTTTTGGATTGGTTGGCTTTTTTTTTGGTTTCACCCCCCTTTTCTTTTTTTTTGACCACAAATTTGGAACCCATTTGCAACTTCCCTCTCGCCCCCCTGGACAAGTTGGGGCGGGGGGGGAATTTTCCCCCCCCCCCCCTTCCTTACCCCCAAAATTTATTTCTTAACCCCATTTTTTTGTTCCAAAACAACATTTGGTTTAGGTTTCCTGGGACAGTTGGGGTGGAAATCCCCCCCCTAGTTTTTTTCACTTTTGACACAAACCCCCTTTTTTTTTTGGCCCGTGAAGTCTTGCGGGTCTTCCGGTTTTACAAACACCCTTGAGAAAGGGCCGGGGGGGCCCCCCCCTTTTTGGGTCCTGTGTGTAAACCGTAAGTTTCCTTTCCCCAACCCACCAAATAACCCCTGGGGAACAAAAATCCCCCCCCCTTGTGGGCCCCCTCTTCCCCCCCAGGCCCCCCCCCCCCCCCCCAATAACCCCCCCTTTGGGTTTTGGTGGTTGGTGGGGGGGGGTTTGTGTGTGTGGGGTTTTTCAACCTTGAAAGGGATTTGTTTTTTGGTGTTATCTTGGTTTTCAAAAGGGGGTGTCACAAAATTCCCCTGGTGTGGGGAAGTGAGACGGAACGTAATTTTTTTTTTTTTCCTTGATTAGGGGAGTGTTTGGGGGGGGGGGGGGGTGCCGTGGGGGGTTCCCCTTTCTCCTGCACTGATTTTTTGTTTCCGCCCCCCCTTTTGGGGAACCCCAAAAGGGGGTCATTAGATGGTTCCTTTAATAAAAAAATACACCTCGGTGGCACCGGGGGGGGGTGGGTTTTTGGACCCCTGTTCCAAAAAATTTTTCCCCAACCCTTTCACAGGTAGCTCCCGGTGTGGTTTGGTTTTTTTTTTTTTTTTTTTTTTTTTGGGGCCCTTGTTTCTTTTTGAGTTTAATTTTGGGGGTGCCCCTTTGCGGTGGGAGGAAGGGAAAAAAACCTTGTGTGCCTTGTGGGGTTGGGTTTTCCCCTCTCCCTTCAAGCAAAATTTTTTAGGTCCCCCCTTCTCACACCGGAAGGGTTTTGGGACTCCCATTTAAATTTTTTTCCTTTGAAGGGCAGGTTGGACAACGCTTTCCTCCAGCGTCCCCTTTTTCCCCCCCCCTGGGGGTGTGTGTGTTTTTTTCCGACCCCCTTTTCCAGCCTTTGGGTTTGGTCGGGTCTTTTTTTTTTTTTTGATGTAACGTGTGTATGGGGTTTTTCGGGGGGGGGTGGCCTGTTTGGTCCCCCTAGGTGCCCGGACTTTTTCTTTTTCTTTCCCTTCCCGTTTTTTGCTTTTCTTGTTTTCTTCCGCGGGGCAAAAAACCCGTTTGTTTTAACCCGGGGCCCCTCCCCCAAAAAAAACCACCCTGTGGTTGTTTTCTTTTTTTGTTGTTTTCTAAAGACTCCTTTTTTTGTGTTTTCAATGGGGGGACCAACAATTATTTGGGAACAACATTCCCCCACTTTTTGGTTTCTCCCCCTTCTTTTTCCCCCCCAAAAACAAGGAAGTTTCTTTTTGCCTTTTACGGGGGTGGTTGAACCCCTTTTATGGGGGTCCCCAACCCACCATTGGCCTCCTTTGTGTACACCCCCCCCCCCCCCCCCCTTCCCGGTTTTTTGCAAAACGGGGGTTTTTTTTTTGGGTTTTTGGGGCGAGGCATGCAAGAATGGGTTTTAGTTCATTTTTTTCACGTGGTGCCCCCCTTCTCCCCGTGGTGCTTGCATTGTCTCCCCTGTTTTGTTGGTTGTTTTTGTTTTTTTACACCAACACATGTTTTTTGCCTTCGGGGCGAACCCCCACCACTTTTTCTATTTTTTTTTTTTTTTTTCAAACCCATCACACACCGAAAATTTCTTGGTGTTTCCGGGGTTTTTTGGGGCCTGCCCCCCCCCTCCCACATTTACGGCAAGGACAAACCCCCAAAAACAAATTCTTTTTGTTGATCCCCACCCAACGGTTTCTGTTTGTTTTTGAGTTGGATGGGGTAACTACTTTTCCCCTGGGGTGGTTTGCCCTTCCCCCCCCGGGAACACTCCTTTTTCCTTCCTGGGTCTATTCCTCATCAAAAACCCTTTTTTTTTCTATTTGTCCCAAAAACACCTGGGAGGGCAAAAAGTTTTTTTTTTGGGGCCCCCATTGGCGGGAACTTTGGACGAATTTCTACCAACCCCCCCCCCCCCCCTTTGCCCAGTTTCCCGGTTTTTTTGCCCTTTTCTTTGTGGTGGGGTTGCACCAAACAGCGTTTTGCCAGTTTTCCCGGGTATTTCCCCAATGAAAAAACTACTCCCTGGACCCCAACAACCCCTTTGGTTGGGGGAAAATTAAAACTTTTGTTTTCCCCCCAGCATTCGACTTTTCCCCCCCCAGGAGGCCACCCCCCCCACCACCCCCTCCTTTGGGTACACGTTGGTTTCCCCTTTACAAAACTTTGTTTTTTTTTCAACATGGGCCACCCGTTGTTGCGCCCCTTTCCCAAACTTCATTAATGGTTTTTTTTTTTTTTCCACAACCCCCATCTTCAAAACCCAGTTCCCCCCCCACCCTTTTGTGGTGTGGTGTCAAAGTGACCATTTGGGTTTTTTTTGGAGGGCATTTCCAACCCCCCTGTCAAAAAACCTTTGCAACCCCTCTTTGGGTTGTTGGCCCCCCTGTCTTCCCCCCCCCAAAAAAGTGGGGGGCCCAGGCCGGGGGAGTCCACTTTCTACCCCCGGGTGATTTTCCCCCGTTTTGAAAAACCCAACATTTGGCTGCCCAGTTTTTTTGTTTTTTTTGTTTTGCACCAAACAAAAACCCCCCATTTTGGGCACCAGTGTTTCAATTTTTTTTTTTGGGGGGGCTTTTTCCAAAAGTTTGTTCCTTTTTTTTCTCTTCTGTTTGTTTGGTAAGTAACCCCAACACCACACCCTTGGTTTTTTGAACGAACCCCCAAATTTGTTGGGGTGCCCCCACGTGGGGGGGCTTCCCCTCCTTTTTTTTTTTTTTTAAAAAATTTTTTATTTTTTTTTTTTTTTTTTTTTTTTTTTAAAAAAACCCCAAACCCCCAACCCCCCCCCCCCCCCACCACCCCCACAATTTTTACCAAGGGGTTTTCCTTTGGATGCTGTTTTTCCCCCCCAATAACACATTTTCCATCTGTTCAATTTTTCCCTTTTTTTTCCCCCAAAGTGGTTTTTTCCTTCGTTGGGACCCCCTTCATGTTTCTCCCCCCACAAACTTTTTTTGGAAAAAAAACAGTTTTTCTTTTTTTTGGCAAAACCTTTTTTTTTTTTTTTTAACACAACCCCAACCCTGTTTTTGTTTTAGGAAAACCCACTTTTTTATTTAACCCCCAAATTGGGTTTTCCTTGTGCCGGGCTTGCCCCACGTGGGGACCGCTCCCCCCCGGTTTCTTTTTTTTCCTTTTACCGTGTGGTTCCCCCCCGAACTTTAAAAAACCTTCTCTGAGGGGTTCCAAAGTACACCCTGGAAACGCTCCCCCCCACACACTTATTTTTTTTTACAGATCGTTTTTCCCTTTTTGGGGTTTTTTGGTTTTTTTTGGGGGGTGGTGTTTTTTTTTTTTCCCTTTTGTTGGAAACATAGTTCGGCCCGGTCCGTACACTCCCCCCTTTTACCATTCACCCTTGTTGGGGGTGGGGGTTTTTTTTTCCCCCCGTGGGTTTTTTTTTTTTCTTTTTTTTGGAGTGGAGTTGCGTCCACTTTTTTTCCTTTTTTAGAAATGATGTTGTGCCTGGGTTTTGCGTGTTAACAATTTCGGGGGCCTTTTTGGGTGGTCGTTTTTTTTTTTTTTGGGTTTTCCACCCAAAGGTGTCCCTTTTGTTCTTTGGGCTTGCCCCCCCCTAATGACAAACCGGAACCAATCCCCCCCCCCCTTTTTTTTTATTTTTCTATAGTAGGTTTTTTACCCTCGTTTTTTTTTGTTTGCGCCTGGGTCGGGGCCCCCACCCCCCCCCCCAGGTGGGTTTTTTGGGGGGGGCTCCTTTTGTTTTTTTGTGGTCAGGGACACCAGGGTTTTTCCCCTTTTTGGGGGCTTTTTGGAATGGGGTTGCCGGGGTTTTTTTCTTGGTTTTTTGCTTGAAACCTTTTTTTGGGGGTTTTGGGGTTCCCCTCATTTCCCATAAGCTTCATTTTTGGGGGGCTTGTTTTTTTTCCACGTCCCGTTCTTTCCCCAACCACCCCCCCTTTCCCCCAAACGGGCCCCGGGTTGGTTGGGCAAAAAACTTTTTTTTTTTGGTGTGATGGTGTCGTGAAAAAAAAGTTGGGTTTTTTAAAAACAAATTTTTTTTTTTTTTTTTTTTTTTTTTTTTTTTTTTTTTTTTTCCACAACCAAGGGTTTCGTTTTTCACTCCCCCCCCTTTCCCCACCAAGTTTTGAAAAACAACCAGTTCGGTGGGGCCCCTTTTTTTTTTCTGTTTTCTCTCTTTTTTTTTTTTAAAAAAAGGTGGGGTCTTTGGTTTTTAAACCCAGTTTTTTTAAACAAAAACACCCCTTTAACCTGTCAATTTTTCCGATCTCCTTTTTTTTACCTTTTTTTTACCAAAGACTGGTTTTTTTTTGATTGTGGGTTACCCCTGGTCCACCACCCAAGGGGCCACCCGGAAATTTTTTGGGGGGGTCCCTTTTTTTTCTTTTTGTCCAAACTGTTTTTTTTTGGTGGCCTTCCCCTTTTTTTCCTTGTCTCATTTTCCAACCTTTTTTTTCTTTTTTTTGGTAGATCCAACCAGTTTGTTTTTTTGGGTGTTACCTTTTCCCGGCTTGGGGGGCACTGGGTGCGTTTGTGTTGGACGTTCTTTTCCCCCCCCCCCCAAAAACAAAAAGTTTTTTTTTTGGGTCTCAACTTAGGTGTGTTGGTAGCCCACCCCTTTCCCCTTCCCCTTTTTGAAAATCATTTATTTGAGGGGGGTTTCCTTTGTGGTTTTTCTCTTTCTCCCCAGTTTGCGGGCTTTGTCCATTTTTTTTTCATCCCCACACCCCCCCCTTTTTTTCTTGGGGGGTGGGTTTTTTCCCCCCACGTTGTTTTTTTTTTTTTGTTACAGGTTTTTGAAAAAACGGCTCAATTGGTTTTTTTAGTTTTTGGTCAACGGGTTTGGCCGCCCCCCCGGTATTTTTTTGGGTGGACCTTGTTTTTTTTCCCCCCCCCACAACACAACCCAAATTGTCCCATTTTTTTTTTTATTTTGGTGGGGTTTTCAGTCAGTTAATTTTTTTGGTGCATTTTCTGGGTTTTTTACGTCTTTCTTTTTTCGGATGGTTAGGAGCATTATTCTGAGTTTTTTTTTTTTGGACCTTTTTGGTTGTTTTTGGGGGTGTGGAAAGCGAGTGTTTTCAGGGGTGTTGTGGGGGTGGTTTTAAAACCAAAGTTGGAGGGAATTACCCTTTTTTTACCCCACCCCAACCAACAAAAACAAAAGGGGGGGGGGGTTCGGGTGTTTTTTTTTTGGTGGGGGGGGGGTTGGGGGGGGGTGGGGGGGGGGGGTGGGGGGTTGGCGGGGGGGTGTGTTTTTGTTTGGGGGGGTTTTTTGTTTCTTTGGCGGGGGTTTTGGGGGGGTGGGTGGTTGGGGGCGGGCCAAAAACACCCCTTTGGGGGGGTGGGGGGGTTGTGTTTTTTGGGCGGTGGTTTTTTTTTGGCCACCCCACCATTTTTTTTTTTGGTTTGGCAAGGTATTTTACCCAACATTTGGCTGATCTTTTCACAATTTTTTGAGTTGTTTGCCTTTTTTTTAAAAAAAAACATTTGTTTTTTATTGGGGGCCTTTGGGCTTGTTTTTGCTGGGAGCCAACCAATGCGTTTTTTGGATTCCCTTTTTTTGGTCAGTGTGTGGTCGTGGGACCCCGTTTTTTAACTATGGAAGGGGGGGGGGAAACAACCCCCGGTTTCGTGTTTTTTTGCTTTTTTTTTTTTTTGGGGGACCGTTTCTATTTTTTACACAGGTTGGGTGCGTGGTCTCTTTTTTGTTTTTTTTTTTTTTTGGGCCGGCTTGGGCCGGGGCATGGTCATTTTCCCCCCCCCCCAAAACCTGGTTTTTGTTGGGTTTGGGAAAATTTTGTTTTACCCCCAAACCCAACGTGTTTTTTTTATGTTTGGGGGGTCTTTGGGTTCCCCCACCAGTTGAAAAAGTTCGTATAGTCACCCCTTTGGCTTTCACTTCCTTTTGTGGGGGTGGGGTTCCATTTGTTTTGGGTGACGGTTCTGGGTGGGGGTGGCCTTTTGGATTTTGTGTATTGTTTCGGGGCAATTTTCCCCTTTTTTTTGTGGGTTTGGGGGAAGGGGGATTTGGGGGGATTGTTTGGATGGTTTTTTTGGGGGTTTGTGCGTTTTTTTTCCTTTAAATACCCCCCCCCCTTGTTGGTTTCAAATTTTCCTCAAATGGAATTCCATTTAACCGCAATTGGCCCTTTTTTCAGGTTCCACCCGCAAACCTGACCCACCCAACTCCCGGTTTTTTTTTCTTTCCAAGTCCCCCCCCTTTAGGTGGGGGGGGTTTTTTTTTTGGTGTCATTGCAAACAAATTTTGTTTTTAAATTTTTTGTCACCTGGGGAACCAAATAAAAACCCCCCCCCAAACCCAAAAAATGGGGGGGGCTGTTGGGGGGGGGACACTACCCCTTTTCAAAATTGGTAACTTTCCACAGTTTTTTTTTTTTGGGCCTTTGCCCAAAAAAAAACCCCCTTTTTTTTTAACCAACACTTTTGGGGGGGCCAAGCGGTGGGTGTACATTTGGGTTTTTTTTTTTTGGCGGGTTTTGGTTAGATGGTCTGACCTTTTTTTTTTTTTTTCCCGGGGGGCGTTGGGGGAACCCCGTCCCGATTTTGGGGGGGTTTTTTTTAAAAGGTGTTTTATTTATTTTTTTTTTCTTTTCCCGTTACCCTCTACAATGTTTTTTTTTTGGGGTGCTCGGGGGGGCATTGGGTTTTAATTCCCCCCGGGGTTCACCCCTTGTGGCTGGGGACGTTGGGGGGCCATTCCGTTGCCAAAAAAATTAAACATTCCATCCCCAGCCGTTTTCCCCCCCGTTTCGGAAATTTTCCCCTGGGGTTGGAAGGGGTTCACTTTTTCACCCTTTTTTACTTTTTTCCCCACCCCCTTCCCGGGGGCCTTTTTTTAAGGGGGAAAAAAACAACTGCCTTAAAAAGTTTACCGTTGTGTTTTATTTTTGGATCGGGAGTTTAAAGTTTTGCCCTTGTTCTCATTTAATTCTTCCCAGTTTACCGAACAAAAGGGGTGAGGTGGCTTCGAGACGGTGTTGATTAAGGACCCTACTTCCCGTTTCTTTTGTTCCTCGTTGGTTTGGAGTTTCGCGAAACCGTACCCCCAGCTTACCTCGATTTTTTTATGGTTAGGTATTACGGTTGGTTTTTTTTTTGTTTGGGGGTGGGGGGTTCCCGTGCTGGCCGGAAATTTTTCTGGGAAGGGGGGGGGGGGTTGTGGGGGGGTGTTTTTTTTGGGGGGAGGGGTCCAGCGTCCCTTTTTCGGGGCCATTTCTAACAACGTCCTTGTGGTCCGTCTTCCCCCCCCAGTTTTGGGGGTTTTGGGAACCTTTTCAGGGCTGGATTTCAGGCTGATTGTTTTGCTTGGCCAAAAACGGACCCGGTTGGGTGCTTGTGATTTTTTTGTGGGGCCCTTCTTTTCTTTTGTTTCCATTGTTGCGTTTTTTCTCCCCAACAAAAAAAGGATTTCCTGGGGTGGGGAGGGGTTTGGGGGTTTTGGGGGGGTGTTCTTTGTTTTTTGTTTGCCCGCCATGCTCCTCATTTGGGCTTTTAACATCGTGTTAGGCCCCCAGCCTTCGTTTTATTCATCCCCAAAAACTTCCAAACGGAAAAAAAACCCACTTAACCCGCAGGGTTTTTGCCTGTTGTCGGTGACTTGTTCATCTTCCCCACCCCCCGTTTTGGTTTGTGTGGGGGGGGGTTTTGGTGGGGATTCGAGTTGGTTTCAACACACCTGGCCTGCCGTGTGGGGGGGCCCCAACAATAAGTTGCGTGCTTCAACTTAAAAAAAAAAACAACCAAAACCACACAAAAAAAAAAAAAAAACAAAATTGTTGGTCCTGGGACAAGTTTTGGCCGGGGTTTTTCCCCGGAAGGGGTTTGCCTTCCTTTGGTTTGCGGGTCAGGACCATTTGTGGGGTTGGCGAGTTTTTCCCCGTCTCCTGAAAAACAATCAAAACCCTTTGCCGTCCCCCCCCCCGTCCCACAGGGGTTTGACCCTGGGGGGGGGCCCCCCCCCGGCCAGCATATTACAAAACTTTTGGGGGGGAGATTTCGGCCTTTTTTCGGGGGCACGGGGGTCTTTTTCATCCGGGTTTTTCTTCTTTCCGTGGGTTGAACGCCCATTTGGCGGGGGGCCCAACCCCCCCAACCACAAATTCTCCACTCGCGGAACTTTTTTTTTTGTTGGAGCCCAAAAGTTTTTTCCCCCCCCCGCCAAACCAACAAAAAACCCCTTTTTGGCCGGGTTTTTTATAACTTTGGTTTGTTGGCCAAGGGTGTGAACACCCTGTGGGTTCCCTTTTTTTTCTCAGGATTGGGGGGGGGTTTGGCCATTGCCGATTTGTTGGGTCAAAAACAAATTTTTTAAGGCCGGCACCCAAAAGGGAAAACATTTTTGAAAAAAAAAAAAACACAAAAAAAAAAACGAAGACCAAGGGGGGGGGGTCTGGGCTGTCCCCGGGGGTCGGCCGGGCCATTTGTGGCGTTCGGAACTTCCTTTTTCCCCAAAAACCCCCATTTTGTTTTGTTTTGCCTTCGTTCCGGGGGGGGGGAAACCCTCCCTTTTTTTTTTTCTTCCCCAACTTTTTTTTTTCCTTCCTTTTTGTTTTTTTTTTTGTTGAAGTTAGTGGGGGATGGTGCGCCCAACCTTTTACGGGTGGGTTTCCCCCGTTTCTTTGGTTATGACGGGGGCACCAACTGTTGGGTTTTGTTGGCTGAGGTTCCCCCGTTCCCCCCCCTTTTCGTTTTGGTGGGTTTGGGGGGGGTCCTGGCAACCGGCTTTTGCGTTTTTTTTTTTTAGGGTTGGGGGACTTCGACAAAATTTTTACGCCGCCAGACGGTCCCTTGCTTTTGGCCACGTTGTCCTTTTAGGTACAAGCTTTATTCCCTTTCCCCCCCCCCCCTTGCTTTCTGGGGGTGGAAAACCCCTTTTTTTTCCGGCCGTTTCCACCCCCCCCAAAAAAAAAAAACCACCACACAAACACAGGTTTTTCGGGTTTTTTTGAAGGGGGAAAGGTTTGGGTGGTTTGTGCCTTGGGCTTTTTTTGGATTTGCTTTTTTCGGGTGTTTTTTTTTTTTCAGGGGCGGTTTTGTTGCCCAAACACAATCTTGTACTCAATTTTCCCATTTTTGGGCTGACAAAGGAAGGAGGTTAATTTTTTTCTTCCACTGTAATTCCCCCCCCCCCCCCCCCCCCATGGTTGCTTGGTTTGCTCCCTTGTGGCTCATTTTTTCCAAAATGGGTTTTTCGGTTTGGGGTTCCCCGTTTCCCAGGGATTTCGTTTTTTACAATACGGAAAAAAACACCAAAAAACCCCTTGAAACAACCCATTTTTTTTTTCCGCCCCTCCAAAGGCCCTTTTCCCGGTTTAATTTTTCTTCCCCTGGAAGGGGGAGGTTGGGGGTTGGGGTGGGCTATTCCCTCAAAAAAAACCAAAACAAACCCCCCCGGTGCTGTAACCACCTTTCCCGCAATACACCGCCCCCCCCCCCCCCCCCCTGTTGGAGGACCTTGTTGTGCCACAGAAACTTTAATTTTTTTTTCCTTCCCCCGTTCCCCCCTTGGGGTTGATTTTGGATGAAATTCCCCCCAAAAAAATGGAACCTTTTGGTTTGTTTTCCGAAAGGTATTGTTTTCAAACACTCCAACTTTTGTTTCTTTCCTTCTTGGGGTTTGGGTTTGGGCGGGGGTGGCGTCTCAACTTCTTTGACGAAACACGGGGGGTGCACCCCAACCATTTGGTTCGATTTCCCAAAAACAGCAGCCTTATGTTTTTCCCCCCACAACCACCCTTTGTTTCCCAAACTTAGGGGAACGGGGTCCAGGGTTTTTTTTGAAACGGGGGTCCGTTTCCCCCCCCACCACCTTTTTTGTTTTTTGCTTGGTTCAAGGTTCATTATTTGGCGTCTTTTTGAAAACCACCACTTTTGTGTTGGTTTTCTTGTTGGGTGGTGCCCTTTTTTTGGACCCACTCCTTGGACAAAAGCCTTCAAACCCTTTTTCCCCCTCTTTCCCCCCCCCAGGGTCCAATTTTGGAAAAGTCTGGTTGTTTGAAGGGTTTGTTCCCCCCCCCCACACTTTTTCGTTTTTTTTTTTTTCCATTTTTTTAAACCGTTTGGTTGGGGGGGTTTTTTTCTTCCAAGTTTTGTGGAACACAAATTTTTTTGAGGGTGTTTCCTTTGGAGCGGAGCCCACATTTGCGGGTGGGTTGGACTTTTTTTTTCTTTTTTCCTTAACCCGGTTTCTCCCTTTCTGGGGAATGTAAAAATCGAGTTCCCCCCTTTCCCAACCACGTTTTGTCAGGGGCGGTTTTCCAGCCCACTTGCCCACCCCCTTTGTTTTTTTTGCCGTTCGGGCAAAGGTATAAAGTTGGGATTTCCTTTTTTTTTGCCACAGGCCGGTGGGGGGGGCCAACCCATCCCAGTTGGAAAACCCTTTTCCAATTTTTTTTCTTTTTTTTTTTTTCAGTTCACAAACCCCTTTTGCTTGTCACGAACCCGGGTGGGACCCCCCTTTCCCCCCTCTGGGGTATCCCCTGGGTTGACCCAACCCTTTGGATTTTGTGGGGGGGAAAAACCCTTGGTGGGCGTTGGTTTTCCTTTTTTTGTTTCCCACCCCCCCTGTGGCAGTTCCCCCACCAACACTTTTGGTTTTTGTTGTCTTTTTTTTTTTCCACCTGATTTTGGAAACCCTTTTTTTTTTTTCCCCCTTTCGGACCCCCCCCCCCCCCCCAACTCGGACCCTTTGTTTTCTTGTTTTTTGGGTTAGACGGTGGGGGGGGGGTTGTTGTGGGGTTTTGCCCCCCCGGTCTTCCCCCCCCCCCCTTTTTCCCCCCACAAAAAACACTTTGACCTTGTGGCCGGTTTTTTGGGGGTTTTGGGTGTTTGGGGTTGGGCCCGGTGGGGCGGACCCTTCCCCCCCAATGACAATTTGGGACCCCTGGCAGTTTACAATGGGATGTTTGGGTGCTGGGGGGGCAACACCCCCTCTTTTTTTTCCGGTCTTTTTTTACCTTGCATTTTGTTGGGGGTGGGCGGGGGGGTTTCCGTAAACGAACAGGTCCGGTTGGCGGGTTTTACTCCCCAAGTAGTTCCCCCCTGTCGCATTTTTTCCACGGGAAAACCCCCCATGGGTGAGAGGGCTTTAAATTTTTCGGGATCCCCCGCGGTTATTGCCCCGGTAAGCTTTTGGATTTTTCAACCCGGGTTACCCCCAGGGCAAAAAGGGGCTGGGGGGTGGGCTGGGGGACCAGGGTGGGGTTGCCGGGGTTGTCTTCCCCTAAAGGGAGTTGTGGTATTTTCTCAAAAAAAACGGTTTGGGAACCTTTTTAACACGGGGGCCCTTCCAAGGGGGGTTTTTGTCTGTCCCCATGACACACAAGTGACACAAAAAAAAAAAACCAACCCCCCCCCCCCATTTTGGGGGGGTTTTGGTTTGAACCAACCCCCCCAAAAAAACCCAGGGTTTGTTGGGGGGAACCCCCCTTTTTTTCTGCCAAGTCC
>Ga0179593_1379930_pt1 | contig 42799 bp, 64 predicted proteins | sample CZODoug2_1_08_16_FD_185931 | JGI IMG/M metagenome (GOLD analysis project Ga0179593, IMG submission 185931) | Vadose zone soil fungal communities from Angelo Coast Range Reserve, California, USA - CZODoug2_1_08_16fungal (PacBio error correction) | ecosystem: Environmental > Terrestrial > Soil >... | reverse complement strand
AGGCTCAGTTGGATTGAAGCCGAGACCGACGAGAAATGGAACATTGGGTGGGTTCCAATCCGCGGCTACCTGTTGCGGTAGTGCCAGTCCTGCTGCGATGTGTGGAGGATATCTGTAGGAACCGACCCCCCCTCATAGGTAACTGTACCTCCTTATCCTTCCTCCGCATTTCAGTGACTTTCGATGGCATTTAATTTTTGCTTCGTTCGAACTTCTGCAGTGGCCTGTCCTTCGTCTGTCACAGCCGGCTGTAGCCTTCGTCTGATAGATTTGAAGAGTTGTCTATCTTTCCTACAGGTGCGCCTCCATTTCTAAAGCCCGGCTCCCTTTTCCCACGAGGCGTTCCTTCACGTGGATTCTGATGCCCTTAATATTAGACGTGGGAGAGACCCCCTCGAGTCTTGTCTAGAGCGCGGTTACAACAAATGAGAAAATCGGCTCGCTGTTAAATACCCTTGTTCGGACGATTAGTAATAGCAGACACCCCCCTAGAGTTCAAAGATTCGACCTCTCTTCAGGTGTCTTACCATATCCTTGCCCCCTTTATTTTTTTCTGTGAACGGAAGGAGACCCGAGTTTTACGCTCCGAGAAATGGGATTCCTTTTTTCAACATTCCTGACATTAACGCTCCCCCCCTTCCCTTCCTTTTTTTGGGTCGGGAAACAAGCGTTTTATCTGTGCTCTTTGGAAGAACAAACCTCAGCGTTCAGTCCCGTCCCGATCCTATTTCTCCTCTCCCGTCGAAGAAGTCACGTTCCGCCCTGTCCCCCTCGTCCCTGAGGAACTGAGTTGTCCTGTCGTTTGTTCGACGCAATCAGCAGAAGAGATAGGGACACATCCTCAAACTTTTTCGACGTTAACGGCCTGTGATGTCGTCGCCTACCTCTAGAAAGCCTGACGTTTTCCGCCGCGTGTTTCTAAGACCCATTCCCCAGAGAAAATCCTGTTCAAAGGTGTTCATTAATTTTTTAGTTTCTCCCTCCCTCCGACCTCGCCTGTCTAATGAAGGTCTTCCGCAATAGAGTGATACGTTTCGGTAATTTCGTACCGGTCTTGAGAGAGAGGCCGCTTCCTTTTCTCTCTTCCTAAGTGCCCCCCCATTTTTCGCGAGGAAGTAGTAAATTCTTGAAGTCCTTTTTGATACGCTGAGACAAGAAACGTTCGTCTTTTCTCCTCCCTAAAATATTACTTTTGGCCCCGACTCCCTCGTCCCATGGCCCGGATCCACCTCCATTCCCCTTCGCCTCCCCCCCCACATCTGGCTTGCCGACTCACGGACCAGCTCAGGCACCTACCTTCTTTGCCAGAAGGCCTCGCGCCGCCATTGACCCCCATCCTTCCCCCCCTAGTCAACCAGGGGGGGGACCCGGGATCATCGATCCCGTCGTCGGGCAATCTGCCGTGGGTGGTCAACGAGTCTTCGAGGTAGAAATCGGCCTCCTATGCGGTCTGTCGGGCCAGGGGGTTCGTTTGCTTTTGCGGTTCGTGTGAAGCTCCCTTGTCGTTCCCATAAAAGCGGGGGCTCTGTGGTGGTTTCGGAGAGTGGGGTTCAGGGGGCGTCGCTGGTCGGATCCACCTAGGGTAGGGGCTGGCAGCGTGCGTCGTCGTTTACCGGGGCGCCAGGTAACGGAGAAACTTTTTTCAGTCGGCGGCGCTCGCGGCACCGCTGCGACTCTTCAGTGAGTCTGATCCTTGACGCTTTTCTGCTCGAGTGCCTGTGCGGAAGGCTTCATGGGGGTTACCTGTCCCCGAGACAGTGACGGCTAATCATGGGGAAGATGACAGGGTGGCCGTTACTCGGTGGCTTCTTGTTATATATGTTGGTCCTCACTCCTGTTGTTTGGTGTATTGATTAGCGTATACGGAGCCCCGTTGGAGTTTCCGCCAGGCGTGTGTCGCTTGTCAGGATGCTCGGCCCCTTCGTACTTTTTACCTCCTCCTTCCGTCTGCATGGGTTCGGGCGTGCTGGTAATTGATGCGACGGGGACGTTCGCGGCACTGTGCGGGCCGAGTTTCTTATTGATGTCTTGGACGACCTTTCTTTTTCTGAGCTACCCCTCTTCATGGAAGATTAGAGGTGGAGATTACCGTGATTTGTTTGCCCTCGACGAAGCCGTATGTGTGTCTCGGTTAGGTCCGATGTTTGCTCGAACCCGTGTCCCTTTAAAAAATCAGAAGGGAAGGATCGCCTCGCCGGAGTTTTGTTCATGCAGGGGTGGTTTAGGAGGCCTTGTGGAGGCGTGGTTTTTGCGGATGAGCCATGCTTGCGCGCGAGGTGTGTCTTTCCTGGGTAGTGCGATGCTTGTTCCGGTGTGCAAAAGGTAAACGGTGCACGCCACGACGGGGCCGGCTGCGTCGTACGGGGGGGAGGGAGGGCTGATACGACGCGTATTTGTTTGAGGTTTTGGGGTCCAGGGGAGGTCTGCAGTCCAATCTGGCCAGGCCCGCGGAGAGCCGGCGTGGGAGGAGATTTAGATTGTTTATAGTGCGGTGCGGCGCGGGTAGACAGACGGGGTGGGTCGCTTGTCGTATCGAGTGTGAAAGTGAACATTTTCGCTTCTGGCTTGTTGAGGGCTCTTGGGAGGGCGCTCGGGCCCGCCTGGCGGTCGTCTCTTGGCTCTTGGTGGGTCCGCTGAGAGGATTTGGGTGTTTTTTTTTGCGACGAAGCCCACTTGTGGGCTTGACAAATCGTTTCGAGAGGGATGGGATCACTTCCGGTGAGCAGTGGCTTACGACATGTGGTGATCCCGGTGGGCAGGGTGCGGCAGAGGCTTTGGACGCGACGGCTCCTGGTGCGTTGAGGTGAGGCGAAATGAAACGAGGGAGACGGTGGTCCGGCTAGTCATTGAGCACTATCGTGTGGAAAGGTCGGGGCGTCGGCTTCCTCAATCCAGATTTTCAGGTGTAAAGCAACCTCTTTTTTTTATAGGCAAGGTTTTGAGTTCATGAGTGTTGTCGTCTTTCTCTGTTCCCCCGCTGCGTAGGTGGAGATCGACGCCGGGGCGGCAGTGATGCCTTTGGCTCGGTAGAATGAGGGGTGACCCTAGGAGACATGTTGATGTTGCGCCGATGGGGGTGTGATCGTGATGTGCTGTAGGCGAAAAATGTCGGTGAAGGGGCGGTGGGGCGCGACACAGCTCTTTTTCCCTTAAATAAGTCAGAGGCGGTCTCCTGGGGGAGAGTCGGCGGATGAGGGGCATGTCCCGGTTAAGCCAGGTTTGAGGGGTTAGAGAGTAGAAAAGTATTTGGTGACTCTGTCCTAGCGCCCGTCGGGGTGCGCGGGCCCGCCCCGTCGGACTCCCGCGCTCTTGATGTACAGGTTATAGTTGCGCCACGTGAGACATGTGGCAGCGTCTTCCTGTTGTTGAGGACAAGCACATGCTTGGGCACCAGCTAGGGGCAAAGAGAAGTAAGAAGGGTAGGTCTAGGCGTGGTGAATGGGGCATTCTGCATCCTCGTATGCGAGTGTGGCTCAGACGGCGTAGTCCGGTTCTTGTGTGGTTTGGGGGAGCCCCGTTGGTGGTAGAGGGGGGGGGGTTATTAGAGGTCGCCGGGGGTGCGGCGAGAGACCGAACCTGTTGTCGTGGCTAGACCGTTTGACGTCATGGCGTGGGGCGGAGAGGTAAGGTTAGGGTCTTCGCGGGGAACCATCGCTGTGTGTGTCAGTTGCAACTTTGCGTGGAGTTTGCGCGCAAATGGTCGACGTCCCAGTGTTCCGCGTAGCACAGGCGGAGTTGGGGTGCGGGTTACCAGGTGTAAATAGTTGAGGGTGTCAGTCGGCGGGGTGTTCGAGGCGCCGAAGTTACCGCAGTTAGGAGCTGGTGCGGATCGATTCGTCGGCGAAGTGTTAGTTACGCGGGAGCGGGGGCAGGTTCCGCGCTGCGGTTAAGGGGATGTGGCTGCTCCCCATGTGAGGGGGGGTAGGGGGGAGGGGGGCTGTTTTTCGGTGGTCGCTCACCAAGTAGCGAGTGTGTGGTGTTGCCGGGCGGCGCTTGAATGGCGCAAGAGTTAGCTTCGGGGGGACAGGGCGGAGGACCGAGAACGTGTTTCTGTGGTGTGGAGGATGTACTCCTTATCGCTGTGGGAGGTGGAGGGGTGGCGTAGGGTAGCGGGAGGTTGCCCTCTGTATTCTGTGGGTGATGGCAGACGGTTAGATAGATTTGAGCGTCTCACCGCTGAAGCATAAAAGGAGGGTCCTGGCTGCTGCGCCCCTTTCCGTATGGTTGACGAGTGTGGACTGAGCACTGGGGCCGGGATGGGCGAGAAAGGGCGTCAGGTTAACGGTCGGTGCCTCGGCGGGGGCGCGGCGTGATGGCCTCCTTTTTTGCGTGACGGAGCAGCCCCGTGCTCACGTGAATTCTTCGCAGGCTCCTTTGGTACGAGAAGCACATGAGGAGGGGGGGTATTCTATTCGGGCGTTTATTGTGGGGCTGTGTGCATTCGATTCTCGAGGCGGTTTGTGTGTGGTTCTGGCGTAAGGGCCGCTCTGAGGCGCCAGCCCATAAAGAGGCAGCAGCCTGTGGTGCCCGAGGGTGTTTGGGCGAGAGGAGCGATTTTTTGTGTTTCGCGCCTTTACAAGGCCTGACAAATTTATGGCCGCGCCCTTTCGAGTGGGTCGTGTTGTGGTCTTGGTATCTTTCAGTGGTTCTATCGCCCCGTCTTCGATCCTCGAGGGGTGGGGTCGTCCTGGGTGGAGGGGTGCGGGAGGTCGCTCCCGGCGGGGAAGGTGGGGGGGGGGGGGTTGGACAGAGGTCGTGGTGGAAGGGTGGTTTGCACCCACTTTGGATTGTGGTGTCGTCTTAGCAGGTCTTGGAAATTTCACCTTACCCTCTCCCAGCTCCGTGGAGTTGGGGGTTCTTTTTTCTTTCCGCCTGGTTGTTGTTGGGGTCGTGATAGGTTCGAGGGAGATCGGAGGTGATCGGACTTGATCTAGTTTGATTAGGGGAAGTGGCCACCCCTGTGGGGGGGTCCCGACGCGTTAGTAATGTAGCATACGCCGGCGGGACTTCCTGCAAGGAAAGACAAGTTAAATTTCGGAGCGGGGGTGCCGCTTCCTTGTGTGTTTGATGTATGTGGGTTTTGGACTCCCGATCTTGTGTATCTCTCGTGTCGATCGTTTGGCTGGGGTTTGTTTGGGGTGATGCATGTCCGGCGGGGGGGAACCTTTGAAACGTGGTCGGTCAAGTGTACCCAGGTCTTCTATTGCTGTGTCAGGTTCGCTGTGCGGGTAAAGGATCGGTCGGAATAGTTTGCACTGGGTCGTTTTTGTGCCTTTATGCGGCGCAGGGTGGTTGGGTGGAGGTCTGTGGTGCGTGCTGCGCCCTGGTACCTCGGACCTGGACTGGCAGGGCCGATAAATGAAATAGGCCACTACCATGCTGTCAGAACGTCGGCAGAACTGGCTATATGAGGGCAGTGGTGATGTGGGACGTATTCGCAAAGACTGGTAGTGGGAGGGGTCCCTCTCACAATGGTGGGGGCGGATTTGGGTGATCAGATGATGGAGGCGGGGGGTGGTGCGGGTAGGCGGTGGCGCGTAGGCGTCCGTTTCGCCGAAAAGTATGGGTAGGTGAGTGGCATTTGTGTTGTGTTTCCCTTTTTCGGGGTAACCTGCTGTGTGGGGGGCCTCTGGGGTGGGCGGGGAGGGGGATGGAGTTTTTCCACGTTTCGCGGTGACAACGGGGCCCGTTGGGTGCGCGTTAGTGTCCTCCGTGGGAGTGGGCGCTGGTAGGGAGCGAGGTGGTAGTAACGGTGTTAGGCTGTGGCAGGGTATCTGTGAGCAAAGAGGCGTCGTAGCTGGGTGTAGCGGGCCTTGGATGGGAGCGCAGCGCTTGTGGGCGTAGTTTTTTCGCTCGCCGTTGTCGATTGCGTTGATTTCGGTGGTTGGGCCGGAGTGGGCGCTCCACTCCTCGCGGGGCATACAGGTGGGGGCTGTGCATGTTCGGCGGGCTTAAGTAACTTCGTCGGCGATGGTCTACTGTCGCGTGCGACTAGACGAGGATCCTCGTTTGGTGCGGGGGTTGGGTCGTTTCCGGTGTCGGTCCTAGCAAGCGGGCTCGTGCGGACACAGAGTCCTTACCCTCTCTTCCATGCGGAAGAGCGTTAAGACCCGTGTTTTCTGGTGGTGGGGGGCGGGTTTCCTTGTGCGTCGGGGGACCTGGTGTATTGTGGTAGTTTGGCCAGTTCTGCTTCTGTACGCTGGGGGCCGTGTGAAGGAACTCGACGTGGTGCTGGGTGGTGAGGCTCCCTTCTTGCTTCATGGTCGGGGCTGTAGGGTTGGCGTGGTGGTCAACCCCCGTTGGGTGTGTTGTGTTCCGGGCCGAGCGCAGCTGGTGTCGGTTGTTCGGTTGAGTTGGTGTTAAATAAGAACTGTGTCGCGGGGGGGATGTCCCGGGGAGTTGGTTGCTTGCGTGGGTGGGTTGCTGTTGGGGGGGTTGGGGGACGGCGAGCCTGCCAGAGATCGGTTTAGTGGTGTCGACCGTACGGGGTTCCGTATCGATTCGGCTAGCTGTGCTCCTGGGACTGGGCAGCGTTGGGAAAGGTAGACTCCTTTGACTATTTGCGACTTGGGGCCTCGGGGTTCCGAGTGCCGTTCGCCGGTTGTTCTTCGACCCGCTTTTGCCCGCGGCGATGGCTTGTATGCGGGCTGGATTGCTTTTGGTTGTTGATGTAGAGGGTGCCGAACGTGCAGGGTTTCAGAGCGAATATGGTATTTGTGAGGTGAGCGTTTATAGTGGAGGACTCGCTAGCGATCGGGGTCCGGGGCGGGGTGAAAGGGAAGGTCGAGTCTCCTTTAGCCCCGCCTTTCATGCGCTTCCTTTTAGCACCTCGTGACTGCCTTCCGGCGGTATGGGTGAGGGGAAATTAGGCCGGGGTGGGGTCGGGGCTAGGGTTTAAACCAAGGTAAAGGTTGGGTAGTATTTCGTGAAGTCTGAAGCCGTCCCGGGAGTCCCCCGGTCAAACGCCGCTGGATAACCAACTGTGCTAGTTGTCCCGGGTTGGGGAGGGAGCGCGATTGCGTAGCCGGAAGTGGGATTTTGGGATGACGAAGAGGGGCGGGGTGGTGGTGGGGTGGGGAGGGGGGTGGAGGAAACGAGACTCTAGTAGTCCTCGGCGCCGGGGTCGGTCCGTGCCAGATGCGTCATGGGGGGGCCGGTGGTGAGTGCGGGGAGGGATACGTGGCAGTTAAGCGCAGGTTTCTGTGGATCGATAGACCGGTCGGGGCCTTTGCACAATGGTCTGAAATAAGGGCGGAGTACATTGGGGGCAGGAGGGGGTTTGGTGGGGAGGTGGGCAGTGCGGTGTCTCCGGGAGGTCGATAGTGGAAAGGGTAGGAGGGTCAAGTGTGCCGGAGGGAGTGCAGGGGGGGGTTGGGGTGCTTTTATGAGCCAAGGGCGTAGTTGGTTTGTGGGTTGCGCCAGTTTGAGGCTAAGCGGTAGGGGACTGGGTGTTGTCAGAGGGTGGGAATTAGGGGTGGGGCTTCCCGCTTGGGTTGTGCGTGGTGGTCGTGGCATGGTCCCAGAAGGGTCAGATCCGAGATCCAACGCCGCGCGGTGGGAAGCGGTTTCTTGTCCAGGACACGACCAGACCTGGTTGTTTGCTTCGGTTATGGTCCGTGGGGGCAGAACCCGTTTTGACGATAACGAGCCTGTTGTTGCCGCCGGTGCTGCGCCTGCGCGCGGTTGCGGGGTGCGGGGAACGGCTGGCTCCGCGCTGGTTAGGTGTTAGGGCTCAGCGCTGGCGTCTGGTTTTCATGATGCGGCGCCAAACCCGGAGAAGTTCCTGGGGCGCGGTTCTAGTCCGGCCCACTTGGGCACGTAACTGGCTCTTCGACGCCGGCAAGGGGGGGGGGGCGTTGTGGGGTAAATCGAACCCGTTGGGCGGGGGAAAACTGCCCCTGTGTCATCCGGCGATTTCTCCCCGGGACCTGTTAGGTGAGAGGGATGCGGTGTTCGGCTGGCTTCAGGTGGGGTGGGCGCTTGCGTTTTCTGGCGAGTTTGGGTTCGTGCCTGGGGGGGATGCGACCCGCCTTGGCCGCTTTTGTTGGTTTGACCGGGGGGGCGTTGGTTGCCCGTCGGGGTAACACCAGATCTGCGCGTGTCTGGGGGTTTTAGTCGTGTCAAGCTGCATTCAAGTTCTGGCGGTAGAGATAAGGAACGGTCGGCGTCCGTTCTTAGTCGCGACGTACAGCGTGCGTGGGTTGAGGGGTCTGTTCGAGGTAAAATCGCTCCCTGGGAGGTTTTCCGCAGAGGGGTGGGGAAGTTGTTAGACTTTTTTTACGTACGGGGTGCCGTTGTTCTCTGTTAGCCTGGGACGTGTCTCGGTGTGTTTGTTCGGTAAGGCTCGGCGGGGGGTGTGTGTGTTTTTCTGAGCGATGGAGATTCGGCCTGTGGGCGTCAGCGCGGTGCCATGTCTTCTGTCGCGGAGGTACTCGTTCGAAAAGGTGACGGTGTGTTGTCTTTGTTGGTTCCGCCGGCGGCCTTGTGTGCGTGGGCTATGGTAAGTAGTCTGCCTTGTCCTAGGGCGTGTCTGAGATGCCGTATATGTTTCTCAAGTGTTGTGTAGTGTTTGAGTCTGTTCGGGTGTTCCTGAGCTGGTTTTGTAGGCGTCTAATGCGTTTGTCTCCCGCCACCAGCTGAGGCGGACAGGTGAGGGTAGGTTGTCTTCGGAGGCGAGAGACCCTGCTAACCCCGGCCTTCCCTCGAGTTCAGCACTCGCGTGTTTTGAGTTTAGAAGTAAGGGGGTCACTCCTTTGATCACGGATGTTGTTCGCGCTTCGTCCTTTGGTCAAATTGTGGCCTGGGGCCGTGTCTAGTGGTTGTTTTTGGAGGCCACAGTATGGTGACAGGCGCGTTCCATGGAGCGAGGGTGGAATCCTTTGGGTTGGTGGTCGGGGATAGAGACGTTACGGCTTGGCTGGCTTTTGCCTGCTCTAGGCTGTGTACTTGAGATGGAGTGGCTCTTTCTTCCTCTAGCGCAGGTCTGGTCTTGTACGGGGTCGGAGCGGGCCGAAGGTTGGGAGAGGATGCACTGCTGTCTATGTAGGTTGTTGGGCTGTTTGTCGGGCCCCGTGCCGGACCCACGTTTGAGAGTCGTTTGAGTTTGTTTAGGTTCGGTTTTAGCGTGGTTCGTGTGTGCTTACTTGGGGTGGCCTGTCTGTTCTTCCAGAAGCTCGGTTCGGAGGGGTCCCCGGTCAACGATGGTACAGGTCGGGGAGCCAGCCTATTGCGAGGGGTTGGGGGAGGGGGTGAAGCGCCTCTTCGAGCGCGTGGTGTCTCTCCTCACCTTTAGCGTAGTCAAGGTTTTGTTGGAGAGGGCACAGAGGGGGGCGTTGTGGGAACGTCGAGTGGCGAGCAGCTAGGCGCCGTCGGTGGGGGCCGTGGGGGGCGGCGTCGACTTGAGGACCTCGGGTAGGATCGGTCCTTGTGTCCGCGGTCGTGAGCCTTCGCTGGTTCGCGAGGCTTGGAGTGCACCTGTTTGGGGTTCGGCTCGTGGTTTGGCAGACCCTGTCTTTGGAGGATTTTGGGGCTGTAAAGTCGTGTTAAAGGCGGTCGACCCCATGATCGTGCTCAGACGAGTATGGGCCGTGCACGTTGCGAGACCGCCTGTTCGGTGTCCGGCTCCCGGCTAGGGGGGGGAATAAGTCTGCTCTGGGGCTTCGCCACAACTCATTCCCTGAGTGAAGGAGTGGATCGAGGATTGTGGTTTAGTGTGGCTAGTCGGAAAGAGGTTTTACGGACGGAGTTAGGCCTTAGTTAAGGAGAGTTAGTAGTTGGGGGCTCTGATGAAGCTTATGGATGAGGCGGTTGGCCTCCCTGTCGGCGGTCTAGACGCCCCCCAAGAGTGGGTTTGGCGAGTGGATGAGGGCGGGGTTTTAGGTTACAGTGTTCGGATAGGAACCGAACGTTACCGACCCTCGGTTTCGAAAGGGGACCGCGGGATGGTATTACTAGAGAGGGCGCCTGCCCGGTGTGCTTTGGTTGTGCGCGCCGCGGCACCAGATCGGACCATTTCGGGAGGGCGGGGAGTGGTGGCGATTTCTGTTGTGGAAAACGTAGAGTGGACTGCGTCCGGGTCTGTTTCTTGGACCGCGGTGAAGAAGAGCGCCTGGTAGAGGCCGCGGAGCTAGTCTGTCGTTTGAGGGACCAGCTTGTGTCGCCCGGTGCAACGTGTTTTTTCGCGCGAAAGTACGCCGGCAAGAGGGCGTTTTCATTTACAACTGCCAGGTTCGATTGGCCCAAATACGTGGCTTGGGGTGGGGCCTAGCTGGTGCATGAGCTGCGGTTTGGGCCCCTCCGCGCTTGGTGTGGGGTGGTCGTACGGGGGGTGCGAGGCCAGCGACAATGGTCGAGTCGCGGGCGGAGGCAGACCGCGCGCGAACAGCAGTGGGTGTGGTCTCGCGTCGGCGTTGCGTGAAAAGAATGTAGGCCGATTTTAGTGGGGTTTTGGTGGTCTTGGGCGGACCGTTTGGGGTTTTTTGGGGTCCCATGTGTTCGTGTAAAGAGCTTGGTGCGGCCGAGCTTTTGCACGGCCATGGCGGCGTGAGGTCCGGAGTTCTGTGCGACCGGAGGTCGCGGTGGCGGACGGCGCCAACGGTGGCGGGGGGTGGGGTGATGGAGCCTTTTGCCGGGCGGGCGTGTGGGCAATGGGGGGCACCTGTTCCGGTGGCGAGATCACTTTTTCTTTTCGTAATTGTGGTAGGACTAATTATGGGGGGGGGAGCCCGGCTGAGACCTGGCGCCACCTTTTCATTGGGGGCGCGGGGGAGCTTCGGCGGGGTGATTTAGGCGCTTCGGGTCAATTGGCAGGCACTCAGTGTAGCGGTCGACCTGTCGAGATTGGCGGGGAGGGGTCCTCGAGGCCGGGACAGTTCGGCGTGGAAATTTAAATGAGTGCTTGCAGGTGTTGTGTGGTGAGAGGTAGAGATCAGGCGGGTGCTATACGCCATTATTTACGTTAGCGTTTGAGGTAAGGTCTTAGGAGCTTTTTTTTGTCAGTAATAGAGAATACCAACCACCAATCGAGACTCCTGTCCCCCCCTTTTGAGTAGCAGCCTTTACCCTTCTTCCCCTTTCTCCGCATGCTTAAGTGAGACCGGAGTTGCTCACTTTAGCTTTTTAGACCAGCTCCCCCGCTGGGCTTTCTCCAACAGGACTTGCGCAATTTCTTGGGCCGTTTGGTTCCTCGTTGTGAACTCGGGGCTTGGTGTTGTTGGAGCGCTGGTCCAGGTTCCGACGGGCGCTTCGGTTTATGACCAGAAGGGCAATGGCGGGATTTGTTTTCTCCCCCTTTGCTGTCCCTGAGTGGGTGTTTTTTTGGTGGGGAAATCTGCTTGTGTCGTACGAGAGAGAGTTGCGCTGGTGGTGTTCTCGTGGTGTTGATTCGTTGTGGGGTCAGGGAAGTTGCCTATGGCCGCGCGAGGTGGCCTTGTTGGTAGGACGGCGTGGGGAGTTGCCTGAGGGGGGGATAGAAGGGGTTCTATGGGGGAGGGGGTTCGAGAGCGGGGGAGTCATGAGGACGGTCTACAAGGAGCCCCGTTTGAAAGGACCGGATCGGGTGACTGGTTGGGGCTCTTCCGGCTCACTATAGTGAGAAGGCTACGTTTCCCCTCATGTTTTGGCGGCGACCTCGATGGGTCGGTGGTGCTTACATGGGGGAGCGTGGAGCGGGTGAACCGCGAATGACAATTTAGTGGTGGCGGTATATCGGATTGGATAGTGGGTCGCGGTGGGTATCGTTGGGGATCGGGCTCGATATTCCCCGTTTTGATGTGAGAGCAGGTTGGTTGGTGTTGAGATGGCCGGGTTTTCCGGGGGAGTGGCAGGGGGTTGAGGGTTGGGGGGCGGGGAACGTGTTTGTCTTGGGCATTGTGGTGGTGGTGGTTGTGTTTTGGTGTGTACGTGGCTGGTCGCTCGGCGTTTGGTGACCCCTTGAGACTCGGCCAGGCTAGATGTTACCTGGCTACCGTTCTACTGTTGGGAATCCTTCCCTCCGCCATTTGAGTAGAGGGTCGCGGGAGGGGCGATGCGCTTGGTGGCCATTGACTTTTTATCGCGGTGTGTGGGAGGTGGGGCGGTTCTTCCGAAAGGGTAGGCGGTGGGAGTGTCTGGAGAGAGCCTGGAAGAGCGTTCGTCGACGTGGCCCCCGCTTGAGTCCATGTGGGGTCGCGGAGTGGATGCGTAGGTAATGTAAACGGCTCATGTGACGTGGGGCTTTGAGCAAGGTGGGGTGTTATGAGGTTGCTGGGTGTTCTCCTTGCGCTGTAGCGCGGGGAAGATCAGGTTATTTCCTTGCCGTTCACTGCAGGCGGCGGGAGGGGGCCTTCGCGGCTTTGAACCGGTGTTGAAAGTCGGGGCGGCCGAGGTTTCGCAACCGACGGTCGGAGGGTTGTCCTATCTTGGGGTGGGAGGAGACTTGTGTTTTGCGAATGGCCTCTACGGACGGGTTTTCGGCTCTTGTGGGACTTGGGAGACGTTTGGGTTTGGAATGTAAGGGGGAGGTCTGTAAGGGGGGTGTCCCGACGTTGGTAGGTTCGCGTCCACGACAGCTTCGGCAAAGGACGAGGGATGAGTGCAGAGACGAGAAGATAACGGTGCTTTCGATGGCGTAGGAGCGTGCTGCTGGCGGCGGGTATGGGGTTGTGTAAGGCAGAGCTGCCGTCTTGCCGTAGTGCGGGATTGAACGGGGGTGTCCTGCACAGATCTGGTCGTTCCTCGACAAAGAAATGGGTACGTCTGCGACAGATTAACAGCCGGTGACGGTCGGGATCTGATTGGGTGTCTCTCGTGAGGAAATAGGCATGAGGGGGAACTGTGAGATTCAGATTTTTTCTTCGGGTGCTCCGGGTGGAGGGGGAAGTTCGGTCGTGTTTCCCGACGCGCATTTTCTTCCGTTTGATGGTTTCGCTACACGAGAGAAGGATGTATGGAGAAGAAGAGGTCCCATTCCTTCTCTTTCATCCGGTGGTGGGTTGGACGGTTCTGCCTTTGACACGACTTCTCGCCGTGTGATACGTGTTATTCGACGATGTTGAGGCGTCCCGCTAATCGAAATGAGCTTCTCTTTGGGGGTTGGGGGTTGTGATTTTTGCGTCGTGTATTTTGGTCGTGAATAAAGAGGACTCAAGCGACGATTAGGGCGAGCTGGTGTGCGACTTCACGGGGATAGGATTAGTTGTGGCTTGTGCCACGCAGGGCAAGTACGTGGGCCAAGGATCTTGAAGTCGATCCTGATGTTAGGACCGCACTTATGTAAATTTTGAGTTTGGTGGACGCCGACTTCACCTGTGGATCGGTAAGGGGCGTTTGGTCATCTGAGACTGTGTGGGTGTTTCTAGTTCGAGCCCGATCGTCGTGCGTGTGTGAGGGGGGTGGGCTCCATGGGTTGAGAAGATTTTTGGGGGAAACCCTGGGAGGGTGGTTGCGTTCAGACCGGGCTCATAGGCGGGGGATGCATACTGGGGGAAGAGTGATTCGGCGTCTCCAGGGGGGCGGGGGAGAGATGAGGGGTCCCTCACAGAGATAGACGGAGGGTATTGTGGACGCAAGGTGGCGGGTTGATTGCGCGACTCAGGCCCACGTCGTCGCGAGAGGAGCAGCTGTTCTTTTTCCTTCCAGGGGGGCTCTCCGTGAGGGGTGGGTATTGGGCTGCGGGCATGAGCCTTTCGTTGCGTAGGTGAGTGGCCGTAGCGCCCCATGCCGCGTGGCTGGTGGGGTTGTTGTCCTCGCGCCACGTGGCGGGGGGGAGGAGAAGAGATTGCCTTGATTTGGCGGGAGGGGGCGTTTGCGAACGCCGGGAAGGTTTTGGCCCGGAGGAGGTGCGAGAGTTCTTCTGTGTTGCGCGGTCGTGGGGACCATGTTTGTTGAGGGGGACTGGAAGCAGTCTGGGGAGGGCGGTGGAGTTGCAGTGCGAGTTGCCTCGTGCGCGGTGTGAATCGCATTTGGAAGCAGGGCAACCGGGTTTCTCGAGGAACTTTGGGGTCGTTGTACCGTCGTGTGGCCGGGGGTACAGGGTAGGACTGCGTGGGGGGTGGAGGGCGGAGTGAGGTAAAGGATAGAAGGGGACGCCAGTGTGTGCTTAGGTGATACGCCTAGGAGATGACCCCTACAGGGGGGTTTGAAGGGGGGGTGTGGTGTTGGTGCGGGCGCGACGGGATCAGTTTTGAGTTGGATTCCCCCCCTACGTTCAGTCGAGATCAGTGAACGTAGGCGCCTGTTCCGGAGTTCGGTGTGGTAGGACAATCCGCGGGTCGGGATACGGCACCCCACGGCAGCCGCGCGCGTGCCCCGGAGGGTGGGTGGGGCTGGCGTCTGCCGGCGCCATGAGTGCCGTTTTAACCGACTAGTGTGAGCCCTGGTCGCAGTGGGGACCGACAACTTGGGGCATCCGCCGCTGATGCTGAGGTGCGTACAGGCTGGTGAAGACATCGGGACGTTGTGGAATGTTGTACTCCTTGCGCCGTGAGTTTTGTTGTATTCCCTGCCGCGGGTTGTGTTTACTGTTAAGACTAGAGATGCGGTGCCGCGCTGGTCCGACGCTTTGGGAGGAACATGAGTGACCTTTACCAGATGCGGCGATTTTTCGCTAATCTGCGCGTCCCGTTTTGATGAAGCGGGGTTGCCTTCTCCTCCCCTCAGTGTCTGGTCGGGCGATGAGGGGGGGAGAACGTCAAGACGGGGTGTTGGCGGAGTCGTCCTGTGGCCTCTCGATTTTAACTTTGCGTGGGGCGGCAGGGTGTTGGGGAGTGGGGGACTCTGACGTGGGATTGAGGCGGGTTTACGAGGTGGCTCTCTTATTATCGTGGGGTTTTTGTTGAGAGCTTATATGGCTCGCGCCCGCTGGGCCCTCCGGGACTCAACCATTTCGCTGTCACCGTGGCTTGACTTTGCAGACGGGCAGTTGTACAGTGCGTTCTAGGCTGACCGCGCGGGTCATGCCGAGGTGGTGTTTCCGCGCCGGACGGTCGACATTATGAGGCGCGATGAGCCGGGCGTCGCTGCGCCGAACTTGATTGAGTGTGGACGAGACCCTATGCTTGGGCGCGATCTGGTAGTTTAATGTGCGGAACTGCGGAGTGCACCCGCCTAGGCGGCAAGAGGTAGGAATCGCGGTCGGCGTACCTCACTGGGGCTGGCAGACGGGATCCGGCCTGATTTTGGGAGTGGTAGACGGAATACTTGCGCATTTGTTGTCAGGCCAAAGGACGCGCGGGGCCGTGAGGAAGCTATTAGTTCCACGGTGGCTCTAAGTTGTTTTCGCAGGTCGTGACAAGAGAGCGGGTGTTTGTGCATCTGTGGGGGGAGAGGCAGCAGAGGGTGGTTGTTCGCAGAACTGGGAGGGTCAGTAGGTAGCTTGTCTGGTTGTGGCTGTATGGTTGAGGATGAGAGGTTCGATTGCGTCTGCTGGCGACGTAAGGGGAAAGGTAGAGGTTGCGTCTTGTGGATGTATAAATAGGGCAGCCGGCTGTTTGGAGGGTATTGGTGTGTGCTGGTTTCTTGTCGCGGGGGCGCTTTTGTGTACCCATGTTTTGTGAGGCATTACCCGTATCCTGGCCTGGCCACGAGGTGGGGGGAGCGCGAGGAAAAGTAGAGGGCCCCGCGCGGGGCGGCTCGTCGCCTCAAGGGGGGTTTCAAAGTTTGGTGTTCCGCGGTTTGTGCACAGGACAAGGTGGTTTTGTCTGTCCTGCTCCGGGGGGGCGGGAGGTTCAGAATGGAGTCTTTCTTCCCTTTGAGCAATTCGAATGACATTCCGACTCTTTGTCACTCGCGGGGGTGGGGGGCTAGGGGGGGGTGGCTCGGGCGCGGCGGTTATGGGAAGAGCGGTGCTGTAGGATGGCTGGAGGAGAGGTGCAGGATCATTTCGATTGAGTGACGGGCTCTCAGAAAGTTCTCCAGAGGCCCCGGTAATCGTTGGGTTGAGCGGAGTGGGTTATTTTTCACAACACTTACGGCCCTCCTTTTAACGGTAGGCGCCTGCGACAGTCGACCGTTGTGCATTATGTGTGCGAGCGACGCACTAGGGTGAGCTTGGTTAGCGGGCCGGAGGTGAGGGGGGGTGTCTGCGCTCCTGCTGGTGGAGTGGCGGAGTCAGACCTGTGTCTGGGTCCAAGTGCATCATGTGGGTACGAATTTGCTGTCGTTGAGAGCGCAGGCCGATGTGTCGGGGTTAGCGGGGTGGGATTTGCACAGAACGGATTTGTCGGCAAGGTTATTTTTGATGGGAGTCTGTTTGACCCTTGACGTTAGTCTAAGGCAGAGGGGTGACGCTTCGGTCCTTTTTCATTAGTTTTGGTTGGGAACGGGTGTCGAGTGCAGCAACGCTGGGGCGACGCGTTCTTTTCTTGTGGGCCTTTCCTTAGCGGCGACGGCGATTGCGTGTCCTAGGAGGGATAGGAGTATGACCGCCGCCCTTTGTGTGGGTTGGCTTGAGTTATTTCTAGTTTTGCTTGTGACTGTTTGGGGGACTTAGAAAAGGGAGGTGTAGCCTCGTCGGTTGTGGGGGTCGGGCACGGGAGGGGGCCGTCATCCGTGTGGCGTGCCGCGTTATGTCCGGATGTTTGTTTAGGCGAGTCCGAAAGCGGACTCGACCCGGTTGTCGAGATTGTGGGTCTTGATTTTGGTTTGTCGGCCGAGCTCATAGGGGGTCAGTTTCCGGGGGGCCGGTGGATGGGTGTCGCGTACACTCTAGAGGACCAGGTGGAGTGGGGGAGCGTTGGAGGCGCGGTTTGTTGAAACAGCGCATTCGCCCCGGCCGTAGTGTGGGTTGTGCTGTGTGTTTCGTCCTGGTAGGTGAAGAGTAGAGGCGTGGACTTCGCAAGCGGTGGCTCGGGCTATTGTTCGTTGCGAGCGCTTAGCGAGAGTCAGGGGCGTAGTTGAGATTGGCCCTGTAGTGTCTGAAAGCGTACGTAGCGCTGTTTGCGCGGTGTGCATGCTTTCATAAGGGCGGAAGGTAGGCTATGTTAGTAGTTGAGAGGTCTTTGTTTTTCCGGGTTCAGGGGGGGGTCCTTTCGGCCTTGAGTGATCCGTGATGTGCAAACCGTCGGACTTGTGGGAGGGTTAATGGGGGGTCTTTATTGGGTATTTGAGCCGAAGAGACGGCTCGTAGCTCGAGGTGGGTTCCGCGGATTAGGGAATAGGATCGAAAGCTCCGCGTTATAAAAATCCAGGGGGTTGGTTTCGATCTGCCATGAAGATAGAGTTACATAGACCCTTCTTCTTCTTTACGTCTTCGGGAGAGTGGTTCTGGTCTGAAGAGTTGAGTTAGGTCTGCGGGTGTGTGTGCCGATGTCCTCGAGTTCGGATCTTCGACGACCCAAAAGGAGTCTCCGGGTGTAGGCAGCCTGTGAAGAAATGAGTAGGGGGAGCGCGCTCTCCTGTTTTTTGTTGTTTGTTTGCGGTAGGATTTTGTGGACCGGCCGGTTGCTGTTTCGCGCAGATGAGTTTTGACGCCGTTGCCTTTTCTTTGAGATTTGTGTTCAAGATTAAGGACCCCTCTGAACTGGATGTGGCGAGATGGAGCGCCCTGAATCCTCTTGGTGTGTGGGGGGACCAATTGTCGGTAGGTTGGTTGTGATAACTGGGGTCGATGTGAGGGACGAGGGAGTTTTGCACTTAGGGTTTTCTGTCCAGGTGTGGCCAGCACGGTCATAAAGACCTCTCTCCTCTTTTCGGTTGTGAGTTTCGCGGTTGTTGTGGTGTGAGTAGTCTGGTTTGGCGCTGTCGCGTGGTACTGCCCTGTGTTACGGCTTCACGTATGAATGGTTCGGACGGGCTTCGCCCACGCCTCTGCCGCTGTGCGAGCAGTGCTGGCTACCCCCCCCGGTGTCGCTCTTGGAGAAGGCGGGGGTGGGGTTATGTCCGGTTTTGTGGGTCTCTGCTCCTGCGGTCTTAGATGGTATCCGGGGGTCTCGGGGAGTGTAACGCATGTTATGCAGGAGCTGAACTATAGGGGGTAGAGGGGCGAGTGGAGAGGGGGAGAAGGCGTGATTTATTCAACTTGGGGAGCCTCTTGGCAGTTCTAAAATGGGAAGGCTGGGGGTCCCTTGTCGTTTAGACGATGATAGCATTTACTTTTTTCGTGGGTTGGCAGAATTTGGTGGGGTTATGGAGATTTCTGCATTGCCACGCGGGGGAGGTGCTAGCGGCCCGAATCGCGATTCGCAGGTACCGACCATTCTGCAGTCGTCTATGCACTACACGGCAGACTACGTCTGCTGGCGACTGTGGGGGAGCGGCGAAGTTGGGGCCGGAGTGAGCGGGTGGACATTAGGGCATTTTCTGGGTTTGTGCGGCGCGGGGCGTGGGGGAGAGAAATCCAATAGGCTTCCGTTTTCTCGAATTTCACACGTAATTTTTGGATATGCTTTTTGAAGGGGTCGGTTACAAAGGGTCCAGAGTTTTTTGTTTGCCATGCGGAAGTCTGTTGTGGAAGAGGGACGCGTGGTGTGGTTGTCGTTGTGCGGATGGGACTGTTCATTTCTCGTCTCCCTACCCGTTGATCTTGAGGTGGCCGCTCCTTCTCCCTTTTTGTGACAGGGGGGGTAAGTTTTTCCCCAATCGGGTTATGATCCTGCCGGTCTGGGGTGTGGGCGAGGCCGGGTGGCTGAACGGGGAGGCAGGAGTGCCGGCTTGTCGGTGGGAGGTGGTTTGGCACTGGCGCCACTCGTTAGCGGATGGTTGTCTTTTGCTTGACTTTCAGCGCGAGGATGTTGACCGCGAGTGGTCTGGAATCGCGTCCTGGCGCTAGGTCCGCTGAAGCCGCCGTGGGTCTGGCACCCCCCCTTGGAGTGAGGGGCATGTATTAAGTCTTCCCTTTCGTACCTACGCGTCTGGGAAAAGTGGACGGGTCCTCTTGTGTGATGCAGGTGGCTCACGGACGATCTAGATGAGAAGAGGGGAGTTTCGATTCAGGTGGGAGTTAGGGAAGTAGGTATGGATTGCTGTGCAGTCGTGTCTCACCTTTTAACCAAGGCGTTGCAGCCCTCTTGCGAACTGATCCTAAGAGTTGGTTGTGATTTTTAGTCTGTGGTTAGGGACGTTTGGGGGGATGCCAACACCCAGTCGGGCTACTGGATGCCGTGTGCCCTGATGTTGCGGTGGGTGATGGTTGGAGTTTCGAGCTGCCCGGTCTCCGCGCGATTGTCCGCCGTGAGTCCTAGCTTTATGGGTTAGTCTAGGGGCAGGGGGGCCTTGCGTTAAAAGAACTGCAGAGATCGTGTTTGTATTTTGTTCTCTGCCGGTGAGTTATAAAGATGAGAAGACGCTAGAATGCAGCGTGCTCCTCACACCTACCCGTATCACCGCCGGAGCGCTCCGTCCTGTGGGGACGCCGTGTGGTCCTCCGGCCATATCTTCCCTCGGGCACGGTTTCTGGGAACTGGGTGGAGCGCGCGTCTGTTTTGTGTATGGGGCGCGGGAAGGCGGCTTTGTTGTGATTTGTGGTCAGGCGCTCGCTTGGCTGGGGAGTTCTAAGGAAAGGACTGTGTCGCGGGTATGGACACGTTGGGGCGGGGTGTGGGTGTTTCGATTGAGGAGTGGCTCGTGTCGCATACTTTGTGGGTCACATATCAAGACGTTGTGGACGCGCCTCTCTTGTTTGGGGGTGGGACACACCTCCGGTTTCACCGTCGTCGGGGTATGGAGGTGTGGCCGTAAGGTGCCTCGGTGTTGCGCGTTAGATGGGTTGTGCTTCTACGGGTGAGAGGGTCAGGAAGGGTGAGGGGGCCGGCCCTCACCGTTTTCCACTTTTTCCCCATGGCGGCCCTGTCTTCTCTTGAAGAGCAGCGACGTCTCTCGGCGATAGAAAGAGAGTGGATTGTCTTGGTCTTGCCCCGTGGATTCTTAGCAGAAACCTGCGATGGAGACCACTTAGTCGAGGAGTCTCGATGGGGCGGATTCGGCGCTGTGAGCGTTTCGGCGCCGCTATGTCCGGGGTAGTCAACCCTTGCTTCCCCTCCTGCGGGGAGGTGGTAGGTAGAAAAAGAGGCGGATAGCCGCTCGGGCTTGTCTGCTATCGAAGGCACAGTCGTCCTTTTCCCTAGTTTACGGCAGGTAAAAAGAAAATTTTGTCAAGATTTGGCAACGGTTCCTTTGGCAGAGCCGGCAGGGCGTGGAGCGTGAGGGTGGCGCTGTCTTGCACGGGCTGGGAACTTATCGGTCGCGTCCCGTCCGGGCGTAGTCCGCGGGTCGATTATAACGCCATCTTCGATAAGAGGCAATTTTCGATCAGGAGGGCGGTGTAGGGTCTTTGAATTTATAGTTGGACCTGGGGGCTTAGTGAAAGGTCGACCGCGTCGTAGGGGCGCTGGGGGTCCCTGCGGCCGCTTGCGGACGCGTTGCCCGTCTGGGCTCAGCTCTCGTACGCGCCGAGACGAAGCCGGCAGAAAGGTCCCGAGCGGCGGGGCTTAGTTTGAGAAATCGCCACTGATTTTTTTGGTGGGTTTTGTGGGGGGTCTTTTACGGTGAGACCGTCCTACTTGATGCCTTGCTGGCAGTAACCTTTTTGAGGACGCCTAGGACGGTTTCTGCGGTGCGCCGCTCCGCGGCGTGAGTTGGGTCCTTTGTTGCCCCACTCTGCGTTTATGAGGACGGTCCGCTATCCTGTTGTCCGGCCGGGGGGTTCGAGATATTGAGTGTTAATGCTTGAGCGCAGAAGGGGGTGCTGGATTGTTGCTTGCCGAGTTAGGTTTAGTCGGGATCCGTGAGAAGGGGTGCGCAGGATTTGTTGTCCATCGGGGAGCCTTGTTTGGCTCCCGTTCCTCTGTGGCGCGTGGTCGCTCTATCTCGTCTCGCATCCGGTTGTGTTTTTTTTGCGCTCTATCTGGGAATGTCAAACGGTATCCTTTCCGCCTTTTTGTCGTGGGGCACTCCAGTTGACCGCTCTCTTTTTGAATAGGTTTGGCGCGATCCTCCGAGTGAGGGAGGTTTTTCTCAGAGGGACCTGGGGCCGAAGGAGTTATCTTTGTCTGTTGCTCCGTGCGCCCCTTTCTTCTGTGACGGTGGCCTGAGAGGAAGCCGACGTGGTGGGCGGGAGGAACGCAGGTGCAGGCGGATTCCATTTGTCATGCGGGTATTTTTGCGGCTAGTAGGCGGGTGAAGCAATCCGGCACGCTTGGCCTTCGAGAGTGTGGGGTCATGCGTTGGGGGGGTATTTGTGTTTTGGTGTGGTGGCCAGGTTTCTGTAGGTGTTGTTGTGTGGGAGGGGTGTGATGGTGTTGGGGGTCTGTGGGAGGTGGTGGGCTTTTTTGTGCTGTGGTGTTGTGTGTGAGGTCTTAACGTCTTTCTTGTCGGAAGTGTGCTGTTTGGACGCCTTCCTTGGGTCAAGCGCGGAGGTGCAAGAACCAGCGAGAAAGGTTTTTGTAGTCAGTAGCCGTGTAGTGCGCGTTTGCCTTTCCCCCACAGTATGGGGCGGCGAAGGGCTGGCAGACCCAGATTGGTCGTACGATGGGGCTTTAGTTTGTTGGATCTATGTTGTGCGGGTTCTGAGATGGGGTAGAGGGGATTGTGTAGTGTCGTGGGTTTCTCGCCTTGCGGCCTCTCCATAGGGCGTCGGGGTGTTTGTAGGAGGGGGTCAGCTTAGGGAGGGAGTCGAGTTTGTTCGTAACGCTTTGTGTTCTTTTGACGATGGGGTGAGTAGTTTGCGTGGAGGCTGCGGAAAGCGGCCTAAGTTATACGGGGCGGGGGCGGGCGTAAGTGGAATTCGGGGTCTTGTCTGGCGCGATTTACTCCGTTGTGAGCTTGTCGCGTTAAGTGCACTGTTTCCCCGCTAGGTGAAGTTGTGTAGATTTATATTGGGTTAGAGGATGTCTGTTCGCCGGGTGTAATGGCTGGTCGCGTCGATGCGAGAGTATATTGTCCCCGGTTTTGCCGGGGGGCCGTAGTGGTGAGAAGAGTCGTGCGGGAATATGTCTGCTGAGCGACTGCGAGTGGTTGGTGAGGGTTGATTAGATGGGGCTGCGGATTGGTGGCCCGAGGTGGGGTGCGTGGGGACTTGAGGAGTAGAGTTAGTGTTGACTCCGCTCATTTCTTAGGTAGGTCTGCTGTAAAGCGGGGGATTTGACTCTGGTGAGTTGGGTGAGGATGTGTTATTTTCTCGAACTCGTAGTCGTTTCGCGGCGTAGGCGAGCGTTCCCCTTCTGGTGCACATCCTGCCTGCTTCGTCCTGGTCCGTTGCCGTGGTGGTGAGGAGACCCGGGTTTGACGTTTCGCCTTTCGGAGCCGAGCTGCGCGCGCCTAGGGAACTTGCGTCGATGAATGCTTGTAGTTGAGTGTACTTACTAAGATCATTGTCCCCTCTTCCTTGCCAGGGGCTTGGGTGAGATGGCGCGGCTCTACGGTATTATGTCCTTTTTCCCCGGTTGATTCTACTTCCGTTTTACCGGGGGCGGGGAGGCTCACGGTGAGGTAGATAAAAGGATTGATTTGCGCTGTTATGAGTCTGGCTCCGGCCGAGAGGTGAGGGCAGGAGGTATACCGTGCCCGTAGGGAGAATGGTCGTGATGAGTGTAGAGTAGATTCTTGGTGCATCCGACCCGGCGCTGCAATGCGCTGTGTTACTATTTTCGGGCGGTGGCTTGGATGGGTGTCTCCGCGTGACTTGTTGTTGAGTAGGATGCGGCTTTTGTCCGCTTTGGGCGTGAACGAGAGTCTTAGTTGTAGTAAATCTTGCCTCCTTCTTCTGATAGAACTATCGAGCATGGCATCTGCAGGACATGGGACGAGCACTTCCACCCTGTAGTTTCGATTCGGTGCTTGTTCTGGGTTCGTTTTCCTTGGGGAGATGTCTGTGGGATTTTGGTAGTTTGGTGCGGTGTTTTGAGGGCGTTGCTTGCTTAACGAGGCCAGAGGGGTAATTGCGGTCGATGGTGGGCGTGAGGGGGGAATGTCGCGCTTTGGAGTGTCGCGCGATGTTCGGTGGTCTTTCACGGTGGGTTGGCCCTGATCCAGCGGGTGGTTGGGAGCCGGGGCCCAAATTTTTTTTTTGTTTAGGTGCTGGGATAGCGTGAGCGGCGGAATGACCCGCAGTTCTGCCCTGTGCTTAAACGGGAGATGTGAAGACTCGCGTGGTTGTATCCGCTGGCCTCGCCTGTGGAAGGTGCCTGTGGTGTCTGGCGAGTAGCTACGGGGGTCTTAGTAGAATTATCCCTTCAAGTTTAGGAATAGGGGGTTAGTTTTTCCCCTGATTTAGGGGGTAAAGCTCCTTGGTGTCGTTCGCCACATGTTCTCTTCGTGGTCGTCTGTGGAGGAGTCAGTGAGGAACGTCCACTGAGTATGGGTCGACCGTGTGTGCTACTGGTATTTCGTCAGTGCGCCCCGTCCCGAAAATACAGCGTTAAAGATGCAAGAGGTTAGATCGATCCGACAGAGGGCATTCGGCGGGAGGTCGGGTGTTGTGATGAGGTATGTCGTCTTGAATCTTTTGCTGTTGTACGTGTTCCTGTGATACGCTCGATGTTTCTGCGTCCAACACCCGCCGCCCACGGTCCGAAGACCGTCTGCTTTGTTGGGACGACCGGGCTGAGAAGAGGAGTTTGCTCCGATGGACCCCGCAATTTCGCCGCCTTTATTCCTGCGGGTGGTGGCGGGGTCGTCGTTGGTGTTTGCCTATCCAGTGGTGCTCCCCCCGTATCTGAAAGCGTCTCGATGTGTTGTTCCAGCTCGCGGCGGGTGTGTAAGTGGGATTTGTGGTGGTTTAGGTGGGGGGGGGTTTTGTGGCAAGTCTGGGTCTGGTTTTGAACCTGCGGGCGTTCGGGGACGTTCTTTCCCGGAAGATTATAAGATAGTGCGATTCGTTTCCGGAATACTGAAGTTTTTTTGTTGTGGTCGCGGGAGTTTGGCTGCTATGAGGGGCGGTTAGGTGGTTATGTGCTGATCTGATAGGGGGTGTTTTTTAGCCGTGGTGTTTAGCGTCCTGCGACGCGGCTCGGTTGGTAAGTAGTAACTGCGAGCTGTCGGTCCTACACCTGGGCGCAGAAATCGCTTTCTTTCCTTTCGGTCTTCCTTGGGTTCCTTTGCGCTCCGCATGAGTAGGGGCGGGGGGCGTTCGGTCTTTTGTAGGGGCGAGAAATTGCTCCGCGCGGGCGGGCTCGCATCGAAACGCTCGGAGGTTGCTTCGGGACGCAGTGGGTTCTTCAGGACCTGTAGAAGTAATGTGGCGGACGGAGGCGCGGTTGATATTTTAGGGTCCTTTTCTAGGATGCTTGTTCGGTTTTGGGGTGAGGTGGATTCCCGCGCGGAACGCGGGAGACCCCTCCTCTGCTCACTCCGTATTAAGGTTTATGGGGTATGAATTGTCCTTGCGACCTCAGTAATGGTCGGTGTTGTGTGTTCGATTCAACTGATGCCGGCGGTGACTATGTATCGCTTTGTGAGAGGGGAATACTTCACCTGTGGTTGCAGGGGTGAGGATGGCATTGTTACCCCTATTTTCTCCTAGTGACGTATGGGGTGTATAGTGAAGTTTCTTGAGGTCGTGGGTCCTCTTCATTTGAGCGAGAGCTGGAAGGGAGGCGAAGGTCGATTTTGAGAGTGTGGCTGGGGGGCTCCTGGGTTACTTTTTTTGGGATGGTGTTCGTTATCTGCGCTCCGTAGGTGCGCCGGGGGGAGGGCCCGGGTTCAGAGGCTGTCTTCTCTAACGATGGCTGCTTATATTGTAGAGTGGTTGGGTGTGGGTTGGCGGGCGTGCTTCGTATTTGCGAGCCTCGTTGGTTGGTCTGCGGTCGGAAGGTCGAGTGTTGGATGGGTGGCCAGTGGGTTGCTACTTGCCGGTCCCTGGTGTCCGGAGGATGGTGGGTCTGTTGTTACTCTGCGAGTTTGTGTGAAAAAGAGAAAAATATACTTACGCTTGGCGTGACCCACTGTGTGAGCAGTACTCTGTCGGAGTACACTGTCGGGGGAGAGGACTGTGGGAAGGAGCGGGACGGGTAGCTTAACGGGGGGAGGATGTAGTTTGTTGTTCTACGCCCCTTTGCGTAGCGCGCTGGAGGGTCGGAGCTGCCCACGTCTTGGCGGTAGGGGTGGTTGTATAGTTACCTCCAAGATCGCGACCAGGGTGTCGTTTGCCCATTCCTTGTTTTCGTGATGATTAGTTTTTGAGAATGACGAAGGAGGGCTGGTGTAGTTCCATGTCCTGGGTGCAGATAGAAGGATATATCGTGCGGGCAAGCAGTATGGGGAGGGTAGTACCACGTTTTCAGGATAGCCTTTGGGGATGTTAGGGTGCTCGTAGGTGAGGGTAATGGTGGATGGGGGGTTGGTGGATGGGTGTGGTGGGTGGGGCAGAGTGGGGGGGGTTTTGTTGAGTGCCACGAAGAGACCATGGAGACTGCTGTTGTTTGGTGTGGGGGGAACCACCGCCCTTTGTTAGTTGGTTTTCTTTGGCCTCTGGGGCCAGGTGGCTTTATCACGTATCGCCGGCGAATCAATGTGGTTTTCTGAGAAGAAGGGTCGAGGAGCCTCTGGTTTGTCTTTTTCTTTTTCGCAGCTTTGGTTTCTAGTGAAATGTTTTGTTGGGCTTAGCCTCGGGGAGGCTTTCGGGACCGGGTGAAGCATTGTATTGTTTTTTTTTGGTTGTTAGTCTTGGCAGTTTGTTGGTCCCCTTGGGTAAGTCGGCTGGTTGGTGGATGATATGGCTGGGTTGCCCCGTGTTGATGAGGACAGGTAGATCTGGGTGCGGGGTTTTTTTTTCACCTCTTGTTCGGGGGGCTTAGCCTCTTGAACTCTTCCATGTGGGGATTGGGTTGTTTTGAGCACTGGTTCGGTTTATCACGTAGCGCGACTCTCTGGGTGTTGGGTCGTGGTACCTTTCGCGCACTACGCGGTTTCACGAAGATGAGCTGTTTTGTCGTTGGACCCTCCTGACCAAGAAGAGGCGCCATTACCTTTTGTCCCCCTTGTTTTTCCCGACAAGGGTGGATGAGGGTTGCTTGGTCCGTTGCACAATGTTCTTGACGCGCCGAGCGTTCTGAAGGGAGCGTGGGGCCGCCGCGCGAAGTGGGCCCGTATGGCCCGGGCGGGGGAACGCCTTCGGCAGGTGACATTACGCGGAGACGACTGGGGACGGCCCTGCCGCCTCCGGTTCCGATTGATAGAAGTAGGCGGGCTGCCGACTGTCCTCCCGCTATGAGGAGTCCTTTGTTTATGGTTTGGTTTCTGCTGGCTCCGTGTTCCTGCGTCCCGCGTGGTTCAGCCGGCGTCATGTTCGCTGGACGCGCCGTCGAGGGGTGCTTCCGCTGCTCACACAGGTTGTGGAGAGCGAGCACGCGGCTGGGCACGAGCCCCTGTCCTCAAAGTGGGGGGTTGGTAGTGCCTACAGCCGACTCCTGCCAAGGGGTGGGGGTGGTTTGTCCCGTTCCGGTGGGCACGCCCTCACGCCAAGTGCTCCGCGCGGGCCGAGTGGAGGTGTTCTGGAAGGGGTGGGCGGTACGGAGCGTCCCTTTGGTTTGGGGTTTGGTCGATATGGGAGGGCTCGTCGAGATGCGCAAGCCGCCCCTAGCGCCGGATTGGACCGTTTGTTTTGGGGTTGCCGAACCGTGGAAGGGGTTTGTGAGATAGCCCGCGCGGCTTTTCTTGAGCGACGAAAAAGGGGGTGGTTTTTTTGGTGGTGTTCGTCGACACTTCCGAAGTCAATCGGGGGCGCGGGTTTCAGAGTTGGGTTCGTGGCGCAATGTATGGTAGGTGGTATTTGTTTTCGGAGGTTACTGCGCCGTGTGGTCGGCTGCTCCCTTTGGGACGTGGAGTCCCCCGCACTTGGGATTGGGGGGTGGCGGCGGATTGCCGTCACGGTTTGCCGCTCCAACAGAATAGGGGGGTTTGTTCGCTGGTTAGGTCCCTCCGCCGTTGTACATAGTCGGGTGTTTGGCAGGGAAAGCCGCTTACCGCCGCTCTTGCTTCCTTCCGCGGGCGGGGAGGGGTTGCTGTCGGCCTACTTTGACTAGGGTAGGCTCGTGGTTTTTTGTGGATGCACCGGTTGGTACCCTCACCGCCGAAGCGTGGGGGGGCGCAGAGTTTCGTATGTGTGTTATCAGGTGGAAATGGTGTTAGAGTGATGTTACAGTCTTTTTTCGCCCGTCTCTTTTTGATGCTAATAACGTGGTGGTGTTGGGTGCTAATCTCCCCTCGTACGCCACAAGTTGGTAACAACGGTCAACGGTTTCGGATATTTGACCTTCACGGTCGGGTCTCTGGTCTCTCGTTCTGACCCGGGTTTGTTTGCGCGTCGCCAGTAGAGAAGATGGATTGTCGCGTTCTTGGTAGATTGAAGCGGGTGACAATTTTTCTTTTTCGAGTGACGCTTGACGAGAGATGGGGTGCAGGCAGCTCGGTTCTGCGGGTCGAGTGGACGGCGATGCGGCCCCAGTGTGGTAGGTTCATCTGCGGTAGTTTTTTCGCGGCGCGGCATGCCGTGCGCGTCGAAGTCTAAAGATGGAGTTGCGGGAACTCTTATTCTCAATAGGGTGGGCGCCGTGAGTTTTCTGCCACCTTTTTTTGAGGTCAGGGGACGGGCGGTGCGTGTAACTTTGTCTAGAAAGGCTGTTGCCGGATGCCCGATGTTATCGTGTGCGGGGATGGTCGAGCTCTGTAGGCTCGGTGTTGAGTTGTCTTCTGCGCCGTCAGATCGTTCTTTGTGCGTGATCTCGCCCCGGCGCATTGGGTAGCGGAGCGTTCTCTGGGTTGTCTGTTCCGAACGGTTAGCTGAGGGGGTTTTCTCAGCCGGAGTGGGAGTGTGTTGAGTGGGATGTTGTTTTTGGCGTGCGCCTATCGCCCAATGGGATGGAGGTTCTGGACGTGCCGGTGCGAGGTAGGGTCTGTTGTACTGTCTTTCTTTTTTCCGTTCGTCGTTGCGCTGCGTCCCAGGTGACGGGGCAGCACTTGCGGGTGATCGGCACGTGGATAAGGTTTTTTGTTAGTTACGTGTCGATTCGACCTGTGCCTAGGTATGTGAAAGGTGTTTCTCTTCTGATAGAGGCCCGGAGGCTGTTGTTTCTGGTGGTGACGGCGTTTTGCGTGGCTTATCCTTTGTTTCGCTCTCTTTACCCCCTTCCCACACGTTCTGAATCGTCCCTGAAAGGAATGGCCTGGGTTGATTGGGTTGGTGAATTGAAGAAGTAGGGGGGTTAGCCGTGGGTGTTGTGTTGCGTCGGAAACTCGGAGGCGGCGATTGTTGTCAGGCACGGGTAGCAGTGGTTTTGGAGCGGTTTCTACTGCGGTACGTCAACCAGTCTCGATCCTGCCGGGGGCGAGGTGAGGGGGTTTTGGTGTCCATTAGTGTCTCTGCGCTGAGGGGAGCGGGTGCAGCCTTCGACGCGCGATTATTCAGGGAGTAGTGAAACACCCACGGGAGAGGGTCACCAGCCGGGAGTGGGTGCCCTGTAATGCTGTTGGAAGGTTTAGACCAACAGGTTGCGCTCATCGTGTCTTGGGGCTTTTTCTTAAACCCCGCCGATTTGGATGTGCTTGTGAACCTCGGAGGTAGAGTGGGGCGGAGACAAGTCGGGCGGGGTGCGTCGGGTGAGTGGGGGGTAGACTGCCTTTTTTGGTGAGAGGGAAACTGCGCCCGTTCATGAGAGGAATAGTGTGGGTTCCATACACACGCGCGTGTTTTGTAGGGGGCGATTTGGGGGGCTACCGTGTCCTGCCGAAGCAGTGTTGCGGGTGGGTGGTTTGGGGTCTGGGGGGTTTGATGGGCGTGGCTTGTTTGGAGTGTGGTGTTCGGATTTGGCGATGGGAGGTTGTGTGCGGGGGGACGGCGGGGTGTGGAGGTGGGTAGCGTGGAGGGGTGGGGGGGGTGGAGGTAGTGGGGGATGGGGTGTACGGGAGGTGGAGGGGCTGTGCTGAGCCTAGTTTTCCCATTTGTTCAGTATGCCCAGGTGTTCGAGGATTTGTGTTGTTTTCGTCGTCGTGGGGGAATTGGCAGCCTCTTCCGAGGTCTGACAGCCACGTCTGCCCGTGTAGCGTGCTGGCTCCCTTGGGTGGTTTATGGGAGAACGTGACGCAGCTTGTCTTGACGTGCGGTAGAGGGGTGTGAGGGGGGCGTCTTCTTTTGTTCGTTTAGGGCGGACCTTTCTGGATTGTCGGCGTGGCGTACAGGCGGTTAGCACAGTTAAGGGTGATTTTGCGCTTTCCCGGGGCTTGCGGCGGCCGAAGATTTTATTAGGGGGGGGTTCCTTACCACAGACGGGGAGCCGCTTTTGATGCAAGGAGATTGCTTTGTGTATGCTTGGAGCTGCCGAACGCTCGGGATGAGGCTCATCTCTCTCAGGGGGGAAGGGACGTTCTGTTTCTTTGTTGGTATGGACGGTGGTCCGCTGGATGGGTTTTGCAGTGTTAGGGCCCGAAGTTTGAACTTGGTTGGTACCGCGTGTAGGATGTCTAGATTTTGGTGCCCCCGTGCGTGTGTTTTCCGTAAGCCGACTCGAGCCGTTACGTGCCTGGTTTTGCTGCTGCTCGCCCCCTCCCGGCAGGCCGAAGGAGTGCCCATTGTTATTCCTGGTTGACGATAGGACATAACTCGGCTTTTTGATGTTCCTTTTAGCTATGTGGGCTGGATGGAGTGGAGTGCGTGTACCAGATGGATAGTAGGGCACCGTTTCGCTAAGGTTGTGGCGCTGCCCCGACACGGTGGTGTCGCTTTCGCCCGTCGGTCAGAAAATGTTGGGCTGGTGTCGCCGCGGTGATTCGTGGGGAGGAGGTTTCTTTTGTTTCTGTGGTGTCTTTTCCGGAATAGAAGAGAATATTGTCGCCGCCCGGCTCGTGGGGCCTTGACTGGAAAGAGCGGGGGCTGAGATTCGCGCACTGCGCAGTGGTGAGAGCCCGGTGGGCCTGTTTGGCCCCTTGGGCTGTGCGTTCCCTTCCCCTACGATTAAATGTGTGGGCTGTGAAGATGTGTGTAGAATGGGGTATCGTATCGGTTGTACCAGAATCGCCGTATTTCTTCTTTGCGCCTTGCATGGAGCATGTGTAGGTTCCCGTGGAAGGTCATCGAGTTTGGCGATTTTGGAGGGTTCTTTCCCTACGTCGGTTTTCGGTAATTCCCCCCTTTTTAAAGCTGCATCTCCCTTTTTCCTCCTCTTATGTGGTTTTTCGTAGATCTTGGTCTTCGGAATTGCCCTGGACTAAGCCTTGATATAGCGGTAGCAGCAACGTTCCCCCCCAGTTTCCTCGCCTCTATAAATGTTGGATCTATTGAAATTGATGTGTGGTTAGATAGGCGGGCAGCTGGGGTGTAGGTTTAGAAGGTCTGTTATTGTGCCTGTGCACGTTATTCTCCTAAGAGTTCCGGGTGTCAGGAGTTGTTGACTTTTTGTCACGGGTGACGCCATTTTTTTTGTTGGTGGTGGCCCCGCCCTTTTATCGCCGGTCGTTGCTCCCCTTTTGGTGCCGGTGGCGCGCGTGGTGGTTGGAGCTTTTGCTATGATGGTACGTGGGGGGGACAGTATTGTTCCCGACCCACTCCGGCGCAGGACGACGCCCGGTCCCGTTCGCAGCTCGATGAGTCCCGATCTCAGATTATGGCGTGGGGATACGACGAGCTGGGGTGTGCACGTGAGTTAAGGGGAACTAGGGCGGGAGGGTCTGTAGGGAGGCGCTTTCTTAGTCGGAGTTCCCGCCGAATAGAGATAGAAGCGCGAGTGTTGGGCTGGGGTGCCTAGTGAGGTACGGCCAGTAGTGCCCTCCGTCTGGTCCTCGTCATGGCCGTAGCGCAACACGTGCAAGGAATCTGGTTTGTCCCGCGTGTGCTCGTAAAAGTGTGCCGTGTCGAGTGTTGATGGCGCGATCGCGTGGATTAGTGAAGATGTGCGGGGGGTGTAGACGACGGTTTTTAGACTCTGACGGCAAAAGGGGGTTTCATAGGCTCGTAAAGTTTGCGCCCCCCGCGGTTTGGGGTGCGTTAATGATGGTGGGGTGTGCGGGAGGGGAGTTACGTGGAGCGCGTTCCGTGGAGTGGGCGTTCGGCCGTTTGGAGCGACGAGTGTTGGGTCGTAGGTTCTAAGTGGTGTTATCGCGACACCTGGAGTGGATACGGGTCTGGTTGATGGGTAGTGACCTGACCGAAATCCTGAGAGACTCGAGTCGTAGCGCCCCCTTTAGTTTCGAGGGGGCGGCGGAGTATTTGGGTACTACCCGTGGCGGGTACATGTCGGGACTCATTCTCTGCCCGTCCAAGGAGGGTTGGGCGGTCGTAAGGGTATTCGGAGTGGCTGTCGTTGCTCTTTCTTTTGCATAGTGGTCTAACCTTGTAGATAGTTGTGTGAGTGGACGATGGGGGTCGAGGGGCGCGGCGTGGGGTAAACGTCGGGGCCTAGGTTGGAGAGGTGGCGGGCGGTGACTATCTAACCCTGTTTTCTGCTGTCGTCACACCGGGCCGCTTGGGTCGGTCGTGCGCTCGGTGCACGCTGTCGTTCTGACTGATGTTGGTCTGCCGCCCTTTCCGCGTCTGCCGATGGTGCTAGGGGGATGGGTTTGGGGGCCGGTTGTTGTTCGGCCGGGGCTGGCGTCGGTCAATCGGGTACGGGGGAGATGGCGCGATGTTGTTGTCTTGTGTTTCATTTGCGTTTTGGATCCCTGAGATGGACTGACGCGAGCGTCGCGCACGTGTCCCGGGGGAAAGTTTGTTCTGCCTTTCGATTATCGGTCTGTGGTTGACTTGTGTGTGCAACTGCTGGGTTAGTAGGCTGGGTGGTGGATGTTGGTGGCCGGGTCTGGGTAATAGCGGCCTGTGCGGCGTTTTGTTGAGTTGTTTTTTTTTGGTGGGTCCGCGCGGCCCGCGGTGGTAGGTCGGGTTTTCACAGCGGTGGGTGTCGTAGAGTATTTGGCTTTTCCCCCTTGTTCGTGACGTGAGAAGCATACTTGGTTGCGTGATGGCCTAGCCGAAGTTGTTTTGCATGTCGTTACTCCTGGACGCCCAAGGTGCTAAGGTTCGCCTCGGTGGTTGGTTTGGGTTGAGAGCGCTTGGTGTACTCCCTTGGTTTGCTCGTGGGTTCGGGTTGGGGGAAGCCCTTTTCTTGGATTAAGCCAAGGGGGACCTTCTTTTTTCTGGGCTCGTCTGCCTTTTGCGCTGGCGAATGACTTTGTGGGGGGAGGGAGCGGGCGTGTATGTGTGGATAGACGGTGTGTTGTCCGTTGAGACAGGTTTGGACGAGAATTAGTGTAGTTGTTTGCCGGGTGGCTTGGTGCTCGTTGAAGAGGGGAAGGGGTTATGTCTCGGGACCGTGGGGTTTGGTGGGTGGGTTGACCGTGCTTCGTCCAGGGCCCTTTTACGCAGCAGAGACTGCCTGGTGCGCGGGCCCATTATGAGTCGCCCCCGCACGGCACGCGCACAGAGCCCGCTCCGGCTTTCTCTTCGCCACAGTGCGTTCCTCTCTGCACTTGTCCTGCGCGCGGGTTGCAAATGGTTTGCACAGTCGACAGACGCCGATGCCCGCCCTGACTGTCGAGACGACGACGGTACTTTAAGGTGTAGGCGGGTGGTTCGAGCGTTGTCTTTTTGTCGTTCCAGGTGCACGCGCGGCCGCGCTCTCGAGAATTGGGGTAGGGATGGTGTTCACGGGAGGATCGGGGCGGCGTGGGACGGCCCCAGTGGGGCTGCGTAGGTGAAGACCCAATTTTTTCGCCGCGTGGGGTCCTCGTCAAAATGATTGGTGGTAGTAGGGGGTTGTGGAATCGGGGAGGTGCTTGGATTTCGCATTTCGGTGCTCGTTGGGGTGTGTAAGGGAACCGGGTGTGTCTTGATGATTAGGCGCAATAAGCTTCGTTCTCCCCTATGTGCGCGTGATAGAGTTTGGTGTGGAGGTAAGGGTGGCTCTCCACAGGGTGGTTGGGGGCTCGTTGGATGGTTTTGCCTCCAAGTTAGGTGGAGGAAGCTACGTTCGGGGGGGGGGGGTTGGGCTCCCGGCCTCATGCCTCTTGGAGGCGGTTTAGAGTAAGTATTAGTCGGGCAGCATGGAGTGGTGCGCTTGTTGGTGGGGTGGTGGGGTTGTTTTCTTGTAGGTTGGTCGGGGCTGAGGGGGGGGTACGGATCAACGAACGGCTGGTTGGCGGCCTTTCGTTTTTCAGGTGTGTAGATTCGGGTTGGGCGGTGTCTGGGGTGGCTAGTTTCTGCTTCCACCCCCCCTGTGAGATACGGTTTGGGTGTTGTTGAGTCGGAGATACATTTGGGGTGGCAACGCGGGTGTTCAGTAGGAGACCCGGTGTCGGGCGGGGTAAGTCGGCAGGTTCGAAGACCGCCGTTATTTGTTAGGATGGGGGACGGAGCTATTCCAGGGTCGACTCCTGACGCCGGTGGGGTTGCGCGAGGGTCAGGTTTTTTCCAGACTGTAAGTACCCAGAGGGTGTGCTTCTCCTGCGAGTGGTGTAGTATGGAAGATCGCACCTTCTTCTTTTTTCGACGGGCGGGCGTTGCTGGTGGAGCAGGGCCCGGGTCCTTCCCACCCGTGTTTGGGGTAGGGGGTAGATCCTCTTCTGAGTCTGCAACGGTCTTAAGGCCACCTTGCCTTTGTTACGATCGTCTATGTTGCTGTGTTGCGTGTGTTAGATCGCAATCGCGTGAACGCTCGTTTCCCCCGCCTGGGATGCACAGCTGGTATCCCGATGAGCGGGTTTTCTTGTCGACGCTGCGGGTGGGGTTATGCCAACAAAGGTCGTTGTCCCCGCGCTTAGGCGGACGCCGGTGCTCGTGGGTTCGCTATCTCTGGAGGTCTTTTGGGGGTAGTCTTCTGCCCCCGCCTTTGCGGGCGCTCTTAGGGCGTGGAGGCGGCGGCTTTGGGGGTTCGCGTGTATGAAGAGAGTTTGCCCCCTTTCCCCTCCAAAAGTGTCTATGTTTTGAAGTGAGTGCTTGTTTGGGCGGGTAGTGGGGCAATAGGCCGGCTGTGGGCCGGGGAAGGCATTGGTTGGTGTTGTGGGTGTTGCGTTTGGCTTCCTGCTGGGTGGGGAGAAGGTTCCGGCTGAGGCTGCGGAGTGGTGAAGTTGAAGTTGGTACTTCCTCACGGGTGAGGGGGTTTCTTCCCCCGGAGGCCGAGTCTCCTGATGCTCCCGGGTTTACAGGGGAGGTGTGGCCGGTGTGGAAGCAGACTGAGTTTTGTTTGGGCTGATTGTTGGGCGTATCTGTTTTTTTAGTTCGACTGGCGTCTGTGATGGGGAATCGGTGGGTGCTTTGGCGTTTACTTCGCACTGCTTGCCGCGACGTTCTCTTCCTTGTCTTCCTTCGACCGGGATGGTGACGTGAAACTGAAGTGCGGAGGGTTTCTTCGTCCTGGCCCAGCGGTGAGACGTACGTGGGGGGGAGTCTTTTTGGCCCCTGTAGGCGATCGCGTGTGGGGGCCGTTGTCTGAGGTTTACTCGCCACTTTTTCTCTGAGAAAGAGGTGTGCCGGCTTATCTACGTGGTGGAAAGCGTAGATCGATGGCGTTGCTAGCCGGCGTTGCCGCAATGTACGCTGCGCTTTCCCAGCGATTTGTTTAGGAGCTGGGGAGTCCGGGGCCGGCGTAGAGGGGATGGTCGACGGAGCGGGGCGTTTGTCACGTTGCTGCATTTTTGTCTTCGTCGGCCCGGTTGATGAGTGTGATCGGCAATTGTTCGAAAAGATGGATTGTCGGCGTCGTCTTTAGGATATTGAGTCACTTTCTCACACTAGAGGAACGTTGACCACGGGAAAGGGATGTTGCGCGCTGAGTTCGTTTGGTAAGGGTGCGCAGCAAGCGCGAGGGAGGGTGTGTGTGTCCATTCTTCGGCGTTGTCGCTTCGCCCGTCTCTGGTTGGAGAGCATCACTTTGACGTAGGAGGCACCATTGGCTCCGGAGAGCAGTCTTCTTTTCCCCGTGGTTGTTCCCCTCTCCAGTGGGAGGTCCGCACGTTCCGTGATTAGGGGGCGGGGGTGGCGTTGGGGGTGGTTTTTTCCGTTTTTTTGGGGTGGCAGCCGGCCCCTCGCTCACAATTTTCGTGTCGCCTTTCCATGCGTTTTGGCTTTGGGGTAGAGACGGAACGGACGCTGGTTTGGTGTTTACTTGTGTGGAGGAGGGGTTTTGTGCGTGACCGGCGCCACGCGAGGCATGGTCCCCTGGTGTTGACCGCGAGAGAGGGCGCCATCCGCTACGTTTGTCTTTTGGCTTGATTTTGCGCTCCGTCTCGAGCCTTATCGTGGGACGTGGGGTTGATCGTTGAGCACAAGTACTGGACCTGGAGCCCCCTTCGGTTGCGGCGCGAGTCAAGGGTATGTCGTCGCGGGTTTGCAACCCGTGGGGGGGGGGAGTTAAGCGGCGTTTTTTTGTCGAAATGGAACGTTTCCTCAGCTTTGAGATTTCTATCTGTGGGTCCCTGTGCGGCATTTTAAGCTTTGATGGACTATTCGAACCTGATGTCGCCCTAGAGAGAACAAGCGCGGGCGCCACCATGTTCTGGCGGTGACGATCGTGGGGTTTTGTTTTAAGGTCCTCCGTTCGACGCTTTAGATCCCTTCTCCAATTGAAGATGCCTTCTTCGTCTTCTTCCTCACGCTCTCCATTGAGGTCTTGGTGACTTCAGGCGGTGGAGTTGGCAATTGCGTTAGGACGGAGGGGAGCTAGGGCTGGGTTGGGTGCAGGCAGGTAGTCTGGTTGGGGTGTGAATAGTGGGTGTGGCGGGTTGTAATCGAAGGCGGAAACCAATTGTTTTCTCGCGGACTCTTGTGCAAGAAAGGTCGGGCTTGGGTTTTTGCGCGTTGTTGTTAGGGGAGCGCGGGGGGTGTGGGGCGTTAAGATCGAATTCGTGCCATTTATTTTTTATTTGTTCCGTTAGGTGGTCTGCTTTAACCCAGCCCGCGTCGTCGGTTGTGGCGGTGAGCGACGCCTTCTAAAAGATAAGAGTACGTTGCGAGGAGGGCGATGAGCCTCAAGTGTTCGGGAGGTGGGAAATTGGGCCTGTGTAGGTGAGGTTACAAGTGGAGAGGTTTCTGAAGGCGGGCGTGACCGCTGCTTGTCGGACAGGAAGTATCCCTGGAAGTACAAGATGTCCCTCCTGAATATGTTTTTATACTAAGCAGTTTGTGTTGTGTGTTTGAGATGCCTTGCATTTCTGCTTGTATTGCGGGCTTGAAAATGTTATGTCCGCGGGATAGCTCGTTGCTCTTAGCGTCAAAACGGCCGGGGGGTTAAGCCTGGGTCCCGCGTGGTTATAAAACAACTACGCGCTTGAAGGGAAATGGGATCGTCTTTTTTAGTGTCCCGTTGGGTAGCGTCACGTTTCTGCGTCGGTATTGTTGATTTTCGATGGTGGTGGTCTGTCGAGAGGTGTGGCCGGATGACTCGGTAACGCACTATCTTTGTCTGTGCCGGGGGGGGGGGGGTCCGGGAAGTTGTCGGGTGTGTCGCTAGGTGCCGGGGAAGCTTTGGCTAGTGTTTTTTTGTGGTGGTTATTTGGTGTTCTGTCGGGAGGGGATGCGGTGGAGTGGCTGGTGTGGAGGGGAGTGATTGGAGGAGGGTCTGTACTGGCGGCCCTCGCCTATGCGACTATTCCCCGCCCCATAGGGGCCTGAGGGGTGCGCGGGGCGGGGGCCGTGCCGGGGCGAGCGGGATTGGGTGAGTGAGGGCTTCTGATTTTGGCGGGTGCGGGGTAATCCATCCTGGTGGATGGTTGTCTGTGGATTCTTATGGAGCAGGTCCGGAACTCCTAGGTGTTTGGGTTTCCCTGGTGGTCGCGGTGTTGTTGGTTGTCCCCGCCCGCTGGCTTTCAGGGCATCGTTTTTGCCCTCGCCTCGAGGGGGGGGAAAGTGGGTGTTTTTTTCGGTGTTATCGGGAGGCGTTGGATCTTGGGTGGCTGTTGGGTGCGGCTTCTGTTTAAGTCGAGCGGTGGGGGTGGTTCTGGTGCGCCACTGTTGGGTTTTTGCCGGATTGTGGGCGGTCCGCCCATGTTCCGGGGGAATGTTTAGTGCCTGTCGCGTCCTCAGTGGTGTACAGCGGGAGAGGAAGGGCCCTCTTTGATGTTTGGGCGATAGGGGAGTGTGTTGTTTTGTGGAAGCTTCACCCGCGCGCGAGTGTGCTCATTTGGCTGCGCATGAGGGCGGTTGTGTGTGAAGTGATCAACTTCGGCCACCATCGGTCACTGGTCTTTTCTTGTTTCCCAGGCTGAGGACACACCGCTCACGCAAAGGAGGTTAGGTGTCTCTGGAGGGCGCTGTCGTTTAGTCCAAGGTGCGGGGGCGGTTAGTGGTGTGAGGTGCTGAGGCGGGACTTGGAGTTCTTACAGCTCTCGTGCGGACCGTGTGTCCTGGCCTGGGTGCTTAGCGGTGGGTTCCAGTTTTTCCTTCTAAGGGGAAGGGCTTCGTATTTTTGGTATGGCAAGACTAGGGATGGGCCCACTGGCTGCGCCGCGACTGTTGGAGGCGAGGGGGGGAGGAGGGCCCCGATGGGTTGCCTTGTCGCGGGAAGTGGAGGTGTGTTCGCATCTGTTAGGTTGTGTCTGTGACGCTGGGAAGACTGTCGTTGGATACGGGGTGATGGGGTGGCGGGGCGGGATTTGCCTGGGCGGCTGTGTGGGGGGAGCTGCTGTCTGGGGGATGGCGTGACGATTTGTGTGGGCGGAAGGGTGTGAGAAACGCACGGTTGGAACTTGGTTGGCAGCGGCGTTTTTTGAGCAATTGACCTTCGTCGCGCATGTGAGGGTTGTGATCCCCTTTTTTTTGGTGAGTATGGGTAAGGAGGTGTTTTTCGACTCGCGCCGTCGTCGCTTAGGGGCGCAGTGACCGTGGGAGGGTGGCCCGAGTTTTGCCAGTGCGGGAGGTGTTTGGTTGCCCCGGGTTCGTAGCCCTGGGTTTGTGTTGCGGTGTTACGGGGGTTGGGTGTCCGGCAGGGTCTATCCCTTCAGTGGGGGGTGTGAGATAGAGAAAAGCCCGATTTTTTGTGGACAATGAACCATCTTGCCTTGGCTCTATTTAGTTGTACGCCCGGCCGTTTTTGCGCGGTAGGGCTCGGGGGGCTACGGACGGTGTTTGAACGCCGATTTGAGGGCGGGTTCGCCTGTCGTTGTGGTTTGAGGCATTCGGGCCGGGACGCGCAAGAAGGGAGGTGAGTTGGACAATAAGTGTTAGCGTCTTTTCACTTCCCTTGATCGGAATCGTGGTTTAGTGGTGATTGATAGCCGTCGAGTGATGGGTGCGCGATCTAAGTCGTCGCGAATTTGTGGAAAGAGGTGCATCGTTGGGTTGTTTCTCGCAGTTAGTTGTTAGATTGTCGTCCTGCGAGCATTTAGAGTGGCGGTAGGCTTGGGAAAGACAAACGGGTCTCCTCTTCCTTTCCGGTTACCGGGCCGTGTATTTTTGATCGGGGGATGGGCCTTCCCTGTGGGATCTGGAGGGGGGTTTCGTGGGACGTGTCCGTGTGGTCCCGGTTTGGGGCTGTCCGGTGTGTCGGGGTGGCTGTGGATTCCTTGCGCTTGGCGACGAGGAGAATGTGTTTACCCCCCCTCGTCCCCTACGGAGCCCGGATCTAGGAGATAATGGGACGCGGGTGTCTACGACGACGTGTTGTGACCGCGATACTTTTGGGCGGGCCGGTTGAGGGGGGGGTGGGGGGGGTGGCGCCAAGCTGTGCCGGGGGAATTGGAAACAACGCCTCGAGGTTCTTTGCGGTGTCTTGTCGGAGAACACCAGTCAAGGAAGCAGCATCTTTTGCGAAGGTGCGGCTTTGCTAGACTCTGTCCCCGTCAGCCAGGTCCTCTGAAGCCTTTTCTTACGCGTGTGTGGAACAGTGTCCCCCTTGTTGCTTTCCCGCGCACCGACCGTGTACGTCGCTGCCCCAATTGTCGGCGGGTTGGAAGGAGGGTGATTTGACCCCTTTTTCCCCCCTGCGTTCACCGCCGCGATTTCGAGAGCGCCATGATTGTTTCTCCGATCGTCGGCTCGGTCCGCCGCCTTGATGGGGGCGTCGGCTGCTCCCCTCCTGGGCAGACTGAAGGTACTTGTTATTGCTCTTGCCGCTAACCCTCATACGGGCCTGATGCTCGGAGTCCAGTCCGCCCGCCCTCAACTTTAGGAGGCGCAAGATTAAGGCGCGCCCCCTTTTCTTTCGCTTTTCCCTTTATGGTAGGGGAGACAGCTGAGACAGAGGGTTTGTAAGGTCTGTTGGTGTGGTGGTGTCGGGTGGGAGCTTAAGGCGCTGGGGTAGGGGGGTCTTCCCGTCACGGCTTGTCGCGTGTAAGGGAGTGGGGTTGTACCTCGTCCCGCGTGTTTGAAGGAAGTCGGGATAGCTTTTCTTCTGCTTAGTCGGTTGGTTTGTTGGTGGGTTTTTGGTGAGTGGAGCGTCCCGGTGATAGGGAACTTCGGTGTATCCCCATTGACGGGACCGCGTGGCACCCTTGTCCTCGGGTTGTCGGTAAGAAAGTCCGGTGTGCTCCGCTCCCGGGAGGAGATTGTGAAGTAGTGGTATCTTTTAGCGGCGGGGGTTTTTGAAAGGCTGATTACACGCTACCTGCTTTGATGGGATTGATGGCGTTAGGGCGTATCTTGGTGTTAGGACGATTGGGTTGGAGGGCGGCAAAGCTATTTTCTACTCGTCGCAGAAGACGGAAGGTTGCTTTGTGCTGGGAAGTCGGTGCTATCCTCGCGCGGGTAGACAGCGGTGCACGCCAATGACGCCGAAGCAGGACGTTCGAGTTTGTGTGGAGCGTACGGTCTCAGAGGGTATGGGGCCTTTTTCTTTTCTTTTTGGAGGTGAGTACCCCTTTCTCAACGAGTAGGTGGTGCGCCCGACGGTTGGGCGGCGGTTGTTGTCGGCAAAGCTCGGGTCATCGTTAGGTTAACTAGGCGCATGGGGGGGGGGCCTTCGGTTCGTTGGGGTGGGTTGTTCCGGAGGTATCTGCAGTTCGTCTGTGGGTTCCGCGGCCGGCCAGGCTGAGAGGGGGGCGAGGGCTTGGAGTTGGCTTTGAAAGCCCTTAGTTGGAGGCTGGGGAGGGCGGGGACCCGTCCACGGCAAGTTGCGGGCGTAGGTTTGCTCGGCCAGAGTTTGAAGCCCCTCGTCGGCCGTAGAGCGTGGCGGTGGGGAGGTGCTCGTGCGGGTCTTTGTGGGGTGAGGGGCATTCGAGTTTTCCCTCTTTTTCCCCCTGGAGGGGTAATGATCTTTGTGAGTTTGAAAGGTGTGTACGGGCGTGTGTGACAATTAGGGGTGGTGACACTTCGACTGCGGTGTTCCCTTTGGGGTGTTCGGGCTCCCTCCCGCCCTTGTGGTCTGCTTTTGGGTAGTGGTCGGAGGAGCTGTTCAGTGGGCGCCGCTTGGGTTAGGGGCGTTTTTTCAGAGAACGGCTGGCGTGCTTGTAGTTCGGGATTCCGAGGGTTTTTTTGTCCGTTCGGCTAGATTGGCGCGGGTGTTTTCGAGTGCGTGTGGGGGGCTTCTTAGTGTGAAGGAGTGGGCGCACCTCTACGCCTGTGTGTGATTTTCTCTCCTTCCCTTTGGGTGTTCTTAGTGGTCTGTAGGGGGTGATGCCCCTGCACGGGGTGAGGTGGGCCTGTTGGGTATGCGAGTAGTTGGGTAGGCGTGCCGCTTAGTTGCCGTGAGCTATTTACGGGCTCTTTTAACGAGCTGTTGGAGCGTGTTTCCCGCGCGTCCCTGGGAAGCTGAATTCCCATTGTCTTTCTTTTCAGTGACGGCGGTGATGGGGTTGGGCAGCTGGAGTGGGTGGTTATCCTATGCTGCTCGTTGGAGAGTGTATTGGGGACAGCTATGAACTGGAGGGGGGCAGCGGTCTTGGCCCCTACCGGAGTACCACGTGGCGGTGTGGGCGGGTTCGTACGCACAGTCAGGTTTTGTTGGTAGTTTCGGCGTGCGGTCGTGCAAATGGAGGAGTTCTCCTTCTCTTTTCTTTTTCGCCATCGGATTTGTCGCCCAGAGAACCAATGTGTTGCGACGCGCGCGTTCGGTGTTTTTTGGGTTGAAACGGCGTGCCGAGGTAGGGTGTTTGGGGGCGCGTCGCAAGCGGTTAGATGGTGGGTTTGGGGGGGGGCGTTCGCGAGAAATGTTTATTGCGCGTCGACAGGGGGAATGGGTGGGGCGAGGTATCTCGCTCTCTAGTTTTGAGAGCGTGTTACGCTCCCCCTGTTCTCGTGGCGCCCGCACCCGGATGGCGCGACGATGTGTGCATGTGTCAGTGGCTCGGCGCGGTGGGCGCCAACGCCCCCCCTTCGCCTTGTGGTATTCGAGCGGGCTGTGTAGAGATTGTTTTTGCCTCGGGAATTTTTTTTAGTCTACGTTTACCTCATCGGTGTTTCTGGGCCCCGACGTGCGAGTCGAGTGCAGGTGTTGTGCGTGCCGGCAGCGCCGGGCTGTGTTGTTCTCGGGTATAGTTGCGTTAGCTACCATCATTTGCGCCCGGGGGGGGACGGTTGCCTGCATGCGCCGGAGATGTTTGTGGGGGCCGGCCGCCGCGCAGCAGGTAGGCGACAGCCCTAGCGGGTTGGTGGGGCTTGCCGCCTGCCCATTTCTCCACGGATGATGACAGAGGTGGACCATTTCCCCTAGGTCAGTTAGATTGGACTCTCGACGTATTCTGCAAACCTTCTCCTCTCACGTTCCGCCCCCCTTTTTAAGCTCGTCGTTTTTATAGGACCGACTTTTGATACCCCCGCTACCGAGGAGGGCCCCCTCTTTCCCTTCTCCCGAAGCTGCTTTCTTCTCCCCCTTCGTTACGACGGGAGGTGAAGTAGTCCGGTTTGGTCTGTTCATGTCCTTTCTCCCCGCCTCAACCCCGCATCCTTGCACGACACTTTTTTTGGTCGACCGCACTTAATCCCCCCTTTCCTTTTTCGTGTGCCCCTCCCCCCGTGTGCTTCCCAGTATCCCCCCCCTCGACCAGCTCGAGGTTTGAGGTCTTCAACGAGGTTTTTTTTTTTTTTCCCCGGCTTTGTGCCTTTCGTCGCAGGTCTGTAACTTATACGGCTGTTCTCGGGAACGTTGACCTACATTCGCATCCCCTCTTCCTCCTTTTGTTTTTTTTGAGAGATGAGTTCTTCTTTTATTGAATTTGACGAACCCCGTCTCCCGCTTTTTCCCTGATGAGTCCCGCCCCGCCACGGACCGCCTTTGCCTCGGGTCCGGGCTCCTCTTCGTTTTCGGGTCGATTGGTTTTAGGAGCCCTGACCTTATAAGACCGTCTGCCCCTTCCGTAGATTTGGAAGCCTTTGTCCGGCGCCGTGCGCGGTCCTTTGTGCGATTGTGTTCTTCTTTCTACCCCCACGTCCCCCGAATCGCCGGACTGCACCCCAGGCACAGATTCACGTACAGACCTGTTTTCGTTTTTTTTTCTCGCGGCATTCTCCCTTTGGCTGGAGCTGTTTCTCCTTTCCCTATTGTCCCTTTTTCCGGTTCCGTAAACAAAGAGGTCCTCCCTGGTGGCTTCCCTTTTCCCCCGTGCGCTTGGACGATCCCCTTAAACTTCCCCCGTCGCCTGCTCAATTCGTGTTTAACCTTTTCATTTCACCTCTTCAGTCATCGCGTTCGTTCTGAGGAATGTGCGTCTTTGTCTCCCGACGTTTTGGTGGCCGGCTCCCGAGTTTTTCTTTGAGTTCGGTTAACGACTTGCGTGGAATTTCCTTTGTTATTTTCAACGCCGCTTCTTCGTGTTCGATTCGTCCTCGACCCCCTTACCTTGCGGCCTACGCCGATCGACTTTGTCTTTGCTTTTTCCCCTCCCTTTTTCTCGGTGGCGTCAGAACGGCTTTCCTGGTTCACAGCCCCCCCCCCTCCCCTCTTTTTCTTTTTTTCTCCCCCCACCTCAACACGCGCGTTTTTGCCGAAAATAAGAGTTTTCAGCTGGCTTTTCCTTCTTCGTATCATCAGATAATTTT